>Ga0302179_10000005_pt1 | contig 324112 bp, 274 predicted proteins | sample I_Palsa_E3_1_FD_198788 | JGI IMG/M metagenome (GOLD analysis project Ga0302179, IMG submission 198788) | Peat permafrost microbial communities from Stordalen Mire near Abisko, Sweden - I_Palsa_E3_1 | ecosystem: Environmental > Terrestrial > Soil > Palsa > Peat permafrost | place: Sweden...
GGGTGCGTGACACTTCCAGCAAGCAACTGAGGGTACAATAGCTTGTGGTTAAGGGGGAGTGTTTGGTTGTTGCTTCAAGGAGGAAGCGATGTCAGCGATTACGTCACGTCAGGCGGCGCGGGAACGGATTTTTAAGCAGATTCAAGCGGAGGTGGATCGGCTGTTGCCGGCCGACCCGAAGGTTCCCTTGCAGGGCCGCACGTTTTTGGATTTTGAGAATGTAGCCGAGCAGGTCAGCAATGACCTGTATGTGACGATTGTCGAGGAGAGGGTGATGCTGGCGGGATTGGACCGGCCGACAGTGGCTCGTTGTCCGCACTGCTCGTCGCCGCGACTGCGGAAGGTGGGGGAGGTTCGCAAAAGAGAGGTTCGCACCCCGCGTGGGGTGGCGACGATCGAGGAGCCGACGCTCCGCTGCCGCGATTGCGGGCGGACTTTTTCCCCCGGTGCGGCTGGAGTTGTCGATACCGGTGGAAGTGGATTTGTCGCCCAAAGCGGCGGAGAAGGTGGCGCGTGAGGCGGCGGTGCAGTCGTTCGACAACGCGGCGCGGTCGATTGCCATCGAATGGTGCATGGATCGTCTGGATGGCAAACAGGTACAGCGCTGGTCGGAGAAGCTGGGGGAACGTGTGGTGAAGGATCGCCAGCGTGCCATCGAGGCTTATGAGCGCGGCGAGCGGCAGGCGTGCAGGGAGAATGATCCGCCGTTGCTGGTGATCGAGATCGACGGCGGTCGCGTGCAAAACCGCTTGAAAAACGAGGAGGGATCGCGTTGGCGGGAGGATAAGCTGGTGACGGTGAGCACGGCGCTCAAAGGGAATCCCAAAGCTCGTAAGAAGCGTGACCGTGTGCCGAAGATGCTGGTGACGACGCATGTGGCGACGATGGGAGATGCCCAAGAGATTGGCAAGCTGGCGCGGGTGGAAGCGGAACAGCGGATGCTGTGCCGCGCCCAGGAAGTGGTGGTGCTGGGAGATGGAGCGGCGTGGATCGACGGCGTGTGCGCGGATCATTTTGCCTGCCATGCGCGGATCGTCGATTACTATCACGCCGCCCAGCACGTGCATGACTGCGCCAAGGCGATCTGGCCCCAGGACGAAGGGCAACAAAAGGCGCTGGCCGAGCAGTGGAAGACGCTGGTGTGGAAAGGGAAAATCCGGGAGTTGATCGAGCCGTTAAAAATGGCGTCGGCACAATGCGGAGAACCCTTGAAAGAGGATGGTCCGCAACATCCGCGCCGCGTGCTGCACCAGAACGTGGGGTACTTTACCAAGCACGCGGAGCATATGAAGTATCCAGAGTACCGGCGGCAGGGCTGGCCGATCGGCTCAGGAACAGTGGAAAGCGGGATGAAGCAAGTGAACAAGCGGATGAAAGGCACCGACCAGTTCTGGAGCACGGACGGGGCGGAGACAATTCTGGCTCTCCGTGGACAGTGGCTCAGTCAGGACGGACGATGGGAACACTACTGGTTGTGTGCTGACCCAGCTTCAAAAGCTGCGTAGACTGTCACGCACCCATTCTCAAATCCCTCTTTCACCAGCACGCCCCGGCTGGCGTCGGCGGAGGGTGCGAACGTGAATACCTTACTTCCACCGGCTTCGATAGCGTCCACCGCTTCACGCATCATCGTGGTTTTGCCGACGCCAGCGGCACCGTTGATGAGAATCACGCGATCCGGGGAATCGAGAACATGCTCGACCGCTCGCCGCTGCCCGACGTTGAGCTTGTCATCGCGGAAGTGATGCGGCCCGCCATCGAGCGCCGGGCACGTGCCGCGTCCATCACGGGCAAAAGCGAGCATCCGAGTTTCTTCCAGGAGCACATCTTCCGAAGTCACCAGCTTTCGACCATCCCGTTCACCAAAGACCAGATCGTGTGTCCGGAATGCCGATTGCACCGATTGAAAACTCGCCTTCCCTACCCCGTGCTTGAGCGCCTTCGCCAATACCACCCGCTCCGGCACCACCGAATTGCGCTCAAAGCAATGATCGGTGGCGAAAGTAACCGCTTCTTTCGCCAATGCGGGATCTTCCGGCATCGCGGGTCCGCCCAGCTTCGTGGCGGCCTTGCCAATGGCATCCTGTTCATCAGCGGACAGGCGGGACCGCCATTCCCGTTGCAACTCCGTGAACGACATATCCTTCTTTTTATGCTCCCGTGTTTTGGCACCAAGCGAATCTTTTTCCGCCGGGTCCGTGATGCCAGCATCTTTTGCCATTTGCTCAATCTGTGCCGTGCGGCGTGAAAAGGTGCGGACAACCGATCTTGGCATACCCGCCAACTCCCAGCCGGTTTTCGTTCGCTCGACCGGCAATCCCAATTCCTCGACGCGCCGAGCAAACCGTGAGTGAAACGCCGCCTCGAAAAATGGGGCATCACGCTTGAGTTCCCGGAACTGCCCCGCCTTCCAGCGGTTTTCGTTTTCGTCGAAGGTCGCATTGAAAACGAAACAATGGGCATGGAGGTGGGGATCGGGCACATCGTCCACGGGCCGCGATGTGAAATGCGTGAACTCACCCCAGGCCATATTGCCGGTCGTGCGCTCCTCATTCTTGCCGTTCACGCGGACGCGGGTTTTTATTTCCTGCTCAATGTCGCGCATCGTCTCATCAACGGAGGCTTGGAAAGCATCGAGGATGCGATTGTCACGTGTCAGGCCGTAGAGAACGGATACGCTCTTAGGGACATGGAAATTGAAGTCGTAGCCGACGGTGCGATCCTGATTACGCCGAGCGGTGAGCGGCAGGCCGGTCGTCGGGTCGCGGTTGTCGCATAGCGCGTCCCAGGTTGCCTTGTCGATGCCACCATCCACGCCAAGGTGCTCGGCAGCCTGCCCGCGCCACTGGCCGAGCAGTTCTTGGCCCTCGCTGTAATAGTCTGCCGTGCTGTAGTAGCTCATCGCCCCGGCGGCGGAAGTGTTTTGAATGATGCGAAGCATTGGCCAGTGTAACCCAGGATTGCTTTACAAATCGTTAAAGCGGGCGCACGCGATGCGCTCATTTTGTATTGCCTTGAGATAACTAATTCTTTCATGGATCGTCCGACGATTTGTGGTGTGGTCGCACGGTGGCCGATAAGGCGCTGAAATCGCCCCAGAAGATGGACCGGCGAGCCGGTTCCGTAGGCCGCTCGGAACACATGGCTTCGTTTACATATCGCAGCCGGAAAATTCTTGAGTACTTGCAGACTTCTTCCCTTAGCACTGCTAAGGAGGATTTTCCCCGGGAAACCGACTTTGCGACGAAGCGCAAAGGCGATTCAATGACCCTGCGTAGCGTCGTAAATCTGTATGCACGATTCCCCGGAAATACGACTCATCGGCCATGTGCTTTTCCGCGACCGTCCGTGGTGAATTCAATTGACCATCGGCATCAATAGGCGTAATCAGAAATGACAATCGTAAAATCGTAATCACGACGGATTTGTGCCCCAGGTCATCGCAATTCTGAATCAAAAAGGCGGCGTCGGTAAGACCACTCTCGCGGTCCACCTAGCTACGGCGCTGGCCCGCAAGAAACGCGCCGTCATCTTGCTGGATGCCGACCCGCAGGGCAGCGCACTCGATTGGGCCGCCGCTCGGCATGGCGATCCGCTTTTTCCTGTGGTCGGATTGCCCAAATCATCCATCCACAAGGAACTGCCCGCACTGGCCGCCAACTATGAATTGGTCATCATCGACGGTCCACCGCGTGTCGAAGGCGTGGCCCGCTCGGCAATCATGGCGGCTGATTTGGTACTCGTGCCAGTGCAACCGTCGCCCTATGACGTGTGGGCGGCCAAGGAGATCATCGATTTGCTGAATGAGGCGACGATTTTCAAGCCCAATCTCCGCAAGGCATTCATCATCAATCGTAAAATCGCCAATACGGCGATCGGCCGCGACGTGGCCGACGCCTTATCCGACTATCCAATCCCGGTACTGGAATCAGCCATTTGCCAGCGTGTGGCTTTCGCAGAAAGCGCCACCCAGGGTCTGACCGTCTATGAACTCGACCCGGCGATGCTCGCCAGCCAGGAAATGGACACGCTGGCCGAGGAAGTGGAAAGGATGCTTGGCAAATGAAAAAGGTGACGTTCGGCGGCAAACGGCCAAGCACAGCCCCAGCGGGCAACGCCGATGATTGGGTGCATAACCGGGAGGTCGGCGAGCCGGAACCAATGAAGCGGCTCACCATTGACGTGCCGCTCAGTCTGCACAAGCGAATCAAGAGCCAGTGCGCGATTGAAAACCTCATCATGGCGGATGTTGTCCGCGAACTACTGGAAAAGCGATTCCCGCCCGGCGGGACACTATCGTAAATACGATTCATCGTGGATACGACGATACAGAAATTAACCGACTGTCGGTTCTGCCGGGGCGGGGGCGGGTAGTGTCGGCACCTCGTCGAGCAGCAATTCCTGCTGACGGCTCGCACCCTTCAAATGATATGTCCGCACAAAGGCGAGCCGGTCGCCGTTAAACATGAAGCGTATGTTGATGAAGAAAACCCCGTCGCTGGTGCTGCGGTACAAGAATTCCTTTTCCAGCAATTCCCGCAGGCCGCGGCGGTAGGTGCGTTCATTCAGGCCGTGATCCTGTGCCAGGTATTGGCTCAGTTCAATCTTGTCATTGCCGTGCTTCTCGCGCATTTCCCGGTAGACAAGATCGAAAACTGCCATGCCGGATTTAGAGAGACCGCAGGCTTGCTTGATGCCGTCCAGAAACAGTTTTACGAACCGGCTGGCGTCCACTTCCTCCTGCCACCATAGGCCCAGGCCGCCGATGCCCCTGATTTCACCGGTGCCGTTGTCCATGATGACTGATGCGTTTCCGCCCGGCACCTCAAATCGCTTCTGCCGCGTTGCTATGCCATGCGGGCCAGGTATGGAAGGATTGACCCGGTACACTGGCATCCCCCGTTTGGTGGCGACCGCATTATTTTCGGGTCGCAATTTCTGTCCGTTTTCGGTCATTCTGACATCATTATTTTGGTCGGTTACTACCAGCACCCTTGCACTATTCGACCAGATTTGCAACGCTTTTTTGACCGTTGAAAACCACAAATTGTCCGTTCACGACCAAAAACTGTCCGTTGCGATCCAAATAAATCAAGACGTTACGCTGTTCCTCTTTCTTATACTAAAAAGGTCTCTCAAAACTCCGCCGCCGAGCGCGCCCAAAACGCTAGCGATGGCGGCGGAGGAATCTGTCGCCGAGAACAAGCAAACAAATGTGCATAGCTATTCTTGAAACGCAATGGAATTTCCTGTCCCACTATTCCGAGCCTACTGTGAGTCCCCAAGATGCATTCATTAATGCTTCCTCACGAGCAATATTGCAAACCACTATGTTTGTCACAAAACCTTAACTAGAATTGTATTACATCGATGATATAATTAATCAGAAGATAAAAGCTTCATGCGAAAGTTATTTATATGACAGAAGAGCCGGTCCAACCTGATTTCATAACGGATAGGTTTTCGCTTTGGTTCCAAACGGTGGCTAGCACAGCCATTGGCGCGATGCTGATAGGTGCGATATGCACCATCGGGTACAAAACACGTTTTTTTAGAAACAGTAAGGTTGGATGGCAGAATGACGTAATCGTGCCGTCAATGCTGGCAGGTATACTTGCCGGTGGCGTGAGTCACGGTCGCGTCCAACACCAGAATGAAATCATCGCGAGGGACGAAAGAATATCACATCTTGAGCGAGAGCTTGCAAACAAGAACGAGGGACAACGCACCGTGTTAGCGAAGCACTGAACGGTTACTTACGTTGACGCCGCCGATACTCTTGCTCCTTGAGTTCGAAATCTTTAGCTTTGTCTTGAATTTCCTTGTAAACTTGGGTGGGCTGCTTGCCTTTAGTGATAACGTCCCACGTGAGACCTTTCAGCCCCATCCAACCAATCTCCGCCGATGCACTTACCCTTCGTTCCAGTGCTTCAAACTCAGCCTTGGCTCTGGATAAAATATCATCTGCCATAGTTTTCTTTCCTGCCTTCCCGTTACTTTGTTGTCTTTTTCTCGTTCTCTCGCAGGTGCCTGTCGTAGGATTTCCCCACGGCTTTTCCATATATTGAACCGAGAATCCCGCCGACTACAAAGCCAACAGCTGCGCCCGGAGGACCGCCAAAAAGAAAACCGATACCTGCCCCAGGCCCCGCTCCAACTGCTGCCCCACCAAACCTGCCACCTTCCTCGATCGCCGTTTGTCGGAGGTCTTTTCCGTGTTCAGTCATGGTATCAGTTCCTCCAGAGTAAACAGAGTCATCGTACCTTTGAGTGTCCGCTTGTCAAACTTATTTCAAATTATTAACAATGCGGCAAAGTCGGAAATCCACTGGAAGCAACCCTTACATAAACGCCTTGACCATCGCAACGGTGCCTGCCCGAAACGGTGGTGGCAATTTCACTCAAGCGGGGGATCAGCATCGCTAATTCCGAATCGGTCTTAGCCTGTCGTAGGCAATTTTGCGACTCGATGGCCCTGACGTGTCCACTTGGGTCGGAATGCCGACGCTTTTCCGATGATTTTTCGGTATCTTCTTTTCCAGCTACGAAGCGCCCTAATCGGTCATAGTTTGCTCGCCGCCCTTATCATCGCCACGATTCCCGCCTTCATGGCGACAGATAACTCTGGCCAAGCAGCGATGATAGTTCCCAGATCATGGTCGGCGGAATCTGCTGTCAAACATGCTGCGTTCGCGGTATCAGCGAGTTGCAAGTGTTTGGATTCGCGGTCGCTTAGATTTGGCGGGAAGTGGCCAACTGCGCTATGACACAGCCTTGACCATTGCAGCGATTCCCATTTTGATGGCGTCGGGTAGCTTCGGCCAGGCAAGGGCCACCGACAGAAAATTCTGATCGTCAGGCATGGGCACGGAAAGAGGTAGTGCCGCTTTCACGCCACCCGGTTCGCCGAAATCACTATTTTCGCAGCAATTATGCGTTTTTGGGGCAGGTTCGACCCCCTTCACCCGCTTTTCTATAACTCACACCGAACGTTAAAGATAATGTACCCTTTCGATGTCGGAAGGCGCGGCCAGGAAAGCCAAGATAGCTGTAGTCTACAGCTAAAGGCCTTTTTGGAGCGCCACCATGCCCAAGCCAACCGATTCGAGCGTACCACCGTATTCCCTTCACAAAAGCATCCGGCCATTCTCCCTCTTTCGGCCCGACAGCTGCCAACCCGGTTGCCGGGCTTTTTTGCGTCAACTTTCTCCCAAGATTTTGCTTGGTTTTCCCAGATGCTTGCGTTAGCGTGTCGTTCCCGTTCGAGAAATATTTTCTAGCGAAAGTGGGTAGAAAATGGGAAAGCGATTCTGGGAGCCACTGGCTGCCGCTGTTGTCGGCGTTGGGTATGCGGCAAATACCCCGGCCGCCACTATCACGAACAACCCTGGATCAATCGCCGCTGGAGCCGTTGCCGCCTTTCAAGCCGGCACCGTCTCGCCGGCGGACACCGTGAACCCGCTACCGGCCAACGGGGTGCTTGAACTGGTGGTCGATACCGTAAGCGGCGATGTGGAACTGGAAGGCAACAACGCTGACATCGCTTCACTGCAAATCACCAGCACCGGCGGCGGCATCATCACGGCCAACTGGACCGACCTACACGCCAACGGGTACACCAACTGGTCGGACACGGCCAAGAAAAACACCGGCATCGGCGAATACGACAACCAGTTCACCGCCACGGGTGATTATGCGGTCCTGGGCGTGGTCGATTACGGCGACATCTACAACACGTCCGTCAATGCCGAGAACTATGTGTTCAAGTACGGCTCGGTGGAGTCCAACGACACCACGGTAGACACCTACACCGGCTCGGTCATTTATGTAACCCCCGAACCGACGACGCTGGGCATCGTGGGCTTGGCGGCGATGGGCTTGCTCGCCCGTGGGCGGAAGAAATTGGAGCGGCGATAGGATTGCTAATCGACGTGGGCTTTTTTGTTGTCTAACCACGCGAGCCGCTGGTGGGGCTAGGTCTATTTCTTCGCGGCGTCGCCCATCCACATTTCCAGGGCGGTGAGCGTCATGCCGGTAATCATTCCACTGTTGACCTGGCCCTCTCGGTTCGGTCCCCATTGGCGTCCGCTGTTTTGGTCGATGGCGTCGATGATGCCGCCGGTCCAGGGGGGGCAAGAGTGGCCGGGATCGGTCCATTGAAACCAGGCCGCGCAGTCGAGCATCTCTCGGGCCATGCGGTGATAGAGCGGATCGTTGGTGAGGCGTGACAATCGGAGTAGTGGCCGCACCGCCTCGGCGCCGGTTCCCGGATAAATGATCCGAAAATCGGGCATGCGACAGATGGGACCTCCGCGGGTGTGGCCCCTGTAGCCGGTCGGTAGATCGTAGAAATAAGTCCAGGTGAATGCGTAGGCGGCACAGCGGCGGCATAGCGACAGCGTCGACGGATCGCGCGTGGAATCGTAAAGCTCGGTTATTCCATCCAATGCGTAGACGGCTCCTTCGGGATCGGAAACTTCCTGGCTCGCTAATCCGATGACATGCGAGTCGAGCATTTGGTTGTAAAAATCCAGTCGCATTATTTCGGGTTCGACGAAATGGGCCAGCCGTTTGGCACGCTCCAGAAGCGCGGGATCATGGTCGATGCGGGCAAGCTTTACCCAAAGACCGCAGGTAATCGCCCGAGCGGCGATGCGGTGCTTCTTGAGATTGACCTCCTGGTTATGCTCGTCGAAGCCGTCCTGAATGTCGCCATTGTCTTTCTGATGCTTGGCCAAAAAACGGCTGATCGAGCGGGCGGTTTGCAGCCAGGTTTCTCGGGTTTGTGGATTGGGATAGTTCGGCACCCCTTCGTAAGCGTCGAGCAATTCGAAGCCGATCGCGGCCAGGCAATGCGTCCAGATGCGGTTGTAACCAAGGAAATCGGCGTAACCGCCCGGCACATCCTGGCCAATGAGCGATTTAAGCCCCGGCGGGTGATAGCGGTCGTAAAACGGCTCGTCGGGATCCGGGCCATGGCGGCGAAAGAGCTCAATGTTCCGGGTCATTTCATTGGCATATGGCAGCAGGTCGGTTCGACCGGTGCGCACCGAGTAGCGGGCGATCGCATTGATGACGCGCACGCCGTACCCTTCGCCCCAGCCAATCTCGTAATATCCTGCCGCATCGCCCCGCTTGGCAGGCGTACCCGCGGTGGTATGCACCCACATATTGCTGAAGAATCCTCGACCAGTTCCCAGCGCATCCGGATTCCACAACTGGCATCGCGGATAAAAATCAGCGATGCCATCAGCGATGTGCCGCCAATCCAATTCCGGCCGTGCATCGAGCAGAATATTAGCCGCAAGCCGGCAGCCTTCCCACAAGGGATCGTCACCCTTGTTCAGCGGCGCGGCGGCGAAGAATTCGTTGAGAGTTACCGTCTGCCCCGCGGCCACGTGCATCGTCGTTGGATTGTGGGCCGGTTGCTCCAAGCCAGGCGGCGGAGGACCACCGGTTTCATCGGGGAGATAGGACCGAACCAGCGCACCATCGCCGGCGGGGACAACATCGAGCGTACCCTTTGAGCGAGATCGGTCCGGCCCATACAGCGTGACCCAGCCAGGCTGCGACCAAATATGTGCCGGCAACGGAACAGCCCACGACGCTGTCGTGCGAATCGCCGGCAGTCCCCTTAGAGGGGTTTCGTATGCATTCAACGCATAGGTGTACCGCACATCAGGGCCGTCAATACGAAATCCCGGATGGATGGCGACTTCCCCGGCTCGAAGAAATTGGTATTTCTGTTCTCGCCGAAAGATCGCAGCGTGGGGATCTATCACAATCGTCTCAGACGCAGTGAATTGATCGGCCTTGGTCGACATTTCGGTCCGCCACGGCCCTTCTCTGTCACGGACAATTTTCACATTTGTAGCATCGGCGTCACCCAGCGAAGTGGAAAATTCGGCCGACGGTGATCCGGTCGCCACCGTTTCCCAACCGGTTGGAGTTCGCAGCTCGATCGCGCCCACTCCTCGCATGGTGACGCCGCCGCTGCGCAGGACTACACGGAAGCCATCATTCCCAAAGGTATCAAGCGACTGCGGAGGCGCCCCGCGCGCAATCGCCGATGACGTCAACCCGGCTACCAGCAACAGTGAAGCAATAAGACCTGCAATGAGTGTGGGTTTCAGGTTCACGTCTCTTTCCCTGCCAAAAGCATTCTACCGAATGAGGGGCTGGAATTCGATCGCCTTCTTGCCTCGCCGACGGTACGCCGCAACGAATGAGTCATATTTTCTTTGCGATCACCACAGGGTGTGGATTACAATGTCTTTGCGTTAAATTCACCTGTTGGAGATGGGAATTGATATCCAGGGCCTGCTTGCAAATGCTAGGTGTCAGTGATGGCCCCTTTTTCCAGTTTAGTTATGCAACCTCCGCCCACTGGCAAGAACATCGACGATTACCTAAATTATTTCGTCTCCGCATTGGGCCGCAGCCTCACAGAGGGTGGATGCGAAATATTACGTAGCATCTTGCTCGAACATCGAGCCGATCCCAAGTCGCTGTTCCTCTATGTCGAGAAGAAGAAGGAAGCCCTCGCAATACCCAATCCTGAACTCGAAGAGGTTATTACAAATTTCTACTGGTTGTTCTGCTGATCGAATGTTGGTTCATATCCAACCGTAGCCGTGGATGGCCTCGCGTCGCTGAACTTTTGTCAAATTGCCGGAAGTCCTCACTAGCCAAACTGGTTCAACATGCTCACCAAAAGCCGCTGATTCGCATGGCATCCATCCGCAACCTTAAAACTGCATCACCCGCGCGCACGCTTCCATAATCCGCGGCACATCGGGGCGATAGGCGTTCTCCAGAATCGGCGTGAATGGCACCGGCACATCGGGCGATGCCACGCGCACAATCGGACATCGCAGGCTCTCGCCGAATCGCTCGGTAATTCCCGCCGCCAGTTCCGCGCTCACGCCACCGGTTTTCGGGCCCTCTTCAACAATCACCACCCGGCCGGTTTTCCGGACCGATTCGCCGATCGTTTCGTAGTCAATGGGATTCAGGCTTCGCAGATCGATGACCTCGGCGCTGACGCCGCTGGCCGCCAACTTCTCACGCGCATCACTTGCGTAATGCAGCATAAGCAGCCAGCCGATGATCGTCAGATCGGTTCCCTCGCCTCGAACGGCAGCCTTATCCAGCGGAACGGTGTAATCTTCCTCGGGAATATCGCGCGTGGCATCCACCGCGCCGGATTCCGCCCTCGCTCCTTTCGAGCCGTACAGCAACTTATGCTCGAACATCAGCACCGGATTGTCATCGCGGACGGCGGCTTTAAGAATACCCTTGGCGTCATAAGCATCGGACACCGCGACAACCTTGATCCCCGGCACCCCCGTGAAATAGCGCTCCATGCTCTGCGCATGCTGCGAACCGCGGCCTGTCGCCCCAATCGGTGCGCGCATCACCATCGGAACTTTAATCTTGCCGCCGGACATGTAACGCATTTTCGCGGCGTTGTTGACGATCTGGTCCATCGCCAGGAAAAGGAAATCGCCGTACTGCACATCCACGATCGGCCGCATGCCCATCATCGCCGCGCCGACCGCAGCACCAAAAAACCCAAGTTCAGCAATCGGCGTATCAATCATCCGATCCGGAAACCGCTTCTCCAGCCCAAGCGTCACGGTGAACGCCCCACCCCACCCGCCGACGACTCCGATGTCTTCCCCCATGCAAAAGACGCTCGCGTCCCGCTCCATTTCCTCAGCAATTCCATCCCGAAGCGATTCAGCGATACCTTGTCGATTCATGATCGATCCTCCGCGGCGGGGGCAAAAACATCCGTCGTAAGATCACCAACCGTCGGCATAGGTTGGCGACGGGCCTCGGCGACGGAGGCGTTGAATTCGGATATCACGGTTGTGCGGATCACTTGCATTCCGGCTTCGTCGATCTCGCCGCGCTGCACCAAAAATTTACCGAAGCGGTCGATCGGGTCATGCATGGCCCATTGCTCGCGCTCGTCCTTGGGCTGGTAATGACATGGATCGCGCCGGGAGTGGCCGGTGCGACGATAGGTCAGCAGTTCCAGCAGGACCGGGCCTTGGCCGCGGCGGCATTCATCGGCGGCGTGAAGCGTTGCTTCGTAAACTTTCAGCACGTCGTTGCCGTCCACAGTTTGGCCGCGGATGCCGTATGACTTGGCGCGCTCAGCGACCACGGGAATCTTCATCACCTTATCGATGCGCGTGGAAGCGCCGTAAAGATTGTTCTCGCAAACGAAAATCACCGGCAGGTTCCAAATCGCGGCGAGGTTGATCCCCTCATGGAATGCCCCCTCGGCGACCGCGCCATCACCAAAAAAACAGGCGACGATCTGCGGAGACTTTTGCATTTTGAACGCCAGCCCCATGCCCGCCGCCAGGGGAACACCGCCGGCCACGATCGCAATGCCGGGGACCATTCCCTTGTCCATGTTGCCGACATGCATCGAGCCGCCCTTGCCGGCGCAGCAGCCGGTCGAGGCGCCGAAAAGCTCGAACAGCAGTTCGTTCACGGTCAGCCCTTTTGCCAAAGCATGACCATGACCGCGGAAGGTGGAGGTAATAAAATCGTCACCGCGCAGGGCCGCACACACACCCACCGCCGTGGCCTCCTGCCCCTGGCACTGATGTATGGTGCCGGGCATGGACCCTTCGAGGAACAGGAATTTCACCCCATCCTCAAACTCGCGGATGACCACCATTTTCCGGTACAACTCCAGAAGAAACGGCGGCGTGTACGCCACGCTGCCTGCATCGATGTTGTGAGTAGCCACGGTCAACTTAACTCCAATTCCTGCACGATCGCGCTTAAAAAATCACCGGCGTAGCGGCCGCTGACGACACGGTGGTCCACCGCAAGGGTCAGGGCAACACGTTGTTGAACGCTGACGCTCATGTCCTTGGCCACGGGCGTGGGCATGATCTTCCCCACGCCGAGGATCGCGGATTCCGGCGGGTTGATGATCGGGATGAACGACTCGACATTGCAGCTCCCCAAATTGCTGACGGTTACCCGCGCCGGGCGCAGGCGCTTGAATTGCGGATCGCCATCACGCAGGCCCCGGACCGCCGCCTGCAACTCATCGGAGATTTGCTGCGGCGTCTTTCCGGCGGGAGCGGCAATCGGCACCACATATAATTCACCGTCAATATCAACCGCCACCCCCACCGCATCCGCATCCTGCTTCACCAGTTGCTCAGCCTCGAATCGATACGCCATCCGCTCAAATTTCTGTATCGCCTTGGCAACCGCCAGGACGAAAAACGCATCCCACACCAATTTCTGCGGTGCGACAGCAGCGCGGCGGGCAATCATCGGTTCGGCGTTGGCGGAAGTCTGGAGATAAAAGTGCGGGACCGTTTGTTTGCTTTCCTGCAACCGGCGCGCGGCCGTGCGGCTGGCCACACTCAACGGGATAACACCAGACGCTTCGATTTTAACCGCGGCGGCTTGTGCCGATTGCCGATTGCGGGCAAACATTCCTCCGGGCTTGCCAGTCGGCGCGGGAGCGATCGGAGCCGTCGCAGGGGATGCCCCAGGAGATGCCGGCGCGGTGGAAGCCACAACCGGCACCGCGGATTCCGCCACTTCCAGGACCGCGATCAGTTCGCCGGCGGAGGCGGTTTCGTTCAATTTGGTCACGATTTCCGTCAACACACCGTTCACAACAGACTCGACGTCCATCGTCGCCTTGTCGGTTTCCACCTCAAGTAGCGGCTCACCACGTCGCACGCTCTGGCCGGGAGCCGCCATCCAGCGGACGACGCGCACCGGCGAATCCGTGGTCGCCAAATCAGGCATTTTCATTTCAAACCGCATGGGCCAGTTTCCTTGATTGATCTAAGCGTAATTTCCCGTGACCATTCGCATCGGATGAGACGCCACGAAGGCCGCCGCCTGGTCGGCTGTGAAAACGCTGTCCGTCGTCCCAATTGCCAGTGTCGCCGATCCACCGAGGGCTGTGGCATAGGGCAAAGTTGTTTCCAGGTCCCAGCCGCGCAGGATTCCGGTGATGATTCCGCTGGTGAACGCATCGCCGGAGCCGGACGGATCGACCGATTTCATATCATAAATTTCGGATCGCCAGAATTTCCCATCTTTTCCGGCGATTGCTCCGGCCGCTCCACAAGTAATGATGACGGTGTGAGCGCCCAGAGCAGCAAACGCCTGGAGCTGCTCGATCGGATCTGTCATTCCCGTGAGTTGCCCCGCCTCATCGTCATTAGGCGTGAAATAATCCACATGCGGCAGCAACTGCCCGAGTTCCACGTTGGAGCTTTCCCGCGGGGCGACCACATCGACCACTGTGACAACGCCATGGCCTCGGCACCAGGCCAGCAGTTCGCACAATTCCTCGATGCGGATTCCCGGCATGGCCAGCAGTCCTCCGAGATAAAACACTTTCAACTTCGCCGCCCAATCCCGATCGATGTGGGCGACAGTGAACGCGGCATTCGCCCCAAATGTATGGATGTAGCGCCGATCCTCGCCGGCCACCAGGAGAATTACGGTGGTGCTCGTCGGCTTGCTTTCGACGCGGACGATGTGCCCGCATCCGATGCCGTGACCAGCCAGCGCGGAAGTCACCACTCCCGCCGCTCCATCTTTTCCCAAACAACCGGCAACATCGATATCAAACCCCTGCTTAGCGAGATCAATGGCGACGTTCGCCGCGCAACCACCCGCCTTGGATGGCATCGCCGCAATCGCCAGCAACTCCCCTGCCCGAGGCAGCGACGCCATCGGCCCGCAGAACGTATCCGCCACGAGAATGCCCGCACAACCGACGTCTGCCATTGTCATGCCTTTCCGGAGCAACCGAGAAATTCCATCCGCTGCAGCACCGCATCGCGCACCGCCAGGCGACCGGCCACCATCACATCGTCGGCTCCGCCCATCGCCAGCAATTCGTGCGGATTAGTTTGGCTACTTTTCAGGGCCGCACGAATCGCCGCGAGATAACGCTGCTTCAGGACCGTGCCATAATTCACCTTGGTGACGCCGAGTTTGACCGCTTGTTTCAGCGACTCCGCCGCGATGCCGCTGCCGCCGTGCAATACCAGCGGGATCGCAACACGACGCCGAATCTCGGCCAGCCGCTCCAGGTCCAAACCCTGCTGTCCGTCGATTTTGATGTGGACATTGCCGACGCTGACGGCCAGCAAATCAACGCCGGTAGCCGCCACGAAACGCTCGGCGGCTTGGGGATCAGTCGCCATGCCGTGCGCGTTGACCGTGCCGGGAATTCCGCAGGGCAATTCGCCGACTTCCGCTTCCACGCTCACCCCACGCGCATGGGCATACTTCACCAAGGATGCGACCGATCGCTGATACTCCTCGAGCGGCATGTCGGGATCGGCCGGCATGATCAAATTAAACCCAAGGATCGCCGCCCGACGGAGCCAATCCATGTTGGCACACTCGTTAAAAATGAACCCGCAAGGCACCGTTGCCGACTCACATGCGACCCGCCCCATCGCCGCATACAGCTCGAGCCGTTCCTGCGCCACCCGGCCCGGCCGACTGAGAAATTCACCGTTAAAGCCAAGGATCACCGGACTGCGGGCGGCTTCGGCGGCATCGAGCGTGCCCTGCAGCGATTCGAGGTTCCAGCTCTCGAAAAACCCCAGGGCATAACCGCCGCGCTGCGCCCGAGCCATCAGTTCATTGACGTTGTCACAAGGCATTCGACCCTTCACGAGCGGCGACGGTTTGACCGGATCTGGCGGCACTGTCTGCATGGCCCGGCTCGATCCCCGCGATCACCACGTGTCGCCCCGCATGGCGCAGTTGCTCAAGGTCCGCCTCCGGCGCACCAGCATCGGTCACCACGGTGTGAATCTGCGAAAGGTCCAAAACCTTGCTGAGCGCCCGCTGTCTGAACTTGGAATGGTCGATCAGCAATATCACTTTGGCGGCCTGCTTGGCCATGATCTGCTTGATGTGGAAAGTCGCAATCGCCGATTCAAATGTCCCCTCATCGGCGAAAAACCCCTTCGTGGAAACAATCGCCAGATCGACGAAAAATCGGGACGCACTCTCTTCCGCGCTCGGCCCGACAAATGAGGCGCTGGGCGCGTCATATTGCCCGCCGATGCCGACGGTCATATTCTCCCGAGACTTGCCGAGCTCGATGCAGGCCATCGCCGAGTTGGTGATGACCGTCAGTCCGCTCCGCTGCGTCGCCAGCAGCTTGGCCAGTTCCAGGCAGGTGGTGCCGCCATCCAGAAACACCGTGCGCCGGCCATGTATGAGGCCCATCGCCGCCCGAGCTATCGCCTGCTTTTCCGAGCGATGCTCCAGCAGCCGCGATCGCAGATCGGTCTCATAAAACTCCGCCGGCGCTGCTCGCTGAATGCCCCCCAGCGCCTTGGTCGCCAGCCCTTCCCGCGCCATCACATCCACATCTCGCCGAACCGTCATCGTGGAGACTTTGAGGAACTCGGAAAGCTCCTCATAGCTGCACGTGCCTCGATCAGCGAGAAGTTTGTGAATGCTTTGCCGTCGTTCCGCGGGTTTCATGGCGGGAGAAATATATGTGAATTTTTATCATGTCGCAATCCCATTCCTGTCACCTTTTGCCGATTTTTGTATCAATTCAGGCATTGAGAATTACTTATCTGAGATTAAATATCTACGTTTTCACAAAACATTGCACTTTAGGTCTTTGGTTTGGTCCCCCATCAGACAGAATATGCTGCCGGAGATTCTCGCATCATTTCCACTCGTTAGCGTCGGAAACAAGCGTCCCAATAGCGATGGGATGCGAGACAGCCGCTAATCTGTTTAAGACCAAGGATCGCGCGCGAAAAGACCACGTCAGTATTCACTTTGCAGGCTTTTCGGGTCTTGGATTACAATGTGCTTGCGTTGAAATGTTCGCGCCCGCGTCGGGTTTGCTATCTGACATGGGCGCAAGAGAACAATAGTTCTCTTGCTGCCGGCACACCGGGGAATCTATGTCCGTTCCAAGTCGGATTCCTATTGCGCGCGAGGAGGGCTACCACACCGACACAATCGGTAAGTGTGAAGATGGTCGCCAGTTCATGGCGTTTGTCGTCGCGTCAATGCCACTCGATAAACTTCGCGTGCCTGAGGGCTGGCAAACGCACAAACGGTGGCACGCGGTGCTTCACACTTTCGACAAGCTTGGGCAGCACCTGCACACGGAAGTCTGGACAGCCGGCACAACAGCGGACGGCGAAGCGCAGGTCATTGAGCGAGCAAAATCTCGCCTGGCTGAGATGCTCGCAAAATTGGGGAAGGTGAAATACGGCGGCGTGAAAGTATCGCTCTTTCGTGTGGAAGTAGATGGGCGAGAGTTTGGTTTGATCGATGCATCAGAGCCGGAGGAAGATTACGAGTCGATACATTTGCTGCCGAACGATCTCGCTTTTTTTGAGCCTTGGGATGGTACTTACGACACCTGACCCTCCAACCCGCTCACCCGCAGCAGCAAGAGAACCAGCCGTTGCTGTGGACGGGCCCGCGTCGCGTCATTAGTTTACTATAATTCCACGTTCTCCCGGGCGCGTCGCGTGACCCGCCACAGATTGTCATCCGTTATGTGACACAGATGAGTACCAAGCCGCTAGACGACGGTTTCTCGGTTCTCTTGGGCGGGGTCGAATTGCTTGATCGAGTCGAACCGCTCTGGTCACAGTTGCGTGGGCACCACGCCGATTTGTCCCCGCAGTGGAGTGCCAGCTTATTGGCAACCTCCTTCAAGCAACGACGGGCAGACCTCCTCGGCAAAACTGCACGCGGGCTGCTGGTTTCGCTGGCGACGTGGCGCGGGCAAGACATCGGCTATTGCGTCAGTACCATCACGTCCGACGCAACGGGTGAGGTTGATTCGCTCTACGTTGTTCCTTCGCACCGCGGCAGCGGCGTCGGGCACGCCCTCATGTCAACGGCAATGGACTGGTTCAGTGGACAGGCCGCTCGATCGATCGTCGTGGAAGTCATCAGCGGCAACGATGCCGCACAACAATTTTACGCGCATTACGGATTTCTGCCGCGGACGGTCCGACTGCTTCGGCCGGGAGGTAGTGTCGCATAAGATCTCCAGGCATTCTTTGCAGCGAATAAATAAGCCGCAATCAATCAGCCGCGCGCTTGTTCAGGCGCACATCCATCCATACCGCCAGCGCCAGCACAACTCCACGAGCGATGAATTTCACCTCGGGGGAAACGGCCATCAGGGTCAGGCCATTGAGCAGGCTGGCCATGATGAGGGAACCAAAAAGCACGCCGGTGACGGTGCCGCGGCCGCCGCTCAGGCTTGCGCCGCCGATCACGCAGGCGGCGATGGCGTCGAGCTCCATGAGTTGGCCGATGGTGGTGGTGGATGCGCCGGCGTAGGCGGTCTGTAGAAATCCGCCGACAGCGACCAATGCTCCCATGATGGCGAACGCGCCGATCACGACCCGGCTCACGTCGATGCCGCTGATGAGGGCCGCTTCTCGATTGCCGCCGACGGCATAGAGATATCTGCCGAAGCGCGTGTGCTTCAAAAGCACGCCGATTATCAAAGCGGTTGCGCCCAGCAGCATCACGGAAAGGGGAACGCCGCGGTATTGATTACAGACGAGTACGAAAAGCAGCAGGAGCTGGGCGGTGACGAAGAGACGGGAAAAAAGTATCTCGCGCGGCTCGAGTGGGAACTGAAAAGCCTTGCGCTGCCGGCGACCCGCGAGGGCGGCAAGTGTCAGGCCCACGATGACCAGGCCTGCCAATACGAATGCCAGCGGTTTGGGGAGGAACCAGGTGGTCAGGCGCGACATGGCGTTCTGAGCACTACCGACCGTGAGCGGAATGGTGGCGTTGGAAATGACTTTCCAATGCAGGCCCTTGAAGACGAGCAGCCCGGCGAGGGTGACAATGAACGAGGGGATGCGCTGGCGAATGATCAGTGCTCCCATGGCGGCCCAGACGAGGACCGCGGCGACGAGTGAGACGGCCATCGCCGCCGGTGCGGGCCAATCGTGGCGGAACATCAGCACCGCGGTGAGCCCGCCGAAGAGGCCGACGCCGCTGCCGATCGAAAGGTCGATCTGGCCGCAGACGATGATCAGCAGCATGCCCAGCGACAGCACCGCGGTGATCGACAGTTCCACGGCGAGGTTCGAGAGGTTGCGGGCACTGAGAAATGTTGGAGCGACTGTGCCGAAAAATCCCCAGATCAATAACAGAGCGATCAGCATGGAGAAATCTCGGAGGCCGATTCCGCGCGTGGTTTCTGCTAACGGGGCGGGTGAATATTCACCTGCACCGGCATTCTCGGCGGGCGCGGCATTGATAAGCGGCGTCGGCGTCATACCGTCTCCTGATGTTCCGAAGCGCGGCCGGTAGTAACCGTCGATCGCCCCATTGCCGCGGCGAGAAGCTGTTCCTGCGTCGCCTCGCCCCGAGCGAATGTTCCGCCGATGCGGCCGTTGTGCAGCATTAATATGCGGTCGCTCATGCTCATCAGCTCCTCCAATTCGCTGGAGACCAGCACGATGCCGCAGCCGGCGGCGGTCAGTCGATTCATCAAACCATAAAGTTCGACCTTGGCGCCGATGTCGATGCCACGGGTGGGCTCGTCGAGCAGAATCACGCGCGGTTGAGTGAGCAGCGCTTTGCCCAGCACGACTTTTTGCTGGTTTCCGCCGGATAAGTCGCCGACCTTCGCTTCGAGGCCGGAGGCTTTGATCGCCAGAGAGCGGAACATTTCGCTATTTCGGCGGTGTTCCCGTGTCGAATCGATCAGGCCCATGGAATCGAGCTGGCGAAGCGATGAAAGGGACAGGTTGAAACCAACCGTCTTGTCTGTCACCAAGCCGAATCGCTTGCGGTCTTCGCTGACCAGTACCAGGCCGGCACGAAGCGATTGGCGTGGATTTGCCTTGGCGTCCAAAATTTGTTCCGCGACGGATACCGTTCCCCGCACGCGCCGGCCCCAGGCGCCGAATAAGTGCATCAGCAATTCAGTCCGGCCTGCACCCATCAATCCGCCAATCCCCAATACTTCTCCCTCATGCACGTCGAACTGAATATCGGCAAGTCGCACATGGCTATCTTCCGGGGGCGCTACTTCCAGATCCAAAACTCTGAGCAGCGGTGCGCCGTGCTTTGGGGTGTGTCTCGGAAATAACTCGCCGATTTCGCGTCCCACCATGTGGCGGATGACCATCGGCACAGTCGCCTCGGCAGCGTCGAACGTGGCGACATTCCGGCCATCGCGCAGCACGGTCAGCCGATCGGCGATGGAAAAAATTTCCTCCAGGCGGTGCGAGATATACAGGCAAGAGACGCCGCGGGATCGCAGGTTGCGGAGGATTTGCAGCAATGCCCGCACCTCATGTTCGCTGAGGGCGGCGGTGGGTTCGTCGAGAATGAGGATGCGTGAATTGGCCGCCAGGGCTTTGGCGACTTCGACAAGCTGCCGCTTGCCGATGCCGAGTTCACGAACCGGCGCGCGGGGATCAAGATCGATGGCGAACTGCTGCAACACCCGGCGTGCCCCGTCGAAAACGGCGGGCCAATCAATCAATCCGCCGCGCACCGGCTCTTTTCCGAGAAATAAATTCTCGGCGACGGTCATTTCGTCGACCAGCGCCAGCTCCTGGTAGATCACCGCAATGCCGGCTGCCTTGGTGTCAGCGACGGATCGTATGGCAGCGGGCTTGCCATCAATGATGACCTCGCCGTCGTAGGTTCCGTGCGGATGAATGCCGCCGAGGATTTTGATGAGGGTGGATTTGCCGGCGCCGTTTTCCCCGCACAGGGCGTGGATTTCGCCGGGTCGCAGATCGAAATCGACATCGCACAGGGCCGCGACGCCGCCAAAGCGCTTTCCGATCCGCCGGCACTCGAGCACTGGGCTAATCATGGGCGAGGGGGACGCCGATCCGCCGACACACCGCGGTAGACATCGTCGTAACCGTGGAAACCGTCATGCACGACCGTTTGCAGCATGTTATCACGGGTCAGCGCCACCACGTTGACGAGGATCGTGGGCACATCGATTTTGCCGTTGTTCACGACATCACGGGTAATCACCGGACGTCCGCTCGCCATCCGCACAGCGGCATCCGCGGCGTCGGTGGCCAGTTCGCTCAGCGGTTTGTAGACACTCATGGTCTGCGTGCCGTCGACGATTCGCTGGCAGGCGGCCAGTTCTGCATCCTGACCCGTGACCATTACTTTGCCGGCCAGTCCTTCTTCGGTCAGGGCCTGAATCGCGCCGCCTGCTGTTCCGTCATTGCTGGCCAATACCGCATCGAATCCATGGCCCAAGCGGGTGATCGCGGCATTGACGATCTTCTTGGCGTTCTCCGGCTTCCAATCCTCCGCCCAATCTTCATGGACCACCTGGATGTCGCCGCTGCGAATGTACGGCTCTAGAATATGGTCCTGGCCTTCCTTGAATTGCCGGCTGTTGTTATCCGTCTTGGCACCGTAGATGCGGACGATCTTTCCTTTGCCGGGGGTAGGAAGATGATCCACCAAAAACCGCGCCTGCAATTCTCCGACACGCACATTATCAAACAGCACGGCCATGTCGGGCTCACAATCACGAACCATCCGATCGTAAGAAATCACCGGCACGCCGACCTTGTGAGCCATATCCACCGCTTTGGCCATCGCCACCGCATCGTGAGGGATCAGGATCAGCACGCGGACGCCGCTGGTCAGCAGCGACTCGACGTCCCGAATCTGCTGCGCATCATCGCTATTGGCGGCTTGCACCTGAACACGGATCCCCTGTTCCTTGCAGCGCGCGACGATGACATCACGATCAACTTGCCAGCGCGCTTCCTTGAGGGAATCCATCGAGAGGCCGATGGAAAGTTCTTTGACCATGATGTAATTCGCGCCCGTGGAGTTTCCCCCACGAGCGAGGACCAGCCCGATACAAATGCTGATCGCCAGCGACAAAATCATGAGTAGGTTGCGGATTCCCATCGCCAGAATGCTCCGAATGGACCGGCATCGTATGTGATAAAATCACAAAGTCAATGCAACCAGGCGGCGTGCAATGGGTAGAGCAAGGTGCGAATGTGAATTTATCTCATTGATTGTTATAGTTTATCTCTTACGATCGATCGTGATGCTGGCGGTTACGATGGCCGAATGGCGAACTGCATTGGACGGAGGATTTTGATGTTTTACTCTCTTGGACGGAACACCCTGCTGCTCGCGCTGCTTCTTCAGAGCGCAACGATCTTCGCCGCCACGCCGAGCCCGGATCAGGGAAAGAATACCCTCTGGATCATCCCCCATTCGCATTGGGAGGGTGCGGTCTTCAAAACTCGGGAAGAGTATCTGCAAATGGGGCTGCCCAACATCCTCACTGCGGTGGAGCTGCTGAAAAAATATCCGGATTACCGCTTCGTCCTCGATCAGGTGGCGTACGTCAAACCGTTTCTCGACCGCTATCCCGAGCAGGAGCCCGCGTTTCGCAAATTTGTCGCCGAGGGACGGCTGCAACTGGTCGGTGGAATGGATGTCATGCCGGACGTGAATATGCCCGGCGGTGAAACGTGCGTGCGGCAGATACTTTACGGCAAGGGTTATTACCGCCAGAAGCTGGGTGTGGATGTTACGGTCGGATGGCTGGTCGATACGTTCGGCCATCATGCGCAGATGCCGCAGCTACTGAAACTGGCGGGATACAAATCGTTCTGGTTCTCCCGCGGCGTGCCACGGCCCGATTTCCCTTCGGAATTTATCTGGGAAGGAATCGACGGCTCTCGCATCCCAGCGTTCTGGCTGCCCTTCAGCTATGGTATTTTTTACAACTCGCCGCGCGATCTGCCGAACTTCAGGAACTTTGTCAAACAGCGGTTCGATATGCTCACCCCCAACTCGCACGGGCCTGACCGAGTTGCTTGCGAGGGCGCGGATGTCACCGAACCGGAAGACTCGCTCGTGCCGATGGTTCGGCAATACAACCAGCAGCCCGATGCGCCGATCGCGCTGCACATCGGCGTGCCGACAGATTTCGAGGCCGCTGTCGCCTCGCGGCCGGACAAGCTGGTGTTTAAGGGAGAAATGAATCCGATTTTTCAGGGAACCTACAGCAGCCGGATCGAATTGAAGCATTGGATGCGGCTCATGGAGCAGCGTTTGACGCTGGCGGAAAAACTCGGCTGCATTTCCGGTTGGCTCGGGAACGCCGGCGATGACCAGACGCCGTGGGCCGCTTGGGAACCGGTCATGTTCAGCGAGACGCATGACTGCGCATCAGGGGTGATGACCAATCACGTTTACGAGGACACGCTCGGCAGCTACGCCTTTTCCAAGCGACTGTCCGACGAGATGGTTCAAAACCGCTGGGATCACATTGCGTCCCGAATTGACACGCGCGGCGAGGGAATTCCTATCATCGTTTTCAATTCGCTGGGGTGGCAGCGCGATGATGTTGCCGAAATGACGGCGGGTTTTACCGAAGCTGGCGTGGCGGGCATTCATCTGACCGACAATTCCGGGAAGGAGGTGCCGCTGCAAATTCTGGAAGCGGCCCGCTATCCGGATGGCGGGCTTAAGCAGGTTTCCATTGCATTTATCGCCCGTGATGTGCCGGCGATCGGATACACGACCTACCGATTAATGCCCCAGGCAGCGGCTGGACCCGCTCCTTCGCCGTCCGCGTCCGATGGGATGGAAAATGATTTTTACCGAGCAACGTTCGACATTCATACCGGCGCGATGAAAAGTCTGGTGATGAAGTCGGACAACTGGAATGTATTTAAGGGTGACACCAATGTCGTCACCCGCCAGGACGACCACGGAGATTTCTGGGAACTATACCACGGCCTCAACGGCGGTAGCAGCATTGACATGGCGACCAAGGAACCTGTCCCGCAGCCGGGTACGGCAATCTTCAGCAGCGCCTTCCAAGGCGCCGATCCGGGCGCCTTCACCGCCGGACCCGTCTTTTCTGAATTCAAAGTCTGGCATCCCTTCGACAATGGCACCTTCTCCACCCGTGTGCGACTTTACAACGGACTGCGCCGCATCGACATCCGCACACAACTAATTAACAACGCCAAGCTGGTTCGTTATCGTGCCTTGTTCCCGACCACGATCAAAAACGGCCGCAGCTTTCACGCCATTCCGTTTGGAGCGATCGAGCGCCCGGAGGCCATCGAGTTCCCTGCGCAGAACTGGGTTGATTATGGCGATGGACAACATGGGCTGGCGATTCTCAATTACGGTCAGCCGGGCAATGTCGTGTCCGATGGCACGATGATGCTGTCGCTGCTTCGCTCCAACACCATCGGTGGATATGGATTCGGTGGAGGGTACGAGCGCGGCATGGCATCCGACTCGGGGCTTCAACTCGGCAAAGAAATCACTCTGGAATATTCCATGCTCCCCCATGCCGGCGATTGGCGCGACGCCGGTGTTTTCCGCGCGGGGATGGAACTGAACAATCCGCTGGTCGTACAGAAGGTATCCGTACACGCAGGAACGGTCCCCGGGCGTTGGGGCGCGGTGGAGATTTCGGATCCGAACGTCGTGGTCTCGACGATGATGCCGGGGCGCGATGGAGCAACTATCCTTCGTGTTTTTGAAGCGACCGGTCGGCCGGCATCGGCTGTTAAAATTAAGTTAGCGGCGCCAATGACTTCGGCGGCGGAGGTAAATCTGATGGAAGACCCGATCCGCGACCTGCCGGTGGCCGACAACAGTGTCCAGTTCGACCTGCACGGTTATGAGATCAAAACGTTCAAGCTCCTGGTCAAGGCGTTGCCATGAATCAAATGGTCCAAATCGGCGCACTCATCCTTGGCTGGCATCACAATACGCTGAATTCGGTGTAATAGAATAAGCTGATGCGATTGTGGATACTCATTTTGACCGCTGCTTTTGCAGGTAGCGTTGCTGCCGCGCCGTCCGGCGATGGCGGCACCGTTCAATTCAATCGTGACGTTCGTCCGATTCTCGCCGAGAACTGTTTTGCATGTCACGGGCCTGACTCCGGCGCTCGAAAGGGAAAGCTGCGGCTCGACCGCGCGGATAATGCGATTCTCGCCCATGACTCTGGGACACCGGTCGTGCCGGGGCATCCGGAACAGAGCGAGGTGATCGCCCGCATCACCAGCGACGATCCGGACGATTTGATGCCGCCGCCCAAGACGGGAAAAAAACTTACGGCCGCACAGAAACAAACGCTAAATCGTTGGATCGCGCAGGGGGCTGTATGGCAAAAGCATTGGTCGTTACTCCCGCCGGTCCGGCCCGAAATGCCGGCGGTGCAAGACGCCGCCTGGTGCCGAAATGATATCGACCGATTGGTGCTGGCCAAACTGGAGGCATCGGGCGTGCATCCATCCCCCGCGGCAGATCCGGCGACGCTGATTCGCCGCCTGTCGCTCGATCTGACGGGCACGCCGCCCACGCCGGCTGAAGTGGATGCGTTTGTCGCTGATCCGTCGGAGCTGGCCTACGAAAAACTCGTCGATCGTCTGCTAAACAGTCCGCATTTCGGCGAACGTCTTGCCCTGCAGTGGCTCGATGCCGCGCGCTACGCCGACACCAATGGATACAACAACGACGGCGACCGCACGATGTGGCGATGGCGCGACTGGGTGATCGACGCATTCAATTCAAACCTGCCCTACGATCAGTTTATCACGGATCAACTGGCCGGCGATTTGCTGCCCAATGCCACACTCGACCAGAAAATCGCCACGGGTTTCAACCGTAATCATCACATTACGACGGAAGGCGGCGCGGTTGAAGAAGAATATCGAGTCGAGTACGTGAACGATCGGGTTCAGACAACCTCCACGACATTCCTGGGCCTGACGATGCGGTGTGCCCGCTGTCACGACCACAAGTATGATCCGATTACCCAGAAGGATTACTACAGTTTCTTCGCCTTTTTCAACAATGTCCCGGAACAGGGTGTGCCGGCCTATAAGCCAAACGAGGGTGTCATAGCCCCTTCGATTCCCGCTCCTACGAAGTCGCAGCAGGCGGAGCTTGCACGCCTGGCCGGACATCAACCGGAGATCGATAAACTTAAAGCGACTTTCCCGCAAACGATGATCATGCAGGAGATGCCGACACCGCGGCAGACGCATGTGTTGCGTCGCGGCGAATATGACAAGCCCGGCGACGTGGTGACCGCAGCGGTGCCGGCATGCTTTACCCCATTGCCGGCCGGCGTGCCTGCGAATCGGCTGGCGCTGGCGCACTGGATGACGGACCCGGCCAATCCATTGGTGGCGCGCGTAGCGGTCAATCGACTGTGGCAATTGGCGTTTGGAACGGGACTGGTCGAAACCGCCGAGGATTTTGGCACGCAGGGGGAACCGCCGAGCCATCCGGAATTGCTCGACTGGCTCGCCACGACATTCATTCGCGGCGGATGGGACACCAAGGCAATGTTGCGGCTAATGGTGATGAGCAACACGTATCGCCAGTCATCCAATGTCAGCGAAGAAATGCTCGGCCGTGATCCGCGCAATCGGCTTCTGGCTCGCGCCGCCCGGTTCCGGCTGCCGGCTGAAATGGTGCGCGACAATGCCCTGGCCGTCAGCGGCTTGCTCAATGACACCATCGGCGGACCAAGCGTTTTCCCGTATCAGCCGCCGGGATTGTGGGAGGAAATTTCCGTCAGCCACGGGGCTCACTATCCGCAGGGCCACGGCGAAGCGCTGTATCGCCGGAGCCTGTACAGTTTCTGGAAGCGGACCAGCCCGCCGCCGGCGCTGAGCACATTCGATGCGGCCGACCATGAGACCGGTTGTGTCCGGCGCTCGCGCACCAACACGCCATTGCAGGCGCTGGTGTTGATGAACGATCCCACATATGTCGAAGCGGCGCGCAAATTAGCGGAGCGGATGATGACCACCGGTGGCCCAGCGCCAGGTACACGGCTGGAGTATGGGTATAAGCTTGCCCTGGCTCGTGCGCCGCATGATGAGGAGCGGTCGATCCTGCTTGATTTGTTCGACGGCTCGCTACGGAGATTTCAGTCTGAGCCGCAGGAAGCAAAGAAACTTTTGGCGGTGGGAGAATCTCCGCGTCGAACCGAGCTTGATGAACGGGAACTGGCGGCATGGACGATCGTAACCAGCGCCATCTTCCAATTGGATGAGACAATCACCAGGGAATAGCCATGAACGAATTCGTCGCCGGATATGCACAGCATCTGACCCGCAGACATCTTCTTGGTCGTGGCGCAACTGCTGCGGGGATCGCCGCTATGGCATCGCTATTCGGTCGATCGGCCCAGGCGTCGCCGGTCCCGCAAGCCGCTGCAGCGCTGCCCAGATCGTTCCCCGAATTTGCGCCCAAGGCCAAGCACATCATCTACCTCTTTCAATCGGGCGGGCCATCGCAGTTGGAAACTTTCGACTACAAGCCGAAGCTGCCCAAGCTGCATGGCACGGAGCTGCCCGATTCCATCCGCATGGGCCAGCGCCTGACCGGCATGACCTCGGGGCAAACGAGCTTTCCGGTGATCGCGCCAAAGTTCAAATTCAAGCAATACGGACAGAGCGGCGCCTGGATCAGTGAATTGCTGCCGCATACGGCCGGCGTCGTTGACGATCTGTGCATCGTCAAGTCGGTATTCACCGAGGCGATCAACCACGACCCGGCAATCACGTTTATCCAGACCGGCTCGCAGCAACCGGGTCGCCCGTCGTTCGGTGCGTGGGTGGCTTACGGGTTGGGCACGCAGGCGCGCGATTTGCCGGCGTTTGTCGTGCTTCTTTCGCAGGGGAGCGGGAAAGATTCCAACCAGGGTTTGCTCGAACGGCTTTGGGGCAGCGGGTTTCTTCCGTCGAGTTATCAGGGCGTCAAGCTGCGGAGCGGATCGGACCCGGTGCTTTATCTGTCTGATCCGCCCGGCATTGATCGGCAGACTCGCCGGCGCATGCTCGATGCGATGGACCAAATCAATCAGCAACATTTTCGCCAGAGCGGCGATCCGGAAATCACCGCGCGCATCGGCCAGGGAGAAATGGCATTCAAAATGCAGTCGTCGATTCCGCAATTGACAGATCTGACGGGCGAACCGCCGGGCACATTTGAGCTTTACGGTCCGGATTCGCGCAAGCCGGGGACTTTCGCCGCCAATTGCCTGCTGGCCCGCCGCATGGTGGAGCGCGGCGTTCGATTCGTGCAGCTTTACCACCGTGGCTGGGACCATCATGCCGCCCTGCCGGAGAATCTTCCCAAGCAGTGCAGCGACATCGATCAACCTTGTGCTGGCCTGATCAAAGATCTCAAACGGCGCGGCCTGCTTGACGACACGCTGGTGGTCTGGGCCGGGGAATTCGGCCGCACGGTTTATGGCCAGGGCAAGTTGCAAGATAACTATGGCCGCGACCATCACGGCCGCTGCTTTACCGTCTGGATGGCTGGCGGCGGAATCAAACCGGGCATCGTTCACGGCGAGACCGACGATTTCGGCTACAACATCACCAGCAAGCCGGTCCACATTCATGACCTGAACGCAACACTCCTGCATTGCCTCGGCATCGAACACACGCATCTCGTCTATCGCAATCAGGGCCGCGATTTCCGATTGACGGATGTGTATGGGAACGTAATCAGCGATCTGCTCGCGTGACAATTTCTTAGCGATCGCGGATCGCCGTTTGTCATAACAGTCAAGATTCCTCTTCTTCGACGGCGCGGGTGCGGAAGTCCCGATAGCGGAGCCAGAGCCGCACTGTTCGGCCGCTGAGGCTCGGGATTTCCACGAAGTGCAGATGCTTAATATCGGTTAGATGCAAAAGGCCGAGCGTCTTGCGATCGTCGGGATCGACGAGCTGGCGGGATGCAGCGTCGTAAACCGGCTCCATGCAGGTGATGTTCCAGTTGTAGCGGTTCGGCAGCACAGTCGCGGGAATGGCGCCTTCGAGGATGCCGAGGTTCAGGGCTTGCTGTTCGACGAGTTTGTGCGGTTTGTTTTGCAGACCACGCCGGAGGTACTGAACCCACTGATCCCAGATCGGCGAATCGCCGCGCAGGGCGAAGAAGCCGGTATTGTAAATTGCCTGCTGAGCACAGTGTTCGGTTTCCGGACCAAAACATTGGCGATAGCATTTCGCCAAATGGCGGCGGACCCCTGCTTCGCTGACGGCGGTTTCCTTGATTCCGCCGAAGAGGTTCGGCACTGGATAGACAATACTTCTCCCAAATCGCTCGGTGACGATGGCAACGGAACCCCCCCGGGCGGCCTCAATCGCGGCATGGATGCCTTCGGGCTGCTGAATCCAGGCGTCGGCGTCTATCCAGACGTAAGTTTCATAGCCGGGGAAATATTTCGGCAGGTACGGCCGATTGGTCATGGCGCGGAACCAGCGGGGCGGCTCGGCCTTGGACGGAAAATCCAGAGTCCACGGCGGAGCGACGACGGTCACGTTGCGCGATGCAAGATTATGGATTTGCTGAGTGGTGAGGCCGACGTCGTAAACACAGAGGTCGAAATTGGCGGGCAGTTTGGCGTCTTCAAGCGAGGCGATCAGGCCATCGAGCAGGTAAAAATAAGGATCGTTGCCCGCGGAGACGATGGCGACTTTACGGGGCATGCGCGCATGATAATGGGAGACTAGGGCGGAGTCGATTTCATGGAGCTTTGCGCCTGCGGCCGAGGAGCATCAGGCCGGCGGGAAGAAGCAGCGAAAAAGCTACCGGCTCGGGCGTCGTGGAGGCAAAGCCGATATAGGTGTATTCCAGCGCGCCGACGGTGGTCGTGCCAACGGTGAGATCATTGGAATCAAAATAAGCGCGGTTGGCCTCGACCTCAATCGAGCCGTTGCCGGTAAATCCAAATTGATCCAAATCAGCCTCCAAAGCCGCCACATGATCACCCTGCCAGCGGAGCGCCCAATAGGGCCCGGACGATCCGACAGCCGTATCAAAATCGAGCAGGATCTGGTCGGGAGTGCCGGTTAGCGTCAAGGCGGAAGCCGAAGGGTTGTCTATCGACAGCCCATCGGAATGTGTTGAGATATAACCTGTCGAAGCCACCGAAAGACTGCTGGCTAAGTCCACCGTGACGCCGGAGGCCAATTTCACGTCGCCGCCGGTGCAGGACAGTGAAGAAAGGTGTTGCGACGCGTTGATGTTGGCAAGGCCGCTGGACATGGAAAGAGCGACCGTGGAAGCGGCCGAGGATCCGGTATCGGAATCAAGATTCAGAGTACCGGCGCTGACGGCGATGGCGGAATTGGCGGAATTGGTCTGGATTCCGGAGATCGTCAGCGTGCCGCCACCTGTTTCACTTAGCGTGTAGCCATTATTCGTCAGGCCGCCAGAAAGGGTAAGATTGCCCGTAAGATTCGCGGCAACGTCGCTACCGAGGACAAGACCCGCGATGATGGAGTGCGAACCCGATGTGACGGCGATAGAAGCGCCGCTGCCGGTCATGGTAAGCGATCCCCCCGTGCCGGGCGCGATGGTGTAGGAATAGGGGCTGCCAAAAGAAAGATTGGTGATCGATTGATTGCCGTCCAGGGTGATGGTTGTGTTGGCTGTGATGGCCGTCAAAAAATTGGCGGCCGTTTGTTTGGGGAGATTAGGATTCGTGCTGGCCAGCAAGGGAAAGGGAGCACTCGTCGTCGAGGGTAATCCGCCGGTCCAGTTCAGGTAATCGGCCCAACTGGTGGTTCCATCATTGCCGGTCCACGCGGGAACCTCGGTTTGAACGACCAGCGTGGATGCATAGGCTTTTTCATAAGCCTCTTGATTGGCAAGATCAACGGTGGGATTGCCGGTAGCTTGGGCGTCTTTGTCCCAAGCGTAACCGATGAAGCCGCCGAAAGGAATATTGTGTATGGCAATATCGCGGGCTTCGATGGCCTCTTCCCATGCGGTCCCGCTGATACCGTCAGCGCCCCAATAAGTGGACGGGGCGTATTCGTTGACGCTGAAGTGCTCGCCGAGAATCAAATTCGCCGCCGAGATGCCCGAGCCGCTGGTCCAAGCGTTGTAGGAAGCTTGATAAACCGCTTGAAGCGTACTGACAGAAAAATTATCCGACTGCACAACCTGACCATCGATATAACATTCATCGCCAATGTGAGCGTATTGGGTGATCGCTTGCCACGTGCTGGCGTAAGTGCCGCCGGCCAGAGAGTTCTCGGCGTAGAGGATGATATTTTTATAACCCGCCGCATTGAAAGCGCTCATGGTGTTCACGAGCCAAGTGCGGTAGGCGCTGCCGCTCGAGCCGTTCCAGGTGCTGCTGTCAACTTCGTTGAGCACCAGCCAGCCGCTGGTGTTGTATGACCCAAACTGCAATTTGATCCAACTCTGTACCGTCGAGACCGCTGCCGTCGGCGTTTCCGTCGACGAATAGAGACTGTCAAACGTGTCGTAATACATGCCCAGGGTATTTCCCGCAGCCGTTATAGCAGAGGCGTTCGAGTTGCTGCCCTGTTCGATATTGTGGCCATTGACGGAAGGGAAATTGAGATTGGTGAGCTGGCTGGGTCCAAACCAATCGGTATCGTCGCCGCTGTTGTTGTCGGTGGCCACGTCAAAACGCATGTCCATGGCGCAGACGAACCGAGCCGATAACACGGGTATCGCCGCAAACACAAGGCGCATCAAGGTGCGGGGGGTCAAGGGTGAAAACTCCGTTTAAGAGAATGTACGCCGGAGACTTCAGGTATGCAAAGCGTGTTTTCCAAAATCGGGCGGTTTTGCATCAACAGTCCGCGTGAGCTAACACTTTCCCGTGAAAATCCTATACGCTATGGCGATTGCGGATCAGTTGGGTTTTTGCGGAGCATGCCATGAAATATTTTGCGTCGGCGTTGATCGTCATGCTGGTGTCAACGGCCCGTGCGGACCAATGGAAATTGGTCTGGGCCGATGAGTTCAATTACACGGGCCATCCTGATCCGTCGAAGTGGGATTATGAAAAGGGATTCGTTCGCAACAACGAGTCGCAGTATTACACCACCAACCGGCTGGAAAACGTCCGCGTCGAAGATGGCATGCTCATCATCGAAGCTCGCAAGGAACGGTTTTTGAACGCGGAATATTCGCCGGGCGCCAAAGGCAGGCAAGGGCAGAGATACGCCGAGTACACGTCCGGCAGCATTCTGACCAAGGGGAAAATGTCATGGGTGTATGGGCGGCTGGAGGTGCGGGCGAAAATGCCGGCGGGTGCGGGGACTTGGCCGGCGATTTGGACGCTTGGGACCAGCGTTAACACTGTCGGCTGGCCGGAGTGCGGCGAGATCGACGTGATGGAATTCCTGGGCCGCGAGGGAGGTGCTATTCACGGCACGCTCCACTGGCGGGATCCGCAAGGTAAGGACGCCCAAAAGGGAGCCGTCTGTCCACTGCCATCGGTGGCCAGTGAATTCCACGTGTACGCCGTTGAGTGGACACCCAAGCAAATGGATTTATTTGTCGATGCGGTGAAGTATCAGTCGATCCCGCTGACCGATATGAACGGACCACGGGTCAATGCCTTTCGATATCCGCATTTTTTGCTACTGGGGCTGGCCATGGGTGGCGATTGGGGCGGACCGACGATTGATGATTCGACGGGGCCGTGGAAGTTCATGATTGATTATGTGCGGTTGTATAAGCCGGCGGATTAAACCGAGCCATCACAATTTATCCGGTTGCCTAAGTTGCTCGGCAATATCCGCCAAACGGGCATTCACTTGCCGAAGCGTGGCGCGGCGGGAAAAGATAATCAGCGAGACGGTGCAGATCGCCGCGATGAACATGCAGGCGATGCTGTCGAGGAATGTCACGATGGTTCCTTGCTTCAGAATCCGAAGCAGAGCCGGGGAATAGTCATGCGGCGAACCCGGCATTGGCAGCGTGGTGGGGCTCAGTTCCTCATGCGCAACTTTCGCCATCATCGGCAGCACCGTCGCCCAGGGCAGCATGACGACGGCCATCCATGCGATGACACATACGATGCCGAGAAACCACATCCGCCGACGATCACGGCGGAGGATTCGATCCGTCAGAGTTTGAACATCAATCGCCCTTTCGCCCCGCAACAGGGCCTTGGCTAAATCTTTCTCGTTCATCATGGCGTTTCCTTTCTCACGGTTTTGGATTCCAATTTCGCGCGCAGGGCGAGCTTGGCGTAATGGATTCTCGATCGCACCGTGCCCACGGGCCGCGCGATCACCTGCGCAATTTCCTCGTAACTCATGTCTTCGACAAAACGGAGCAGCAGAACTGCCCGCTGCTCCAGCGGCAGATCATCCATAGCTGTCCGCACGGCCTCGGCCTCGTCGGGTGAAAAATGTTCCTCGTCGGCCGCAATCGTCTCGACGAGGTTTCCGTCGTCCGATTCACCGGGCAATGATTTCCGGCGCAGATGGCGATACGCCTTGTCCCGCGCAATGCGATATAGCCAGGCCGCAAAGCTGTCGGGAGTTCGCAGGCTGTTGATCTTGCGATAAACATCAAACCAGCTTTCCTGCAGCAGATCATCCGCCAGCGATTCCTGTCCGGTGATTTTCGATAGAAACAACCGCAGTCCAGGCGAATATCTTTCGATGAGTTCTCGCAGCGCCGCCTCGTCACCGGTTTGGCAGCGGAGGATGAGCAATCGAAGATACGCTCGCTGTTTTGCGTCGTTCAATCGTCATTAGGTTGCGCGCAAGCGTGAAATGGTTCAATGAAATAAAGCGGTGAAGCGGCTCAAGATACCGATTGGTGGCTATCCCAGCCCCATAACATGGCGTAGAACTTCGGCCAGATCTTGTGGATTGACGGGCTTGCCGAGATGGGCCTGAAACCCCGCCTCCAGTGCGATGTGGCGATCGGTGTCCCGGGCAAAGGCCGTCAGCGCCACCGCTGGAGTCGCCGCTTTTTTCTCCAGCCTTTCGTGGGCACGGATGCGGCGAATCAGCGCATAACCATCCTCACCGGGCAAGCCGATATCGCTGATGATCAGATTGGGTTTGTGCTGCTCGAAAGCCTTGAGCGCGGCCTCAACCGACGAAGTTTGCGTGACACCGACTCCCGCATCACCCAGCAGGGCCGTCAAAGCCTCGCGAGTGGCTGAATCATCTTCAACCAGCAGCACCCGAAGACCCGCCAGCCGTTCAAATTCCTTGCGAAGATTGGAAAAATCAGTCAACTGTGGCGGCTTGGCGCGTGGATTCGATCTGGAGAGCGGCAGTCGCACGGTGAATGTCGCCCCCTGTCCCGCGCCTGTGCTTTGCACGGAAATTCGGCCGCCGTGCAGCTCTACCAATTGTCTGGCGATGGCCAAGCCCAGGCCCATGCCCCCCTCGGTGCGGCTATAGGAAGAATCTCCCTGCCAAAACCGCTCGAAAATGTGCGGCAAAGTCTCCGCGCCGATTCCTCGACCCGTATCAGCCACGCGCAACTCGATCTCTCCCTCTTGCTTTGCCAGCGACACGTCGATTCGCCCTCCTTTGGGCGTGAACTTCACCGCATTGCTCAGCAAATTCCACGTGACTTGCCGAAGGCGATCCGGATCAACGCGCAAGACGCCGACGTTGGGGTCTATTGCGGTGCTTACGGTAATGCCCTTGGATTGGGCGCTCGGACCAATCGCATCAACCGCGTCACGAACCACCGAGGCCAGTTCGATTTCACGAATCTGAAGACGCAGGTTGCCGGTGGTGATGCGCGAGATATCCAGCAAATCTTCGATCAGTTCCTTTTGAGCCTCGGCGCTGTTGTGGATGACGGTTAGCCCTTCGCGCATTTCCTCCAACTTGCTGTCACGATCGCCCAGGAGCATTTTGCTCCACAGCAACACCGCACCGAGCGGCGTTCGCAATTCGTGGCTTAGCGTGGCCAGAAACTCGTCCTTGACGCGGTTGGCGGATTCCGCGGCTTCCTTGGAAATTTTCAGGGCCGCTTCGGCGTGAAGCCTGGCGGTAATTTCCACAAACGTAATGACCACGCCGTCGATTCGATTGTCAGCAGTCCGATAGGGCGTGATGCGGCGCAAATACCAGCGCTTGTTCTCCGCGGCGACCTCCCGCTCGATCGGCGTTAGTTTGCTTAACACCGTTTCGGCGTCGCTGAGTAAATCGGGATCGGTGAACTTCTTGGCCAGATCGCTCAGCGGACGGCCCAGATCGCTGGTGATGCACTCCATGAGATCGCGCACCTGCGGCGTAAACCGGCGGATGCGAAAGTGCGTGTCAAGAAACAAAACTGCGATGTCCGTGCTGGTGAGCAGACTGCTTAAATCACTGCTCGCCGCTTGATGCTCCTCCATCTTGGCGTGCAATTGACTGTTGACCGTCGACAGCTCCTCGTTGAGGGATTGCATTTCCTCGCGGCTGGTTTCCAGTTCCTCATTGCTGCTTTGCAATTCCTCGTTAATGCTAACGACTTCTTCGTGGGATGCTTTGAGTTCCTCGTTGCTGGTTTGCAGCTCTTCAATCGTGCTTTGCAGTTCGTCACGAACACGCTGCAATTCGGTGGCGGTGCCGGTGGTATGCTCCGGCTTGTCATCCCTGGCTTCCTCGGGTGTTTGAATGACTCTTTCCTGAAAGCTGACCAGGAAATAGTCCGGCGCATTGCGTGCATCCAGGGGCGATGCCGTCACCGCGATGCGGTTGCGACGCCCCGGCTCGATTTCAATCCAGCCGTCCATCACGGTTACGGCGGCATTTTGCGTTATAGCGCCGTGAACAGCCGCGCGCACAGCGCCACGCACGGATTCCCGCACCAGCGACATCAGATCGCGCGTCGGTTCTCCTCGCGGGGCAGCCAAAAAGGGTTCAGTGTTTCCGTGGTAATAAGTGATGCGAAAATCACGGTCGATGGCCACGGCGGCGGGCGAATGACTCTCCAGCAGGGCGCGAGTGGTCATTTGCAGCATGGAAGGCCGTGTGCTGCCGCGCGCATCCGCTGCGGGTCGATCGCCCCGCGCTTCGGAAACTGCCGCATGAGGAAGCGGAAAATCCACCGCCCCATGCCGCGTCGGACCGATGCGCCGAAAAATCCGGGCCTTTTTATCGATCGGCTCAAACAGCTCATCTGAACCCACCGTCTCGCTCGTGCCCAAAAACAAAGCGCCCCCATCACGCAAACCGAAATGAAGCAATCCCAAGACGCGCTGCTGTACATTGGGCTCGAGATAGATCAGCAGATTGCGGCAGGAAACAATATCGAGCCGGCTAAACGGCGGATCGTGCAGCAGATTTTGCGGAGCGAATACGACGCGCTCCCGCAGTTCCTGGCGGACTCGATAAACAGCGTCTTCCTTTTGAAAAAATCGCTCCAGACGCTCCGGCGTGATCTCCGTTTCGATTCCACCGGGATACAAACCATGGCGCGCGTTCTGCAAAGTTCGCTCGGCCATATCCGTGGCGAAGACTTTGATGTCAAGCGCTTTGTCTGTGCGCTCGGCTTCCTCGACGAGCAGCATGGCCAGAGTGTACGCCTCTTCACCGCTGGAACAGGCGGTCACCCATGCCCGAACCGCTACATCGGGTTCACGGGAGGCAATCAGCGGAACAATCACTTGCTCGCGCAGGGCCTCCCAGGCTTGGGAATCGCGGAAAAATCCGGTGACGTGAATCAGCAGATCATCCGCCAGCGCCGAAACCTCCGATGCGGTTTGCCGAAGAAATTTGGCATAAGCGCCGACCTTGGTGATGCGGTTCAGCCCCATGCGCCGTTGGATGCGGCGAAAGATGGTGGGCTTTTTGTAGCCACCGAAATCATGGCGTGTCCGGGTCCGCAGCACAGCAAGGATTTCGCGCACATGTTGCAGATCTTGTTGATCGAGCAGCGCCGGCTCCTCGCGCGCACCACGTGCGTAGGGATGACCGGCATAAGCGAGTAGGACATCGGGGATATCCTGCGGCCGAAGAATGTAATCGGCGTACCCCGCATCGATCAGACGCCGCGGCATCGACGGGAACTGCGCTGTCTCCGGTTCCTGGGCAATGCAAAGACCGCCTACCGCCTTGATCGCTTGTGAGCCTGCTGTACCATTGCTGCCCATTCCAGACATGATGACGGCGATTGCCCGCTCGCGCTGCTCTTCGGCGAGCGATCGAAAAAAATCATCGACCGGCCGATTGTTCCCCGGTTTCTCCAGCCGCTCGCCCAGATGCAAAGCGCCGTCTTGGATGGTCAAGACGTAACCGGGCCGGATCACATAAACGTGGTTGGGCTCGACCGCCATGCCTTGTTCGATTTGCTTGACGGGCATCGCGGTTTTTTTGGAGAGAATCTCCGCCAACATGCTGGGGCGATCGGGAGGCAAATGCAGGATGATGACAAACGCCATCCCGCAGTCGGGGCGCATGGCCGTTAAAAAATCTGAGATGGCTTCAAGACCCCCCGCCGATGCTCCGACGCCGACGACTGGAAAGGACAAGCGAGGTGGGTTTTCTGTGTCGACCGGCTGGGTGCATCGCTGTGCATCAGAATCGACAATCGATTCACCGTTGTCATCTTGCAATGGCGGTGAGTCCTGCTCGAATCCCATTTTTGCCTTTCAACTTCTCCCTTTGATACCTCCATGTGGGGGATCGGAATGGTTATTGTAAGCGTTCAGTTCGCATGAACACAATGGAATAATCCGTAGCACGGCTATTAAAGGAGCGATGAGATTTATTGCCCCGCGTAGCGGCAGGCCCATCGGGCCGCGTGTCTCTTAATGCACCGGATTGGTATAAAACAAATTCCACCCTTGCCACACCGCGATTTCCAGCATTGCCGCCGCCAGCACGATGAAGTTCACAAACAATGCAAATAGCACATGGGTATCGGCATCCTCGGCGCTTCGCCGTGCCGCACCGATAAAGGTCAGGACAATTCCCCCAATAGAAAACATCAGCGGCAGCAGCGGAAACCCGTGATACACGGCCCCGAACCCAAAGCAGCCGACGACGAAAATCACCATGGCCACGCACGAGCCGGCCAAGCCGAATGCTCCGCCGGCACGGAGGATGGACGGCGCGGCAGGTCGCCAGGACGGAGGCGTTGGCAGCGAATCACTCATTTGCCGGCGGACCATTCGGTATGCACGAATGTGCCGGGATTGTTAGTCCGCTCATAAGTGTGAGCGCCAAAGAAATCACGCTGGGCCTGGATGAGATTGCCGGGCAAACGAGCGCGCCGATAGCTGTCGTAATATCCGAGCGATGAGCTGAACGCCGGCAGGCCGATGCCGTTGGCGATTCCCAGCGACACGGTGCGCCGCCAGGCATCCTGCCTCGTGCCGATCATGTCCTTGAATTGTGCGTTCATCAGCAAATTGGTCAGCGTCGGAACTTCCTTGAATGCTTTGGTGATTTCTTCAAGGAACGCGGCCCGGATAATGCAGCCGGCCCGCCAGATCATCGGCAGATCGGGCAGCTTCATGTGGAAATCGTAACCGTTCTTGTCCTTGGGCCGATTGGCCGCGGAGAGCAGCGCCATGCCCTGGGCATACGAGCAAATCTTCGAGCAGTAGAGCGCATCTTTCACGTCATTGATAAACTGCTTCTTATCACCACTCACCGGCTTGGGAGCCGGTCCGCGCAAAAACTTAGAAGCCGCCTCGCGTTCCGCCTTGAGTCCGGAGATTTCGCGGCTGTCGACAGCCGCGGCGATCGTCGGAATCGGCACCAGCAGATTCAGTGCCGCTTCGATCGTCCATGTGCCGGTTCCCTTCATGCCGACGACATCACGAATCTGCTCAACCAATGGCACCGAGGGTTTTTGCGGATCGGGAAAATTGATCACCTTCTGCGTGATCTCGATGAGAAAACTTTGCAATTCACCCTGATTCCATAGGCCAAAGACATCGGCCAGTTCAGCGTTGGACAAGCCGCCGACATTCTTCAGCAGATCGTATGCCTCGGCGATGAGCTGCATGTCGCCGTATTCGATGCCATTGTGGACCATCTTGACGAAGTGTCCCGCACCGCCGTCGCCGCAGTAGGTGACGCAGGGGACGCCGTCGCTTGGAGCTTTCGCGGCTACTTTTTCCAAAATCGGTTTGAGATGTTCGTAACTCTCGTAATCGCCACCGGGCATCATGCTCGGTCCCCACAATGCCCCTTCTTCACCGCCGCTGACGCCCATGCCGAAAAAGCGAATGCCCGTCGGCTTCAGTGCCGCGACACGCCGTTCGGTGTCGGTGAAGAGCGAATTGCCGCCGTCGATGACGATGTCGCCGCTTTGCAGAAACGGCTTGAGCTCCTCGATCACCGCATCGACCGGCTTGCCCGCCTTGACCATGATCAAGATTTTTCGGGGCCGTTCGAGGCTGGCGACGAAATCCTTGATCTGCTCAAAACCCTTGGCCTTCTTTCCCTTGGCCAGGTCGTCGATGAAATGCTGCGTCTTGGCGTAAGTGCGATTGTAAACGGAAATCGGATAGCCGTTCCGCTCGACGTTCAAGGCGAGGTTCCGGCCCATGACTTCCAGGCCGATGACACCGAATGCTTGACCGCTCATAGCCGCTGCTCCTTCGTTGGCGAATGTGCCCCCTTATCGCGATGAGGCCATTGTGGGTTTTTTGGCGGGGTTGGCAAATCTTCATGGCTTGGTCAGCGGTGGCTCTCAAAGTCTGTTAAATTTCGCGTCCCGTCGTGAAGCGTTGTATCTTTGGCGCGGATGCGAAGGCACCTGACCACTCTCATCGGGATACTCGCCGTCGTGCTCGGCTTGGTTGGCACCTTCATCACCGTTGCTCGTTTTGGCTTTCTCATAGGGATATTCCCCACTGACATCGTGGACCCCGGTGCGCCCATAGGTCCATTTCAGCTGGGCCCTATATTGATCGCCAAACAAATCATTTCGCTCACCACCAAGGTTGTGTTGGTCGCCGCTGGTGTCCTACTGTTGATGCGATCGCGGCTGGCGACAATTTCGATGGTCTGTTTAATTGTGCTCTCGACTGCGGACTCACTGGCAATATTCTTTTGGATTTTGCCCCCCGTTCCAGATGATCTGACGAACGCCGATCAAGCTGGCGAGTCGATGGGCAGATGGTTACCTTTGGTACTCCCGCCGGTCCTTTACCTGATTACGATTTGGTATCTCTGGCGTCCAAAGACTCGGATCGAGTTTATGCACGGTATTACAAGGGTTGGGTAGTGGCCGCGGATGACCCTAAGTGGCTCCTACGCACACCGGCCATTTTGCGTCGGGTAACAAGAAAAAACAAAGGGTCTTTGCCGACAAGCGAACGCAACGCGGCAGCGGCGGAGCCAATAGTCTTCACTGCCCAACCGACTTTAACTTCCCTAAGCCCGGCTCGGGGGCGTGGGATGCCTGGCCATCGAACAAGCCGGGAGCGATTTGCAGTTGCGTGCTGTCGGCTCCGAAGGGCTGACTCGGATTGGCGACGACCGTCGTTTCCGGCAACTGCATGACGAGACTGGGTTCACGCACGATCTTTTTCTCGTGCGTTTTCGGATCAACGTAAGTGTGCTCGTAATCGAAGCCGTTCTTGCTGTGATAGGGGAAACGCTTCATCGTTGCCAGCAGATCCTGATCCAGGATTTCGACACGCGGCTCGAGCACCTTCACCGGTTTTCCGTCGGGGGTGCGAACCGCCTTGACGTTTTCCGGCAGTGCGTCGGTCACCAACAAAGGCTGATTAGGATTGATCGTCGCGGCGTTGCCGGCTGCGTCGCCGCCGCTTTGTTTTTTGATCGCTGATTCGGGCCAGGTGCCGATGCAGACGGAGCTGATCGTGAGACCGTGATAGAAATAAGCCGGTATGCCTTCGGCACGAAGGGCCTTGACGGATTCGACGGCTGCGGACTTGCGGTCTCCCACATCGCCGGGATGCTCGGCTCGGCCGTCTGCGGTGTAGGCCGCGATTTGTAGCGTCCAATAGTGCTGCGGACTCAGGCCGATCTTGGCCAGGTCCCACTCGGCTGGAGCCGGCGGATCGACATTGACAACGGGCTCAAAGTGAATCAGCGAAAGCGGTGAATCGCCTTCGGCAGTTTTCAGGCTCGACAAATAATCCCGATCGTGCTGGGCAGCTTGCCCCTCTTTCGATTGGCGATCGATATCCCGATAGAATCCGTAATAGATCGTGCTCTTATCCTCGGCGTGAACGATATACCACTTGTTGTCTTGGGTGGAGGCTTTCAATTGCTCACGCAGCGACTTGGCCCGGACAACATGATCGGGACCATCCAGCGCGGTGATGAAAATTGTATACCTGGCATCGCTTGGTGGAATCACCACATCTTCCGGCGGCAACGCGGGTTTGGCCGGGGCCGCAGCGGTTGACGTTAATGGAGCGGCGGGCGTCGAAACCTGAGCGCCGGCGCTGCTCTTCGGGGTCGGCTGCGGCAATGGTTGCGTGATCAACGCCGCATCGCTTGGCAAAATTGCATTGGAATTGTGGGTTGAACCGGGGCCGCCGTTTCCGGTGCATGAAAAACAGACCAAGGCGATCAGCATCACACTGATGCGCGGGAGGATCGAGCTTGGATGAATTGGCCAAATTCTCATGTTATCAATCTCCGCGTGGGGTAGACCTCAATAGCGGCCGCTATTTATAACCTTTTTTGGCCGTAAATGCAGCGATCAACTGCGCATTTAACGATCCCGCCGCACAAAGGTTCGGTTCGGCTCCGACAAGTTGTCCTTTCCCTAACGTTCTCGGCAGGTTGGTTCCGATAACTAAAATCATCAAGCATGGCCAATCACCCCAAAAAGTCGATTGGAGCCGGCTCGGCCCCAATGTCACCCGCCACGGCGTTGACCCTCGGCAATATCGCCCAGCGGCTGCGTCAAGTCCGGCACGCCAGCCGCGATTTTCTGGTCTTATGGGCCTTTGAACAATTGGTGCGCGACTCCCAAGCCATGAAGCGGGTCGCTAGCGATGTGGCCCAAACGCCCGGCAATGCCGCGGATGCCGCCTTGGCCGATCCCTACGACCACAATTGGTCGATTCTGTACCGAGGCAGCGTTCTGGACGATTGAAAGAAAGCCATGGCCCAGATCACCTCCGGCGTCGGTTTGATCAGCGGTATCGATACCTCGCAGATCATTGACGAGTTGATCTCGCTGGATTCCGCGCCGATCACCCAGCTTCAAAGCGAGATTGACACCGGCACCGAGCAGCAGGATGCGTTCACCCAGCTCACCACGGATCTGAACAATCTGCAAACCGTCGGCAAGACGCTGAGCGATCCGGACACTTTCGGAGCGTCCACCGCCAACAGCAGCGATCCGACCACGCTGACCGCCACGGCAGGCAGTGGCGCCGCGGTCGGAACTTACCAATTGCAGGTGGCCCGGCTGGTTTCGTCGCAGCAGGCGGTGACCAACGGATTTGCCGATCCCTCTCAAACCAAGGTCGGAGCCGGCACGATTACGATCTCCGAAGGCGGCGGCGAGCTGAATACGCCCACCACCCTGGCCTCCCTCAACGGCGGCCAAGGCGTCAACAGCGGTGGCGAAATCCGCATCACTGATCGAAGCGGCCAATCACAGATCATCGATTTGTCTTCCGCCGTCACGCTTGATGATGTCGCCCAGGCGATTAACAACGCGCTGGACATCAGCGTCAAAGCGACCGTCACGCAAAATGGATTGGTGCTGACTGATGAAACCGGGCAGACCACGGACAATCTGACCGTGCAGGATGTCGGCACGGGCCAAACCGCGGAGCAACTCGGTATCGCCCAAAGCGTCGCCGCCAGCACGCTCACCGGCTCGGCCATCAACACCATCGGCACCGCCACCGCACTTTCGCAGCTCAACGGCGGCAGCGGCGTCAGCACCAGCACTTCCGGCGCGGATTTTCAAATCACCGCAGGCGACGGACGCACGTTTTCGATTTCACTGGCCAACAACGCAACGCTCGGCGATGTGATCAACACGATCAATACGGCGACCGGCGGCAAAGTCACCGCGGCGATCAACTCAACCGGCAGCGCCCTGCAATTGACCGATAGTGGCGGTGGCACGGTTTCGGTGGCCGCGCTCAACGGCTCGCAAGCCGCGGCCTATCTGGGCATCGCTGGTTCCGCCACCGGCACGCTGACCGGCAGTTCCCTGACGACGGCCATAGACACCACGCTCGTCTCCGCACTCAACGGCGGGCAAGGCATTCCACTTGGCCAGATCAAAATCACCGATCGTTCCGGCAATGCCGCCACGGTCGATCTGTCGGGCGCGCGTACCATCGACGACATTCTCAACGACATCAACAACGCCGGCATCGGCGTTCAGGCGTCGCTGAATGCCGCGTCGGACGGTATTCAAATCGCGGACACCAGCGGGGGAACCGGCGACCTCACGATCAGCGATGTCAATTCGACAACAGCCGCCGCTCTGGGCATCGCCGGCAGTTTTGCCACCAGCACCCCCGTCGTCAGTGGCGCGAATCTGCATCCGCAATACATCAGCGAAAACACCGATCTGAGCGCCCTCAACGGCGGCAAGGGAATTTCCCAGGGCAGCTTTACGATCACCAACTCCAAAGGCGCAAGCACGACCATGGATCTGACCAGCGGCAGCTACACAACGCTGGGCGATCTGATCACCGCCATCAATGCCCGGGACATTGGCGTTACTGCATCGATCAATTCCACGGGCAATGGCCTGCTGCTGACCGACACAGCCGGCGGCAGTGGTACCATGACGGTCGCGGACACCACCGGCACGCCCGCCGCGGATTTGAATCTGATTCCCAGCGGATCGACCACTGCCACCGCCGTCAATGGACAAATCAACGGAGCATACCAGGCAACCATCGCCGTCACCGCGAACGACACGCTGCAGACGGTTGAACAGAAGATTAACTCGCTGGGTTTCGGCGTCAGCGCCAGCATCATCAATGACGGATCGGGCGCGACGCCCTACCGTTTGTCGCTCTCCGCCAACAATTCCGGCGAAGATGGCCGATTCGTTTTCGATGCGGGCACCACCGGCTTGACGACGCGCAATCTGGTGCAGGCGCAGGACGCCGCAGTGTTTGTGGGCGGGCAAGGCGCTGCCCAGCCGCTGCTGGTTACCTCCAGTTCCAACCAGATCACCAACGTGGTCAACGGTGTAACCATCAGCCTGCAAAATGTCAGCAGCACGCCGGTGACGCTCACGGTTGCCCGTGATCCGACAGCCATCAGCACCCAACTGCAAAGCTTCGTCAGCGATTTCAACACCATTGTCACCGCCTTGAACAGCTACACCAGCTTCGACACCACCACCAACACCGGTGGCATCCTACTCGGCGATGAAACCACACAGACGATTCAGGAAGATCTGTACAACATCTTCAATTCCGTGGTGCCGAACGCGGGCCAATACAAAGTCTTCAGCGATATCGGCATCACCATCGGCGACGACTCGATGCTCAGCTTCGATCAAAACGCATTTAACGCCGCCTACGCCGCCGATCCCACGGCCGTGCAGAATCTGTTCTCCCAGGCAACCACCGGCTTGGGCAACGTCATCAACAACACGGTCAACGATCTGACTGATCCGTCCAACGGCCTCATTACCCTGGAATCGCAGACCATCAGTACTCGCAACACGCAATTTCAGGATCGAATTAACGAGCTGGATAATATCATTGCCCAGAAGAAGGAATTGCTGACCGAACAGTTTGCGAATATGGAGCAGGTGCTGGCCCAGTTGCAGTCGCAGCAATCAGCGCTCAGCTCGCTCTCGGGGACCAAATCGACGGCGACCACCTCGGCTTCCACCGGAGCTCTGTCCAGCGTCGGCAGCGACGACAGCGACGACGATTCGTCGGATTCCAGCGATTCCGCCTCCTCGACGGGCTCCACGGATTCCAGCGACTCGACGGATTCCGGCGATACCAGCAACTCAGGCAGCTCGACCGACTCGACATCTGGCTCCTAATCGCCGACAGAAATCGGCTTGTGCAACCGTTTCTAAATGCCGCGGCGTCGATCGACCGATACAGGAAAGGTACTGTTTCAATTTAGGGAAGCACAGGATTGGCCATGGCCCCTGCAAATCCAAAAGCCGCTGAGCAATATCTTCGCAACCGCGTTCTCACCGCCACGCCCGAGCAATTGCAGCTCATGCTGTTTGATGGTGCCCTTCGCTTCAGCGATCAGGCTCGCGGAGCCTTGGAGAAAAAGAATTACGAGGAAAGTTTCAACCTTATCAGCCGGGTGCAGAAAATCGTCACGGAGCTGATTTGCTCGCTGAAGCGCAGTCGCTCTCCGGAACTGTGCGACAAACTGCTGGCCCTTTACCATTTCGCCTATCGCCGGCTCGTGACGGCCAATACTCGCCATGAGATTCAGGCCCTCGACGAAGCCATTCAGGTGCTGCGTTATCAACGCGAGACTTGGGCGCTGCTGATGGAGCAAATGAGCAAAACAAAGGCCGCCAAGGTCGCCGATAAGTTGGATATCCCCTCCCCCGATGCCCGCATGGAAGCTTCATTCTCCCTCCGCGGCTAGGTTTTTGCGAATCTTTTTTCGCAGCAAATCCCCATCGCTGGTCCAAGCGGTGTGCAATTTTTGACCGCCAAGCCCATCGCCCTTATTGTCTCCGCCTCGCGGCGTTTGTGCCGCTGCCTCTGAGGTTCAGGGAACGGAGATGATAATGATGACAACGAGACGACGCCGCACCATAGCGGCTGCCTTGCTGCTGATTTCCGGTGCATATTCTTTTGCTACCACCGCTGCCCCGACCAGCCAGCCAACCACGGCGCCGGCCTCGAACGTTTACACGCTGCCGCCAACCATCGTCACCGCCGAAAAACGCCCCGAGCCGCTGAAAGATGTTCCCGTGAGCGTGACCAACATTGACAGCCAGACAGTTCGCGACGATCGCATTCTCGATCTGCGCGATGCCACCGAACTGGCTCCCAACGTGATCTTCTCCACCTTCGCCCCGCCGCGCGAATCCTTCCCGTTCATCCGCGGCATCGGCTCCGGGCAAAATTCCCCCGCCGTCACCACTTACTACGACGGCGTGCCACAGCTTTCCTTTTCCACCGCCGACATCGAGCTGTACGACATCGACCGCATCGAATTTCTCCGCGGGCCGCAGGGAACTCTCTATGGCCGCAACACGCTCGGTGGCGTGATCAATGTTTACCATCGTGAGCCGGACAATGATTTTCATGTTGACACGGATTTCGAGGCCGGCAATTACGCCCTGCAGGATTACCGCGGCGCCGTCAGCGGGCCGATTGTCCGCGATAAACTTTTTTATGATGTATCCGGCGGGTTCCTGCAGCGAAATGGTTACTCCATTAATCTTACCGACCACGAGCCCCTGGACGGGCGCAACCACCTTTTCGGCCGCGCCGAAATCCTCTGGAAGCCAACCGATCAGCTCGACATTAAATTCATGATCAACGGCGAGCAGGATCATGACGGCGATTTTCCAATCTACGACCTCGGCGACCTGCACGAATCCCCCCGCCGTGTCGAACATGATTTCACCGGTTTTGCCGACCGCACATTGGATCAGGAAGCGATCGTCGCCACGTATCACGGCGAGGATATGGATCTGACCTCCGTCAGCGCGTATCAGGAATGGCGCTCCGACGAAGTGACCGATCTGGATGAGTCGCCGCTCGATTTGCTGCGTCGTTACAACAGCGGCAGCGAGCACAATCTGATCGAGGAATTCCGCCTCTCCAGCCCCAATAACAAACCGATCGAGTTTTCCCCCAATGCCAAGCTGAAATGGCTCGCCGGCATTTTTGCTTTCCGGCAGGATGATGATTCATCGATCGGTAACGAAACCCGGCCCGAGTTGGCTATGGAATTAGGATCACCGGTCGGATTCACCTCCTACACCGACTCCAACATCCTCAATTATGGCGTCGGAATCTTCGGCGACACCACGCTGACTCTGTGGGACAAACTCGATCTCACCGCGGGCCTGCGCTACGACTACGAAGACGCCCACGGGAATGTTGACAATTTCAGTAACCCAGCGGTCACCGGATCGACCTCGCAAACCGGCAGCAAGGATTTTGACGATCTTTCCCCGCGCTTTGCGGTCGGCTATCACTGGTCCAAAGACCTCATGACCTATGCCGAAGCCTCGCACGGCTACAAAGTTGGTGGTTTCAACAGCACCGCCCCAACCAATGCATTTGCCTTCGGCCCGGAAAAAAGCTGGGATTACGAGCTCGGCGTTAAATCCACTTGGCTGGACGATCGCCTGCAACTAAACGCCGACCTGTTCTACATCGATTGGCGGGACATGCAGCTCGACGTGCCGACCGGCGAGCCGAGCGTTTTTTACACCGCCAACGTCGGCTCATCCGACAGTCGCGGAGCCGAGCTTGAAGGCAGTTATCGCATCACCCGTGATTGGCAACTCTTCGGCGGCATTGGCTACACCGACGCCTTATTCCGCCATTACACCCAAACTAATGGCGTCAGCGCCGACGGCAATCGCCTGCCCTTCGCCCCCGAGATCACTTGGAACGCCGGCACGCAATACAACCTCAACCTGCAACACGGTTTCAAAGCCTGGGCCCGGGCTGAGGTAATCGGCATCGGCCATTATTTCTACGACGCCTCCAACGCCGCCCGCCAGGATACGTACATCATCACCAACTTCCGCGTCGGCGTCGGCAAAGACCATTGGCGGCTGGAAGGATTCATCAACAACGCCTTCAATTCCCACTATTTCCCAATCGCCTATCCCTTCCAGTTGGCCGCCTCCGGCTACGTCGGCGAAAGCGGCGCACCGCAAACCATGGGAATTGATTTGGGATTTAGTTATTGATGTGCGATGCGCGGCACCGGCCGCGCCCACGTTCCGTTAGCCCCGGTCTTTGGCCGGGGTTCCTTCCGCATTCAAACCCCAAACGGCAAAACCACGGCCAAAGGCCGGGACTAACGGAACGAAAAATCATCGGCCACTCTTCGCGCCCGATGTCAATTTAACTTTGTCCACCATCGCGGCTAAACTGCGGGCATGAGCATTCGTGTCGGCATCCTCGGCGTCGGTGGCTATGGCGGCGGGGAAGTGCTGCGCCTTTGCGCTGGCCATCCGGAATTTGAAGTGGTGTATGCTTCCGGTGAAACCAATGCGGGCAAGCTGCTTGTCGAGCGATTTCCCGGCGTTGCATCGAAACTCGCCGGCCTCATGATTGAGCCGTGGAATGAAGAGAAAATGGCGGGGCTTGATTTGATTTTCGCGTCACTGCCGAGTGGGAATTCCAAGGAAGCGTTCGGGAGGATTCCCAGCAAGGTGAAGATCGTCGATATCGGCTCCGACCATCGCTACGAAGATGGCTGGACCTACGGTCTGGCGGATGTCTGGCCGGAGCAGATCAAAGGGAAAAACCGGGTGGCGAATCCGGGATGCTATCCGTCGGCGGCGCTGTCGGCCATCGCACCGTTGGTGGCGGCGAAAATGGTGCGTGAAGGCGCGCCCGTGATTATCGACGCCAAGAGCGGTGTCAGCGGGGCCGGGCGAGGCGGCGGAAATACGCTGGGTTTTGCGGACGTGAATGAGGATGTCAGTGCCTACGGCCTTTTGAAGCACGGGCATGTTCCGGAGATGACGGCGACTCTGGCGAAGTTGGGATTGGCAAATCCTCAGGTCACCTTCACGCCGCACTTGATTCCGATGACCCGAGGAATTTTGGTGACGTGCTATCTCCCCGGCGATGCGACGACGCAGCAGTGCATGGATGCCGCGCGGAAGTTTTACGAGGGGCGGCCGTTTGTGCGAGTGGTAGATCAACCGCCGCATACCAAATGGGCGACGGGATCGAATCTGGTGTTCGTGTCCTACGCCGCACAAACAGGTGGGCCGATCATCGCTTTGGGTGCGATCGACAACCTCGGCAAAGGGGCTGCGGGGCAAGCGGTGCAAAATGCGAATCTGATGTTCGGCCTGGGGGAAACAACGGGGCTTGAGCAAGCGCCGCTCTGGCCGTGAGAAATTATTCCGGAGCCGTCGGGTTTATAATTACCTCGAATCCCACCGCACCCCTACGCCGCTTTGCCTGCACCGCATGAACGATCATCGGCAGGATCGAAACAAAAATGATCGCCAGCACCATTAACTGAAAATGCTTTTGGACGAATTCGACCTTGGCCAGTTTGTATCCCGCAATCAGGCAAACACTCACCCACATCGCCCCCCCGGCGATGCTGAAGGCTGCGAAGTTAAGAAAATTCATTTTGCCGATACCAGCCACGAACGGAGCGAAGGTCCGCACGATTGGCACGAAGCGGGCCAGGATAATCGTCTTGCGGCCATGCTTTTCATAGAACTGATGCGCTTCCAGCAAATGCTTTTTGTTCAGCATCCACGAATCCTCCCTGCTGAACACCTTCGGCCCGATGGACCGGCCGAAAAAATAATTCACCGCATCGCCGCAATTGGCGGCAATGCACATTAAAATCAGAGCCTTGGGCAAACTGATCGATGCGCTGGTCGCCGCCACTACTCCCACCGCAAACAGTAGCGAATCGCCAGGCAAAAAAGGCCAGATCACCAAACCCGTCTCTGCAAAGATAATCGCGAACAGCAGCACATAAATATTGTTCGGCCCGACGTAATTGATCACGGATTGCCACGCCTGCTGTTCGTTCAGGTGCCGCAGCAAATGAAATAACCTATGTGCAAGCTCCATCGTCCACTCCGTATTTCTCAATCGACAATCGGCCGAGCTGGCTTATTCGCCACAGCATCGGGGAAGATGGATGCCAGAGCAAGCCAGCGGCAAGCGATTGGCCGATATCGGTTGCATTGGTATCATGGATGGCTTGCATCACGGATGCTGGAGACGGATTCCAATATGACACGATGGGTACAAATGAGAAGCAAGTTGATCGTCGGTTTGGCGATGGCTTTCTCTGTTTTGGGATGCGACAAGAAAAAACAGGAGGCCGAGCATGTGGACGTCCCGGCATCGCGCCCCGCTGTCACACGATCGGCTGCGACACGGCCTTCTACACAGGATCTGCTGAACGGTCCGCGCAAATCCTTGATTCTCGGCGCGCTGCCATTGCGGATGAGCGTGCCGGAGACATGGAAGATCGTGACCGCCGACAGTGCCAGTTGGCTCGAAGGCTCCACGCCGCACGGCTTTATTCGCATGCAGCTTTCTGCGGTGTTGCAAGGCGCCGGCAGCGATGTCGGCAATCCGGTGACTTTCAACAGTGAAACCCTGGCGTTGCATGAGAAGAAAGCTGAGAAGGATGCCGCAGCCAGCTCGGGCACAATCGAAGTGGTGCCGCTGCATTCTCTTGGCGTCGCCGCCAAGGTGATGGAGCGAAGGGAAGTTTATCAGGGGAGCGCACGCGGATTTGACGGTGAACCGCAGCCGACGAAAATGATGGACTGGTCGATCGAAGTGTATGTGCCGCAAGCCATGAATTACACGCTCGATCTGCTGCACTTCATGGCTCTCACCAACGACCAATATCAACAGGATAAGGATTTTCTGGAGAAGATTCTGGCCACGCTGCACTACGATGCCGCCAAGGGGCTCTTGGATTAGTCGGCTAATGCGGCGATGCTCACCCGTTTGGCTCCATCACCGACCGGCGCCCTGCACCTGGGCAATGCCCGCACTTTTTTAATCACCTGGTTGCTGGCTCGCCAAAGTCAGGGGCGCATTCTACTTCGCATTGAAGACCTGGATGGTCCGCGGATCAAAAGCGGTGCGGATCAGCAGGCGATTGAGGATTTGCGCTGGCTCGGCTTGGATTGGGATGAGGGGCCGACGTATCAATCGCCGCGGGCAGCGGTATATCGGCAGGCGGTGGAACACTTGCTGGCCAGCGGTCAGGCGTATCCGTGTATTTGCAGCCGCAGAGATGTGAACCAGGCGGCGAGCGCCCCGCACGGTCAAGATGCGGGACCGATTTATCCGGGAACGTGTCGGGGAAAATTCGCTTCGATCGCCGAAGCTGAGCGCGTGGCCGGTCATCCCCCTGCTGTACGATTTCAGGTGCCGGATATTACAGTGAAATGGATGGATGAATTCCACGGACCTCAACAATGCGAGGTTGCTCGTGAGCTTGGCGATTTCGTTATCCTCAAAGCGGACGGCGTGGCGGCGTATCAACTCGCGGTCGTGCTGGATGACACGGCTTCCGGGGTGACGCATGTGATCCGCGGCGACGATCTTTTGAATTCCACCCCTCGCCAAATCCTGCTGCATCGGGCCTTGCAATTGTCGGACAAGATTCCCCGGTATTGTCACATTCCGCTGGTGATCGGTTCCGATGGTCGGCGGCTGGCTAAACGGCATGGGGATACACGCTTGGCTTATTACCGTGAACAAGGCGTTGCTCCCGGACGGTTGCTCGCATTGCTCGCCAAATGGAGCGGCATACCGGTTGGCGATTCAGTGGACGCTCAGCAGCTCATTAAGCATTTTGATCTCCAAAAGGTTCCGAAGCACCCCATCACTTTTTTCCCTGCCGATGATGCATGGTTGCGCACCAAGATATGATTTGGCTACGATGTCCCAATCTATGAACGGCACGACAGAGCAATACATGCTAGGAGTCATGAGTGGCGAGCAGCGCGGTTTTGGACCGTCGCTCCTGCGCGGGGCGATGAGCATCGCCGAGCCGTTTTACAAAGCCGCCATGTGGCATCGTAATTATCATTACGACCACGGCTGGCGCGTGCACCGTTTGCCGCGGCAGGTGATCAGCGTTGGAAATATCACCGTTGGCGGAACCGGAAAAACGCCGGTGGTTCGCTGGCTGTGTGATCGCTTGCTCCAATCGGGGCATCATCCCGCAGTGTTGACGCGCGGATTTCGGTCGGCGGATGAGCCTCGGATGTTGGGCAGTTTTTTCGCAGCCGATGCCGGCAAACCGCGGGTTGCCATCGCCGTAAATTCCGATCGGGTCGCCGGGGGAAAGCAGTTACTCGCCGACCGACCGGAAATTGACGTGATGTTGATGGACGATGGTTTCCAATATCGCCGGCTGCATCGGGATTTCGATCTCGTGCTCGTAAATGCGGCGCAGCCGTTTGGTTTTGGGCACGTGCATCCGCGCGGTTTGCTGCGGGAATCGTTGCGGGGGTTACGCCGGGCCACTGTCGTGCTTTTAACCCGCGTGGATGGCGTGTCGGCGGACGCTCTGCAGGACATCGAACAAAAAATTCAGGCCGTCGCCCCAGGCGTGGCGATGTTTCGCTGCTCGCACCAATTAGCCGGACTTCGCCGTGCCGACACGCCTGCCGATCAGCCGATGGATGCGGATATCACCGAACTAGCCGGCAAGCGGGTGATCGTTCTGTGCGGCCTGGGTGACCCGGCCAGTTTTGAGCAGCAGATTCGCCAAAACTGCGGGCAGATTGTTCGATCGATCCGAACGGGCGATCATCGCCCGCCCACCGAGCAGCAGATGGCCGAACTGCGGAGCATTACCAATGCGCAAGGAGACGCCATTGTCACCACCGAAAAAGATTGGCAAAACATCGAGTCGGCCAACTTCCCCACCGCGATCCCCGTTTGGCGTGTGGATATGCAAATTCAATTTGCGGGCGACGATGGACAGAAACTGCTCAGTGCAATCGAAACACGACTAAATAAAAAAGGCCGCACGGCGGAGGGTTAGTGCCGTGCGGCCCTGGCGGAGGAGGAAACGAGGACCGTTGAAATTTCTGGTTCTGCACAATGCCCCGGCTCATTTTTGCCTTGGAGCGATTGTTGATGGATAACCCTTAGAACAAAGCTTGTGCCGAAACCGATGCGAAAGACTGAATGCAGCGCGAATCCGGGTCGATGGCCACGAATCCAGCGTCGGGTTACGATTGCAGACGCTCAGTTTTCGTCAGGAATTTTTTTCCGCGGCGTCCTGGGCTGATGATTAAGGTTGCGCTATGGCGATGAAACTTACAGCAAAAGCCCATGTCCCGCGCAGCGATTGGGCAGCGCCTTGCTGTTTTTTGAGATAAAAAGTGGTGCGAAAAAGTACGTTCATTCCGGTTCATCTGGCACATGCGGCTAAGGCCTGTGGCAGTCAGAAGTTCCTGCAAACCTTTCGCCTTGCCTTACGAGGATTCCTGCTGGCCATCGCCGCCCTGCTGATGCCCGGCTGCCCCACCTTGCAAAACAAGCCCGATCCGGCCGGCCCGAATTCGCCCAAACTCCTGGCCCTGCATTTCAAAGACCCCGTCACCGTCACCACCAGCAGCGACCCGATCGCCTTGGAGTCGGCCAAAAATGAAACCATCAGCTTCTGCATGCAGGTGAATAATCTGACGCAAGCCGCCGTCAAGATTCCCCCGGTCCTGCATGTTCAGGCATTGCGGCTCGGAACCGGCGCAGCGGCGGAGGATCGCATCGAGCCGGCGCAGTTCACGGCGTATCAACTCCTGTCCATGCCGATGGATCTGAATCACGCCAGCTTTGTGAGACACACCGGAATTGAACAGGCATCAATCCGCTCGCTGCCACGCGCGTTGCTGCCGTTGATCATCGATAATGGCAAGATCAATCTACAAGGCCTGCGCGATCCTGCTCAGCCGCGCATGGCCATCAGCCGCACATCCGGGCCTAACGGTAAACCGGTAATGCTGTGGTTTGATCTAACCGTGCCCACCACCGCTAAGCCGGGCGATTACCAGACCACCTTCGAGATTCTGCAGCGCAACGCCGTCGTGTCGACGCAAGTGCTGACGCTGCATGTGGACGATTTCGTGCTCCCCGATGAGCGACACTTGCAGATTGTGGGCCAACTGGATTTCGCGGCGCTTCAGCGGCTGTATCCGGCCCAATTCTCCATGGTCCGGCCGCAGCTTTTGAGCCGAAAAGACCCCGAGCTTGCCGCTTCCGTGGCCGTGCTGGATCGACTGCAACAACTCGCCCAGCAACATCGCACCCAACTGGTGATTCCGCAGCTGCAGCCGATCGTCAAATGGCCTGAAAGCGCGCCGCCGATCGTGTCGTGGGAGGATTTCGATTCGCTGGTACTCCCATGGATTCGGGGCAAGCCGTATTCAGTCTATTGGCCGCTACCTGAAACGCCGAACCTGAAGAATTTCAACCCGGAATCGCGCGCCCAGTATTGGTCGGCGGCTGCGGCGCATTTCGACCAGCTCGATTTGCTCCCGCAATCTCCGATCGTTCTGCAAAAGCGCACGCCCGGCACCACGATCAGCCCCGCCGATGAACTGCGTTTATCCGAGGAGGCCGCCCAGCTCCTGGCTTGTTATCCCCGTGTGCGCGTGAATGTGCCGTTGCAGGATGAACAAGCACAATTGCAAAACCCCGGCAACACCAATCTGATCGCACTGGCCACGACGGATCGGCTGATCACCGCCGCCCCCGGTTTGGTCTATTCCGAGCCGATCGGCAATTGGCCCAGGGAATTGCCCCATCCATCCCATTGGTTAAACACGGACGTGCCGGGCCTTGTCCCGTTCGCCGGCGCCGGGGGTGATGAACGGGACGTGCGGCTTTGGGCGTGGCTGGCGTTCCTGCGCCGGGCGGAAATGATCCAATGGCAAAGCACGCTTCCAACTTATGACAACCCCGAAATGGCCGCCGATCCCAACGAGTTGATCTGGTTTTATCCCGGCCAATGGTTTGCCACCGATCAGCCATTGCCGACCGTGCATTTGAAATGGCTTCGCCGCGCGCAACAGGATTTTGAATATCTGTATCTTTCCCGCCAGCGCAGCGAGATCATTCGTTCGCTGGTCATGGCCCGGCTCATCACCAAACCCGTGGAAATCTCTCTCGCACAGGAGCCCGATCCGGCCTATGCCCTGATGTGCGGCGTGACCGATCCAAAGGCATGGGACGAAGCCAAGCTGTTGCTTTCCGATTCGATCCTGCTGCATCCGCCGGGGCAGAATGTCGATGAGTCGCAGAAGATTGACTTGAATGGCCGGGTTCTGCAATGGGCCGTGCCGCAGGAAAGGCCGGTGATGTTAGCCCGCACCACCGACTGGGGTTGGAATGCGAATCAGGCGACGGGCCCGCTGGTGGATGCGCGGCTCGGCATCGATGTCTACAACGCCGCCGACGAACGGCTCATCGGCCAGATGCAGTGGAGCTCGGCCTCCGCCGGTTGGCAATTCCCGCCGCAGCCGCAGGTGATCAGTCCCTCCAATGCGATCAAGGTGTATCACGTTCGCCGCTTCGCCATGGATGCGTCTGTCGTGCTCAGTGAGCTAGCCGGCGGCGCAACGCCCCCCGTACAAATTACTTTCACCAACGAACTCACCGGCCGCACTTCCTTGTTACAGGTTTCCGCTCCCGTGGCATTATCCGATCGCCGCAATACCGATCCGCAGATCGACGGATCGTTGGATGACTGGAGCCAGGCGGATTCAATTTGTGATGGCCCGCTGGTTCGCATGCTCAACCGCCCCGCGGTTCAGCGACAGGAACTCGACCGTGCCGCCACCCCTTCGCAGATTTTTACCGCCTGGACGCGCAACGACATGTTCATCGCCTTCAAATTGCGTGGCTGCCAGCCCGACACCGGCGGTGCGGAGACCAACTTCGTGAATTATTCCGTCGCCGATCGCGCCTGGGGCGAAGATCTCGCCGAAGTCTTGGCTCAGGCGGTATACAGCGATAACACCGTCGGCCCAGTGCTGCATCTTGTCGCCAAGCCGCGCGGGCAACTCGCCGTCGAACGAAAAGTCGACGCCCGTTTCCATGTTGATCCCTGGGAATCCATCGCCGGCCAGGCCATCCGTTACGGAGCCGCCATCGAATCCGTCCCCGGCGACAACATCTGGCGCGGTGAGATCGCCATCCCCTGGCAAGCCATCAACGACGCCAATCATCAGGGCCTGCATCCGATGTTGATCCGCTTCAATTTCGCCCAGCACAAGAACAGCACTGGCGAATCCGCCTCCTGGGCCGGGCCTGTCGACTCCGGACGTGATGAGCATTTCACGGGTTTGCTTTACCTGCGCGATCCGGCCAATCCCGGGCGGCGACAGGAATGACTTTCAATGCATGTCTCGTCCGATCCAAATCGGCAGCCACAGGGCAGCGAGCAGACAGATGATTATCACAATCAAAGCGATTTCCAGAACCCGCCAAAGCAGCGGATGTCTCGTCGGTGAGTCGATGGATTCCGGTGGTTTGGGGTCGAAGTAACCCATAGCGCCTACAAAATAAACTTGCTCAAATCCTCATCCGCCACGACATCACTGAGCCGTTCCCGCACATACTGCCGGCTGATGGTCACGTGCTTGTCCTTCATGTCCGGGGCGTCGAAGCTGATCACTTCAAATACTTTTTCCAGGATCGTGTAAAGCCGGCGTGCCCCGATGTTTTGCGTGCGGCGATTGACGTCGTAGGCAATCTGGGCCATCTCCTCGATTCCATCATCGGTAAATTCCACAGCCACGCCTTCGGTTTGCAGCAACTCGATCGCCTGCTTGGTCAGGGCGTTGCGAGGCTCGCGCAGAATCCGCACAAAATCTTCCCGTGTCAAATCGGACAGCTCCACTCGAATCGGAAACCTACCCTGCAATTCGGGCATCAAATCGCTCGGCTTGCTGGAATGAAACGCCCCGGCCGCGATGAACAGAATATGATCCGTCCGCACCGGCCCGTATTTGGTCATCACCGTGCTGCCCTCGACAATCGGCAGCAAATCCCGCTGCACGCCTTGCCGGCTTACATCCGGGCCGTTGGTTTTGTCCGTGCCGCTTACCTTGTCAATTTCATCGAGAAACACGATGCCAGTCTGCTCGACACGCTCGAACGCCACTCGATGCACCTTCTCCCGGTCCAGCAGCTTTTCCGCTTCCTGGGCAAATAAAATCTTCCGCGCTTCAGCCACGGTGGTCCGCCGGATTTCTCGCTTGACGGGGAGCATTTTTTCAAACATCGACTGCATGTCGATATCCATTTCCATCCCCGGCATGCCGAGCACGCCGATGCTCCCCGCCCGCTGCTCGGTTTGCAATTCCACTTGGCGATCTTCCAATTCCCCCGCTTGCAACTGCTCGCGCAATTTTCCCCGGGTTCGCTCACGCTTGGCCCGCGCTTCTTCATCGCCATGATCCGCCGACATCGCGGTTCCAAGCAGCAGATCAATCAGCCGATCTTCGACATGACTCTCTGCATCCGCCTTAACGCTTTCGGTCATCTCCTGCCACACTAATGCGATCGCCGAATCCAGCAGATCACGGATCATGCTCTCAACATCCCGGCCGTGATAACCGACTTCGGTGTATTTGGTCGCTTCGACTTTGATGAACGGAGCCCCCGTGAGAGCCGCCAGCCGCCGGGCGATTTCCGTCTTGCCCACGCCGGTCGGCCCGATCATCAGAATATTCTTCGGCGACACATCCGCCCGCAGCTCCGCCGGCAGTTGCTGGCGTCGCCACCGATTGCGAATCGCCACCGCCACCGCCCGCTTGGCATCCGCCTGCCCGACGATGTACCGATCCAACTGTTCCACGACCTGCCGCGGCGTCAAAGATTCCATAACCACATTGTATGCAAAATCAGTTCCATGCCGACCACCACAATCCCGCACTGCACACCCGCCCAACGAGCCGCGCACAAAGTAAGCGGTTGGTGGGGATGACAAGATTCCCAGATGACCGGATGAATCCATCAACCCCTGATCTCTGGCCTCGCAACTTTGACTCACGCCCCCAACCTTGCAATACTCCGCCCACCCCATAAAATCCACCAACATTCAGCACCAGGGCAGATAGCTCAGCTGGTAGAGCAATGGACTGAAAATCCATGTGTCGCCGGTTCGATTCCGGCTCTGCCCATTCACGCCACATGGGGTTCTTCCTTCGTCGAGCATCCGCTTTGCTGTCGTTCCGTGCATCGCAACGTTAAGACGCGGATTGAATCTCAACGTTGCACCATGAAAGCGCGTAATGCTTGCCATGCAAGTTCCTTTCAAAATCGCGTTCATAATAATCATTTTGTTCCTGGCGAGGACGCTTGCTATAGCAGCTGAGCCGAATACGAACGAACTTTCCGGACGGCTGCAAGCCATTCGTGATCGGCTGCCGGAGTTTAAGCGGGAGCTTGATGATCTGAAGGCTACTGGACACGACATTTCCTACCCGCTGGTGACCTACACCGTGCTGGATAATTTCACGACTTATGGACTGGAAGAGCTGAATATTCTGGCTCCCAGCGGATGGGGGATGCTCGGGGTTAATGGGGCCGAGGCGACTGCGGAGCTGGTGAAGGATGCGCATGCGGGCCAGTGGGCGATCAGGATTGTGAATCGTACGCCGCAACATCCGAATGTTTATGGGATGTTTGAATATCAGGATGTGATTTCGCTTAAGGCCGGGCAGGCTTACACGATGAGCGTGTGGGCCAAGAGTGAGAATCCGGGCTCTACGTCGATGACGCTTAATGCCAGTTGGGCGGATCGTCTGGTGATCGGGGGAACGGGCGGCCAGTGGAAGCGGTTCAGCAAAACCTTTACGCCGACTTCGGCGGATACGGCGTTCATGGCGCGCGTGATAGCGGAGAGTGTGGGTGAATTTTTGATCGATGATATTTGCCTGGTCGAGGGAACGCAGGCGGAGCAGGGAAAGAATCTGATCGTTAACGGATCGTTTGAGTATTCGTGGAATCAGGATCGTGTGGGCCGGGAAATTGGGGATATGGAAGTGATGACCAGTCGGCTTGCGGCACAACTGGCCGGAGCAAAAGCGGGAAATGTGAAGCTGCTGGTGGTGCCGCGGTGGGATGGATCGGTGCGGCCGGAGATTCATGGGCCAAGTTTTGTGGGGCCGGTGCGTGTGGAGAATGCCACGGAGCGCCGGCCGATTTTCTTCGTGGGGTATGGCCATTTCGACCAGGTACGAAACGACATCGAAAAGTTTCCCGGCTATGGGATCAATGTCATTCAGAGTGCGGAACTGGGGCCGGCGGCAATTTATCCGAAGGATGGGCAGATCGACGAATCGGCGATCGACCATTTCGCCGAAACGCTTGATCGAGCCGCCAAATCTGGTGTGGCCGTTGATTGGCTGCTCAGCCCACACGTGGTGCCGGATTGGTGGCTTGCGAAATATCCTGGTTTGCGAAAACAGCGGGCGGATTTTTTTCCGTACTCAATTTATTCGCCGCATGTGCCGGAGATGCTGCGGGATTTTGCGCATCGTGTCGTGGCCAAGATCAAGGATAAACCGGCGCTGCTTAGCATTTGTTTGAGCAACGAGCCGATTAACTGTGAAGAGCCGGACGAAAACTCGGTCGCGGCGTGGCACCAGTGGCTGAAAACTCGGCATGGTAATATCGCCACGTTGAATGCGCGCTGGGGCACGAAATACGCAACCTATGACGAGGTTCCGCAACCGAATCCGCTGGGCAAATCGTCGGAGCCGCGGCCGGGTGGTGCGTGGTGCGACTTTTGCCGCTGGAACGATGAATACTTTGCCGACTTTCACAAGATGATGGCCGATGCAGTGCATGAGGTTGCGCCGCAGTTGCCGGTGCATATCAAGGCGACCACTTGGCATTTTTACCGGGCCAACGAGGACCGTGCGGGCGATGATGCGTATTTGTTCAATCACATCACGCAAATCAACGGCAACGACAGCGTGAATCTCTGGAGTTTTGGGGATCGCCAGGGAGATTCGATCGAGCGCGGCGGCCGAGATTTTGCGCAAGGGTGGCGGGAGAATGCGCTGGCGTATGAACTGGAGCGGTCGACGCATAACGCGCCGGTTTTTAATAGCGAGAACCATCTCATCTTCGACCGTGAGTCGCGGTATGTATCACCCGATCACATCCGCTCGGCCCTGTGGATGGGGGCCATTCACGGCCAGAGCGCGACAACGCTTTGGGTTTGGGAGCGCGAAAAATCCGATCCGCAAAGCGTATTCAACGGCGACATGATCGATCGGGCCAGCTGCGCCGAGGCGGCCGGCGTTGTTTGCCACGATCTCAACCGGGTAGCTCCGCAAATCTCCGCGCTGCAAAATGCCCCAGCGGATGTTTTGATTCTGCAAAGCAATACCGCCGCGGTGTGGGATCAAAGCCGTTACGACGGGGCTTTGCTGAAACTGTTTACCGCCCTGTCGTTCACCGGCCTCAAGCCGGGATTTCTCACGGAAGGACAGCTCGAACATAAAGAATTGCACGATGTGCCGCTGCTCATCATTCCCGATAACGTGCATCTGTCGGACGCGGCTTTCGACGGGCTTTCATTGTTCAAGGGAAGAATCCTCTTCGCCAGCGCCACCGATGGCAAACTGCTGACACGCAATGAATATGACCAGCCGCGCCCTCGTCGGCTTTCGTCTGGTATGATGCAGGAAGCGATCCACCTTCCCGCAACGTGGCATGGATTATTGCCATTGCTTCAACCGCATCTCACTCAGGCAGGCGCGGCGGCGGCCGTGCATCTGGTCAATATGAATGGCAAACCACAGTCGCAAGTGCAGTGGCAAGTGGCTAAGACATCGGAGGGACTTGTGGTCAATCTCTACAACGCCGGGCACGATCCGATGACGGTGATGATGACAACGCCCATGACGATGGTCGATCTTTTGACGAGAGAGCGACTTCCACCACAGGCCAAGATCACGCTGAAGTCACTGGAGGTTCGCCTGCTGGTGGCGGACGGAAGTAAGTGAATGGTCGCTGGTTTCTCCGTCAACGCGGAACATATTCAAATGGCATGTCTTACTCGAATCATCATTCTTGTCGTATCGTTTTCGTTGATTGCTCCGCTAATTAATGCGGCCGACAGGGATGTGGAAACGATCATCATTCACAACGAGCGGATTACGCAGCGGCCCATTGATGCAAAACAGGGCGGCCAATTTATTGAGGTGCTGTGCAATCTGATCCCGTCGATGCTTGCGCAGCAGGTGGCTGATGACAGTTTTGAGACAGAGCCGCCGTATCGGTTTGCGTTTGTGGCTCAGACGGACAAGCCGCATCGGCCGTGGTATCCATCCGGATCGGTGCAGGTGGCGTCTTACGCATTGGATGACCTTGCACCGTTTAATGGACGCGTGTCGCAGAAGATCGAGATGTCGGCCAAACATGCGCGGGCGGGGATTTCTCAGGATGGATTTTATCTCTCCAAGGGGACCAAGTATAAATTGCACTTGCATGTTCGAGGCGAGAGCGCACAGCAAAATCCGCTGACCGCTCGAGCATGGCTTCATGCCGGTGGAATGACGGTGGCTGGTCCCGTGGAACTCGCCGGTGCGGGGAAGGATTGGACAGCGGCGGATGTGGAGCTCACCGCCAACAGCGACGTCACCAGTGCGACGCTCAGCATCGATTTTGAAGGACCCGGCACGCTGTGGCTCGATCGGGTGACGTTCACCGCTGCGGATGCAGTCAACGGCCTGTGGCGAAACGATGTCTGCGCGGCCATCAAGGAAATACACCCGGGCGTCATCCGCTGGGGCGGCACATCCATTAACGGATCGCAGTGGGAAAAACAGGTTGGCCCGTCCGATTCACGAGCTCCGTACACGACTTTTTGGGGCGGCTTGGAATCGAACCTCGTCGGCCCCGAGGAATTTGTGCAGCTTTGTCAGTATGTCGAAGCCGAGCCGCTGCTGTGCATTCGATGGGATGAGCAAATTGGCGGCGCGGCCAATGAGGCGGAACGCAAACGGCTCATCGCCGAGAACGCTCGGTCCGCCGCCGCCGAAGTGGAGTATTTCAATGGCTCCGCCGATACGCCCTATGGAGCTCGCCGGGCGCGCAATGGCCATCCCCTGCCCTACCACGTTAAATATTGGCAGATCGGCAACGAAGTCGGCGGCGATGTTTACGATGCCAGTGTTCCGCAAATCGCCGATGCAATGCGCGCCGTCGATCCTTCGATCAAGCTTATGGGCTCTTTCGGCACGGGTCAGACATTAGCCCGGACCGGCAGTCGCCTGGATTATCTTTGCCCGCATCAATATTCCATCGAAGATTTGAAGGGAACCGATGGCCAACTCGCCGGGTTGGCCGACCAGATCAAACAGCAGGCATCGGGCCGAGACGTGCGATTGGCCGTGACGGAATGGAATACCTCCGGCGGAGATTGGGGCTTGCGGCGGGGCACGCTGCAAACGCTCGGCAATGCGCTGGCTTGTTCACGTTATCAGAATCTTCTGCATCGCCGCGCCGATCTCGTGGAAATGGCGATGCGATCCAACCTCATCGACAGCTTCGGCTCCGGCTTCCTAGTAACCGGCCCGGGCTGGATTTATTTTTCACCGACGTATTACTCGCAGAAACTATATCAATCCGCCGCGGGTTGCTTTCCCGTGCAGATCGAACGAGGACCACAGTCGCCCGACATGAGTGCCGTGGTTAGCGCGGACGGCCGCACGCTTCGAGTTTTCGCCGTCAATGACGGGGCTTCATCGCATCGCATCGCCATGAATCTAGCCGGCTTCGCCAAGACCGCTCACACCATAACGGTGACTGTGCTTAGAGATCACGTCGAGCCACTGTCAGCCGAGGGCATGAACACTCAGGATGAGCCGCGCCGGATTTGCCTGGATGATCCGAAGAAGCTCGCCGTCTCAGGGGGGGATATGCAGGCGACGCTCGATCCTTTCACACTCACATGCATTGAAATGCGATGGTAACTGCGTGTCGGGTTGCCAGGCCAATCTCGCCGAGTCGCAAATAATTGCAGCCTTCGTTGAGAGTTTTTCGGCTATATTGATTGCATGCAGCGCGCAGGTCGATGGCTATTCCGTGGCTTCGCGTCCGTGTGGTTGGCGCTGTGCCTGTTGACGCTACCCGCTTGGATATGCAGTTATCGGTCGTTGAATATGCTTGGCCGGTTGATTGTTGACAACCGCACCAATGACCCTCACGTCATCGACGCTGGCTTATATTCCGGCAAAGGTGGAATCGCCTACGTCTACAGCCTGCTAAAATTTCCTCCTGGCAATGATCTTCGTTCCGAGGGCAGGGCTGCTCGTATTTGGCCAGCCCCAGCGGATGGCGGCATTCACTGGTTCAGCACATCTCAATCTCAATATATACAATATCCCGCCAGTGTGTATCCGCCAACACAACTTCAACGATGTGGATTCTTCTACCAGCATTTCGATATGATCGTTCAGCCACCGTGGACAAAAGATCAAGTCCGCGGATGGCGCTTATTCAGAATAGCGGCACCTTACTGGTCAGTGTTCACCGCGATGATGGTTTGGCCCACCATTTTTGCGCTCTGGAGGATTCGCAAACTGATTCAAGCCCGCATAAGAATGAAAAGAATGCGCCAGAATCTATGCCCGTTCTGCGGGTACGACATCCGTGCTACGCCCATTCGCTGTCCGGAATGTGGAGGCATCATTGCTCCGAGCGTGGCGGGCAATATTTACCCAAGCAAAGTCTGACAACCGCTGTCGAGCCACCAAAACCGGAGGCGATGGCGATGCTGCGGCGAAGTGATGATCGCAGCGGCTGGGAGCTGATGCGAGCCGGCTGAATTGGCAATGGATCAAGGGTGTGGATGTTTGGCAAGACCATTTCATTTTGGTGCATGAGGCAATTCAGCACGATGGAGACCAGGCCGGAAGCGCCGAGACTGTGGCCGAGGGCAGCTTTGTGGGAATAGAGCATCGGTTTTGATCGGTGATCGCCGAGACAATCTTCGATCGCCGCGAGTTCCATGGCGTCGTTGGCGACGGTGCCGGTGCCGTGAGCGTGAATCAGATCGATGGGTTTGTTGTTCACGACGTGGCGGAGCAAATTTCTTAGGGTTGCGCCGGTTGGATCGCCGGCGGTGAGATGAACACCGGCGCCGCCGAGGGCGAAGTTGTCGATGAACAGCAAGGAAGGTTCGTCGGAAGCTTCCAGGCAAATGGCCGCGGCGGCTTCGCTCATATGAAAGCCGGTGCGATTTTGATCAAACGGACGGCAAGGAGAGCCGGGTTTGGCGAGGACGCCGAGACGTTGGAAGCAGCCTTGAAATAACGGGTGCAATGAGGATTCGACGCCGATGACCAAGGCGCGTTCGGCGACACCGCTTTGCAACAACAGGGCGGCTTGAATCAGGGCAATCAAACCGCTGGCACAGGCGGCGCTTGCGGTTAGTCGGGGGCCGTTGCCAAGCTGAAAGGATTCGGCCACCCGAGCGGCGGTGTCGGCGATCCCCCGGACAAGGTGCGAACGATCCGATTTGTCATTCAGCCAAGATTCGATCGGGCCTTTGCTGGTGCCGATGATCAGAGCAGTCTTGGGATCGGAAAGCTGGCGATCGGTCCAGCCGCTCTGGGTGATCGCTTCCCGGCTGACGTGCAATGCCAATTGTGCGACGCGCTCCATGGCGGGCAATACAGGCAACGGCGTGGCGACGTGATTGCAAATACCCTTGCCCACCAGCAAGGCGTTCCACGTTTCATTGGCAGTGATGCCGAGCGGAGTCGCCAAACCCCAGCCGCGGATGCTGCACTTGGTTGGGCGATTACTCACGTCGCTGAAGCGCAGGACGGCTGCGGCGCATCGGTGTGATCGGAGTGGTCGGCCTGCTTGAAGGGCGGGCGAATGCGGAGGCCAAGTTTTTGCAGCAGCGCTTTGTCTTCATCATAAGCCGGTGACGGAACGGCCCGGGTCAGCATGACCTTGTTTTCACTGGAGAAAAGCGAATTGGCCCCGGCCATGAAGCATAGCGCCTGATCGCTCTCGGACATTGCCGCCCTGCCGGCCGATAATCGGACCACCGCGCGCGGCATGAGGATGCGGGCAATGGCGATGATTTTCACCGTCTGAAAAATCGGCACATCCTGCTGGTCGGCCATCGGCGTACCGGGCACTTTGGAAAGCAAATTGATCGGCACCGATTCGGGGTGCGGATTCATCGAGCTGAGGGTTTGCAGCATCGACAGGCGATCGTCGACGGTTTCCCCGAGGCCGAGGATTCCGCCGGTGCAGAGGGTCACATTGGTTTTGCGAACCGCGGCCAGGGTGCTAAGCCGATCGGTGAAGCTGCGGGTGGTGATGATTGTGTCGTAATAGCGTTCGGAGGTGTCGATATTGTGGTTGTACGCATACAAACCCGCCGCTTCGAGCCGGGCCGCCTGATCTTCGCTGAGCATGCCGAGCGTGCAGCATACTTCGACGCCCAACTGCGTAACCGCCTGCACCATTTCCAGCACGCGATCGAATTGGCGATTGTCGCGGACTTCGCGCCAGGCGGCGCCCATGCAGATGCGGGTAACGCCGGCATCCTTGGCGCGGCGGGCGATTTCCAGCACCTCGTCTTGATCCATCAGCGGCGTGGCATCAATGCCGGTTTCATAACGGGATGACTGCGAGCAGTACGCGCAATCTTCCGGGCAGCCGCCGGTTTTGATGGAGATAAGTTTGCAAACTTGTACTTCGGTAGAATCGTGATAGCGGCGATGCACGCCGGCGGCGCGGAAAACCAAATCGAGCAGCGGCAAGTCATACAACTCGCGCAGCTGCGACAGCGTCCAATCGTGGCGGATGTCTTGCAACGGCAAACTCACCTCATCACCGGCCGGGCACATTAAATGCCAAATTCAAATCACCCGCGGCCACCCGGCGGAGGTCCTTGGTGTTGGTGTTGTAAGCCAGCACGAGCACTTTGGCGCTGGTGGGCTCAATGACATAAAGCACGTCGCCCCCCTGCTGGCTGGCGGAGGTAATCATCTGCATGCCGCGCAAATCCTTGACGGCAAAATCACCTTCCGCCGGTCGAGTAGGCAAAAGGGTGGCGACTACAAGAATCAGGCCCGTGAGAGAAAGGATTCCGATGCTGAATGTTTTGCGATCCATAGTAATTCCGGTGAAGAGCCAATGAATATCAAGCGTTTATTATGACAACAGCAAGTCAGCGTGCTCCGCGGCCGTTGCCGAGTTGCTGCGAAATATCGAGCGGCTGGCGGAGCCAGGTTAGATTCCCGCTCGGAGCATCGTAGCTGATGGCGGTGAGCAACCCGGAGCGCCCGTCCAGGAGATAAACGACTCCATTGGGAAATCCCGGGAGCGTTCCCGGCACGGCGAGCAGCTCCCCGGCGTTGATGCCACCCAGCGCGGCGTGGGCACGATTATCCGGCACGTGACGCAGGACCAGCACGGCCACGAGTAGGAGATTGAAAACGATCAAACCGCATAGGAGCAGCGATTTGGCGTCGCGGCCCCGACGGGATTTCACGGCAGTGGAATTTTGAGCCGGTGCATCGGTCGGTGTGTCTTGCATAGAGAGCCTCCAAAGCGGAGTAAAGATAAACGGCCAGGTCAATCCAGGTGCGAACGCTTGGCGTTCATAAACATGACGCCTGCGGTGATCAAAGTTAACACGACGAAAAACAGGTAGGTTGTGCCGCTGCCACCCTCGTTGAAGACGGGGCTGGGATATCCCTGCAACCGCGCATCCTGCACCGGCCCTTCGTCATCAGAAGAAGAAGCTCGGGCCATCAGCGGCATCAGCGCAATCAAGCCGACCAAAATCCACATCGGCAGCCGCCGCAGCTTGGTCTTGAAAGATGGTTGGGTGGTTCGTCTTTGCATCATACGGAATGTATCATAACCAGCTTTCAAGCGGGCGGGCAAGCGCCTGGAAATCCTGGCGTGGCAAGGCGACCGTCTGCCACTTGGGCGAGCGACGCCGCATGTGCTCACGATATTCGCTGAGATTCACGCCCATAATCCAGTACCAGCGATCCCGAAACTCGAACATCCCCGGCTCGGATGTCAGCGGCGGATCGATCCAATAAACAAAGCTGAGCACAGCTCGGAAACCGTCGCCGAACACTTGCTCCCATTGCTGCAAATCATCGATGTCCCCCTCCGTGGCCCAAGATTCAAAGCCCGATTTACCCTTGTTGTGGCACGAGCGGCCTTTCACATCGACCAGAAGATTCGGCCCATTTTTGCTGTACACCACAAAATCAAACGATTTGAGCCGCGCGTCGGCAAACAGGGCTTTTTTGGCTTAATCCACCGCATACGGCACGCCCTTGCTGCGCAGATACGCTTCCAACGCAGCCTCGTAATGGATGGCTCGATCCGCCAATGTATTCACCTCATGCCGGCATTCGGAGCAGTGGCAGCGAAAATCCCCGGTTGTGCGCGGCCGCACGGGGACGGACTTGCTTGGTCAACCGATCCGACAGCTTCCGCAAATCAGGCCTCCGGCGGCGCGAGGTGGTCTTGCCCTTGCGACGCTTCGTGGCCAGTTCGGCGAGTTTCTCCCGAGCGTATCGCTCCAGTTGCTCGGCACTAGTGAAGAGCAATTCAAAGTCATATTCCCCGCCGTGGAAATCGCAGTTATCGGTGGAATAGGCGCGGCAAATCTTTGGCCGAGTTTCGTAAACGCCGCAGCGGTTGTCGGCCTGGAGTTGCTTACAGCGATTGGCGACGCCGATGTACCACTGCTTTTTTTCCACGAAAATGGTGACGTTCTCGTGCAGCAGATACCAGCGAATATTGTCGAAATCTTTGGCGGTGTCCGGATTGTCGATCGGCAGCGCGAAATAGCGGCAGCAAAGTCCGGAACACTCGGAACACAAACACGGCGATTCAACGGCTTCAACCATAATGGGTGATTGTAAAGTCTGCCTTAGCCGATCGCCAAGTTTGCATGACGGCCACGACGGCGTTTCAATCAAACTATGCGGATCATCGCCGGATATTTCAGGGGTCGCAAAATCCTGCCGCCGGCTTCGGAGATCACGCGGCCCATCACCGACCGGGTCAAGCAATCGTTATTCGATATCCTCATGCCACGGCTTGCCGGAGCGGTGGTATATGACTGCTTTGCCGGCACCGGATCAATGGGCCTTGAAAGCCTCAGCCGGGATGCGTCGGTAGCGGTATTTTTTGAAATGGATCGCGCGGCACAACAACGATTGCGGCAAAACATTGCTGCCCTTGATGTTGAGCCGACGTCCCGCATCGTGGCCGGGGATATTTTTCGATTGTTAAGCAAGGCAGCCGACCTTCCGCCGGCGGATATCATTTTTCTCGATCCGCCCTACCGCATGGTCAGGGAACAACCGGCCGCACTGCAAAAGTTGGCCGGCGAGTTGGCTGGGTATCTCAAGGCGGATGGCGTTCTGGTATTCCGGCATGACGCCGCCGATGTGCTTTCCTTGCCGCCATTGGTCTGCCAGGATCAGCGAACCTATGGAGGCATGATTTTGGAATTTCTCCATCACGGGCCGGCCGTGCCGTCAATGGTGTAAAGGCTATTGTCCGTCGATAAAAATCCGGTTCCGGCGGCGATCAATGGTATCTGCGAAGCAATGGTGTTCGTGAAACACTGGCTGAGCGTCTCCGCATGCCCGTCGCAGAAAGCCACATTGGTTTTGTTGCGATGTCGAAATCCCTGCGTGCCGGCGGACCTCGCCGATAACGACGCATCTCCGGCACTTGGAAACGGTGATCGCATGTATTTGTTCGCTCCGCTGACATATTGCCCGTCACCGAACAATGCACAGCGCGATGGTTGAACAATCTGTGACGGCTTAGCCGGCGCGACGATGTTCTCAAACTGCCCGTGGCCGACGTAACTGGTGTTGTAGTTGTAGCCGGTGTACGGGTCGGCAAGCGTGTTGGATTTACCGAAGAACATCGGGCACTGCTGCACCTTGGCGTTGGTATCGCCGCACCAGAGCAGGCCGGGTTCGATCGAGATTTGGCCGGTACTTACATTTGTGGTGGTGGTGAAATCCCACGAATAGGAAACTTCCTGGGTTGAATTGGAAGCGCTGTAATAGGCGATCGGAAACGAACCGCCGTATGTGTCGGCATAAGCCTGCGCAGCGATGGCCATTTGCCGCAGGTTGCTGAGGCAGTTAACCGTATTGGCGTTTTGCTGAGCGCCGCTTAGCGCCGGCAGCAAGATCGCCATCAGCAGCACGATGATGCCGATCACCACCAAAAGTTCCGCAAGCGTGAATGCCGTGCGTCGCATCATGACGTAAGACTTTTGTGGCGCGGCAAAGGTTATTTTCGCCGGCGCCGCATCGCACCGATTGACAGCAAGCCGATGATGAGCATTCCGCTGCCGGGTTCCGGAACCGCGATGCCGGTAATTGCATTGACGTACATCGTCTCGTCCGCCTCGTCCGACATGTTATCCGCGTCGGTTTCCAGCATCACATAATTCACTTCACTGAGTCCGGTTCCTGACAAATCGAACCACGTACCGCCGCCCGATCCATTCAGCGTGGCCAGCGTTTGCTGGAAACTTTCGCCATTGAAGCTGGCCAAGGTGCCTGTGAAAGGCTTGGCAAAATCCGCCAGGATCGTGCCAGGTGTGTTAGTATAAGGACCGGAAACATCCGTATACACGTTCGTGGGAATCGTAAAGCTTGTGTCGCCTAGTGAAACCCAATGCGTTCCGTCCTGGCTGACAAACACCGTCGCATTCTGCGGGTTGTTGTAATACGCGGCGGTTGGGAGATTGTCGCCGTTCCCCGTGGCGTCGTACAAGCCGATGCCGGATTGCACACTTAGCGTGAAACCATTGGTTGCAATAGACTGCGACAATTGAAACTCGATCGATCCACCGGCTCCCGAAATACCCACAAAATCAGCAGGATTGTACTGGGCGTTGAACGGGGTAATCACGCTGTAATCGTTGTAATACCCATTGTAATAACCCCCTACAGTCGTGGCGGGCAACCCCAGTGCCGGACCGCTTGTCCAACTACTGCTGCCGTACACGTAAGTACTGTCAAACAACGGCGTAGGCGTGCCGGAGTTGTAGCTAATCACAGCACTGGCCGTGGACGCGATTGACGCAGCGGCAGGCTGGCCGATCACTCCCAGCAGACAGACCGTGGCGAGGCCAAATCGACTTGAAACGCAAGACTGAATCAAACGACGGAACATAGAATCTCCCGCACCGTTATCGCGTGGTGCGATTAGGCGTTGCATCGTCCGTCGCAAAATGAAATGAAGCGCGGTAACGCCCCACCGGCGGCTGAGAATGCCAAAAAACGCAGCGCCAGAGGACTTACCGGCCGCGTCCCAGATTCGCGAGGACGAAACCGAAGGCCCGATCCGCGATCGAGCTCAGCCTCTCAAGCAAGTCTTCTGGCTTGGGATCTTTTCGGATCGCCTTCCCACCGTAAAAACGGCAGTGGCATCGTGATCCGAACTTGTTGATCCCTCACAGCGGCGCGTCCGCGACGGATTTTCACCGTCTTCCCACATCAAAACGCCAAGGCGTTTCGACGGGCTTTGCAGCCACCTGAAAGGCGGAGGAGAGAATAACGGGGAATGTGCTGATTGCAAATAGAGGAATATTTTTATTTTGCGCAGGCGGTCGGACCGAGGAATCGATTATCTGGTTAGTCGCGCCCCGAAGGGAAGCGCGTGTTTGCAAGCCCTAAGGCGCGCTTCCCTTCGGGGCGCGGCTAAACTAATCTTGCGCGAATGCCCGCTGAAAGCGAGAAAATCATTTACTCGATGATCGGCGTCACCAAGTCGCACGACAAAAAAGTCGTGCTGAAGGACATTTACCTCTCCTATTTTTACGGCGCAAAGATCGGCGTACTCGGCTTGAATGGCTCTGGGAAAAGTTCGCTGCTGAAAATCCTGGCGGGCGAAGACACGAAATATGATGGGCAGATCAGCAAGGCTCCCGGTTATACAATCGGTTTTTTGCCGCAGGAGCCCCGGCTCGATGAATCGGCGACGGTGCTGCAAATCGTTGAGCAAGGTGTCAAGGAAACCGCGGATTTGCTGCATGAGTTTAACGCCATCAGCGATAAGCTCGCCGAGCCGATGGATGATGCGCAGATGAACAAGCTGCTGGAGAAACAGGGGAATCTCCAGGAGAAGATCGATCAGGCCGGGGCGTGGGATTTGGATCAGCAATTGGAAATGGCGATGGACGCCCTGCGTTGCCCGCCGCCGCAGACATCGGTGAAAGTGCTATCAGGTGGCGAGAAACGGCGTGTGGCTCTATGCCGGTTGCTTCTGCAGAAGCTGGATATTTTGCTGCTCGATGAGCCGACTAATCATCTGGACGCCGAATCGATCGCCTGGCTGGAGCAGCATCTGCAGCGATATGAAGGCACGGTCATCGCCGTTACCCACGACCGTTATTTCCTGGACAACGCCGCCGGTTGGATTCTCGAACTCGATCGCGGCCAGGGTATTCCGTGGAAAGGCAATTACACCTCTTGGCTCGAACAGAAGAAAGCACGGCTGGCAATTGAAGAAAAAGTCGAATCCGTGCGCCAGAAAACTTTGCAAAGGGAATTGGAATGGGTCCGCCAATCGCCGCGCGCCCGTCAGGCTAAAAGCAAAGCGAGGTTGCAGGCGTATGAGACACTGCTGAATCAGGATGTGCGAAAGAAAGAACAGGAGATCGAGATTTTCATTCCGCCCGGACCGCGGCTTGGCCAACTGGTAATCAAAGCGGAATTGGTCAGCAAAAGTTTCGGTGATCGGCTGCTCTTTGCGGACATGAGCTTCGATCTGCCGCCCGGCGGAATTGTCGGCATCATTGGCCCCAACGGAGCGGGCAAAACTACCCTTTTCCGCATGATCACCGGCCACGAAAAAACCGACGGCGGCACACTCAAAATCGGCGAATCGGTCAAGCTGGCCTATCTCGACCAATCGCGCGACAGCTTGCCGGATGATGTGATGGTCTGGCAATCTATCGCCGACGGCGATGACGCATTTAAACTCGGCGGCCAATTCGTCAATGTCCGGGCCTACATTTCACGCTTCGGATTCAGCGGCCAGGATCAACAGCAAAAAATCGGCACCCTCTCCGGAGGCCAGCGCAATCGCCTGCATCTGGCTCGGATGCTCAAGAGCGGAGCGAATGTGATTCTGCTCGATGAACCGACGAACGATCTGGATATCAACACGATCCGCGCCTTGGAAGAAGCGATGGAAAATTTCGCCGGCTGCATGGTGGTGATCAGCCATGACCGCTGGTTTCTGGATCGGGTTGCGACGCACATTCTCGCGTTCGAAGGCGATAGCCAAGCGGTGTGGTTCGAGGGAAATTTCCAAATGTATGAAGCGGACCGCAAACGGCGGCTGGGCGTCGCCGCGGATCAGCCGCATCGGATCAAATATCGCAAACTAACCAAGGGATAACGTCTTTTGTTCGGCGGGGTGAACCCCGCGCTACGCCAGTTACTCCGGCGAGCGCCGGCGTCGGTCGATGGTATACTCTTCGTACGGAACAAGATTAAAGGAGCAAGAATGTCCAAACAGTTCAATAAGAAGTTCGGCCGTCGGCAGTTTCTTCAGGGAGCCGCCGGCGCGGGAGCCGGTTTTTGGATCGCCGGCACGCAAGCCTGGGCGGATACCGAGCAACCGCCGCAAAAGATTTCGCCGAGTGAAAAGCTGAATGTGGCGTTCGTCGCCGTGGGTGGCCGGGCATTGGATAACATCAAGGGAATCAAGCCATTGGCGAATGCCAACATCGTGGCTCTGTGCGAAGTGGACGATAAACGGCTCGAAGTGGCGGCGAATGAATTTCCCAAAGCGAAAACTTATTTTGATTTTCGCCGCATGCTCGATGAGATGAAAGAAATCGATGCGGTGGTGATTTCCACGCCGGATCACAATCATGCCGTCGCCACGGTGGCGGCTATGAAAGCGGGGAAACATATTTACTGCGAAAAACCGCTGACGCACTGCCTCTGGGAAGCGCGCACCGTGCAGGAAACCGCGGCGAAGCTCAAGCGTGTTACGCAAATGGGCACGCAGATTCACGCCACGAACAATTACCGCCGGGTGGTGGAGATCATCAAAGCCGGCGTGCTTGGCACGATTCAGGATGTTCACGTGTTCTGCGGCAAATCCTGGGGAACCGACCAGCCTGTCGGCCCGCCCGATCCGGTGCCGCCTTATCTGCATTACGATCAATGGGTCGGACCGACGCCGTTCATTCCGTATAACCAGGCGTACATCCCCGAATCGTGGCGGAAATATTGGCACTTCGGCAACGGCAGTCTCGGCGATATGGGCTGCCATTATCTGGACTTGGTTTTTTGGTCGCTGGATTTGAAATATCCGACGCGCGTTCACGCCGACGGCCCGAAAGCAAATGCGGAGTTATGTCCGAAGGAATTGGGTGTGCATTGGGAATTCCCCGCGCGCGGCGAGCTGCCTCCTGTAACTGTCAGTTGGTACGACGGCGGCCTGCGGCCTCAACTTTTTGACGATTGGAAACTCGGCGCCGGCCGCAACCCAAAACGCTGGCATTTCGGCGTGCTGTTCATCGGCGAAAAGGGCGCGATGGTCGCCGATTACGACGGCTTCAAGCTTCTACCCGAAGAAAAATGGACCGGTTTCACTCCCCCGCCGCAGACGATTGCCCCGTCGGTCGGCCATCACAAGGAATGGGTCGATGCCTGCTTGAAAAACGATCCCGATGGTCCGCTCTGCCACTTCCCCTACAGCGGCCCGCTCAGCGAAACCGTGCTGCTCGGCGCATTGGCCACGCGCATCGGCGAACCTCTGGAATGGGACGCGGCCAACCTCAAAGTGACCAACATGCCCAACGCCGACGAGCTAATTCACCTGCCCTACCGGGAAGGCTGGAGCCTTTAGCCTAATGACCCTTCCCTAGCCGTGTAGCCACGAGCTCGCTCGCGGGTTTTCTAGGGCGCGCCCACAAATCACTTCATCGGCGTGCCGTCTTCCTCCAACTCCCGCACATAAATATTGCGGAAGCGAATCTCCGAACCGTGCGTTTGCAATTCGATCGGGCCTTTGTCGATAATGTGGCCGTGATCTTTTAAGTGGAAATAATTATCCAGCACCGATCCATCAACGGTTAGCTTGTCGTTGAACCAAACCCATACCTTGTCGCCGACCATTTTGATGTGGAACCTGTTCCACTGGCCCACCGGATTATCCGCCTTGACCAGCGGCCACTTGCCGGGATTCCCCTCATAGTCATTCCACAGCGCACCCGAACCCTTAGCCGCTCCGTACTTTTGGACGGAAGGATTATCCGGATCCCAAATCTGCACCTGCGGATAACCGCGCAGATAAATTCCCGAGTCGCCGTTGTGCTCGACCATCAGCCAATCAACCCACATTTCAAAATTGTGGTAATCCTTCTCCGTGGCGAGGAACACGCCATGGCCATCAGACACAAGTTCCCCTTTCTCGACATCGACGTGCCAATGCTTGTCCCGATCAGTATTCCATTTGGCTTGCTTTTGCTCCAGTTCATCCGGTGACATGTTATGAACGACATCCGGATTAATATCACCCTGCCGCCCCATCCAGCCGTTCATGGTCTTGCCGTCAAATAGAGCCGTGTAACCGCGCGGCGGCGTGTTGGGACCGCGCTTTTGCTCGAACATCGTGCAAGAAAAATTTAACGCGCTGACAACCACGGCTATCGCTAAACAGGGCCACACTTTTTGAGGCATGAATTTTCTCCGTTGTAATCGAGCCAACTGTCGCCAATGCAATGTAACCGCTGGCAATGGCGACGGCAACGTAGCCAGCGGAGTTCATGTTACAATCGCACTTATACGCTAGCTACTGTCCAAAGCAGTGCTTAAGGGATGAAAATGAATGATGCGCAAAAAGCGATTTTGGACTCGGTTCAGGAAAGTTTTCCCGCCATCGACAAGGCAGCACGAGCCTTTATTTTCAAGCTTTCCATGTCGGGCGTGCAGACGGATATTGAATTGGCTTCTGAGATGGCCGGCCTTTCGCTGCTCCGAAGCGGAACGGCCGACCTGTCACAATATCCTGCAGGTGCTGGGATACTTGGTGCCGTGCCCGAGGACCGCGCGTTAGCTTTAAACCAGTTCATGCATATTTGGGCAAAGCTAAATGGGCTTGTCCCTCCTACTCCAGCGGACTTCACTTCCCAGAAAGTAACTCTTGGCAATTATCACCCCGAGGTAACCAAATTTGAGGAAGCCTTTCAGCAGATTTGCACCGAGCACAAAATCGCTTCGGAGCTTCGCCCTTTTGTCGCAGCCACGACGGCGCTACTCCTGGTGCTTTCCGGTGAGAAGCTAAAGCTTCTGGACGCGAAGCTTGGCCAAGCGATTGCCCAATACCATGTGATATGCGGCTGCAAGACGGTTCCGTTTCCTCTAAACTGAAACCGCCTGCTTTACACGAAAACAGCCGGCGACAGGCGACAAATAACAGGGAAACCCACCATGGCAATTAAAATATTAGACGTCGGTCAATGCGGTTTCGATGGCCCCCGGATGGAAGCGCTGTGGCATCGGCAGCTTGGGGCGAGCGTGGAAAACTGTGATTCGGGACCGGAGGCGCTCCAGCGGGTTCGGGAAAATGAGTATGACATCGTTCTGGTGAACCGCATTTTAGCCAGCGACGGCTCGTCGGGATTGGAGGTCATTCGTGATTTGATCGGCAGCGGAACGAAAACGCCAGTGATGCTGGTGAGCGATCGGAGCGACGCCCAGGACGCGGCTGTGGCCCTCGGGGCGGTGCGCGGATTTGGAAAAGCGGATCTCGGCCAGCAAGCGACATTGGATTTGGTCCAGCGTGTCGCCGGTACGGCAGGATAACCGCGAGTCATTTCTGCATCCGCTCGGCAATATCCGCCAGGCGGCATTCGACCCGCAACGATTGCTCACGCGCCGACAATTCCGCGGTGGCGATGCGACTTTCCAGCCCCCACATGGCGCAGGCGAAGTAAAAGACAAAAACATAAAATGCGCTGAACAGCGATTTAGGATCGGAGGGCGCACGCAGCCCCATGAGCAGCGCCACCACCGTCAGCACCCCGGCGGCGTTGGTGAGAATCATGGCAATCGAGTAAACCGATTGCTTTGAATGCTTCCGTTTTCGCAGATCACGAAAAATCAGACCCGCTGCACCGAGAAAAGCGACGGCCAACGTCAGATGGCCAACCAGCATCAAGCCGCGGACGTGGTGAAACACGTCGGCTCGGATAATGAGACCAACCGTCACCACCAACCCAACCGCAAGCACACCTCCGATCACTCCCGATCGTTTGGTAAGCGGCGGCTGAAGCAGTGCCTCAAGCTCCTTCTGATAACTTTCTCGAAGCGACGGCGACATCTCTTGAACGTTCAGAAGTTGCTGGCGAAATTGCGTGATTGGTTGCGGCATGGCTATCTCCTTTCAACAAAATCTCTCGAATGGCTTGTTTGGCGTAATGCAGTCGCGATTTGACAGTGCCGATCGGAACGCCGAGCAGGACCGCCATCTCTTCCAGTGACAATTCCTGAAGAAAAAAGAGCGTGAGAGCTTCGCGCTGCAGCAGCGGCAATTGCTCCAACGCACAGTGAATTTCTTCGGCATTGTCGAAATCGATGGCGGGGTCGGGATGCGCACCATCACAAAACCCTACGGTGCTTGAATCTAATTGGAAAAACTCCGGTCGTCTGAGCCGACTAATCGCCGCATTTCGCGCCGTGCGATACAGGAAAGCCGGCAGTGCTCTCGGATCACGAACGGATTTCAGCGACCGCAGCGTTTTAAGCCACGTTTCCTGGAGCAACTCCCAGGCGTCGGCCTCGGATGATGTCAGCCGGCGAAGATAATAAAACAGCGATCGCTCCCAGAGCTTGACGATTCCCTCGAAAGCGCCATGGTCTCCCTGTTGCCAGCGGACGACCAGTAATGCGGATTCGAGTATTTGTTTGTCCTGTAACAATCGAGCTCCGTTCGTCAACCGTCTACAGGACGCGGGGCGATCAAAAAAGGTTCATCGCAATTTTTCTTGAATCGTAAGTCCCAATTCGCCCGCTCGATCTGGTCCAGCACATGGCCGGTGGCGAATCTTAGAACCCTCGTGGCGAGGGTGAAATGGTGGGGAAATGGTTGCCCCGCGACCCCCACAGCATTGCGAAACTGGCGTCAAATTGGATAGCCCAGCACGAACAAGGCGGCTTACCCGACTTCCACGAGCGATTTCACAACAGAGCGACCAGGGCGCGGCTTCCCGGCAGGCTGGCGCAGCATCGCCGGGACGCTACCGCCGAGTTCTTCCAAGCGCCACTTCGTTTGCGGATCGCGGGTGTCACGGGCAACGGAGGTAATCGCATTCATCAGACCGTACGATGATCGGTCAGATCCGCGGTCGTAGCGGCGCAGGATTTCCCCCATCATGTGCGCCCACTGTGCACCGCGATGGCTGCCCATGAATGTGGCTATCATAATGGCCATGTCGGCTGTCCCGTGGCGGGCGGAGCGCATCTGATCGGCGGCGACGACAAATGCCTCGGGCATGCAGCAGCTGCGCACGGCGGTTCGGATGGTAGTCTCCAATTCACTTTCGTAATCAGAGCGGTCTTCCCAGTTGTCACGGGAAATGTGGACCGTCTGTGTAGCGGTGGCCATAATCGCGCCATTAGTGCAGACGATCCGAAAAACGTAGGGATGGACAAAGATGTCTGCATCCGTCGCGCAAAGCGCGACCCCGCCTTGCAACTTGTCGTGCGGAGCAACCTCGATCGTCGGCCGCAGCACCCCGCGCACAAACAGGTGGGAATCATCGTGAAATGCCTCCCGCACATCCCCGTTGGCTCCGGCCATTTCCTCCGCAAATATCTCGGCAACCTGCGATGTTGTCAGCCATGCGCTCATGGGAATCCTTTCTGAAGGAGTACTGGACAAATGATACGCTTTCAAAAACCACCTCGCCACGAAATTCTCAGGAGATTATTCGCAGAGTTTCCTACGTCTCGATCCGTTGCTTCCACATATCCTTGAAAGCGGATTCGATATGGCGGGCAAATCTCGGGGCATCCATAAGCGGCGATGATGTCATACGTTCCCGTAAAGTCCGGCGGATTTCGGCTAGGCCAGGCAAATCGTTTGCCCAGCGACGGCCCAATGCGATGAATTGCTCCTCGGTTTCGGCGGCGAAATCGGGAAGTTGTAGATTCATTAGCTGGCTGTATCCCGCGCGCCCGACGACGGTGCGGCCGATCTGCGTCAGGACCGGAACGCCCATCCAAAACGAGTCGAGGCTGGTGGTGTGGCCGTTGTACGGTAAGGTATCGAGGCACAGGTCAATGCGTTGATATTCCGCCAGATAAGCCGGCCGCGGTTGGAATTGTACGAAGACGATACGATCAGCGCTAATGCCCGCACATTGCAGGATGTTCATAATGAATTCACGGCACCGGCCAGGCCGAGCCAGCACATGCAGGCGCGAATTTCCTACAGCATGCATAAGTTTTGCCCAACGCAGCAATGTGGCTTCATTCAGTTTGGGAGGGTCGTTGAGACACCCAAAGGTGATAAATCCGTTTTTCACGGCCGGCAGCTCATTGGGCTCGGGTAACGATTCCGCATCGCTCTGACACATGCCGCGCGGCTCATAACACCAGAACGTTTCGGGAAGATAAATCGAGCGCTCGGTGTATCGTGTTTCAAATCCCGGCGGATCGAGGTACGGATCGGTCAGACGATAATCCATCGTGGAAAGGCCCGTCGTACCGGGATAGGCGAGCCATGCCGCTTGGATCGGAGCCGGCTTGCGGGCAAAGACCAGCGGGCGAGAAGCGCGCATGTGCATGGTCAAATCAATGAGCACGTCGATGCCATCGGCTCGGATCAATTCTGAGACTTCATGGTCGGAGAGCGGCGCGGTGTGCCTCCAGATTTTAGGCCATTGTTGCAGGCGGATGGTCACAGCATCCGGCCGCTTTACGTGAGAGTAGCAATAGATCTCAAACTGCTCGTTGTCGTGATGAGGAAACAAAGCGGAAGTGAACAATGCCTGACAATGCGTACAGAAATCGGGCGAGACGTAACCGATGCGCAGGCGCCGATCTGAGCTACGGTCATTCGGGAAAGAACGAATATGCTTGGCCAGAGGGGCGGCGAAACGTGCGTCCCACTTGCGGTGCTCCTCAAGTATCCGCACCGGATCGTCGTTTTGAAACTGCAGCCTGAACAGGTAATTCGCCGCAGGGCGAAAATCGTGCGGACTTAATTCCATGGCCCGAAGCAGCGCCGCATCGGCATCCTTGTGACGCCCAACGGGTCGGAGATCGCGCGCATAACTGTTCAGCAGTTTGTAATTGTCCGGGTGTTCCTCAACCAACTTGCAATAAATGTCGAGGGCTTCATCGTCATTCTTTGCCGAGAGCGCATTGGCAAGGGAGTGCCTGGCCATATAAGAGTCTGGCCGAAAGGTCAAAGCTTTTTTTGCCGCAGCGATTGCATCATTGATGCGGCCGGCATCGCAAAGAACCAGGCTCAAATTGCTGAGCGCTTCGGGCCATTGCGGATTCAATTCCAAGCCCTTGTGGTAAGCGTCAATCGAGTCGGCGAATTGTCCCAGGTCCCGCAGGCATACCCCAAGATCGTTGTAAGCCGTGGTCAAGCCGGGATCGATGGCGATTGCCCGGCGAAGCAGAGCGGCAGACTCCTGGTATCGATCGAGTCCAGACAAAACGCGTCCAAGATTATGCAGGGCAACGGCAAAAGAAGGTCCAATGTCCAAAGCCTGTCGAAGTGGCGCTTCAGCCTCTTTAAAGCGATCCAACTTGAGGAGCGCATGGCCCAAATTATTTAGGGCGGCCACGTGCTTAGGATTAAGCCGCAAACATTCCTTGAATTCTTCGACAGCTTGATCTCTTTCCTGCGCCTGCATCAATGCATTAGCAAGGTTAAATCGCCAGTCTGCATTGTTGGGATCGAGTTTTATTGCCATCCGTTGGCATTCGACAGCCGCTTCGATTTGCCCCATTGACTGCAGAATAGTTCCGAGAAATGCGTGTGCGTCAGGCCAATCGGCATCCAGCGCGATCGCCTGTCGCAACGCGGCAGCGGCCTGCTCGTGTTCACCCAGAGCCATAAGGGGGCGCGCCAAATCAAAGTAGAATTCAGGGACCTGCTGGATGGCCAGGGCCCGGTTAATCAATTCGATCGCTTCCTGGGGACGGCCCAGTTGATTGAGCAAGCCGCCGAGCAAGCAAAGAACTTCTGATTGATCTGGATGCTCCGCGACAATCGATCGATAAAGCCGCTCCGCCTCCTTCAAGTGGCCTTGGCGGTGGCGCTCAAGCGCTTCTTCAAGAGACTGCTGCAAATTCATGGATGCCCCAACGTACTCATCGCAGAAAGGATCGAATGAAACAAATCAAGTGGAAATCCATTGTTGCCACATGTGCCTGAACGCTGATTCCATTCTACCGGCGAATTTCTTGCTATCCATGAGCGGAGAGGAGGCCATCCGCTCCCGAAGCGTCCGGCGAATTTCGGCCAGGCCGGGCAAATCATTCGCCCAGCGGCGTCCCAAGGCAATGAACTGCTCCTCGGTTTCGGCGGCGAAATCGGGCAATTGCAGGTTCATTAGCTGGCTTAGCCCGGCCCGTCCGACCAGCGTGCGGCCGATCTGCGTCAGAACCGGAACGCCCATCCAAAACGAGTCGAGGCTGGTGGTGTGGCCGTTGTATGGAAGCGTATCCAGGCACATGTCGACGCGCTGGAATTCGCAGAGATAGGACCGGCGGGGCTGGCGATCGATGAATTCGATGCGGTCGGCGGTGATGCCGAAAGGCTGCAAGTCTGCCAAGACTCTTTCTCTGGAGCGGCCGCGTGGAACCATCATGTGAAGACGCGACTGCTCAATGCCTTGCATTAGCCGGCCCCAGCGCTGCAAAGTCGCGGTGTTAATCTTGGAAAAATTATTGAAACAACCGAAAGTGATGATCCCATTTTTCGCCGCCGGCAAATCGCCTGGCTCCGGCAACGGTTCGCGATCAATGCTGGCTGTCATTTTGGGGTCGTAACACCAGAAGGTTTCGGGAAGATAAACCGTGCGCTCCGTATATCGCGTTTCAAACCCCGGCGGATCGAGATACGGATCAGTCAGGCGATAATCCATCGTCGCAAGGCCCGTGGTGCCGGGATAGGCGAGCCAGGCGACTTGAATCGGAGCCGGCTTGCGGGCAAAGACCAGTGGACGACATTGGCTCATGTGCATGCTCAAATCGACGAGGATGTCGATATCGTCAGCACGGATCAGATCAGCCATCGCTGCATCTGAGAGATTTGCGGTGGGTCGCCAGACGTCGGCATGCTTTTGGAGCAGCGCCGTAATCGCATCGGGCCTCTGGGCTCCGGAGTAACAGAAAATCTCAAATTGCCCGTGATCGTGATGCGGAAACAGAGCGCTGTAAAACAGGGACATGACATGGCGGCGAAAATCGGGCGAGACGTAGCCGATACGAAGGCGGCGATTGGCGCTGCGGTTTTTCACAAACGGGCGAATTTCATGCTTAAGCGGCGCGGCGTATCGCGCATCCCACTTGCGGTGCTCATCGAGCAAGAACACCGGATCATCCGTGTGAAATTGCAGCGTGAATAAATAGCTGCTGGCGGGAATGGAACTGGATGGACAAGCATTGGCAGCGCGCCGGAAGCAAGAAAGGGCTTCATCGAGCCGGCCAACGAGGCAAAGGACCGCGGCGTAACCGTTCAGCAGCGTGGCATCATCGGGACGGCTGGCGATGAGCCGCTCATACAGTTCGACCGACTGATCCATCTCGCCCTTGGCCTCAAAAGCCTGCGCCAAGGCTCGGCGCGCCGCGGAAGAGTCCGGGCGCTGCCGCAGCGCTTCCTTGCCAGCGGCGACTGCGCCTTCGTGGTCCCCGGTCTCGCGCAACGCATTGCTTAAATTTTCGTGTGCTCCCGGCCAAGTCGGGTCGAGCGCCAGCGCCTGACGATAGGCATCGGTGGATTGCTCGTAACGCCCCAGCTTCCAAAGAGCATTGCCAAGATTATTGTGGACGGCCGGTGTGCGAGACCCCGCACTGATCGCCCGCTGGTAAACGGCTATCGCCTCATCAAAGCGGCTTAAGCTCGTCAAGGTATCACCGAGGGTGGCCAGCGCCTCGGGTAAAGCGGGGTTGATTTCCAGCGCCCGGCGGATTGATTTCTCCGCTTCCTCAAAGCGGCCCAAGGCATGCAGCGTGTAGCCCAGATTGTTGAGCGCGCCGACATGCTTGGGATTCTGCCGCAAACAGGTGGAGTAGGCGTCCACGGCTTTCGCATGTTTTTTCGCTCCGTGAAGCGCGCCGCCCAGATTGAAATACCACTCGGCATTGTTCGGCTCCAGCGACACCGCCTGCTGAAAACTCTGGATGGCTTGTTCGGTTTGCCCGGTGCTTTGTAGCAGTAAGCCCATATTCGAGTGGACCGCAGCCAGGGTCGGTTTCATCGCAATGACTTGCCGCAAAGCCTCAATCGCGCGCTCGTTTTGAGCGAGGCGAACCAGAATTCCCGCTAGGTCGTGGTAATACTCGGCCGTCGGCTTGATTGAAATGGCTTTGCCAATCAACTCGCAGGCCTCTTGCGGATGGCCCGACTGATTAAGCAGGACCCCGAGCATGTGCAAGGCATCGGCATGGTCCGGTTGCTCGGCCAAAATCGCCTGATAAAGCGGCTTGGCCTGAGATAGTCGGCCGCTATGATGGTGCCGCACCGCAGTTTGGAAAACCTGCTCAACATTCATGCGATGGCAATTGTATGCGGTGCGTTCCGGCGAGAAAATGACCGAGGAATTATGAAACGACGGCGAGTCATTGCGGCGCTGCTTATCGGGTGCGTGGCTGTATTGCGAGCATTTGCCGGCGTCGATGACAAGCGGCTGGATATTTATTGGGTCGACACCGAGGGCGGAGCGGCGACGCTAATTGTGACGCCATTGGGAGAATCAGTTTTGATCGATGCGGGAAATCCGGGGCAGCGGGATGCATCGCGGATTTTCAAGGCGGCGACGCAGGAGGCACATCTCAAAGCCATCGACAACATGGTGACCACGCACTATCACATCGACCACTTCGGCGGTGCAGCTCCGCTGGCGGCGATGATTCCCATCAAAGTGGTATGGAACAACGGAACCTTCCCCGGTGGATGGGAAAAACCTTCGCAGGATTATCTGGATTTCAAATGCGATGCCCGCAAGGTGCTCAGCCCGGGTGAAGAGATTCCACTGAAACAGCTGGATGGCGGACCACCGATTCATTTGAAGTGCATCGCCGCCCGGCAGCAGACCATCGCCCCACCGCCGGGGGCAACCACCAATCCTTCCTGCAGCGATGTGAAACATCACCAGCGCGATCTCACCGACAATATCAACAGCATCGTGCAGATTCTCAATTTCGGCGATTTCCGATTCTACGACGGCGGCGATCTCACCTGGAATATGGAAATCAAGCTCGTCTGCCCGATCGATCTGGTCGGCACGGTTGATGTGTTTCAGGTGGAGCACCACGGACTGGACTTGAGCAACAACCCGCTGCTGATTTCCACGCTTTCGCCGACGGTCGCGTTCATGAATAACGGCCCGAAAAAGGGATGCGAGCCGAACACCGTCGCGGCCTTGAGATCAATGCCGTCGATTCAGGCGATTTACCAATTGCATCGGAATTTAAAGCCCGGCCAGGAACAGGACAACGTGGCGGACGCGCAATATATCACCAATGAAAAGGAAGATTGCGATGGAAATTTCGTGAAACTTTCGGTCGATCCGGCGGCGAAAACATACACCGTTTCAATTCCCGCCAACAAGCACGGGCGCACCTTCGAGGTTCACAAACATCCCGAAACCCCCGCGCATTGACCGCGTAGCGGCTGGCCCAACGGGCCGCTTTTTTTAATACCCAAGGTAGCGCTTAATATCCTGAAATGTCACCAGCAAAAACACGCCGCAGATCAGGGCGAATCCCACCACCTGCGCTACCGCCTGCACCTTTGGAGACAGTGGCCGGCCGTTGATTTTTTCAACAATCAGGAATGTGAACAACCCACCATCGACGATTGGGATCGGCAGAAAATTCACCACGGCCAGGTTAGCGCTGATCATTGCCAGGAACCATATCAGCCAGGCGGGCCCGCGGGAAGCGAATTTAGCCCCGCTGGTCACGATGCCGACGGGGCCCATCATGTTGGCGTACGAAACCGACCCCTGAAACATACGGGCAATCGTCACGTAAAATTGCAGAATGAAATCGCGCGTTTCCACCACGCCCCAGGACATCGCCTCAAAGGGATTGGATGTCTTACGAAGTTCCTCAAGCTCATGAAGCGTCAGGGAACAAGCGGCTTGCACGCCCTGTTGCAGTGACTCGACATCTGCTGCGGTCATCTGCATGGTATAGGCGGCGGGTGCGGTCGCCGGCACACTGGCGGATAATGACGGGGCTTGAACGGTCAGCACGTGCGAACCAACAGAGCCAAGCAGTCGGCTTACTTGAAACCAATTACCCACGGCATGTCCGTCGATACTCATGATGCGCGCACCGCTGGGAATGCCCGCCTTGCTGGCCGGAGAACTATCTAACACCTGCGACACCACCGGCGCATCGTCATAGCCGATCTGGATGCCCAGACCGTGACGACCTTCGCCCAGCTTGGTTTTGGAAGGTACATCGGCGACAGCGATCGATTTACCCTGCCGCTCGATCTGAATGGTCAGCGGCTGATCCTCGTTGCCGGCCTTGAGGGTGGTGTCATGCACTTTGTTGATGTCAGGATAGCGATCGATGTCCGTGCGAACCGTAATTGCTTCGATCACATCGCCGGGTTTGAGTTTCTTAACGGCGGAGCTGTCGGCAACGAGCGCCTCCACCACCGGCCGCGGCTCCATGCCTGCGATGGCGAGTTTGCCACCGAACGGGGTCGCCAAATGCGGCTGAACCGTCCGGCTTTCAATGGATCCATTGGCGCTTTTAACCGTGATGGCGACGGGCTGTCCATCGCTGTGTTGCAGGGCGGCGTCAAGCACAGGAAAGCCGTACTTGGCGTCTTTTACCGGCTGGCCGCCGATGGAAACAATCTCATCGCCCGGTTGCACCACATCAAAATCGGGGATGGCTGGACCTTGTTTCTCCAGATATTTTGCATCCTCCACAGGCAGGCCGCGGAGTTCATCGGTCTTGTCGATGCCGATGGCCAAAAACCCTTTGGGATCATCATCCATCCGGCCGGGACGAATCTGCAGGGTGATATCTTTTTTCGATCCGTCGGCCGCGGTTCGCTGCACGACCATCGGCACATCGCGGTTTTCCTTGAGCAGTGCGGTGGTCAACGAGACTTTGTTGAAATCATATTGCCGGCTGCCTTCGAGACTGATGATGCGATCACCGACATGCACGCCGGCTTTTTGTGCGGGCGAACCGGGAATCACGCGGCCGACAATTGGGGCGGGAGCGCTAAATCCGACCAGGAAGATGACCATGAAACCGATGGCCGCCAGGATGATGTTCATGATGACGCCGGCGGAGACGACGATCATCCGCTGACCAATAGTCTTGCGGTTGTAAGCGCGCGGGTCGTCGGCTTCGGCGTTGGCTTTCAAATCATCCTGCCCCACCATCTTCACGTACCCGCCGAGTGGAATCCAATTCAGACGATATTCCGTTTCACCGAGTCCGAGCTCCGCGGCGGCTCGGGCAATTTCTTCATCCGAATATTCTTCCGGAGCTTTGCCCTTTTCATGCGTGGTTAGCCAAGCGATTGCTTTCTCACGGTAAGCCGGATTAGTCGAACCATATTTCCAGCCGATGCCTTTCCGGTAGGCACACAGGGCCTGTCCAAACCCTACGGCGAATTGCTCGACACGGATATCCACCCACCGGGCGGCCAGGAAATGCCCCAGCTCGTGGGAAAAAACCACGAATCCAAACCCGAAGATCATCAGCAGGAACATTCCGACTTGATAAGAATAATGAGCAAACATGTGATGGCGATCCGTATGAGAATTATGAGGCGGCTGCGGCAGTTGCAGCGGTTTGGCTGACAAATTCCTCTGCCATGTTACGTGCCCAGCGGTCCGCCTCAAAAAGATCGTCCAGAGACGGATGCGGCTGAACCGTATGGGCACGGATTGTATGCTCAACCGCCCGGGCAATGCCACCGAAGGAAATGCGGCCGGCCAAAAATGCCGTTACAGCCGTTTCATTCGCTGCATTCATTACCGCTCCCGAAGTACCCCCCTGCTCGGCCACTTCCTGGGCAATCCGCAGGGCTGGAAAACGCTCAAAATCCGGCGGAAAAAAGTTAAGTCCGAACGTTTGGCTCCAATCTATGGTACGGGAAATTCCCGGCAACCGATCGGGATAAGTCAAAGCATATTGAATCGGCGTGCGCATATCCGGCGGGCTGAGCTGGGCAACCACCGAGCCATCCACATATTCCACCATGGAATGAATCACGGATTCCGGATGCACAACGATCTGCACCTTCGACGGCGGAAGATTGAACAGCCAGCACGCCTCGATCAGCTCCAGACCCTTATTGAACATGGTAGCGGAATCGATGGTGATTTTGCTGCCCATTTGCCACGTCGGATGGGCGAGGGCATCGGCGACCGTGGCGTTTTCGATTTCGTGGCGGGGAGCGTTGCGGAATGGCCCGCCGCTGGCGGTCAGAATGATCCGTTTGACTTCATGTGATCGGCCACATTGCAGGGCTTGAAAAATCGCGGAGTGCTCCGAATCGACCGGCAAGATGGGAACGCCACGCCGCTTCGCTTCGGGGATCAGCAATGCGCCGGCGACCACGAGCGATTCCTTGTTGGCCAGACAAATAGTTTTTCCCGCGCGCACCGCCGCAAAAACGACGGGCAACCCCGCCGCCCCGACGATGGCCGCCAGCACCGTGTCGATATCCGGCCGCTGCACCATCTGCTGCAGACCCTCAGGACCAACATACACCTGAATCCCCAGCGGTTCAGCGGCGTGCTTAACCGCAGCGGCGTGCCCAGGATCACAAATCGCCACCGCCGCGGGGCGATGGCGTCGCATTTGCTCGATGAGTTTGTCCGCTTGGCTATGAGCGCTGAGCGCAACCGCCCGAAACTCCGGGCCCAGATGTTCCACTACATCCAAGGCGCTGACGCCGATGGAGCCAGTCGATCCAATGATGGCAATCCGTTTAGGCACTATCGACATGATAACTGACCCGCACACCGCGACCAAACCCCACCCGCCGCAAACGGAACCCCCAAGAGCCGCGCACGAAGTAAGCGGAAGCATTCCTAATCCACATACACCCGAATCATCCCGCCGGCGAAGACGACCAGCATCGAGACAATGGCAATCGTCGTGGCATACATCCCACTCCGAGCCCCCCACGCCACGCTGCCAAGGAAACAAACAAATCCGCCCAGAACAAGCGAAACCGCAAAACGGCCCACGGCAGTCTCCGGAAAAACCCGAAACGAATCGTGAACGCCCTGACCAACATCGGGTTTGAAAGATTCCCAAATGGCGCGCGTTCTCTCCGGCGGTGTGGGACGAGTGAGGAGGCTAGCGATGGGTGTGACAATCAGTGCGGTCAAAAAGCTGGCCACCGTGGCGCTGCTTTGTAACCGTACCTGAAAGCCGTGCGCCATCAACACGTCGTGCCAATGGGTCATTTGGCGAGCCAGCCCTCTGGAGAAGTGGACGACACAGGGCGCGAAATGTTGGCCGAAAAAGTCCGGCGAAATGAAACCATACGTAAACACGCCAACGAGCGCGCCGACGACAAAGCCGGCCGTCGCCCCCTGCCAGTTGGTGCGCTTCCAGAATATGCCGTAAATAATGGTGACCACGAATAACGGCAAATCCAAGATGCTGACCACGGTCAGGTTTGCTTTCACCGCCCCCGAACCCGTGTGGCCGAGCAGTACGGCGACGGCCAACATGAACACTCCGCAAATCACCGAGGCAATCCGCACAGCGCGCAGCAATTCCTGTTGGTCGGGCTCGGTGCGGCGCAGTTTGCGGTAAACATCGCTGGTGAGAAGCGTGGCTACCGAATTAATGTCAGCGGTGATGACCGAAATCTGCGCCGCGACCAGGCCGCACAGGACGATTCCCAGCAATCCACGGGCGACGTGCGGCAAAACATTGGTCAGCAAAAACGGAATGGCGTTGTCCGGATTGGAAAATTGGCCGGGGTAAAGCTTGCTGGCCGCAAGTCCGGGCAAAATCCAGAAAAACGCAAACGGCGCCGTAATAATGGCGGCAAGCACCATCCCTTTTGCACCCGAACGGGGATCACGTGAGCCGAATGCTCGTTGCAGGATGGATTGGTCGATAGTGCCCCACTTAATGGAGAGCAGCATGGCGGAATAAACGAACAGCCAATCATATTGTTCGAACGATGGGATGATGAACTGGGTGTGGGTCGCCTGATTGTGGGTGCGCAGCCAGTGGATGATAGCCGGCATGCCGCCAGCGAAATGCACCGCGATCGGCAACGTGATCAGTGCGCCAAGGAGCATGACGAGAAATTGGACCGAGTCCATAATCGCCACGGCCCAGGCGCCGCCGATTGAGGAATACATCACGGCCACGAACGAAAAAATCAGCAGCCAACCGTTGTAATTATCCCAATGTGTGATCCCCACCGCGGCGGTCGCACCCACATACAGGATGATCCCCAGGTAAACACCAAGTCGAATGCTCCAAAACAAACCAACAAGCACGCGCAGAGCGAGCGAGTAACGGATTTCCAGCATTTCCGGAATGGAACGGATGCGCAGCCGTCGCAAGACCGGCAGCACAAACAAACCCGATAGCACCAGCGCCATGCTACCGGTCCAGTTCAACCAGATAATGGATACGCCATGTGCATAGGCGACACCACCAAAGCCGACGAAATGGTAAATGCTGATGTTGGTGGCCGTGATCGTCGCGCACAAAATAAAAGGCGTGAGTTCACGACCGGCGACAAAAATATCGTCCGCTTCATGAATCAGTTTTGCCACCGCAATGCCGGCGGTCGCCAAAGTGATCAAAAACGCGGCTACGATGAAGTAGTCGACATGCGTCATGGTTTTGGCTGCTTATCCTGCTCCGGCGGGTGGGCCGGATGTTTGGTCATTCTTTTATAAATATCCCGGAATTCCTGAATGGGAACGTAAACCCAAAAGCAGAAGATGATGATGCCGGCGATCTCGACGCAGAGGGTCATCCAATCGAACATGAGATGAGCATCATAGCCGGATTTCGATTCAGATGTGAGCGGTGGCTTGGAGTTCGACAACTTCTGCGCTAAAATGTTCCACGTGGAACAATTGCTCTCCATCACTTTATTCGTCGCCTTCGGGGTGATTTTCGTTTTTGTAAATTTGTTGATTGGTAAACTAGCGCGGCCGAGTTTGCCGAATCCAGAGAAGGCGGCGGCATATGAATGCGGCGAGCCGACCATCGGCACCACGTGGGTGCAATTCGATCTCCGCTTTTACATCGTGGCCCTGGTATTCCTGGTATTCGATGTCGAAGTGGCGCTGTTTTATCCGTGGGCAGTGCTCTACGGCAACGCCGCGGCCAGCAGCGAAGGGGCATTTGGCCTACGGCAGATCGCGCTGATCGATATGCTGTTTTTCTTTGGTGTTCTGTTGGTTGGTTTTGCGTATCTGTGGCGGTTTGGATATCTCGATTGGGTTCGCTCGGCGGCCACGACGAGCATCAAATCGGTTCCGTCATCGGCGAACGACGCCCCATCTGCGTAAATCTTCCGCAGCATAGAGCAATCGCCAATGCATCCGCCACATCCGGCGGACTTGGCGGCTTGGGAAGATTCCACACCGTTGCGATGGCCCGCTGAACCTGCGCTTTGCTGGCGTGACCGTGGCCGGTCAATGATTGTTTGACACGATTGGCGGAGAATTCGCTGATGGCGATCTGCCGCCTGGCCGCCGCCACGAGGATTACCCCACGGGCATGGCCCATCATGATCGCGGTGCGCGGATGTTTGTAATGGGCGTACAGCTGCTCGATGGCACATCGCTGCGGCTTATGTTCGTCGAGAATCTCGCCGAGCTCGCGCTCCAACTCCACTAATCGGTCGGCGATGGATTGCGTGGCATTCAGTCGGATCACGCCGCCATCGATGAGTATGGGCCGCAGCGGATGCCAATCGATGACACCGTAGCCGGTGAGTCGCAAGCCGGGATCGATGCCGAGAATTCTCATTTTTGTCAGTTGTCCGTTGTCAATGGTCAGTTGCTGGGACTTAGAGGTTAGAAGCGAGAACTGGATGCCGCCTCTTAGCAACGGACAACTGACTACTGACAAATTTAATCCCGTCGCCAGCCCGTTGCGTCTGCCCGGTCTTCGAGCGTTACACCCAATTCACTTAGCCCTTTGCGGATTGAATCGCTCATCGCAAAGTTTTTCGTTTGGCGCGCCTCCGCACGGAGCTGAATCAGCAGCTTCATCAATCCGTCGATAAACTGATTCTGCTCATCCTTGGCCGGCTCGCTTCGCATGCGGAAGAATCCGAGAATCATGCCGAGATTTTTCAGCGTTTGCGTGGCAGCCATCACGGCTTGCATGGTCTCGGCGTTGCGGGTTTTTTCCAGGCCGCTGGATTCGATCAGGGCGTTGGTCGCACCGGCCAATTCGTGCAGCACAGCGATGGCTCCGGCCGTATTGAAATCGTCATCCATCATTTCCAGAAACTTCATTTTGAACGACAAGGTGTCCCGAACAAACGGCGCGATCGACGGATGATCGAGCAGGTCACGGGACGCAAAATCCATATCCGGACTTTTGTCCGCCAGCAATTGCCCGGTAATGCGTTCCACCCGCTCAAACAGCCGCTGAAAAGTCCCCAAACCCTTGCGGCAACTGACCAGAACTTCCGGACTGAAATCGATCGGGGATCGGTAATGCGTCGCCAGCAACAGATAGCGCACCAAATCCGTGCCGTGCCGGGCGATTAATTCCTTGGCGTCAACAACGTTGCCAAGGCTCTTGCTCATCTTTTCGTCTTTCCATTCGCCGCCGGACGCTTTGGTTTTGATGCGGGTCAGACCGTTGTGCATCCAATATTTGGCCAGCGGCTTGCCGTGGGCGCATTCACTTTGGGCCAGCTCATTTTCATGATGCGGGAACATCAGATCCATGCCGCCGCCGTGGATGTCGAAGGTTTCGCCGAGATATTTGTTGCTCATGGCGGAACATTCGATGTGCCAACCGGGTCGGCCGCTGCCCCAGGGTGATTCCCACATCGGCTCGCCGGGTTTGGCGGATTTCCAGAGCGCGAAATCGGCGGCGTTGCGTTTGCCACTGCCTTCCAGAGCGCGTGTGCCCGATTCCTGATCCTCCGGCTTGCGGTGCGTGAGCTTGCCGTAATCGGCATCCTTGGCCACATCGAACCAAACATTGCCATCGACGGCATAGGCAAAACCTTTGTCGATCAGAGTCTGGCACATGCGGATAATCTCCGGCATATGTTCCGAGGCTTTGGGGAATTCATCGATGGTGTCGATGCCCAGGCGGGTGAGGCATTCCTGATAATCAGCGGTGTAACGCTGAGCGACGGCGGCAAGCGTGCTGCCTTCTTCTCTGGCCGCGTCGATCAGTTTGTCATCGACATCCGTGATATTCACGATCCAGCGAACGGAGTATCCCTTGTAAAGCAGATATCGCTTCACCGCATCGAAAATCACCGGCCCGACCATGTGCCCGATATGCGGCGGTTTGTAAACCGTCGGCCCGCAAAGATAAATCCCCACCTTGCCCGGAGCCAATGGCTCGAACAACTCCTTTTGCCGGGTCAAAGTGTTGTAAATGCGTAATGACATGATTCGCAATCAACTGCAATGTATCGGCTACTACTGTAATACATTGCGCGGCAAAGCGAAAACTATGGAGCACTTTGCGCGGTTCGCAGCAACACCACGACATGAGCGGCAATCGCTTCGCCGCGGCCGATCGCATCGCAACCTTCGTTGGTTCCCGCTTTGACATTGACCGGCAACTGCGATTGGCCGAGCAGTTGCCGCAAGGAATCGACCATAATCGATCGGATCGCTTTAATTCGCGGCCGCTCGGCAATCAGCGTGACATCCACGTTGGCAATCTCGTAACCGGCTTTCTCGACCTCATCCACGGCCAGCTGCACGAACACGCTGCTCGGTGCATCTTTCCAGCGTGCATCGGTATCAGGAAAATGCTCGCCGATATCTTCACCGCCGATCGCCCCGAGCATCGCATCGACCACAGCGTGCAAAATCACGTCACCGTCACTATGCGCGATCGCACTCATTTCATGCGAAACCACCACGCCTGCCAGCAGCAGCTTGCCGCCTTCACGCAGGCGGTGCAAGTCGTAACCATGACCGATCCGGTAATCCATTGGATAACAGTTGTTAGTTGCCAGTTGTTAGTTGTTAGTAAATGCAGATCGTGCCAGGCCGATTTCTCTGGCAACTAACAACTGACAACTATTCTAACTCTCCCAAATCATATTCCTTGATCTTGCGGTACAGCGTGCGTTCGCCGATGCGCAAAATCTTAGCCGCTTGTTCGCGGTTGCCGTGAACCATTTTCAGGGTATTGCGGATCGCTTCTTTTTCCAACTGCTCCAGGCTGACGCCGACGACATTGGTCAATCCCGCGGCCGGCGCGGGGCCCGTGCCTCGGATGTCACTCGGCAGGCTTTCAATTCCCAGCACCGGATTGGAAGATAGCACCACCATGTTCTCCACCGTCGTACGAAGCTGCCGCACATTGCCCGGCCAGGGGTATCCCATGAGCACTTGCTGCGCCTCGGGAGTAATACGTTCCACAGGTTTGTGATGCTTCTCCGATGCCTGCTGCAGGAAAAAATGAATCAGCAGCGGAATGTCTTCACGCCGTTCCCGAAGCGGCGGAATCTGGATCGTGACGCCCTTGATGCGAAAATACAAATCCTCACGAAAGTGTTTTTCTTCGACCATCTCGGTCAGCCTTCGATTGGTCGCGCTGATGATCCGCACATTCACCTGCAGCGGCGCGTTGGAACCGAGCCGCACCACTTCGCCGTTTTCCAGCACACGCAGCAGCTTGGCCTGCATGGGGGCGGGCATATCGCCGATTTCATCGAGAAATAGCGTGCCGTTGTCCGCATATTCGAAGCGCCCTTCCCGTTCGCTCATGGCGCCGGTGAAAGCGCCTTTGACGTGGCCGAATAATTCATCCTCCAGAATATTCTCGCTCAAGCCCGCGCAATTCAGGGTTACCAGGCGATTTTTCCGCCGCCTGCTGTGGTTATGGATTGCCCGAGCAACCAGTTCCTTTCCCGTGCCGTTTTCGCCGAGGATCAGGACCGGGATATCGCTCGGAGCCACCTGCCGGGCGGTTTGGATGACCTGCCGCATCCCTTCGCTAGCCCCGATGATTCCCTCAAAGCTCTGGTCATCGAGCTGATCCTGAAGCTGCTGTTCAAGCCGTTGATTTTGCCGCTGCAGCGCCGCCACGTCGGCGGCGCGATTCACCTGGGCACGGAAATCCTCCAAATCCAATGGTTTTTCGATGAAATCAAACGCCCCAAGCTTTTTGGCTTCCTTGAATGTTTTCACCGTGCCGTGGGCGGTCACCAGAATCACCGGCGGCGGTGGATTCTGCTGCTGGGCCAATTCCAATACCTGCAAGCCCTGGCGTGTTCCCTCCATCATGAGGTCCGTCACGACGACATCGAATTTTTTCTTTTTCAGTCGCTCGGTTGCCTCGGCGAGGTTGTACGTGACATCGCAGCGATAGCCGATGCGCTGCAGGGCTTCGCAAATCACCTGGGCGTGATCCTGCTCATCCTCGACAATCAGTACGCTGGCCTTTTTGTTTTCGCTTTCAGCCATAGGCGTCGCACAAGTTAAGAGATGTCAAACCCCACGGCAACCGCCTTCCCAGATCACGGCTACGTGGGTGCCACAGGTCGGCGTACTCGCAGACCTGTGTCTTCAGCGCGGTTGTGACGCACAGGTCTCGGAGTACCGCGACCTGTGGCACCCACGGCGACGGGAAACGCGGCGGCAATCGGCGTCATCTTGCAAAAAACCGCGGCATCCACAAAATGCGCCGCGTTTGCCGGGGTATTCGTCAGCATATTCCATAAGGATTTCATGCGCAAGCTGCTGGTCGCCAACCGCTCTGAGATTGCTATCCGTATTTTCCGCGCGGCCACGGAGCTGGGTTTGCGGACCGTCGCCGTTTACACCTACGAAGATCGCTTTGCCCTGCATCGCTTCAAAGCCGACGAATCCTATTCCATCGGTCCCGCTGAGGGTGGCGAGCCGGTCAAAGGGTATCTGAATATCGCCAACATCATCGCCGTCGCTAAGGAGCATGATGTTGATGCGATCCACCCCGGCTATGGATTTTTATCCGAAAATGCCGAGTTAGCTCGCGCCTGCGTGGAGAATGACATCGCCTTCGTCGGGCCATCCGCCAAGTTGCTGGAAATGTTCGGCGACAAAACCGCGGCGAAAAAACTTGCCAAGCGGGCCAAGGTTCCCACTGTTCCCGGCACGGAAGGCGCCCTCTTCAAATTGGCGGAGGTTCAAAAAGCCTGCAAATCGATCGGCTATCCCGTCATTATCAAAGCCAGCTTTGGCGGCGGCGGCCGGGGCATGCGAGTGGTGAAATCTGCCAGCGAGCTTAAAGGAAAACTCGAGGAAGCCCAGCGCGAAGCCGGCGCGGCGTTCGGACGCAGTGAAGTGTTTATCGAGCGTTACATCGCCCGGGCGAAACATATCGAAGTGCAAATTCTCGGCGATCTGCACGGCAATCTCGTGCATCTGTGGGAACGCGATTGCTCCGTACAGCGGCGACATCAAAAAGTCGTCGAAGTTGCTCCGAGTATCAACTTGCCGCAAAAACTTCGCCGTGAGATTTGCGAAGCGGCCAAGCGGTTGTGTGCCGAAGCTTCGTACACACACGCCGGTACGGTGGAGTTTCTCGTCGATGCCGATTCGGGAACTTTTTACTTCATAGAAGTCAATCCGCGCATCCAAGTCGAACACACGGTTACCGAGGTGATCACCGGCGTCGATCTGGTGAAGAGCCAGATTCTCATCGCCCAGGGTCACAAGCTGCACGAAGCGCCGCTGAAAGTGCCCAAGCAGGAAGATATTCTTCCGCGCGGTTGGGCCATTCAGGCGCGCATCACCACGGAAGATCCGGAGAACAATTTCATACCCGATTACGGCCGGCTGACGATCTACCGCTCGGCGGCGGGGTTCGGCATTCGGCTCGACGGCAGCGCGTTCAGCGGCGCGGTGATTACGCCGTATTTCGATTCGCTGCTCGTAAAACTCACCGCCTGGGGCCAGGACATGGGTGAAGCGGCCCGCCGCTTGGAACGGGCTTTGCGCGAGTTCCGGGTCCGCGGCGTGAAGACCAATATTCCGTTTCTTGAAAACCTAATCGTTCACCCCGATTTCATTTCCGGCGATGCGACCACCACTTTCATCGACAACACCCCGGAGCTTTTCCATTTCAAACATAAGCGGGATCGGGCCACCAAGCTGCTGGCGTATCTCGGCGATGTGATTATCAACGGCCGGCCGGATGTGAAAGGGAAAGTCGATCCAAAGCGGGAGTTTCCCGATCCGGTGGTGCCGCCATTTGCGAAAGCCGAGCGGCCGCCGAAAGGGAGCCGGGATCAGCTCTTGGACATGGGGCCGGAGAAATTTTGCCAATGGGTGCGCAAGCAAAAGAAGCTGATGTTCACCGATACGACCATGCGGGATGCGCACCAGTCGCTGCTGGCCACACGCGTGCGCACACATGATTTGGTGAATGTTGCCGAGGCGGTTGCTCATTTAACGCCGCAACTTTTCAGTCTGGAGAACTGGGGCGGGGCGACGTTCGACACATCTATGCGTTTTTTGCAGGAAGATCCGTGGGATCGCCTGGCCCAATTGCGGCAGCGGGTGCCAAACATTTTGTTTCAGATGCTGCTGCGGGCGAGCAACGCGGTGGGATACACCAATTATCCTGACAATGTGGTGCGGCAATTTGTGAAGCGGGCCGCTGCCGACGGCATGGATGTGTTCCGCATTTTTGATTCGCTGAACTGGGCGAAGAATATGCAAGTAGCCATCGAGGCGGTGCGGGATCAGACCAATGCCATCTGCGAGCCGGCGATTTGTTACACCGGCGACATTCTCAATCCGCAGCGGAGCAAATATGATTTGAAATATTACGTCAAAATGGCCAAGGAACTGGTGCGCATGGGGGCGCACATTCTGGGCATTAAAGACATGGCCGGCCTGTGCAAACCTTATGCGGCCTACGCATTGGTCAAGGCATTGCGGTCGGAAGTCGACGTACCGATCCATTTCCACACGCACGACACCAGCGGCATCAACTCCGGCACCCTGCTGCGCGCGGCGGATGCGGATGTAGACATCGTCGACGCGGCCCTGGCCAGCATGAGCGGCATGACCAGCCAGCCAAATTTGAATTCCCTCGTGGCCGCTTTGGAGCACACACCCCGGGCCAGTGGATTGGATTTGAACGCACTGAATTTGCTGAGCGAATATTGGGAGGCGGTGCGGGAGTTTTATTATCCGTTTGAAGAGAGCATGAAAGCCGGCACCGCCGAGGTGTATCACCATGAGATGCCGGGCGGGCAGTACACGAATCTCCGCCAGCAGGCCAAAAGCATGGGCCTGGAAAATCGGTGGCATGATATCGCCGACATGTATGCAACGGTCAATGAGCTTCTGGGCGATATTGTGAAAGTCACACCGTCGAGCAAAGTGGTCGGCGATTTGGCGCTGTTCATGGTGACCAATGAATTGACGGCGATGGACGTGCTGACGCCGGAAAAGAAAATAAGTTTTCCTCGCAGCGTGGTGGAAATGATGGAGGGACATCTCGGCTGGCCGGAAGGCGGGTTCCCGAAAGTTTTGCAGAAAATCATTCTCGATTCGGCCGGAGCAAAACCGCTGAAGGGCCGACCGGGGGCAACTTTGCCGAAAGTCGATTTCGCCGCGGTACGAAAAACGATGAAGGAGAAATTCTCGATCGACCCAACCGACGAGCAAGTGTTGTCTTACGTGCTTTATCCCCAGGTTTTCGCGGATTACCAGAAGCATGTGGCCCTGTACGATGACACCAGCGTGCTGCCGACGCCGGCATTTTTCTACGGCCTGCAAACAGGGGAAGAGATTTCTGTGGAAATCGAGCCGGGCAAAACGCTGATCATCAAATATCTGACTTTCGGTGATCCGCACGAGGATGGAACGCGCACCATTTTCTTCGAGTTAAATGGCCAGCCGCGCGAGGTGGCGGTGCCGGATCGGACGCTGGAGGGAAATCTGCACAAACATCCGAAAGCTGATCCCGACGACGCCAATCACATTGCCGCGCCGATGCCGGGGAAAGTATCCACGGTTGCCGTAAAAAAGGGCCAGACAGTGAAGGATGGCGAGCGGCTGCTTTCGATTGAAGCGATGAAGATGGAAACGGCGGTGTACTGTCCGCGCGATGCGACGATCGCGGATGTGCTGGTAAAGCCGGGCACCGCCGTCGCCGCACGGGATCTTTTGGTTATGCTGGAATGAAAGCAGCGAGGGAAAAACGATCGCCGTCTGGGACCGCGAAGCGAAATCTGAAATCTCAAATTCCAAATTTCAGATTGCAAATGGCCCCCACCCTAACCCTCCCCCGGAATACCGAGGGAGGGGAAAAGAGGAGTACCGGAGGAGGGAAAAAACCTGGCCGCCGTCGTCATTTGTCATTCGATCTTGCCAGACTTCACCGCGGGGTAAAACCATTTCGACTGCACTGGTTTTCGCATTTGCGCAGCACCAACGATCATGCTGCCGCACTGCGTCGGCAGGAGAAAATGTTTGCGCCGGCTATCGTTCTCACCAGCCACCAAACCGCGGGGCGCGGCCGCGGCGATAACCGATGGTGGTCGGCAGCGGGCGTGCTGACGGTCACCTTCGTCTTTCCCCAAAGCGATCGCCTCGCTCCACATCAAATCCCCCTATTGGCGGGATTGGCAGTGCGAGATGCGGTTGCGCCGATGGTGCGCTGGGCGACGGTGCGACTGAAATGGCCCAATGATTTGCTGATCGGCAATCGAAAACTCGCCGGCCTGTTATGCGAACGTGTTCACAAGGCGGATCTGATCGGCCTTGGCCTCAATGTTGACGTTCAACATGCGACGATTCCGACAGCTCTGCAGCGGCGAATCTGCTGTCTGGCGGAATTTTCGGACGCGGCGATCGACATGACCGACACATTGATCGCCATCGCCAAATCCATGCACAACATGCTCACGCATCAGAACGAGCGGTCATTCGCACAGTGGCTGCATGAGTACGATGCGCACCACGCGTTGGCCGGAAAGCGCGTCAGCGTGCTAAGCCACGATGGACAGGCGCCCATAAGCGGCACGTGTCAGCGACTGGACAGCATGGGACGATTGGTTTTGTCCAACCGGGGGCATTTGCATCGCATCATTGCCGGAGAGGTTCGTTTGCATTGATGAGGCGATATCGGTCTATTTTCCGGTCCGCGCTGATTTTCATGGCTTTGAGCGTATTGGTCGGTTGCGCTTCGACACAACCTGGTGAATTGTCGGCGGTTCAAGCCTTTAGCAGACAGCAGCGGGCCGGCAATGTGTATCTGCTGCGCGGTTGGATCGGCATCTTTTCCGCCGGCATCGATCGCCTTGCAGACAAAATCAATGCGGCTGGGGTTCGGGCAAATGTGTATCAGGCCGATCAATGGGAGGATCTGGCGCATGCCATCGAGAAAAAATATAAATCCGCACCGATGCAAGAGCCGCTGATTCTTGCCGGACATTCGTTTGGAGCGGATGATGCGCTGCGCATCAGCACCATGTTGCAGGATGCGGGGATCACGGTCGATCTGGTGATCGCCATTGATCCGGTGACTCCCCCGCCGGTGCCGGGCAATGTGCGGCGATGCCTCGACATCTATCAATCCAACGGTTCTTGGGATAAGGTTCCCGCATTCCGCGGTGTTCCGTTGCAGTTGGCCGAGGGAAGCCGGACGCAGTTGCAGAATGTCGATATTCGCAAGGACCGCATTGATTTGCTCGAGCCCGGGACCGATCATTTCAACATAGAAAAAAAGGGAAAAGTCCACATGGAAGTGTTACGTCAAATCCTGGCGGTCTGTCCGCCAAGGGCGCAATGGATTGCCCATCCCATTTCCGCGCCTCCGTCCATTTCCGCGGCCAAAAAGGAATAACCCTTGATCAAACCGCCTACGCCGCCCATGCCCCGAAATTGGCCAGCACTGGTCATCGGGGTGATCATGACGATTTACTGGCAGCGGGTCGCGGTGATGGTGGTTCGCACCCGCAAGCAAAGCGGCCACGGAGCGAATTTTATTCCACCGGAAAAAACCGGGCGGGTGATTCGCGCCATTTGGATGCCTGTCATCACGCTGTGGATTCTGCTGCCGTTCATTGCCTTTGGTGTGCGGTATCCACAGCGCTTTACCGCCGAGGTTCGGCCCATGCTGACGATGTGGCACGTGCCGACGATGGTCAAGTGGATTGCCGTCGTCATTGCCGTTGCGGCGCTGGGGGCAACCTTTGTCTGCTGGAAGCGAATGGGCACGAGCTGGCGCATGGGCATCGATCCAAATGATCGCACACAATTGATCAGCAGCGGACCGTACGCTTATGTGCGGCATCCCATTTACGGGCTATCGACTCTGTTGATGCTGATGACCATGCTCGTGATTCCCAGCCCGCTCATGATCGCCGCCGGGGTGATTCACATCATTCTGCTACAATGGGAAGCGCGCCGTGAGGAAATATATCTGTCGAAAGCACATGGCGAGGAATACACCCGCTACATGGAGCAGACCGGGCGATTTTTTCCCCGCTGGAATAGGGTTCATGGAATGCTCAGCGAAGAGCGGTAAAATGCACACGCTTGAAAACGCCGATGCGACTCAATGTCTTTCAGCGGCTGGTGCGGCAATGGGATACCGTCCATCCGTACAATGCTGCGCAAATCCTGCATTTGGCGGGTGAGCCTAATCTGGCCGCCATTCGTCATGCGTGGCGAAGCACGCTATCTGTCCTGGGCCTCGGTCCCGTGCATGTGCGGGGCCGAGATTATCATTTTGAATCCGTCAACGGCAGCGCGGCTCTGTACCAGGTGCCGCTGATTCCTCCTGACATTTCGCTGAACGATTACGTTTCGCAGCAGATGAATCTGCCGTTCGCCGAAACGGAATTGCCGATGCGGCCATTTATTTTGCAGCAGGATGGTTCGTTCTATCTCGGCGTCGTTTATCAGCATTGGGTGGCAGACAGTGCATCCATCCGCATGTTGCTGCACGAGTGGTTTGTCCGCATTTATGATCCAACTTCGGCCCGTGATTTTCCGGCCCGGGCTGCCCCTGGCGGATATTGGAAAATCTTCGGCCCGCACCGATCGCGCTGGCGACTCGGCGAACAAGTTTTGACGCTGCTGCGATCCGCCAGCCGATTTCGCCGGGTTCGCAAGCTCCGCACGCAGGGATCGAGCAATTATGACATGCACTTTGCCCTGCACCGGGTTCCCAGCGGTCTGTTGGAAAAATTACTGGTGATCTCCAAGGACCAGGGCGTGACGCTGAACGATATTTTCCTGGGGGCGATGGCGGAAGTGTGCCATCAATTCAATCCGATTCGCCACATTCCCCGGCGCAAGGATTTGGCGCTGGGTATGATCGTCGATTTGCGTCCGCGCAGCCGGCGTGACCTGAGCCGTGTTTTTAGTCTGTTCCTCGGATTCGCCAATGTCGTCTGCCGGCCGAGGGATTTGCGCCATTGGCCGGACCTGGTGAAGCACATCGCCCAGCAAACCCGCGCCCACAAGCAAACCGATGCACCGCAGGCCAGCGCGGTGTGGATGTTCGCCGCTTTGGTGGCTTCGAGATACGTGCCGATCGAAAAGACGTTTCGCTTTTATCGCAAGCACATGCCGCTGGCCGGCGGGATTTCCAACGTGAACATGAACCGCACCTGGGCGGCGAAATATCATCCGGATCCGTTGCTGGAATATGTGCGCGTGTCGCCGACAGGGCCAATGGTTCCGCTGGTTTTTAGCATGACGACCTTGGGCAAGGAATTGCTGCTCGGGCTTACCTATCGCTCGGCCCTCTTTTCTGATGAGCTTGCGAACACCATCGCGGAGAATTTTCTTTCATTACTCCGTGAGTGGGCGGAATGTGAACTATCCGTCTGAGTTGTTTCTCCGTGCAAAAAAATTTGGCAGGGACTCAAACATCCGTCTATATTGCCAAAAACTGCGGATGAGGTCGTTGTCCTCTTTTGCGGTGTTTAATCCGAATAAGGAAAAACTCATGAACAAAGCCTTACGATTGACAGCGATCCTGCCAATTTTGATTTGCCTGGCATTCCTGGCAGAGCCAGCGCAGGCGGATCAGATCGTCCTGAAGAATGGCGACAAGCTCACCGGAACCATCGGCGTAATCGTCGGCGGATCGATGACATTCACATCCCCGGTCCTCGGCCAACTGACCATCAAGCTCACCGACCTACAAAGCTACGCCACGACACAGCCCGCCAGGGTACGGCTTAAGACCGGACAAATTATCACCGCGCCGATTTCCCAGGGAACCGCCACGCAGATTCAGACTGTTCCCGACAAGGTGACGCCGACCGCTCAGGTCAGGGACGTTAATACCCCCGCCGCAAAGTGGACCGGCAACATTGTGGTTAACGGCGAACTTAACCGCGGCAATACCTATAACGATACGGTGGGCCTGTCGGCGCTGGCCACGCTGCGGCGCGATAGTGTATATGCGGATGACAGAACCATCGTCGGCTACGACTACAACGTGGCCAACACAGGTCGGACCCGCGATGACGTCACCACGACCGACAACATGGACGCCATGTTTGAGTACGATAAATTCTTCACCCAGAAATTTTACGGCTACGGCGATATCGGCTATCTGCATGACCGCATCGCCGCTCTGAACGTTCAGTTGACCCCTGGTGTCGGTGTGGGTTATCAGTGGTTTGAGCAGCCTGACTTCAACTTCAACACCGAAGGCGGCATCACCTATCTGTACAAGGATTATCGCACCAGCGGCGTCCAGCAAGATGCCGCGTTTCGCCTGGCGTATCACGTCGATAAGCAGATCAACGAAAAGGTAACCATATTCAATAATGCTGAATTTGTGGCGGCTTTGATCGACCCGTCGAACTACATTATCACGGCCGACGCCGGCGTGCAGGCAAGCCTCACGAACAATTTCTTTAGCCAATTCAAGGTGCAATACCGGCGCGCCGATCGCCCGGCAGCGGGATTGCTAAAAGATGATTTAGGTTTCCTCCTGGGCGTTGGATGGAAATTCTAGTGTCAGATATTCTATCGCGTCCGTATTAAGAGTTTGGTCGCGTCCGCGCAAAAAAAGCCCCGGACATTTGCCGGGGCGGTTTCAGGGTTATGTTTGTTCGCACAGTTCAGGCTGTGGCGATCTTGCGACGACGGGATAGCACGATCCCAAGCCCGAGCAGCGTCGCCAGGCCGCTCGTTGCCGCCGAGGGCAATGGAGCCGAGGAGCCGCCGCCCACGGGAGGGGCCACTTGGCTCAAGGTGAGCCCGACATTGCCGGTCACGCCCGGATCAGTCTCATTGTCCATCTCCTGATAAGCGTAGAACTCGTAGCTGTCCCCAGCGTTCAGGGAACCGGTTAGCGAGCCACCCGAGGTGTCGAGCGTCAAGGTGCTGCTGTCGCCGATCGGTTCAACGGCTTGGGCTACAAGCTCGGAATTATAGGTGTACTGATTGTAGTTGTAGAGATAGGTGCTGGTGGTGACATCATAGAGCGAGGTAACCAGGTTGCCCTCGATAAAGTCGCCGTTCAGCGTCATGCTGCCGGCGATGGAGAAAGTGGTGTTGGCTCCGGCCGTGAAAAAAACATCGCCCGTGCCGCTTGTTTGGCTGGGGCTTTCGACGTCCAGGATTGATTGGCTGAAAGCGAAATTCAAACCACTGTTGGTCAGCGTGGGGGTCACCGTGCTGGAGTTCGCGCCATCTGTCGAGGTCACAGGTGTCGAGTACGGGAGGCTGTTGACGTTATTGGTGACGGTCGTTCCCGCATCATCATCGGAGGCATAGGCCGAGACGGTACTCTGGTTTCCGCCGGGGTTCAGCGAGGCAATCGGAGCTGCGTTGGTTCGAATCCCGAAGCCTGATACGGCAACCGCCGCGAGCAGGAAACCTGCAGAAAGTGAAATTCGCATTTCTTCTCCTCGAAAATATCCGCCGCACCCACCCGTTCAACACCACACTACATGACGGGACTTCAACCAGGCTAGCGACAGTCGGGAATCTTGGCAAGGCGGTTTCTTGCCTATTGCGGCCTTAGCGTATGAGATTTAGGTCCATTTTCGCCATTTTGACATGCGGAGCCAGTGCAAATGGTATAAACAAAACTTGGTGTCGGTTGGCGGTCCTATCAGCGGCCCAATGTCTTCCGTGGGCGGGCGACCAATCCTGCCACGGCAACCGGTCTGGGGTTGGGGTTAACGGAGGTCGTGCCGTTGCCGAGTTGGCCATAAGAGTTTGAACCCCAAGCGTAGACCCCGCCGTTTTGAATTGCCAAGGAGTTCAAGGAGCCGCCAGCGATAGCCGTGACACCACTAGATAGGCCGGACACGGCAACAGGTGTGAATTGCAAGTTCGTCATACCATTGCCGAGTTGGCCGAAGTTGTCTTGGCCCCAGGCGTATGCACCGCCGTTCTGAATCGCAAGCAAATGATTTGCGGCAGCAGCGATGGAGTTGACTCCACTGGACATGCCGTAGACGGCAACTGGAGAATTGCTGTTGAACGGCGAGTCGTCGCCAAGCTGGCCGTAGGAGTTGTCGCCTCAGGCGTAATCCCCTCCGAGGACTGTCGCCCGAGCATTACCAGTGTCCAGCGCGCATAGCGCAACAGCGGCTAGTGCGAAAGTTGTGGAAAGTGAAGGCCGCATTTCTTCTCCTCCGAGAATGATCTATGCATAAGCCTGTTAGCCCAACGCCGGTGTTGATTTGAACATGCGTAGCGTACCGGAAGGCCATCGGATTTGGAAATATTTTTCCGAAAATGGAGGAGAATATCGGTCCAGCCCGGGGAATAGGCTAGTCCGGCAGGTGAATTCAGGGTGGCAAAGCTGCGGAAATACCTACAGGACCCGCCGCGCCGGCAGCTTCGCCGAGATGCACGGCGCGATCAGGTCCGATGTTTCGTGTGTCTCCGGTCAGGCGGCGTCAAGATGAGCCGCGACGCTGGAGACGAATTCCAAACCGACCATCATGTGGCCCCGGGAAATATCCGGCGAGCGATGCGTCCACACGATGCGGGCCGGAATCATTTGTCGACGGTTGGCCAATGCTTCGCCCCGATCGCTGAGGCCGACATGGACATTAATCAGCCGTCCCTCGGCCAGCGGTGTTGCAAGCGGCAACTCGATCCGCAAACCCGTGGCGCTCAAATCCTCGGTCTGCCCGCCGAAATAGCGGTGTAGCGATGGTTCAAAGATTTTGATCGGCCGGCGCTGGCGGATTCGCAAACCCCGCCGCCGTTCGGCCGCCGCACGGTTGGCACGGTTCGTCGATTCCTTTTCCTCTGTGAGCGACAAAAGCATCATGTTGTGCTTCCTCGGCAAAACTCTCGGCCGATTTTACGATCTAAACTTGTTATCGGAACTGCGGCCCTGGAACTTGGGAAAATATTCCGCCCCATCGATTACGGGACGGGAAAGGCCGGTATCAGTGGGGAGAACCGCACTGCCTGATCGGGTGCCACAGGTCGCGGTACTCCGAGACCTGTGCCGCATGAAGACGCAAGAAAGACACGGGTCTGCGAGTACGCCGACCTGTGGCACCCAAGCCCCTCACCCTGCCCTCTCCCCGAGTACGTGGAGAGGGTAAAGAGTCGAAGCCGCTGCTAAGGGAGGGCCATTGCGATATCATCCGCGGGTCTATGAGTTACAACTTCGCGGCCATCGAGAAAAAGTGGCAAAAATATTGGCTGGAAAACAAGACGTTCGCGGCCCTGGACCCCGACGAAGCCGGCGGCATGCCCAAGGCCTACATCCTGGATATGTTCCCCTACCCCAGCGGCGACGGGCTGCACGTGGGCCATCCGCTGGGTTACACCGCGACGGATATTGTGTCGCGCTATCGCCGTGCGCAGGGTTTTAACGTGCTGCACCCGATGGGCTGGGATGCGTTTGGCCTGCCCGCCGAGCAGTACGCCATCAAGAACAACGTGCATCCGGCCCAGACCACACGCAAGAACATCGAAAAATTCCGGCAGCAGATTCGGATGCTCGGCCTCAGTTACGACTGGGACCGCGAAGTGGATACCACGGACCCAAGATATTACCGCTGGACGCAGTGGATTTTCCTGCAACTTTTCAACAGCTATTTTGATCCGATCCAAAACAAGGCGATGCCGATCGCACATCTCGTGCAGGAACTGCTGAATGAACGCTTGGTGATTGGCCCGGATAATTCACTACACGTGAATCCGACGCCGCATGGTTTGGAGGCGATATCGGGTGAAGTGCGGATCGAGCGGTTGTATCGAGAATTGTCCCCGCAGGAACAGCGTGAAGCGATCGACACGCAGCGGCTGGCGTACGTGGATGAAGCTCCGGTGAATTGGTGCCCCGCTTTGGGAACCGTGCTGGCCAATGAGGAAGTGATCGACGGCCGCAGCGAAGTGGGCGGCTTCCCCGTCGAAAAACGCCCGATGCGCCAATGGATGTTGCGGATCACCGCATACGCGGATCGGCTGATCAATGATCTGGAAATGCTGAACTGGCCGGAGTCGCTGAAGGAAATGCAGCGGAACTGGATCGGCAAGAGCGTTGGGGCGGAGGTGGATTTCGACGTGGCCGGGGCGAGCGGCGACGATCCGCCGACGATTTCGGTTTTCACCACGCGCCCGGACACACTGTTTGGAGCGACCTATGTGGTGCTGGCCCCGGAGCACCCGCTGGTGGATGAGATATCGACGGCGGCGCAGCGGAACGCTATCGCCGCTTATCGCCAGGAAGTGGCCGCCCGCAGCGAACGGGATCGCATGGCCGACGCAAAAGTAAAAGTCGGCGTCTTCACCGGGGCGTATGCGATCAATCCCGTGAACAAGGAGCAAATTCCGATTTGGATTGCCGATTACGTGCTGATGGGCTACGGCACCGGCGCGATCATGGCGGTGCCGGCCCATGATCAGCGTGATTACGAATTCGCCAGGCAAAATAATTTACCAATTCGCATCGTGGTTCGTCCGGCGGAGGGGAAGACCGGGCCGGTGGATGCGGCGTATGTGGATTATGGTATTGCGATCAACAGTGGTTTAATCGACGGCCTGCCGACACTCGAGGCGAAAGAAAAAATCATCAACTGGCTGGAAGATGAGGGCGTTGGGCATCGTTCGATCAAATTTAAGCTGCGTGATTGGCTTTTCAGCCGGCAGCGATATTGGGGCGAGCCGTTTCCACTGTTGTTCGACGAGCAGGGCAACGCCCACGCGATGTCTGAAAGCGAATTGCCGCTGGAGTTGCCGGTTTTGCAGGATTTCAAACCGACCGGCTCGCCGCAGGGGCCGCTGAGTAAGGTGACCGATTGGATGCAGGTGACGACGGATCAGGGGCTTTTTACACGCGAGACCAACACGATGCCGCAGTGGGCGGGGTCATGCTGGTATTACTTGCGGTACATCGATCCGACGAATGCCGTGCAGATGATCGATCCGGTAAAGGAAAAATATTGGATGCCGGTCGATTTATACGTCGGCGGCGTGGAGCATGCGGTGCTGCATCTTCTGTATGCGCGGTTCTGGCACAAGGTGCTATTTGATCTGGGTCACGTTTCGACACCGGAGCCGTTTGCGCGGTTGGTGAATCAGGGACTGATTCTCGGTGACATTGAGTATCACACCGTGGAGCCGGAGCCTCGCAAGGTAGATGAATCGGAGGTGCAAAAAGTGGGTGACGCGTATTGCCTCCGCTCCGATCCATCTGTGAAGGTGAAGGCCGAGAGTTTCAAGATGAGCAAATCGCGGAACAATGTCGTGAACCCGGACGACATCGTGGCCAATTACGGGGCAGATTCGTTTCGACTTTACGAGATGTACATGGGCCCCCTCGAAGCGCAAAAGCCGTGGAACACCCGCGACATCAGCGGCATGTCCAATTTCCTGCGGCGCGTGTGGCGGCATCTGATCGGCGATGAAGAAACTGGTCACAAGACACGCATTTCCGACGGGCCGATTCCCGATGCGCTGGATCGGATGATGCACCGCACGATCAAAAAAGTCGGGCAGGACATCGAAATGCTGCGGTTCAACACAGCCATTGCGGAGCTGATTAAGTTGAACAATGAGATGACCCCCCTGCCGAGCATTCCCCGGTCGTTGGCCGAGACGTTTACGCTGATGTTGGCCCCGTTCGCCCCCCACATCGCCGAGGAAATGTGGGAACGCATAGGCCATCACAAGTCGTTGACCCGTCGGCCGTGGCCCATTTTTGACGAAAGCAAATTGGCCGAATCGACGATGGAGTTGCCGGTGCAGGTCAATGGCAAGTTGCGGGATAAAATTACCGTGGCCGCCGATGCGACCGAGTCGCTGATTCTCGAAACCGCCGCCGCTACCGAGCGCGTCATGCCGTATTTGCAGGGCAAGACGATTCGTAAAAAGCTTTATGTGCCGGGAAAGCTGGTTAGTTTCGTTGTGAATTGAGGCGGCTGTGCCAACAGAATTAGAAGCGAAAATCAAAGTGGCGGATTTTGAGCCGCTGCGGCAGCAACTGAAAAAGCTCGGTGCGCAGCACATTGGTTCATTTCACGAAACTAACACCTTTTTCGATACTCCGGATGCGAAGTTGCAAAACGCCGGCAAGGGTTTGCGGATTCGCATCAATCGCAACGTGGCCAAGGGGACCGAGGAGGCGATTATCACTTACAAAGGCCCGCGCAAGGCTGGGACGTTCAAAAGCCGCGAGGAATTGGAGACGATCGTGGTGGATGCCGGACAGGCCGAGGCGATTTTTGCCGCTATCGGTTTTGAGCGGAAGTTGTCTTTCGAGAAGCGGCGCGAATCCTGGAAATTGGATAGCTGCAAAATCGAGTTGGATGAAGTTCCGCATCTCGGCACTTTTCTGGAAATCGAAGGGCCGGATGATCGCACGATCACGGCTGTGCAGCACAAGCTGGGCCTGGATCACGCATCGCACATCACGGATTCCTATGCAAGTTTGCTGGCGCAATGGCTCAAACATAACGGGCGGCAAGAGAAGACCGTTAAGTTTTCCGATTGATCAGAAATTCACAGCGGCGAGAGCGATGGATTTCCATTGCTCGGCGATGTGCAGCCGGCGGAATTGTAATTGTTTGTGCAGCGCGGCTGGCAAAGGGGAAATATCGCCGAGATCGGCCAGAGAGCCATCGGGCCGCAGCACGGCGATGTTCATCCCAGCCGGACTTTGCGCATAATCTTTCGCCTCGTGCGGCTCGTCATCCGGTTGATCGTAGAATATGGCGTACTGCGGATCGCCGCCCGCTTCGGTGATCGCCTCGGTGGCTCGCCGTGCCGCGGCGGATGCTTCGTCGGCCGATAGCTGCGATAGATCAATCGTCTTGTAAAGCCGCCGATATAAAAGCCCGTGACACAATCCCGCCAGCTCGGCATCCTCCGCCGTCGCCCACAACTTAAAGCAGTGCAGCACCGAGATGTCGTCCAGATCGGTGAATTCCTCGATAGACAGCCGCTGGCCCATCAACGATTTGTACAGTGCCTGATCCCGCGGCGGCCAAGGCAATCGCCCCTGCACCGCTAACCGCTTGGCCCGTTGCAACGCCAGTTTCACCATTCCCTCGGCGCTGCGAACCACCTTGTGGAAATAAACATTGCGGTACATGTGATAGCGCGACTGGATGTAATCCTCGGCCGCGCTGACGCCCTTCCATGTCACCGCCAGGCGATTGGTTTGCCGGTCGATGGTAAGGGCGTGAATCAGCCAATTCAGATCGTAATCGCCATATCGGCTTCCGGTCATCAGATTGTCACGCAGCAGATAATCAAATCGATCCGCATCGAGTTGACTGGAAAGCAGATCGTTCAAAAAAGTCCGCTCCGGCTGGCAACGCAGATACCGCAGCACCTGCTCGGGCAGCTCCCGGTCATGCTCGGCGAGGATACGATGCACTTGACTTTCCGGATCGGCGATCAACCGCTGGGTGAGTTTTTCGTGATGGATGCCGCTGACCCGCTCAAACACGTGGCTGAACGGCCCGTGTCCCAGATCGTGAAGCAGTGCCGCCACCAGCAAAATTGTTTCTGAATGTTCATCCAGCGAATGATGCCGGCGAAGCTGCGCCCACATGAGCCGAGCCGTCTGCATCACGCCAAGGCTATGGCTATACCGTGAATGATCCGCCCCCGGATACGCCAGCGACGCCATGCCGAGTTGTTTCACCCGCCGCAACCGCTGCACTTCCGGCGTCGCCAGCAGCTTAAAAAGCAGCGAATCGAGCGGCTTATCCAGATCAAACGTAATCACATCGTGAACGGGATCACGGATGATTTTCTCGGCCATAGCGGATCATTGTTGCGGTTCCATCACGAACCGCAAGATTCGCGTCATCCTGGCCAAACACCTACGACCAAGTAAACCGGACTCACCGATCAAGTTTGGGGGCTTGAGGAATTACTGGCACTGATCAAGTAAAATATCGGAATGGATACAATCAAGATCGAATGGGAAATTCCCACGCCAACAGCGTGGGAAATATCCGCGTTGGCCAAGTTATCCAATGGCGAAGTGGTCGCTCCTGATGGTCTATACGATGGTTACAGCGCGCAAAAGGCGGCATATATTTCTCGTTTGCATGGCTGGGGCGCAATCACCCATTCGTGGCCCGGCGAGAATGGGAAGATGTATTACGTCATTACAGAGCTGGGAAAGGAAATCCTCGCCCAATGCAGTAGGCGCTAGGCGATAATCGTCCAGCAATGTCAAACTGACCGATTACCCGCCATTCCCAATTATTTGACTCCCCCCGCTTTTTTGCTACGATTTGTCCCATGAACAACGCCGCCGCGATCGCCGCTTTGATTATTACCGCACAACAATGCGGGTAGGGCTGATCGCTTTTTTTCTTGTGATTAATTGGCCCTGCCCTAGCGGCAGGGTTTTTTTATGGTCTGATTTAAGCAAGGTGATTCGATGAGCACGCAACGCCGAATCGAAATCTACGATACCACGCTCCGCGACGGAACTCAGGGCGAAGGGTTTAACCTTTCGCTGCAGGACAAGCTGCTGATCGCCCAGCGGCTCGACGAACTGGGCGTCGATTTTATCGAGGGCGGCTTTCCGCTGTCGAATCCGAAAGACGAGCAGTTTTTTCAGGAGATGAAAAACACTCGCCTGAAGCACGCCCGGATCAGCGCCTTCGGCATGACCCGGCGGCGCGGCGTCAAGGCGGAAGAAGACCCCGGCATGAAAGCGCTGCTGGCCGCGCAAACGCCGTGCATCACCATCGTCGGCAAAACCAGCGATTACCAGGTGAAAGCCGTCCTCGGCGTCACGCTTGAGGAAAATCTGGCGATGATCTCCGATAGTATTCGGCTCATGCGCCAAGATGGCCGGCAGGTGGTGTATGACGCGGAACATTTTTTCGATACCTATCGCACCAATCCGAAATATGCCCTGCAAACACTGCTGGCTGCGCAGGAAGCAGGAGCATCAGTGCTGTGCCTGTGCGACACCAACGGCGGTTCGATGCCCGAATTCATCAGCGACACCGTGGCGGCGGTGAAAAAGCAAACCAGTGTCGCCGTCGGCATCCACACGCACAACGATGCCGGCGTCGCCGTCGCCAACGCATTGGCCGCCATCCGCGCCGGCGCTTCCCATGCGCAGGGAACCATCAACGGCGTCGGCGAGCGCTGCGGCAACATGGATTTGCTGCCGCTGATCGCCAATTTGCAATTGAAATATCAGTTGGATTGCCTGCAACCAGGGACGCTCGTGCATCTGACAGAAATCAGCCGCTATGTTTACGAAATCGCCAATCACAATCTCGTGGCCGGTCAGCCGTATGTCGGCCCCAGCGCCTTTGCCCACAAAGGCGGCATGCACGTCCATGCGGTGCAGAAGGATGTCAGCACCTACGAGCACGTGCCGCCAGAATCGGTTGGTAATTCACGCAGAATTCTCATCAGCGAACTGTCCGGCTTGAGCAATATCGCCACGAAGGCCAACGAGCGGTTTAATTTGCAGCACGACAAGGAAACGCTGCGGATCGTGCTGAACAAAGTGCAGGATTTGGAAAACGCCGGCTTCCAATTTGAAACGGCCGAGGCGAGTTTTGAGTTGCTGCTGCGAAAGCAAATCGGCAAACACCACTCGTTTTTCGAGCTCGATCATTACCGGGTGGTGGTGCTCCGCAGTAAATCCGGCGACCCGATCGCCGAAGCGACGGTGAAGCTGCATGTCGGCGACCACGTCGAGCACACGGTGTTTGAAGGCGACGGCCCGGTGAATGCGCTGGACTTTGCCTTACGGCAAGCGTTGCTGCCGCATTATCCCGCCATCGCCCAGGTGCATTTGGTGGACTACCGGGTGCGGGTGATCAACTCAAAGGATGAAACCGCTGCCAAGGTGCGGGTGGTGATCGAAAGCCGCCGGCACAAGAAGGACGGTTCACAAGAACACTTCGGCACCATCGGCGTCAGCACCAATATCATCGACGCCAGTTGGCAGGCGCTGCTCGATGCGTATGAGTATCATTTACTGCGGGTGGAAGAGGCGAATTAGGCGCCTTCTCCAAAATGAGGTGGTACTCAAGACCCCTCCGGCATCGTGAACCTAGCGACGAAAACCTGCGCCGTGTGATCCGGCGAGCGCTTGCTGGTCCACATGAGATATTTTCCATCCGGCGAAAAGGCGGGAAGAATGTCGAGGCCGGGATTGTGGGTGATGCGAACCGGATGCGAGCCGTCGTCGCGGATCAGGTAGAGTTGATAATTGGCCGGACCGTGCTTGCTGGTGGCGTAGATGATGTGCTTGTCATCGGGATGCCAGAACGGGCCCCAGTTGACGTTGGCATCATTGGTGAGCTGGTGCTCGGCCTTGACGCCGGTGATGGCGCCTTGGTCGTCGAATGCCAGATCGGCGACGAAAATTTGCAGCAGGCTGTTGTTTTGCCGATCGCTGCGATAGACGAGGCGTTTGCCATCGGGGGCGAAGAATGGTCCGCCGTCGTACCCCTCAGCGGTGGTGATGCGAACTTTGCCTGTGCCGTCGGCGCGCATCACATACACGTCGAGATTTTTATTTTCGTACGATGTGTAGCAAATCCATTTGCCATCGGGTGAAAAAGCATCCTCGGCGTCGTAGACGTTGTTGTTGGTCAGGGCGTGGGTGGCCAAATTGATTTTACCGCCCGGGCCGGCCTTTTCGACTTGTGCTTGCCAGCCGTCGTAGCGGAAGATTTCCATCCCCTCGGGAAACGCCCAGCGATATTTCCCGGTGGCCCGCTGATAACCGCTATTGGGTTCGTCGGGCTTTTCCTTGCCGTAGGTGGAGGCAAAAATGATCATCTGTCCATCAGGAGAAAAATATCCGCAGGTATTGCGAGAGGGCTCGGGGCTGATTTGCACGGGCTTTTCGGCTCCGGTGATTTGCCCGTTTTCCCATTGCAATTTGGCGATGTACATCTGGTATTGGTCTTCGGCCTTGATTGAAGCCTGGAAGACGATCCATTTCATATCGGGCGAAAAATACGCCTCGCCGGCACGGGCAAAGCCGTGGGTCAATTGGACGATGTCCGACAGGGAGGATTCCTGCGTCGTTGGTTGAGCCTGGGGTTGATCCTCCGCTCGAATCGAGCCGACGAAGCACAAAACAAAAATCACGCAACACCGCATGAGAAATCCTTTGTAAGAAATTGCAGGATACAAATTCGCGGTGGTTTTAACACTTGCGTCTTTGCAATTGTCGCACAACATACGATACTACCTCGGTAGCCTTGCAGAAGTTGGGTGCGGGCCGTGGCCTTTTGGGAGCGCCTTGGCTTGAGTTTGATTTGATGTGTTTCAACCCAGGCTGAATCATCGCCAGCGCGGTTACCGCGCCCGTGGCGAGGGATTTGGCGGCGCATGGCCTTCCGCGATGTAGCGGGACCGCACTTTTTCCGCAGGCTCATGAGCGCCATGGCCCTGGACACTAAAACCACGCAGCTGCTGGATCGCGCGTTATCCAAAGTGGACGATCAGGAAACGCGCGGCACGCGATTGCTGGACGATGCCAAGCGATTATGGGGCCGGGTCCAGGCATTGATGGATATGAATCTGCTTCCGGCCAGCAGCGATACTGACCCACTGCAATTGGCGTGTTATGCGATGCAACTTCCGCTTCGGGAGGCGAAAAATCTGCCCGCCGGCAAACTCGGTAAAAGCAATGTGCGCGATCGAGCCGAGCAGGCTGCGGAGATGATCGTCACCATGTTGGGCGGGAAAGTGGATGAATCGCTGCTCGATCGCACGGCCCAATTGCTGCACGAGCTGCCGCAGCGCAATCCGATCCTCGATGAAGCCAGGCTGCTGTCCGATGCGGTCAATCTCGATGATTTTGGCATCGGTGGCGTGCTGCAGCAATTGATTCAACTCTGCCGCAGCGGGGGCGGCGTGACCCAGGTGATGGACGGTTTGGAAAAACGCGAGCAATATGGTTACTGGGATGCGCGCCTCAAGGATAGTTTCCATTTCGAGCCGGTGCGGCAACTGGCCCGCGCCCGTTTGACCCATGCCCGGCAGTTGGCCGCTTTACTCCGCCAGGAAATGAACGAAGATCGCGCAACGTGAACGCCGCCGATCAATCGCCGAAACAAATTCTGTCCGCCGCCTGGGTCGCCCCGATGGATCAGCCGATGATCCGCGACGGGGCCGTCGTGATTCAGGCGGGGCATATCGTCGCCGTGGGAGAAGTTCGGCAACTTCGGGCCGAGCATCCGGATGCCGTGCATGGTGATTGCGGGAATGTGGTGTTGCTTCCTGGGCTGGTCAACGCACATGTGCATTTGGATTTGACCGGAACGCCGAGGCCGCCGGGGCCGATTTCTTTTGCCGATTGGGTGCAGCACCTGATCGCACATGCTGTTCCGTATCAAGAGCCATCGCATTGGATTCAAAAAGCAAAGTCCGGATGCCGACACTCCCTTGGCTTTGGCGTAACAGCAGTCGGCGATATTTGCGGCAGATTCGCACGCGTTGTCCGAGCGGCACTGATCGACGAACCGATCCATATCACCAGCTACGGCGAAATCTCTGCCATGGCGCAGCGGCGGCATTTGCTCGAACCACGCCTGGCCGCCGCGGTGGACGCAACCGGCATCCCGAATTCCCTGCGAATCGGAATCACTCCACACGCCCCCTATTCCATTGAGGCGGAGGGTTATCGCCGATGTCTGGCAGCTGCAAAAGCTCAGCGGTTGCCGCTCGCCACCCATTTGGCGGAGCTCCCATACGAGGCGAAGTTTCTCTCTCATCACTCAGGACCGTTGCGCGATCTTTGGAATTTACTCGGCGGATGGGACGACCAAGTCCCGACATTCGACGGCGGCCCGATCCGATACGCACAATCGCTAGGCTTGCTTGCCTATCCGATTCTTCTGGCCCACGTGAATTATTGCGATGATAACGAGCTGGCGATCCTGGCGAAGGGATCGGCCAGCGTGGTTTACTGTCCGCGCACCCATCAATATTTCGGCCATCCCCCGCACCGTTGGCGGGAAATGTTGGCCGCTGGAATAAATGTCGCCCTGGGAACGGACAGCACGGCCAGCTCGCCGGATTTGAATTTGCTGGATGATTTGAGGCTTGTGCATCGGCTTGCATCGGATATGCCCGTGGAAACACTCTGGCAATTGGTCACGGTCCGGGCGGCCAAGGCGATCGACGATTCACGAGTCGGCGTGCTGACAGTCGGCAAGCGTGCAGACATCGTGGCATTTGCGGCAGAGGGTCCGGAGCCGCTGCGGGATATTCTCCAAACGAGTGCGCTACCGAATCAGGTGTGGGTCGCGGGAGCCGAACAGTCAATCGGCGGTTCCTAAGTCAACCGGTGTTATTCAATAGTACCCGGTCCGCGAACCTGTAGCGCTGTATTTGTCCTTGAGCGTTTTGTATGCTTCTTTTCCCGCGGCCATGGCGTCCTTGTTGACCGCCTTGAATTTCGCAGCGTGCTCTTTGTCCTCGATACTCTGAAAATCGCGGCAAGTATAAACAATCCGTTCGAGCGTCTGCTCCATTTGTTGCAAATCCTGGCGTTCGTCGGGGTGAAGGCCGCGCAGACCGGTGGTAACCGTCGCTGTGCCTGACTGCGGGTCGCGGACGACGAACTTTGTCGTCTTGTGCGCTGTGTTCGAGAGCGAATCAATTTTCTTCGCGTCACTCTTGACCTCGGCTGACATCAAATCCAGCGCCCGGCCGGAAAGCTCGGCCAGCATGGCGTCGCTTTTTGTCGTCTTCTTCGTGGCGATCAATTCAACGGCCCGCAAATCACCAATGGCTTGCACGACGTCGACAATCGGCGGAAGTTTGTCGCCAATCGAAGCGGCTTTGGCCTTGGGTGATAGTTCTGTTTTGAGGTCCACAAGGAAGGCATTGAACGCCGCGGGACGTTGTGAAAGATCAACCAATGAGATTGGGGAGGGCACGACTCCTCCGGCCAAGGCTTTTGGGGTGTATCCCAGCCGCCCCGAGTGCCCTACCAGCGCCGCCATCGCACGCGCCGACGCCACTTGCTCAGGCTTTCGCGCTGGTGCCGCCTTTTCCCCTGGCTTAGGCGTCGGGACCGTCGACGCCTCCTTCGATGCCTGCGTAAATGCAGCCAATGCCGAGGCCTGGTCCTTCGTCTGAAGCAGTGTCTCTCCCTTAAGCATCAAAAGATCGACCACGTCATAGCCCTGCGTGGCTGGATCGCTCAACTGCAAAATAACCGTCACTTTTTGCAAGACGACAGGGTATTGCCCATCGTCATAAAGCTTTTGGAGCTCGGAGAAACTGGGCAAAACGTCGGAAGGCGCCCCGGCGGCCGCAGGACCGAGGAGACCCATCAGGCATAAGATCAACAGAGGTTTGAATTTGCCCATGACTGCATTCCGCGACCAGAAAACACGGTTCGAGAAAATACCAGATCGTGTGCCGGCAGGCAAAAGTAAATCGGCGAACTTTCCCGTCCTCAATAACGTCTCATATTGGAAGGCGGCAAACGTTATCGGCGATGAATTGAGAGGTTATAAGTTGAACTTTTTCGTCATAAACGTTAAACCATAAGCCTGAAAGATAGCGCCGTTTGCCGCAATGATCCAGCCACGAGGCGCACGCAACTGGGAATTCTCAACCGGAGTACAACATGGCCAACGCTCGGTCTGCCTGGGGAATCGACATCGGGAACCGCGCGCTCAAGGCAATTAAGGTCGTCCGTGATGGAGCGCGGCTACGTGTCGATGACGTGGAGGTCATCGAGCACGAGCAGATACTTTCCACCGCCGGCGACAATCGTGAAAATCTGGTCCAAGCGGCGCTGACCAATTTCGCGCAGCGGCACAGCACCAAGGGCTCGGTTGTCGGCATCAGCGTCAGCGGCCAATCGAGTTTCGCCCGATTCATTAAATTGCCCCCCGTCGAAGCCAAAAAGATTCCGGAGATTGTCCGGTTTGAGGCGATCCAGCAAATTCCATTTCCGCTGGATGATGTGGAATGGAGTTACCAGCTTTTTCAAAACGATGATTCGCCGGAGATTGAAGTCGGCTTGTTTGCGATGCGCAAGGAGCTGGTCAATGCGCAGATTTCGCAGTTCACGAATTTGGAAATGAATGTGCAGGTGGTGCAGACCAGCCCGTTGGCGGTTTACAACGCCATGCAGTTCGACGGCCGGCTCGGGGAAGGCGCGACCATGATCGTGGACTGCGGGGCTGAGAACACCGATCTGATCATCGCTGACGGCGAAACGGTTTGGCTCCGCACCATTTCCATCGGCGGGAACAATTTCAGCGAAGCGCTCACCAAGAGTTTCAAGCTGAATTTTCCCAAGGCAGAGGATTTGAAGCGCAACGCCGCCACGAGCAAATATCAGCGGCAGATTTTCCAGGCGATGCGGCCGGTGTTCGCGGATTTTGTTTCGGAGATTCAGCGATCACTCGGTTTCTACGGAACGGTTCACCGTGATTCCAAGATCAATCGAATCATTGCCCTGGGCAGCACATTCCGGTTGCCGACGCTGCAGAAATATTTGCAGCAGAATCTGCAGATCGATGTGCAGCGTCTGGATGGTTTCAGCGGCGGCGCGCCGGAAGACGGTAAGCTGGCCGCGCTGCTCAACGAAAATCTCGGCTCCCTCACCACGGCGTATGGGCTGGCGGTGCAGGCTATGGGTGACGCGAAAATCACCAGTTCGCTGCTGCCGGAAACCATTCGCAAGGCCAAGCTATGGCGGGAAAAGACGCCTTGGTTTGCCCTAACAGCCGCGTGTTTTGTCGTGGGCACCCTGGGGGCGACGGCCAAATGGTATCTGGATTCGCAGCAGTACGACGCCAAGCAGGCGGAGCGGGCGAAGATTAGCGGTATTATTGCCAATGGCCAGAAAGATGGCTCGGATTATGACCAGCAGGTCAGCGCAGGGCAGAGCAAGCGGAATCAAATCACCTATGTCAATGGAATGCTCGCCGATCGCAATGTCTGGCAGTCCATGTACACCGACATATCGGGCAAGGTGCCCGCGATGGCGGATAAATCGGTGGGGGACATCAAAGCGATTGCGCGCGAGAAACGGCCGCAGATTGTGGTGCATTCTTTCAGCAGTGAGTATCGTCCGCACGTAGCCGACCTGATGTCGCTGTCGGATACGGAATTCAAACATCTGGGTGTCGCAGGCGGCGCGATGCCGCCGCCGACGCCAACTGTGGAAGGCGCTGCGGCCCAGCCCGCAAGTGCCCTTCCTGCGGGATTGGAAAACGCCCGTGGATTTTTATTGACGCTTCGCTGCAGCACGCCAAATATCGCGGGATCGACCTTCGTTCAGACTAATCTTGTCAACGTATTGACCCATGATCTGGGTTTATCCGACGCTGCAAAGAAGCGGCATTATTACATTGCCCGCGCCGCCATCGCCACGGATGTGAAGGTGAAAGATGACCCAGCATTGATGGGGTTGATCAAGCAAACCGGCGGGGGCAGTAATTTATTCGTGAAGCCCGTCGATGTTCCGGCCGCGCCTGCTCCGTTTGGCGGTCGTGGACCCGGCGCGGCAAGTGGTGGCGCGGCTGCACCTGCGCCCGGTCCTGATCCCAATGCGCCGGTTATTCTGGTTCCCGATCCAGTGACGGGCGAGGAAATGGCCAACGACGCCTCGGTGACGGTGCTGGTGGCGGTGGTGCTGGACCCGCAAGCCGCTAAATCGGGCGAGAATGGCGCGGCCCCTGCGCAGCCGAGAGCTTCGGCACAATAAATTTATGGCGTTTCGCGCAACGTGATTTCGTCGAGGATTACATCATGGAAATCGTCAAAAAGAACGTCGTAAGCATCGTGCTGGGGGTAATCGCTATTCTGGCGGTGGCAGCGACTTTCTATCCGCTGGGCGGGCTGTTCGACGGCATCAAGAAAAGCGTCGCCAAGGACGAACAGTTGTACACGCAAGCGAACCAAATCTTCACGGCTCCGCACGAGTTGCCGCTGTCGGATGATCCGAATTCCACCGAGCGCCCGCCGCTGGGCGTTTTCCCGATGCCCAAGATCACCAACATTGTCAAGACAACCAAGGATGGCCTGGACAGTGAAAGCGATGGCGTTTTCACCGCGGCGTGGCAGGCCAATGAAGCGGAATGCACCGTGCATCCCGAGGGAACCACCGACCCGGATCGCCTGCTGCTGGTCCCCGGATCGCTGCCATCGCCCGCTTCCGGATCGTCTGCCGATGCGGAATTCAAGAAAGCCCTAAGTCCCGAGATTGACCACCTGCGCAAAGTGCTGGACGCTGTTTCGCCGCCAACAACCGATGATATCGAAGCACAAAGGAAAATCCTGCAGGCAACATACGACGCCAAGAAATTCCGTGGAGCCGACAATCAAGTGATCAACGAAGCGCAGATCAATGCCGCCTTTGCCGATGCCTCCGCCAAGCTGCCGCTGGGCATGCGCGATGAGCTGGCCCTCAATCATCACATGTATATGGACACAACGGCGATCGTCCCGCCAGCGGAGATCACCAACTCGCCGCAGCCGCCCTCGCCGGAATCCATGTATTATGCCCAGGCCGCGATCTGGATGCAGGAGGATATCTGCCGCGCGATCGCCGAGGTGAATGCAGACGCGCATGACATACTGCACGCCCCGGTGAAGCGGCTGGTGTCGCTGACCGTCCCAACCGGCCCGCTGATGTTCTTGCGCCCGCCCGGTGAAAGTACCGCCGGTGGTGGCTCGGCCGAAGTAGGACCCGGGGGGCCCAGCAACCTCGCACCCCGGGCGTATTATTCCATTACCCCGACCGGCCGAACCTGCAACGGCATGTTCGATGTCGTCACCGCTCTGGTGGTCGTGCATGTCGATGCCACACATATCCCCCAACTGCTGACGGCTCTCAATCACAACCGCCTTATAACCGTGCGGAACATGACCGTGAGCCGGGTCGATTCCAATAGTCTGCTCGATCAGGGTTACGTCTACGGTCCTGGTCCGATTGCGGAATTGAAGCTGGATTGTGAACAACTGCAGATGCGCGAATGGACGACGAAGTTTATGCCGCCGGCCGTGGCCAAGATTTTGGGCGCGGATGGAAAGAAGGATTACTTCGCCCTTGCTCCGCTGCCGCCGGTAACCGGAAACTCCGGTGCCGCGCCGCCGGCCATGAATCCGACGCAGCCGATGATGTCCCCCGGCATGGGAGGCGTGAATGGATTTGGCGCGCCTGGCGGGGTCCATGGGCGTGTTGATCGCTGATCTTTGGTTTCGCTGCTTTTTTGGAAAGCGAGCGTCTTATGCAAAAGTTCATGAAGATTCTAGAACAACAGGTGCAATGGATCGCGCTCGGCCTCGGCGTTCTATGGATGCTGTGGACGGGCTATTCCTATTGGGTGACACCGCCTGATATGGGGCAGGTCAATAAACAGAGCGTCGCGCCCGGCGATATCGATGAAGAAGTGTTGAAAAGCGGGCCGGTTCAATCACTGGAATCGGCTCATCAAAACGAGCTTCCCATACCGGAAGGTCTGCTAGCGAAACTGGCCGGCACCGATCGGCCGCAATACGTGGATAATTTCAAGCAATTGCTGGCTGGTTCTCCCGCCGTAGCAGTGGGTCCCTCGCCGTTTCCAGCTAGTCCGTTTGATCCGATCAAGGGTCCGCAGCAAGGCCCCGGACAAGCGCAGCTTTCTGATCTGCCCGATCCGCAAGGGGCTTTGACGCTGGAATCGGCAAAAGGCGGAGGCCCCGCAGCGCAAACCGGCATGTCCGTGGTGTCACGGCCGAATACAGACGTTCCAGTGTTGCCGCAGGGCGCTCCTGGGGCTGGTCCACAGAAAACGATCACCAATCCTCTTAATCCAAATGCGCAGCCGATTGCTTTCGCCGATCAGGAAGTCACCTGGATCACCGTTTCCGGCATGATCGACATGAAGAAGTTGGCGGCTTCTTTCCAGAAAGCGAACATCCCCGAATTGCAGGCCTTCACGGCGCTGCTGCGAACAGAGCTCGTTCGCCAGGAAATGCAGCCGAACGGCAACTGGGTTAACGACAAGGTTGTCCCCAATCTAACCAACGCATTCCTGCCGCCGTGGCCTCCTGCCGGCGGTCAGGCCGAGGTTGATTATCTGACATGGGCGACGGCTAATACTCCTCTGATTGTTGAGCCGCCGTTTTATGAGGTGCTTCGCGGACAGTTGTGGAAGACGGTGGTCATGCAGGATCCAAACGAGGTTAGCGCCCAACCGCAGGTGGTGCAGTTCGATCCCTCCAAGGTTTTACCTGGCCAGGTGCTAAGTTTGCCCCCCGACCAACTGGCGATCTGGCGAAAGTGGCATCAGGAGCAGGAAGCACAACAAGCGCAGCAGCACAAGTCCCAGGCCCCGGCGCACTCGTCGCCCAGTGGTGGCGGCGGAGCGGCGAGCGGCGGTGCCCGTGGCGATGCCGGCCCGTCCTCCAGGTTCGGCGCCAGGATTATTCTGGTTGGCGATCATGGTGATATGGGGGGAAGCCGGCCGCGAAATGGCGCCGCCGATGGACCAGGGCCCGCTCGAACTTTCGTCCAGCCGCAGGGCGTGCCGTTCGACACGTCGCATCAGCAAATGGCCATTCCCAACGGCCAATTCCTTCCCTCCCAGCAGGTCCAGGACCTGGAAGTCTGGGCGCACGATGAGACTACCGTCCCCGGTGTGATCTACCGTTACAAGCTGCGGGTGTATCTGAAAAATCCACTTTTCGGAACTGTCAACGTTGCCAAAAATCCAGCCGACGCAAAAGTATTCTGGATCCCCATGGAAACAGCCGATTGGAGCAAGCCGATTGTGTCACCCAAGAAGCACGAGTTTTTCGTGATCAACGGCGGCACGACGTTCAATGGCGTGCAGAAAGTCGGCATCGATTATCTGGATTGGCAAGATGGAACCTGGAAATTGACGAGCATGACCTTGCAGCCGGGCGATCGCGTTGGGCAGACTCCGTGGACGATCGTCGATCTCCGCCCCGCCGGGGGAAATGAAGGCGACAGCCGCGTGCTCCTGATCAATGATGACGGTCAGTTGATCACCCGGTTTTACAAGACGGACCGCATTGATGCGGAGTATCTGAACCTCAAAAAGCTGGTTCCGCCGCCCGCTGTTCCGACCGGCACTGGAGGCACGCCGTCCGCCAGCGGCGTTTGATCCATTGTCGGGAGCGATTGGAGAAACCGGCGGCGCATCCTACAATCGCCGTTGATGAGCAAGCCCTTGTTCAGCGGCGCGATGACCGCCCTGGTGACTCCATTTTTGCATGGCAAAGTTGACGAAAGCCGGCTGCGCCAGCAGATCGAATACCAAATCCGCGGCGGCATCGACGGCATCGTTCCCGTCGGCACCACCGGCGAATCGCCGACGCTCGATTTTCCCGAACACAAGCATGTGATCGAATTGACCGTGCAGGCGGCCAAGGGACGCGTCCCCGTTATTGCCGGCACCGGCGGCAACGCCACCACTGAAGCGCTGGAACTGCACGCTTTTGCCAAGGAAGCCGGCGCCGCTGCAAGCTTGTCGGTCAATCCGTATTACAACAAGCCGTCGCAGGAAGGTTTGTATCGCCATTTCATAACATTGGCGGATCGGGTGGATTTGCCGATTGTGCTTTACAACATTCCCAGCCGCACTGCAATTGCTATGACGCCGCTAACCGTGCAGCGGCTGCATGCCCATCCCAACATCGTGGCGATCAAGGAAGCCAGCGGGTCGTTGGATATCTGCAGCGAGATCATGTCGCTGTGCCCCATCACCGTCCTCAGCGGCGACGATTCGCTGACCGTTCCGATGATGAGCCTCGGAGCGGCCGGCGTGATCAGCGTGCTGGCCAATCTGATGCCCGCTCGAGTCAAAGCAATCACCCAAGCCTGCCGCGAAGGTAATTTCACCCAGGCGGCCAAGCTGCATCATGCGTTGTTCGGCCTCACCAAATCGCTCTTCCTCGATGGTAATCCGGTCGGCATCAAATACGCCATGAAATTGGCCGGTATGGATAGCGGTGAACTTCGCTTGCCCCTGTGGGAAGCGAGCCAAGCCACGCAAAAAGCGATCGAGCATTACATGAAAGAATCCGGAGCGCCATTTTCAGCCTGAGAAACTGACCCATGACTCGAGGTATGTGCATCTGTGAGCGGTCCTCATTTTTCCCTCTCCCTGTACTCAGGGGGAGGGTTAGGGTGGGGGTTCTTCTCGCCCTACACGGCGAGCGTCTATGTTGGCCAGAGTCCGGGACGAAGGGACATCCACCAAGGCTCGATCCATGACCCGTTTGTGTGTTCCGCTATTTGTGACCGATGTGAATCAGCTACGTCGGGATGCAGTGCTCGCGGCCGAGGCCGGCGCGGACATGCTCGAGCTGCGCATCGACGAACTGACCGAGCCGACGCAGCTTCCAGACCTTTCACTCCCCTACATTCTCACCTGCCGCCCCGCGAATGAAGGTGGCCAAAGCGAATTGTCGGTTGAAGATCGCCTGAATCTTTTGGATGCAATGTCCGCTGGCCGGGCGACCTACATCGACATCGAGCTGCAGACATACCAGAAACGTCCTGATGTCGTCGACCTAACCAAGGGGGGGCGCCGCATCATCATCAGTACCCACGAATTCTCAGGGCGGCCGCCACGTCTTCACAACTGGCTGGTGGAAATGGCCAAGCAGGAGGCGAGCGTCCACAAGATCGTCTGGATGGCACGTTCTATTCGAGATAACCTCGAGGCATTCGAACTGCTCCGCGAACCGCTTCGGCCCACGATCGCCCTTTGCATGGGCGAACACGGCCTGATCAGCCGCATTTTGGCCAAGAAATTCGGAGCATTTTTAACCTTCGCCTCGCTGAACAACCAAAGCGGCACCGCCCCCGGCCAGATTTCCATCGATGATTTGAAAAATATTTACCGCTGGGACAAGCTCGTCGCTTCCACCAAAGTTTATGGCGTCATCGCATCGCCGGTGATGCATTCGATGTCTCCCGCCATTCACAACGCAGCTTTCGACGCCGTCGGCCATGACGGCGTGTACGTGCCGATGCTGGTCAATCCCGGTTACGAAAGTTTCAAAGCGTGGATGGAAAGCGCCCTGGCATTCGAGCCGCTCGATCTCTCCGGCCTGTCGATCACCCTGCCGCACAAGGAAAATGCGTTGCGGTACTTGCAGGAAAAAGGCGCGAAGATCGAGCCGCTAGCCCAGAGCATCGGCGCGGTGAACACGATCATCATCGAGCGAAATGGCGGCCTGCACTTGCACGGCCTCAACACCGATTACGCCGCCATCCTCGACAGCATCACCGACAAGCTGAACATCAACCGCGAGCAACTGGCCGGCTACCGCATCGCCGTCATCGGCGCCGGCGGAACCGGCCGCACCGCCGTCGCCGCCCTGGCGTATTACGGAGCCACCATCGTCGTGTACAACCGCACCGTCGAGCGCGCCCAGCAACTCGCCGCCGAATTCGACGGCAACCGCGGCAAGGTCGTCGCCATGCCGATCGACCGCCTCTGCGATAGCTGCTGCCAGATTTATCTCAACTGCACGTCGGTCGGCATGTATCCGAACGTCGACGCCTCGCCGCTGGGCGACACGCCGCCGAAAATCACCAGCGATACTGTCGTCTTCGACACGGTTTACAATCCGATGGAAACCAAATTGTTGCAGCACGCCAATTCGCGCGGAGCCATGACCATCAGCGGCGTAGAAATGTTCGTCCGCCAGGCGGCGGCGCAGTTTGAAGCGTGGACCAATCAGTCTGCCCCCACGCAGATCATGCGGCGAGTGGTGGAAGGTCGATTGGCTTCGACGTAGTTTCGAGCGGCAAAGTGATCGACTGCCATCCCAAATGATACATAAACCGGCACTTTTCTGTTTGCGGACGATCTCACGCGGAGGGGCAGTCGCACATTCGCCGTTGGGAAATCCTTTTTCACACTGTGGCGCAGAGCCGCAAAGCGTTTTTGGAGTCATCCCTCTGCGCCTTGGCGTCTTTGCGTGAGATTTGCAACCACGGTCCCGCATTCCGGGCAACGATCGGGCGTGGCGCGGAGGTCGTAGCCGCAGGATTTGCAGCGGCCCTGCTTCATGGCCGCCCTTGCCCCAAACCAGCGGCACAGGCGTTCCATTCCCCAAACCAGCGGAAATAAGGCGGCGACGACAGCCGGGACATAAAGCGGAACGTGGATCCGGCGAACGGGCACGTAGTGCGCCGTCAACATTTCCGGTGCCCAACCCTGCGGCCAAGGGCGAACGTCGCTTTGAGAGAATGAGCCAAGGACGGCCCTGTCCACGGTCATCCATGGAGGATCGTCCTCTTGACCTTCGAAATATATAATTCGGCCGACGATTTGGTTATCGAGAACGCTGCCGTTCTGCAGATGCGCGGGCTCTGTCCGGGTGTAGTCGCCGATGAACATTGCTCGATACTCACTGCCGCTTACGGATAGCTCGCAATATCGACCCATGTGCGCGAATGCCAGAGTTGGCGTTGAAGCAGGCAATATGGCCCTTGCCGCTATTGCTGCTAGGAGAAACAGCAGCGATAAGACCGCGAGGCCGTTAAATACCCATCGCGCGAATCGAGGCATAGTAGAATTCTACCGCTCTGTCCGGGCGGTGGCGCTTTAATTTGGGATTTCAACTTTGGACGAGATTGGGTTGCCGCATTCGGGGCAGACGCCGCTGACATTGCCGGTGAGGTTGTAGAAACACCTCGGACACCGACCACGCTGTCGTCTGCGCCTTTCAGCCCTTCGCCGGTAGATCCATCGCCCGGTGTACAATAGCGGGAGCGCAGCAAAGACGGCCGTTGCCCAAATGAAGCGGATGGCTACCTCACTGGTCTGCCAGTTTTGATCGAACACGATTCGCTGAAAGCCCAGGCCCCAGGCAGTTTCCGTCTCAGTCCGCTGATCCGCCCATTCGCCGAAAGGAAGTCCCAGCACCCCCGGGCTTTCGTGGACAAACTCAAATCCGGGATCTTGGAAGAAACCTGATGTACCGCTGGGGAACAGAATGCGGCGGTCCGATTCGAGGTAAAAGCAGCCCGGCCCATTCCTGATTTGGAGAATCCTTTGGCGGCGGTCATCGTGCCGCGAGCTCCAGGAGATCACGTCGTAACGCCAATGACTCTCCACCCACAGCGCCATTACCGCCACGCATAGCAGCAGCGACAACGCGGCCAGCCCATTGAACATCCATCGCCCTAACCGTCGCATCGCTTTCCTTATCTTTTCGCTTGAACGGCATTCTCGATTGGCGTTCCGCATTCCGGGCATCGATCGGGGGTGGCGCGGAGATCGTAGCCGCAAGACACGCAATGGCCCGTTTGACGGAGCGGCCTATTGCGGAGCCATCGCCGTCGCCGAATCACGGGCGCGATGAGAAACATTACGCAGAACAACCAATGCGGCAAAAAGAACTGGGCCCCCGATGATCCGGAAAGGGTCAGATAATTCGGGAGGTACCCAACTCCGAGCCGGGCGAGAAAGGATTGGCCTTCTCCAATCTCCAGGTGGCGACGGCGATCCGACGAAATTCGGATATGCCAGTAGCGCCATGCAGTACTGGAATTGCGGGATTCATCCGTCGAGGTGATATCCAGGCAGAGCGTCCCACGATCTGAATAAACGTCAGAGCGATGCAAAGGGTTTAAGTGGAAGATCGCATCAACTGTCCAGTAGCTCCGCAACCAAAGCGCCGCCGTCGCCACGCACAGCAGCAGCGACAACGCCGCAAGGCCGTTAAATATCCATCGTCCAAACCGACGCATAATGGGATTCTACCGCACAGGCTCCGCGCCAGTGGCTGAATTTGAAATCTTCGGCACCGTTCCGCATTCCGGGCAACGATCGGGCGTGGCGCGGAGATCGTAGCCGCATTTGGGGCAAAGGCCCTTTGGGCGTCGGCGCTTCTTGTTCCATCGGAAGACGAAGATGGTCGGGGCTGTTGCAAAGGCGAGCAGTTGCAACCAATAGGGGATTGCAAATCTGAGGCTGTCGGCCACACCTACGGTGATGATTTCCTCGCGAGGCTTCAAAGCTGGCGCGTAGCATCCAAAATTGCTGGGCTTAGGGTCAACATTATATCTCCATCCTGTTGCCCAAAGGAACCCTGTGGGCCATCGCTGCATTCTTAATATCAACCCCCAGCGATCGGTATGCCCGTCCCAAATCTCGTACGAGGGCGATGGGTCGTGCCACACTCGCATCGTGTACTGGATTTCATCCGTCCGGAACTGAGAGCGAACAAACAGCAACGTGGATAGGGCGAAGAGCAGCAGTGACAAGACCGCCAGGCCGTTGAATGTCCATCGTCCAATTCGACGCATGGTGGAATTGTAACATGGGCGGGGAAGTCGCCGGTTTTTACTTGTTAGTTAGCGTTGATCGGACAGTTTGGCTATGCCGTCGGCTTCCCTGCGAAAAGGGTGTAGAATCGTTGCCATGCCCCGCCTTTCACGAGCGTTGTTGGTATTGGTCGCTGCGTTTGCCACGGCCATATCTGTTCTGGCAATGGCCGGCTGCAGCGCTCAAAGTGCGGCAAAGGCGCAGCATGTGATCGTAGAACCCGGGGGTAGCCAACGGGATTTACTTCGCGCTTATCAAGCCCTCATCGGGTTGCCTCGAGACGATGACCCAAAACTCTATGTCGAAGCCGCGACTAATAAATCGTTGCCTCCGGACAGCAGGAAGATCGCTTGCGCACTGTTCTTCAAGCGTTTTTTGTTGCCGCCTCGTTCACTTCGTTCCCTGTTGTCAACTTATCCAGAGATGAAGCAGTGGTTCGATGCAGCAGTGATCAGAGACGCATCGGCTGACGATCAAACAGGACTGGGGACTGACACATCCGGGATGAGCGTATTTGAAATTGAGGATCGAGCAGGCAATCTTCCTGTGTGGATAGACATCGGCGTGATGCCAGAGATCGAGAAACAAGACCTAATAAACGACGTTCGGAATGGAACGATTCCGAAAGACCTCCGCATCATGGAAGTTGAGGTAACCGGTTGGTGATTTCGGTGTGCCTGCCGGAAGGCAGTAATGGCCGAATACCGCTTGGGTCGCTTTGAGGTTCGGTTCGGTGAGACAGGGATATAAGGCCGCTGCTCACTTCGCATCAGCGGTGGCCCCTTTTGCCTTCCACAGCAACCGACAATAGCAGCGACTGCCGAGCCAGTTAATATTTCGCGCGCACGGTAACCTGCACCGGCGCAGACTGAACGCTTCCGTGCCAAATATTGGCACCGTTCTCTTCCTGCTTCAAACTGGCTGTGACACTCACGACCGTGTCCTTGGTTACTTCCGGCAGTCCCGACCAGATCTTCGGATCAAAGAAAACATCTCGGACAAGACATTGCCCCGGCTGAAGCGTCGTGAACGTCAGGTTATTCTTGGTCCATGCAAAATCGTTCTTTTTCACGATCGACTTGCGAACGCCATTCGGGAACGTGTATTCCAGCGTCAGGTTGAAGTAGCCCCAGGAATTCCACTCATCAATGACGCCTTGCGGCGTGGCCGAGGTGTTCTCAATAACTACATTGAGCGCGGGGTGTCCGTCGCCGACGGAGACTGTTCCCCTTTCTGGGACAGCAACACGGATGCTGAGGCCAGCCGGCGCCAGCGCAGGTTGTGACGATGGGACCTTCGCTACGAAAGTCGTCGCGGCTAACACGACCACCGCTATCAGGTTTCGGCACATGACAACTCCTGAAGGATCATAACCATCGATCCGCGCGAATGCAGTGAACAGGGCCCTCTGTGCTCGGCAATCCGTTTGCATGATTCTCTGATGGATCGACGCCAAAGCAAGGGAAATGTGGGGGATTGGCGAATTGGTGTCATTGCTCTGCTAAAATCGCTGCGTGAGTTACCTCAAGGAACCAACGCTCAGATATGTTTGCGTTGTTTTCTTGGCAGTCCTTGCGCCATACTTGGCATCTCATGTACTGGGTGAAGTATGGGTGTTTGGCAGCTTGGCGTGTCTCACTCTCACGTTCTTGTACATCTACACAGACCGCGAAAAGGTAATGCGGGAACGTCGTCAGCAACGCCTCAAAAACAACATTTGCACGGAATGCGGCTACGACCTCACCGCAAACGTCAGCGGCGTTTGTCCGGAGTGCGGAACGCTGATCCGTCATGGGTCCGACACATCTAACGGGGAGGCCGAATCGTGGCGTGGTGCCTCGGCCCTGTTTATGGCTATCTGTGCGGTCGTCTGCATTGTGGTGGCCTACTTTGGCAACGGACTGGCCCAGCGATACCAGGACCACTCATACGAGCTGCTTGGCATTCTCTGGCTACCCTCGGTTGCGCTGATGTTTAGGGCGACCGAATTGAGCGTGAGGGGCGTTCGCGCAGTGGGAATGAACCGCCGCATCCTGATCACGTTTATGCTTTGTGCGGTGCAGATCGTTGTATTCGTTGTGTGGATCCGATGCTTCGCTCGCGGAGGAAAGTGAGGCAAGGATAGAAGGCCGCTGCTCATTTCGAATCTGCAGTGGCCGTCGTCCCGTTCCAAGGGTCTAGCGCAATCGGCTTTTCCGGGCTGCCGTCGCCGGGGTTGAAGATCCATTGGCCTTTTGTGCCGGTGCAACGGTATACGAGCGACGGATCCCAGCCGAGCTTTCGCCACATTTCGAATCCCGTACCGTCGCTTGAGGTCCAATATATCCATCCGTCAACGATCTGTCCGACGTTGCTGATTGTCGTCGTCGGATGAAGGTCCGTGTCGTTCACGCTGGCAGGATATTTTGAATGCCGTTTGTAATAGTCCTGAAGGGCGCCGATGGTGGAAATCGCGGTTCGCGCCTCGGTGGTCAAGCGAGGGTCACTGTCGGCCGCCTCGTATGTGGAGCGCATCACCAGGCCGTAGCCGTTAAAGAACAGGAAGTACATGGCCCCGATTGCCGCGATCAGCAGCAGTAAAAAGCCGATGGCAACTGCCTTCCATCGCCACCTCAATCGCCGGCGTTTTTGGTGGGCGGGCATGGGTGTGATTGTAACGCCCGTCGTTGCCGGATGCACCGCTTACTGCGTGCGCGGCTCTTTGTTATGGGTTGGGATTGGTGCGCTGCGATTTGGGGATCACGGTAATACTCTTCGGATACGTCGGGCAATAATACTGGCAGGCGCCGCAGCCGACGCAGCCGTTTTCTTTGACGTGGATTTTGTTGTCGCGGAGCTCGATGGCGTCGGAGCCTATGGGGCATTGGTCGATGCAGGTGGTGCAGGTGTCGTCATATTTGCGGACGCAGCTATCGGGGTTCCAGGTGGCGACGCCCATGTCGATGAGCCAGCGAGGGAGATAGCCGAGTGCGCCGCTGGGGCATTCGCGCATGCAGAACAATCCTTCGCAGACGACGCAGGGCATCATTTCGGGGTCGATGAAGGGAGCGCCTTTGCCGCGGAGGCCGAATTCGTCGATCTGGATGGCGGCGGCGGGACAGACGGTAACACAGTGGCCGCAGCGGGTGCAGGTGTCGAGGAATTTGTCTTCGGCCAGTGCGCCGGGGGGACGCAATACGGGTAACGACACTTTGGGTTGCATGGATGGCGCGGGTTTAGGCGGTGCCGGTTGATCCATGACGCCGAAGGATTCCAAGGCGCGTTCCAGCGGGGCAATCTTCCGCTCGATCGGTTTGGAAAGGGGACGCAGCACCTCCCACATGCCATCGCGGAAAAAAGAGCGGCGATTGAGCGGCTTGTCGTCGTCCATTGTGGAATTGTAGGGGTGCGGAGTGGAAGGCGGAAGGCGGAGGGTAGAATGCGGAGTCAAGGGGCGGCGGTTGATACGGTCGGGTTGGTCGTCGGTAATTTGACGGTGACGACTTTTTGATCGGTGAATTGGCGGCCGGTGAGGGCATCGGTGAAGGCGAGGCGCACGGTGATCTGCGAATGAGTTGGAAGCCGCTGCAGGGGACATTTGAGAATGTAGCAATACATGAACAGGTCGCCGAGCCAGGCGTCGCGCGCCTGTTTCACGTCGAATGTCCAGTGGCCAAGCTGCGGGTGGGATTGGTCGGCTAGATCGAAGGCGTCGATGACGAACGAGCCGGCGGCTTTGAGTTTTTGGCCTTGGTCGTCGAATGGAGTGGCTTGAACTTGAAAGCCGTCGCCGGCGGGGTCGGTGCCGGTGAGTTTGCCGAGGCGGATGCCGTGGGTGGTGAAAAGCTGGTCGATTTTGGTTTGATTGATAGCGGGTTGGGTGCCGGCTTTGTGTTCCAGGGCGAGGATGCTTGCTCGGTCGGCGGCTTGTTGGCGGTTTAGCTGGACGATTTGATCCTGCAGATCCTGGTTTTTGCGGCGAAGCATGTTGTTGGCGGCACTCGGAGAGGCGCAGCCGCTTAGGAGGCAAAGGGCGAGCAGAGCGGCGGGGAATTTCAGATTGCAGATCACAGATTTAATATCCTGAAATGGGGTGGGCTATCTTAAGCCCTAAGCCCCGCATTTGCATGCGGGGCTTTGTTGGAAATTCAGTCGGTCTTAAACGTTAGAGTTTTTCATCATCGGCGTTGGCGGTGCTGTCACGCCGGGCGATGCCTTCGGGCATCCGTTCCAGCACGGTATCGCAGCAGCCGTAGGCTACTGCTTCCTCGGCAAAGAGCCACTTGTTGCGATCAAAGTCACGATGAATCTGTTCGGCGGTTTTGCCGGTGTAACCGGACATCAATTTGTACAGGCGGTCGCGCAGCCTAAGCATATGGGCGGCTTCGATGCCGAGATCGGTGGCCGGGCCTTGGAGAACGCCGCCGATGAGCGGTTGGTGCAACATCACTTGGGCATTGGGCAAGCAAGCGCGTTTTCCTTTGGTGCCGGCGCAGAGCAGACAAGCACCCATGCTGGCGGCCATGCCGATGCAGGTGGTGGCGACATCGCAGCGCAGATGCTTCATCGTATCGATGATGCCGAAACCGGCGGAGACGCTGCCGCCGGGGCTGTTGATGTAAAGTTGTATATCCGTTTTCGGATCATCGTTGGAGAGAAACAAGAGCTGGGCGATGATCGTGCCGGCGGAATCATCGGTGACCGGACCGTTGAGCAGAATGATGCGGTCCTTGAGCAGGCGGGAATAGATATCGTAAGCCCGCTCGCCGCGGCCGGATTTTTCGATGACGATCGGAACCAGTTGATTCGATTGCATGTTTTTCTCAATCCATTGAAGCCAAAATGGCTATTTACTTCGGCTTATTCCCGTCCGAGGCAGCGGCCACGGTGGTTTGATCCGCATCTTCGCCGAGGACTTCATCGACGAGGCCGTATTCGACGGCTTCCTTGGCGAAGAAAAAGCGGTCGCGTTCGGAATCTTCGCCGATGCGCTCGCGGGTCTGGCCGGTGCATTTGGCCATGATGCCGATCAGGTTTTCCTTGTCCTTGAGAATCTGCTCGGCTTGAATTTGAATATCCGCCGCCTGACCGTACACGCCGCCGAAGGGTTGGTGAATCATCACCTTGGCGTTGGGGAGGATAAAGCGTTTGCCCTTTTTGCCGGCCATGAGTGCGACCGCCCCGCCGCTGGCGCATTCGCCGATGCAATAGGTGGCGACGTCGCAGCTAAGGAATTTCATGACATCATAGATGGCCAGGGTGTCGACGACGTGGCCGCCGGGGCTGTTGATGTACAGATTGATGTCCGAGTCTTTTTTGACGCTTTGCAGATAAAGCATCTGCATGTAAACCCGTGCGGCGGAAACGTGATTGATTTCGCCGACAAGGAATATGACGCGGTTTTCGAGGAGCATTTCCTCGAGGGTCATTTCACGGTAGCGGTTGTACCCGCTGCCGCCGGGGCCGGGCATGGCCATGGGCATCATCATGGGGCCATTGGTCGGAAAGTCGCCGCCGCGCGAGCCGATGTGGTCGGCCATTCTTGCCAGCAGGCGGGGATCGGTTTTCTTCAGATCAATCTCTAGCATGGGCTTTTGGTCTCCTCTGGTCGCGGGATGTTACGCGCGCGGGTGGGGGCTGACAAGTTTGGCACGGGGCGAGCAAGCTCGCCGCTACACGAAGAAGGAAGGCGCCTGGGGTCATTCCATGGAAAGTAGGACTTTGAGAATTCCGGGTTGTGCCGATAATTCTAGTGCCGCGACGCCCTGCTCGAGTTTCATGCGGCGGTGGATCATGCTGGTTACATCGACACTTTTTTCCGTCAGGCAACGTAATGCTTCACGAAACGGACCGCAGCGTGAACCGATGATTTGAATCTCATCAACCACCAGCGGGGCGAAGTTAATCGGCTTGCCGACCGCGGCGGTGCTTTTGAGCACAATTGTTCCACGAGGCCGGACCATTTGCATGGCCATTTCCAATCCAGCGGCCGATCCGGTGCAATCGACGACCACATCCTGATCGTGGCGGGGAGCGATGTCGGCCAGCAATCGGCCGCGGATGGACCATTTTTCGCAGAGGACCAGTTTGTCGGGATGTTTGCCGATTACCCGGACCGGGCAACCGCTATTGCGCAGCACTTGGGCACACAATAGCCCCAATCGGCCATCGCCGAGCACGGTGACCCATTTTTTGCCGTCGAGTTTGATCTGCTTGAGAATCTGGCAGGCGGCGGCCAGCGGTTCGGTGAAGACGGCTTGCTCATCATCCACATTTTTTGGCACGACATGCAGGTTGCTGCTGGGCAGGCGGACAAAATCGGCGAACGCCCCGCCGTGCTTGCTGATGCCGAGGACGGTGCGATTGCGACAGTGATTGGAAAGGCCGGATAGGCAGAGATCGCAGCGGCCACAGACCACGTTGATTTCGCCGACCACGCGCTGGCCGATCAGCTCCGCCTGTTTTGATTCGACCACATCGGCGACAAATTCATGGCCGAGCACGCGGGTGAAACCCATGTACCCTTTGCAGATTTCCAGATCGGTCGAGCAGATGCCGGCGCGGCGAACTTTCAGGAGTGCGTCACCCTCCTCGACCGGCGGTTCAGGATGCCGAGGACGATAAGAAACGGTTTGATCGAAGACAATCGCGCGCATCGGCGGGTGAGTGAAATTAGGAATGGAACGGCGTCTTGGCGGTGGCGAAATAGTTCAGCCAATCCGCTTCTTCGAATTTGAAATTATGGCCGGTCATCAGAATCAGGCTTTCGCGTGCCCGAAAAGCGACGCTGAATTCCCGATCCGGGAGCTGGCCGATCAGGGCGCGGGCGACCTCCGGTGTTTTGTAATTCCGCAGAGCGTCGGCGCAAGCGATCCGCACATCCTTGTTGTCATCCCGTTCCATGTGCGCGATCAATTTGGGAACCGCAGTGTCATCGGGAAGATTCGAGAGTGCCTTGGCGGCTTCGAGCCGGATGGCCGGTTGGGGATCGTCCAGCGAATCGACAAAAGTCTGGTGGCCGATTTTGCTGCGCGAATAATTCATCGCCCGGATGGCCTCGGCCCGAACCGTGTAATCCACTTCGGTATCCCTTGCGATCTGATCGAACCGCTTGCTGTAAACGGGATTGGTGCGCACCCAGCGCAATTTGACGAGCTGGGAAATCCCCTCGCGGCGATGATCGGGATTCTTGGCATCCTCCATCTCGGCCACGTAATCGCTCGGATACTTCTGGTGAAATGATTTGTAAATCCGGACAGGAATAGCCTCCATTACCATGTAAAAAGCGGTGGCCGCAGCTTGGCCGGTGACATCGACACCGAAATAAGTTTCCTGCACGTGGCGTGGCGAATCGATGCCGGCCAATCGCTGCTGGTCGTGCGATAACTTCTTGCGCATCTCGGCGGGCGGGACAACTTCGCTATATCGCGGCATCTGATACGAGCAACCGCCGACGGCAAACACGATCCCTATCAAACCAATTAAGCGGCGATGCATGAATCTCCTGGCTAGTTGCTTATCTGATTCGCCTCTTCGCCGTAGCGGTACAGTTCTTCCGGCGACACCCAGGTCGGCGTGGGGATATCCATTCCCACGCATCGCAACGCCTGCCTGGCAAAGCGCTGTGATTCATCGGTGACAAAACAATGCAGGCGTCCCGGTTTGTCAGAGTCGCCACGCAGCAAGCCACCGAGCAGCAGCCGCCGGCAGACATCTTCGGCACACGCTTGGGCGGAGTCAATTACTGTGACGTTGGGGCCAACGGTTGTTTCAATCAGCGGCCGCAGAATCGGATAATGCGTGCAACCGAGCAGCAGCACATCTAAGCCAATTTTCAGCATCGGACGCAGATATTGCTCGACGGTCAGTACCACCACCGGATCATCCAGCGGCCGGCCTTCTTCGACAATCGGGGCGAGCAGCGGCGTCGGCCGAAACAGCAGCCGGGCACGCACTCGCCGGCGGCTTAGCGCATGTTCATAAGCTTTGGATCGCACGGTTGCTTCCGTGGCAATCACACCGATCACCGGCGCATGCTTATCCCCCGCAGCGGCAGCGGCGGCTTTGGCGCCCGGTTCGATCACGCCGCTGATGCTGATGCCGGGAATTTCCTTGCGGATCACATGCAGGGCCACCGCCGTTGCGGTGTTGCAGGCAATCACGATGTGCTTAGGCTCGTGGGTTTGCAGATAATTCACGATCTGCCGCACATAGCCCACGATGGTGCCGGGACTTTTGGAACCGTACGGAACCCGGGCGGTGTCGCCGAAATAGAGAATATCCTCATGCGGCATCTCCCGCTGCAGGGCCTTGACGACGGTAAGACCCCCCAGCCCACTATCCAGTACGGCGATGGGCGCAGATGGCGACACGCTTTTATTATCGGACGTGCCTAAGATATTGCTTGACAATTGAATCCAAGCGAACGACACTGCGCCACTCGCAGTACCCGCCCCGCTGTGGTTGTTTTATCGAGGTCCCACCATGAGTTCAGTGCTGGAAAACAAGCGTATTCTATTGGTCGATGACGACAACGACATCCTGACCAGCATGCAGGCTGCCTTTGAGCCGACCGGCGCTCTCATTGAAACCGCCAAGAACGGCAACAAAGCCGTCGAGCTGGTCGAAAAGAACGATCCGGACCTGGTGATTTTGGACATGATGCTGCCAGGCCGAAGTGGTTTTCTGGTGCTGGAAAGGATCAAGTCGAAGAAGCCGAAGAATGCCAAGCCGTTTGTTATTATGATTACGGGGAATGCGGGAGCGCGGCACAAGATGTATGCGGAGAGCCTGGGGGTGAGCGAATATCTTCATAAGCCGGTGAAGCTTGATAAGTTGATTGCTAGTGCGGAGAAGTTGTTAGCGCCGGCGGAGGGTGGAGTGGCTTGAGAATCCAGGTGCAGAACATTCGCCGCTCTGACGATGGGATCATTTTACTTGAAATCTCCCTCGGCCAGCAGCCGCCCCGAATTTTTCGGGCAAGTTATGACGAAGGAGGCTGTGGATTCGATACTGAGCTTTTTTTTGCGTTGTCAAATGCAGCTTACCGACGTTTTGGCAATTGTATTGTGTACCAGCACGAGCTTTTTAGAATTGTGCAGGCCTTCTGTACCGGCAAAGAGCTGCCCCCACTGCCAGCTACGTTAGGGACCACCCACTTCTGTACCTTCAGGCCAATGCTGGTGCGAGTGGTTTGGAACAAACTCCTTATTTTCCTGCGCTGGATTCACTTGTACCACCCGCCGGTATGGGTGCGGGAAACTCCATCGGTCCCGCAGTGACTTCCCCTTGCAGGGTATGCACCGTTCGCATATCCTTTCCCTTCGAACACTGCCACCGGGCGGTGAGAACAACCTAATATGACCGGCAGGCTGGCAAAATCGCTGGCCGCTTGGTGTCTAGGAGCCTCCGCAATGCCTCTTCCTACTGAGCAGAAAAGTCAGATTCTTTCCGAATATCGCCAGCATAAGACCGACACGGGATCGCCGGAGGTGCAGATTGCACTGCTGACGACCCGGATCACGGAGCTGACCGAGCATCTGAAAACGCACAAAAAAGATCACTCCTCGCGGCGCGGGCTTTTGAAAATGGTCGGCCGGCGAAACAGCTTGCTGAAATACCTGACCCGCGAGGATCGAACACGTTACACGACGATCATTGCGAAGCTTGGTTTGCGAAAATAATCAATCAATGGCGGGCACGGTGATCCGTGCCTGTTTTTGTTTCCGGACGTTGGACACAGTTGTGTCAAAAGAGGATTCCGCTTCGGGAAATGGGTCAGCGCCGTGGCCGCGCTGGATAACATCCTGATGACGGAGATAGCCACAGATGCACAAACCCCTGCATTGATTAGCCCACTCGCCCGGCGGCATGTCAGTGCATGAATTTGTCCATCTGTGGCCAAAAAGTTTTCAAAATTCGCGGCCACACAAAGGACACTCCAGAATGCAAGCCATTAAGGTGCAGCGGCAGATCGGCGGCCGCACGCTGTCGATCGAAACCGGGACGTTTGCCAAACTCGCCGGTGGTTCAGTTACAGTTCAATTCGGTGAATCGGTGGTCTTCGCCGCCGTGGTGCGGGCCAATCCGCGTGAGGGGATCGATTTTTTCCCATTGCAGGTGGATTACCGTGAGCGCCGCGCCGCTGCCGGCAAATTTCCCGGCGGGTTCATGAAGCGCGAGGGCCGCCCCACCAACAAGGAAATTCTCACCGCCCGCCTGATCGATCGCCCGCTGCGTCCGCTGTTCCCCAAGGGGTTCATGGATGAAGTACAGATTCATTTGAACGTGCTGGCTTTCGATGGACAAAATGATCCGGACATTCACGCCGGCATCGCCGCTTCGGCCGCCGTCGCCATCAGCGATATTCCGTATCTGACCCCAACCGCCCATGTGCGGGTCGGTCGCATTAACGGCGAGTTGATTTTGAACCCGACGGTCGAGCAGCTCGAATACAGCGATTTTGATCTGGTCGTCGCCGGCACCAAGCACTTCGTGAACATGATCGAAGTCGGCGGCAATGAGATCGACGAAGATCAGATGGCCGATGCGATCGAGTTCGGCCATAAAGCGGTCGTCGAGATCGTCGGCATGATCGAGGAATTGCAAGGCAAAGTCGGCACGCAAAAAGTCGGCGATATCAAGCAGCCCGACGCCGCCCTGGTTGACGCAATCAAAAGCAAAGTCACCGACAAAATTCGTGAAGTCAAAGGCAAAGCGGGTAAGTCCGACCGCTCTGAATCCGTGAAGAAGATCATGATCGATCTGATAGCGGAATTGGCTCCGCCGATCACCGATCCGGCCACGCCGTATCTCGCCATCGTGGCCCAGAAACAAAAAGAAAAGCAGATTCGCGCTGTCTTTGCTGAAGTCGAAGAGCACGTGACCCGTGAATCGATTTTGGCCGGCGTTCGTCCGGATGGCCGCACTTACGAGCAGATTCGGCCCATTACTTGCCAAGTCGGCGTGCTGCCGCGCGTGCATGGCTCTTCGGTTTTCAGTCGTGGCGAAACGCAGGCGATGTGTACCGTCACCCTCGGCACCAGCTCCGATGAGCAAATGGTCGACGGCCTGATCGCTGAGTACAGCCAAAAATTCATGCTGCATTACAACTTCCCCAGTTACAGCGTGGGTGAGGTGCGGCCGATTCGTGGCCCAGGTCGGCGTGAAATCGGCCACGGCGCGCTCGCCGAGCGCAGCTTGATCGCCGTGCTGCCCGGAGTCGAAAAATTCCCATACACCGTTCGCATCATCAGTGACATTCTCGAATCCAACGGCTCCAGCTCCATGGCCAGCAGTTGCGGCGGATGTCTCGCTTTGATGGATGCCGGCGTGCCGATCAGCAAACCTGTCGCGGGCATTTCCGTCGGTCTGGTGAAGGAAGGCGACAAGGAAGTCCTGCTCACCGACATCATCGGCGAAGAAGATCACTTCGGCGATATGGATTTCAAAGTCTGCGGCACCCGTGACGGCATCACCGCTATCCAGCTGGATATCAAAATCGAAGGCATTTCGCACAAAGTCATCCGCGACACACTGCATCGTGCCAAGCAGGCGAGGCTCGCCATTCTCGAAAAGATGGCCCAGACGCTTCCCGCCCCGCGTGAAAAGATCAGCGACTTTGCTCCGCGCCTGCTGACCATCAAGATCGATCCGGAAAAAATCGGCAAGATCATTGGCCCCGGCGGCAAGAACATCAAGAAGATTCAAGAAGAGACCGGCGCCCGCATCGACATCGAAGACGATGGCACGGTTTATATTTCTGCCGTCGACGGAGCCGCCGCCGAGAAGTGCCGCGATATTGTCGAAGCGATGACCGCCGAAGTGAAGGTCGGCAAGATTTACACCGGCACCGTCGTCAGCATCAAGGAATTCGGCGCGTTCATCGAAATCGCCCCAGAAACCGATGGTTTGTGCCACGTCTCCGAGCTGTCCGACCGCTTTGTCGATCGTGTCGAAGATTACGTGAAATTGGGCGACACGGTAAAAGTGAAAGTGCTGCTCATCGATGACCAGGGCCGCATCAAACTCTCACGCAAAGCGGCCATGAAAGAACTCGGCGAAACCGATCCGGAACCCGTGCATGCTGGCCGTTCCGATGAAGGCGGCGAAGACCGGGGCGACGAACATCGCGGCGGTGGCGATCGCGGCCCAAGAGGCGGAGGTGGCGGACGCGGTGGTCGTGGCGGCGGTGGTGGCCGAGGCGGACCGAGGCGCGACTGATCGCCTTTTGCCGGCGGGTTCCGCACCCTCACCCAAAATGATCCCCTTCGGATTTGCCTGCGGGCAGATTTCCGATGCCGGGTGTGCGGGGCATCCAGGCGCTGCGCTGCCAATTGTCGGCTGACTGTTCCATGGCAATGATCGGCGGAAGCGCGAGCACAAAATAATTGGCGATCCCTTCCATGAACGGCTCGTAGGTGCCGCGGAGCACGGAAAGGCGTGAAGCACATTCGCCGGCCCCTATTTCCTGCCCGCTTACTTCGCAGAGCAATTCATTGATCCGCTTGTCATCAATGCCGGCCAATCGGTCGCGCGGCGTTGACGACGGCCGAATGCCCAGAATCAGCGCCATATCAACCGCCGCATGCCGGGCCATGGCAAAGGTTAGCTGCGCTTGATGCGATTCGTCCTTGGGCAGCAGTACGATCAACACGGCACAGGCATCGAGCATCATGGTCAAAGCCGCGACCCACGACTGATTGGAATGCTGCGAGCGGTAATATCCCAGCACCGGAAATGAAACCTGGCTCTCCAATACTTCGGCGCACCATTGCTCCCATTGCTGCAGTGTTGCCGCATCAACTTTGATTTGCCCAGGGTGTCTAAGGCGTCGCACAAACTCACCCGCCGTCGGCGGCGACCCGGCCCGGGCATCCAGCAGCGAGATCGTTACTTCCCGCCGTGAGAACGCCTGATAGAGAACGGGCAGATAGCTGATGATGATGGCGAAAAAACCAAAGCCCAGCCCCGCTTCCAGGATCGTGAAAGCCCGCGCGCACTTCGCCAGGGGAACGACGTCGCCGAGTCCGAGGGTGAAATAGGTTGTGCCGCTGAAATAGAGATAGTCGACAAAATGCCGGTCCAACAGGGCAGGCTGCGCGGTTGAAACCAGGGCGTTAAGCGACCATTGCACAAGTCCAAAGCCAATGATCAGGCAAGCAACCCATGAACCGAATAATCCCAGCAGCGAAAGCGGCCCGTAGACGCCGAGCATCGCCTCGCGCCATCGGCCTTTGAAAAGTCTCAGTCCCGCCCAGCGCCAGCCTCGCCAGCTGAAGCGAAAATAGAGCCTCGCATATCGAAACGGATGATTGACCCGCCGCGGCAGGAGGATTCCTTCAAAGCCGTCGACCAGCGTCAGCAGAATCAACATCACCCCGACAATGAATGTCACGGTATGCATCGTTCGCATTGAACTAACCGAGGAAAGCTGCAAAGGGAAGGGATGGTTGGAAGCGCGGGCCGGGAAATTGTTGGCATTTCCCGGCGAATTTTTTGGGCGTCGCCGTGCAAAATATCGGTCGTCCACCTAGACTTGGGGAATCCAACCCGAGGCGGCCTTTAAACGCCCCCGCGCGATCCAGAGAAGCCTTAGCAATCGGGAGCAAACATGAGTGAATCTGCCGTTAATCTTCCCGTTGATTTTCAGAATGTGCAGGCCCATTACGATTTGTGTGATGAGTTTTTTGCGCTGTTTCTGGATCCGTCGCGGACTTATTCCTGTGCGAAGTTTGACAAACCCGAATCGACGCTCGCCGAAGCACAATTGGCCAAGATCGATTTATCACTCGGCAAATGTGAGATTCAACCCGGCCAGCGATTGCTGGATATCGGATGCTGCTGGGGCGCGGCGAGCCTTCGGGCGGCTAATAACTATGGCGCGCAGGTGACCGGACTCACGCTGAGCCAAAATCAATTGGCGTATTGCCAGAAGCTCGCAGCGAAGCAGCCGCGCGTGAATTTTCGGCTGCAAGGCTGGGAAACATTTGAAGAGAAAGTCGATCGGATCGTTTCCATCGGCGCCTTCGAGCACTTCGGCCGAGACAAATACGCCGCGTTTTTTGCGCGCTGTCACGATATCCTTGCCACCGATGGCGTGATGTTGCTGCACACGATCACGCTGGGTAAGCCGAGCAAGGCGTTCGCATTCCTGCGCTTCGTTCATTTCATATCGGTGAAGATTTTCCCCGGCGGCGATGTGCCACCTCCGGAGCGCGTGGTCGAATTTGCCCGAGCAGCCGGCTTTGAATTGGTCCACGCCGAGAGCCTGCGGCTGCATTACGCCAAAACCCTCGACTGCTGGGCGGCGAACCTCTCGGCGGCGAAAGAGGCGGCCGTTGCTCTCGTGGGGCAAGTGATTTTCGACACCTACATGAAATATCTAACGAGCTGCGCGAACTATTTCCGCTCCGGCGAGTGCAATGTTTATCAGTTTAAGTTCAGGGTGTGAGCGTACCAACGGTTAACCACTCGTCCCTTCAACAGATCGTCGCACCAATAATCCGGAAAAAGGCAGGTCCATACAGAACCTGCCTCCTCGTTCCTCGATAGTCTAATGCTGGCGTGGCGTTTATGGGATCACAATTTTCTGCCCGATCTTCAGCGATTGGGGACTTAGGCCCGGATTGGCGGCGGTGATGCGGGTCCATTGTTTGCCGTCGCCGTAATGTTCGCGGGCAAGTTTGTAGAGGGTATCGCCGCGTTGGACGGTGTAGGTGCCACCGGCACTGGCGGCAATCGGGGCGGATGCGCCGCCGTCGGTTGGGGTGGCGATGGCGACTGGCTGCACGGGCTGCGACGGAGGCACGTACAGCGGCGCGGGCGGAGTCGGAGCGATATCGGTCACCGCGGGGTTCACCTGCGTTGCGCTGGGGGATTTGCTAAACATGGAGCAACCACCGGTGAGGACGGCCACTGCGAAGGCTCCGACGACGAGATAACGTTTCATGTTCATTCTCCTGGAAAGTTTTGGCATTCCCGGCCCTCCATGGCCGGTTCATCATCATTATCGGACGTGACGGGAACCGTTCTTGAGGCTAATTCGGATTTATTTCTGCATGGGCTGCGGCGGCAGCACCACGGCTCGCCACGATTCGCCGAGTTCCTTGGGAAATGTCAGAAGCGTTTGCCATGGGGCGGAAAGTTTGATAGGCGGATCCGATTGGCGCAGCCGCATGAGAACCACGACGGGATCGGTGCTCGGCAACAGGCGGTTCATCTGGTCCGTCGTGATCCAGCCGGTGGTGCGATTCATATAAATGGATAAATCTTCCGAGGCCCGGGAGCCGAAGGGCATTGTCGTGAAAACCTTGGCGTTCGGATATTTGGCCCAGATTCGATTGGCCAGCGGAAGCATTTTGCTTCGGCCGGAAGCACTGTGAAAGTAGTAGCCGAGGGTTAGCAGGTGCATGAAGATGGCCAAGAATAGGAGGGTGAAGAGAGCGGCGTAATTGCCTGCGGATCGCAGTGTGGCGATGAGGATCAAGGCGGACACCAGGACCCCGCCGGCGGCGATTGGCCAGGAGAGCCAGGGGTTTCCATTTGTTCCTCGGAATGTTGAAGGCCAGCCGAGGGCGGCGAGGAGAGTGAAGGTGATGGGGACAGCGGCGATGGCGAGCCAATAGGTGGCTTGAAGACGAGTCTGCGCGGTTGGGCTTAGCCCCGCATATGCATGCGGGGCTTCTGAGGTGGTTGAGTGTTTTTTCGGTTGCCAGTCTTTTAATCCGGTGGCGGCGAGGATGGCGATGGGGCCGATCATCGGAAGCAGGTAGCGATCTTTCTTGTCTTTGAAAAAGCTCATGACTATCAACGGGGTCAGCACGAGGCAGATCATCATCAAAAGCCGGTGGCTTGAGCCATTTTGTTTTCGATGGTGAAAAGCCTGCCATGCGGCGGGGATCGCAAAGAGCAGCGGCGGGAAGAATTCCAGCATGTACAGCAGATATTGAAAAATCGGCTCGCCGCGATCGGGGGCATCGGAGCCGGTCACTTCATCGAACCAAATCTTCAACTGCCGGTGCGGATCATGCAGAAACTCCAGCACATACCATGGGAGCGCGACCAATAGGAAAGCACCGATCCCCGCCAGCATCGGAGCGATCGGCCAGCGGCTGCGGCGATCGGCCAGCAATTTCCACACGATCCACGGCACGGCGGTTTGCACGAGGGCAACCGGTCCCTTGGCCATGAAAGCCAAACCGATCGCCGCCCCGCCGCCGATCATGCCGGGCCACCAGCGCCGCCGCACGATCGCCATCGCCAGCAGCGCATTGGCGACCGTTACCCACAACATCAGCGACACATCGGTCTGGGAAACTTGTGCGTAGCGGAGAAAAAGATAACTGCTGGCCGCCAGAAGCGAGGCTGCCGCTGCCGTCCAGGCATCGCCGATCATGCAGCCTAGGAAAAAAATGGCGATCAATCCGCCGCATGCCTGCGCCAACGCCGGCCAGCGGGATTCCCATGCCAACCACGAAAAAGCATTGGCACGAATCGCCGCATTCGGGCTGCTGCATTCCTGGACCGTTTTTGGTGTCATGGCGAGAGCGGTGATCCATGCCGTGAGCGGTGGTTTCTTGGTTCTCGGCTGCCCTTCCAGCGTCGGATTCAACCAATGCCCATCGCGCCGGCACTCCAACGCCGTGGCCACGTTCAAATTCTCCAGCGTTCGGGAAAATTGAATTCGGCTGAGCAATCCACCAAGTGCGCTCCAGACAATGACGATTGAAATGACCACGAGCCAAATCGGCCGCACCGGCGAAATTCGAGACGGATCACCGCGCATGATTTGCCGCCAGCAGCGCGACAAAAAAATTTGTATCCAACAAGTCTCGAATACACCAGTATCTGCGCGGCAACGGAAAATAATCTGCGGGATTTCATGATCTGCAGACTTGTATTGGATCAGCGATGAGCTAGGTTCACCGATCGGGTAAAAATTGAACGATTCACGTGGCTGTCATGGAGGATTGCCATGTCTGATGTATCTCTCGGCCGAAGCGCGACACGAAGTCGACGGTTTTGGCTTACCGTGGCAGTTTTTGCGCTTGCCAATGTCCTCACCTGGCTGGCGTTTTTCCATTTCACACATCGCAATCTAAAGCTCGTGCATGTGGTGCATTTTGAGCCGGGCCATGAGGCGATTACCGATCGCCGACCGACACTGCAATGGGAATTCAATTTGAATCTTCAGCACGATCCAGCCAACGATCGGCCCGCCGGTCGCATCACGCCGGCTGTCTCCGGCAAATGGCTTTGGAAAAATGATCGGCTGTTGACGTTCACGCCGGATGCGGATTTGCCGCCGGCGACGAAATTTGTGGTTGCGCTGAATAATGATCGCATCCGCACCGTTGATGGGATCGGGCTGGATCATGATTTTGTCGAATCTTTTTCGACTCCGCACTTGCAGTTGGAGTCCGTGCGGCAGATCGGTTGGACACAGGAAGACCAGCTTATTTTGGAAATGCAGTTCAACGACGGCGTGTCGCCGGTGCTTTGTCTGCAGCATGTGAAGGTGACCGATCCGACGGGGCGGGAAATCACCTGCGCCCTTCAGGGTGAAGCGGCCGGCAAGACCGTGCGGATTCAGACCGAGCGGATGCCGCAATTGAAAAGCGACCGTGAGCACCAGTTCGTCAACGTGGAATTGAGCAGCGGATTAGCGGGAGCCAGTGGACCGCTGGCGATGACGCAGATGGTCAGCCAGCGGGTGGATGTGGCGGTCGATCTGATGGCCAAGAATTCCAGCGGCTATTCGAATCCACGCGGTGAAGGCACGATCTCGGTCCGCTTCAATAACGATGTTGACCAGGAATCGATCCGGCAGATTCTGAGCGTCGAGCCAATCACGCCGTTTGAGATGTCGGCCAATGGGCAACAAGTCGAGTTGAACGGTGCTTTTGCCCCGGGGACACGGTACGCGGTGAAGCTCGCCGCTCCGCCGGCGGGTGCGGATCGAAAGAAATTTCCGCGGCCGGGAATCCTCAGTGTGTTCATGCCGGATCGGCCGGCGCGTGTTTGGTTCGATCATCCGGAAGGATATTTGGGAACCAACGGCAATCGCGCCGTGCTGCTTCACGCCGTAAATGTTCCCGAAGCGCGGCTCAGCGTCACTCGAATGTACGACAACAATCTGGTTTCCTGGCGCACCGGCGGCGGTTCGGGTGACCAATTGAGCGGGCCCGTTGTCACTCGTGTGCTCAAAACCGAGGCGATCCACAATCAAGTGCGCGACATCCCGATATCGCTGGATAATCTGTTGCCGGCGTCGGCGACACGGGACGGCGTTTATCAGTTGTCGGTCACCGCAGAGAATCCGAAGCAGCATTCTGAGGATGACGAAGATTCCCAGTTCATGGATTTCCGGTCCGGAATCAGCGGCGAAACGGTCGTGACTTTTTCCGACATCGGCCTGACCGCTCGGCAATCGACGGATGCGGTGGATGTGTGGGCCGTCTCGCTCCATACCGCCAAACCGCTGGCCGGCGTGAGCGTTCGCATTTTCTCTAACAAGAATCAGTTGCTCGGTCAGGGAAGGAGCGATTCCAACGGGCTGGTGCATGTCGGGCCGATTCATCCGGTTGATGGAGAACATCCAACGGTCATTTTGGCAGAAATGAGCGATGTGCCGGATCGCCTGGCCGGTGAAGCAATGCCGGCCGCTGTCACCGAGACGCCCGCTCGCGGATTGACCTGGCTCGATCTGGACAAAGCTTCGCTGAATTTCGCCAAGTCGGATGTCGGCGGCAAGACATATCTTCGCAAAGGATTTGAAGCGTTTGTTTACACCGAGCGGGGTGTGTATCGCCCTGGTGAAACACTGCATGTGCGTGCGGTGGTGCGCGGGCCCAATGTTTCGACGCCGGGCGCGTTTCCGGTGTGCTGGCAACTTCGCCGGCCGGACCTTCGGGATTGGCAGTCGCAAATCGTCAAGCTGGATAGTGACGGCAACGCTGCATTGGATATGCCTCTGCCGTCGGACATGCCCACTGGTCGATGGACCGCGGATTTGGAAATGCCGGCGGCGCACGGCGAAAAACCAACCGTGTTCGGCTCGGTGGCGTTTGACGTGCGGGAGTTCATGCCCAATCGCATGAAGATCGCCATGGAAGTCGGCCCGCGAACGCCGGTGAAAAATGGCCGGTTGTCGCTGTCAAATGGGCCGGTGCATTGCGATGTGCAGGCGGATTATCTTTTCGGCCAGCCCGCTGCCGATCGGCCAGTGACGCTGACCACGCGGGTCGATGCCGCCACTTTTTCACTGCCGCAGTGGAAGAATTGGGTTTTTGGCGACACCGCCGACACGGTGAGTGTGCTGCATGACAAGGAGGCAATCGGCGGCCGCGTCGAACTGCCGGAGAAGACGCTCGACGCCAAGGGCCACGCCACCTGGAAACTCGGCGACCAGGATTTGCCGCTGTCAAAAAGCAAAAACTTTCACGGTCCCTGGCGCGTCAGTTTTTTTGCCGCGGTGATTGATGCGGGTGGCCGTGCTGTAAACACGACGCAGACGGTTGACCTCGATCAGGTGCCGCATTACCTGGCAATGAGTTCCACTCCTGAGTCGATCTCGCCGGACAAGCCCATATCGATCGATCTGGCGGCCGTTAAGCCCGATGGTTCGACCGCCAACTCCGACGCCAAGGTGAAAGTGCAGCTCTATCGGGAGCTTTGGAATTCCTCGCTGGTTTTGGAACACAGGGTGTACACCTATATTTCTCGTCGCAAACTTGAGCCGGTCGGATCCGCCCAGTCGATCAAGCTGAGCGCAGGCCGGGGCACGGTTCAGATTACCGCTCCAAGCGCCGGTCAGTTTGTGATTCTGGCGCAGGATACCCAAACCGGTTTTTCGACTTCGACGTCCATCTCCGCTTATTCCGAATCATGGGACGACAACATCGATCGAGACGATCCGGAGAGTCTGCAAATCAGCCTCGTTCCAGCGGCGCAAAGTCCATGGCAAATCGCCGAGACGAATTTGCTGCATCCGACCGGCCGCACATTTCAAAGTTTATGGCATCACGGCCGGTTTCCATCGCCCCTGACGCCGAAGAATTGGAAGGCGGGTGAAGCGGCACAGGTGATCGTTCGCTCGCCTTTCGCTGGATCGCTGCTGCTGAGCATGGAGACGGATTCGGTGGTGAGCACGCAGGTGATTGCGATGCCGCATTCGCAACTTGCCGTGCCGATCACCATCCCCGCGGATTGTCGGCCCAATGGATATGTGACCGCGACAGTGATTCGAGCGATCGATCCCAATGCGAAATGGCAAATCCATCGGGCTTTTGGCATCGCTCGGTTGGTACTCGATCAGACGGATCAAAAGTTGAATGTGCAGTTCCAAGCGCCGCCGCAAGTGCAGCCGGATAATACACTGAGTATTCGAGTGCGGCTCACCGATTCAAATGGCCGGCCGGCATCCGGAGCGGCGGTGACGGTCGCAGCCGTGGATGAGGGGATTCTCGGCCTCACCGAATTCCGCACGCCCGATCCGCTCAAATATTTCAGCGCCCTGTGCGCTCACGGTGTCGAGTGGTCCGATTTGTACAACCAGCTCATGCCCGAAGTGCCGCGGCCGCAGGGTAGTTCGCCGGTCGGTGGTGATGGAGAGGTTGCGTCAGCGACGGTATCGTCCAGACATCAAACGCCCGTCAGCGCCAAGCGTGTGCGGCCCGTCGCTCTCATCAGCGAATTGCTCCACAGCGACGGCAACGGTTGGGTCCAAACTGATTTTTCGGTCCCCGAATTTTCCGGGCAACTTCGCGTCATGGCTGTCGCAGATCACGGTGCCTCGCTTGGCTCCGGCCAGACGGAGGTTTCGGTGCGCGGGCCGCTTTTGGTGCAAAGCAATTGGCCACGGTTCGCCGCTCCGAATGATCGGTTCACCGTGCCGCTGAGCATCTTTAATTTCACGGGCAAGCCTGGCAAAGCGCAGATTGCGGTTGATTTGACGGATGATTCACCGCCGCTGCAATTGGGTGATTCACCGCAGCATCACCTGGTCCTCGAATCCGCGGAAATTCCCGCGGCGGGCTGCGGCGAAGTGTCGCTGCCGATTGTCGTGCTGCCGATGGCGAAGGTGGCACACGTGCATCTGTCGGCATCGCTGAATCACGAGGCCTGGCAGGAGTCGATGGAGCTCCCGATCCGCCCGGCCAGCCCGGAGATTTCCGTCGGTGGTTATGCAATGGCCTCACCCGCCAAGCCGGCCACGATGCCGATCGCTGCCGGGCAGATGTTGGCCGGCACGCAGAAACTTCAGATCAATGTTGCCCCCTTGCCGACGCTCCAATTACCCGAAGGATTGCAATATCTCGATCAATATCCGTACGGCTGCGCCGAGCAAACCGTCAGCGGATGTTTCCCGCTGGTCGCACTCGGCGATTTGGGCGAGCACATGGCTCCCGGGATATTCGCGCCGCAGCGGATCGACGAAAAACTGCAAAGCGGCATCATCCATCTGATCGGCATGCAGACCGCGGATGGCGGCATCTCCATGTGGCAGGGTTTTCATCAGCAGAGCTGGCCCTGGGCAAGTGTGTATGCGGCTCACTTTATCGTGGAAGCGGAACATGCCGGTCATAAAGTCCCGGACGATTTTCGTGCGTCGCTGCTTGGGTATGTGCGATCGCTGCTGGATCATGCGACCGATGATGCGGAAATGGTGGAGGCTCAATGTTACGGTTGCTACGTGCTGGCCTTGGCCGGTGATCCGCCTCGCAATGTAATGAGCCGATTAACGGAGTTGGTGAACGGCCCGTGGTCGACAGAGGCCGATCATCCGGCTCCGGCATTGGATGCCCGATTTCATCTGGCAGCGGCGTGGCTGGCCGCGGGACGGCGCGATCTGGCCGAAGCAATGATTCCCGCCAAGTTGCCATCGCCGGAACCGAAACGGCAATTGAGCGGCAATCTCGCTTCGCCGATCAAGGACCGCAGCATTCTTCTGAGTACGCTGCTGGATGTGCAGCCGAATAATCCGGCGATCCCGGCCATTGCGCAGGAACTTGCCGAGGGCGGCCTGTCCCACCATTGGCAAAGCACGCAGGACATCGCGCTGGCCGTGATGGCGCTGGGGAAATATCTGCGGGCAACCAAAACGCCGCCGCCGTATCAGTTGGCGGAAGTGTTGCTGGATGGCCAGCGAATTGGAAGTTCAACGCAGGATCAGCCGTTGGTTATCGTGCGTCCATCGTCCGATGCGAAAGGGAATTTAACCGTGCGGGTAAACGGTCCGGAAGAATCGGTCGCCCACGTGAGTTGGTTGCTCAGCGGCGTGCCGATGCTATCGCCGGCCAATGAAGATGCGGGGCTGTCGGTCCGTCGTCGTTATTTGAACACGGCCGGCCAACCGATTACCGGCAATCACCTTCGCGGCGGAGATTTGATTCAAATCGAGCTGACTGTTTCCGCACCGACGCCGCTGCATAATGTGGTGATCGACGATTTACTGCCGGCGGGTTTGGAGATCGAGAATTCCAAGTTTGAGACAACCGCTAAAGCCGATCAGGTTGATTCCTCAAAATCCGGCAACGTGCCGAATTTTGGCGCCAGCCATGTGGATGTGCGCGACGATCGGCTGATTCTGGTGGGTGACTTTGCCGGTGGTCAACCCGCGCGGTTCGTTTATCTCGCTCGGGCTTTGACGCCGGGTGTTTTCACTGTGCCGCCGGTGCGCGCGGAGTGCATGTATGACATCGGCACGCACAGTGTTTTCGGCGGCGGTAATACGCTAACCATTGAGTCTTTGAATCATTCGGCCGTGGCTTATCAGGGAGCGAATCCGTGATGCCAAGGCGATGGCTGCGCAAAAAGCGGCGGCTTTTATTGCTGCCTGTGCTCCCGCTGTTGGCGTGGCTTCTTTGGTGGTGCACGATCTGGTTCTGGCCGTATCCGACTGGCCTCGATCAGCAACTGCCGGCGGCGACATTTTTGGAAGATCGCCATGGCCAACCGCTCGCGGCTTTCGTCGCCGATGATGGGCAATGGCGTGTGCCACTGCGGATGGACCAAATCAGCCCGCATCTGCTGGCGGCAATCATGGCGGTGGAGGATTCTCGATTCAATCAGCACGGCGGCGTCGATTTTCACGCCATCGGGGCAGCGGCATGGGATGATCTGCGTCATCTGCGCCGGCGGCGCGGCGGCAGCACGCTCACCATGCAATTGCAACGGCTCCGCGATCCTCGGCCGCACACGCTGCTGAACAAACTTGAGCAGGCGATCCGTGCTGAGCAATTGGAACGGCGATTGACCAAGCAGCAGATTCTGCTGGAATATCTGAACCGCGCTCCGTTCGGCGGCAATCTCGTCGGCGTCGGAGCGGCAAGCTGGCGATATTTCGGCCGACCTTGCTTGGATCTGAGTCTCGGCGAATCGGCATTGCTGGCTGGATTGCTCCAAAGTCCCAGTCGTCTGCGACCGGACCGCCATCCGCAGGCCGCGACGGTTCGCCGGCGGCATGTGCTGGATCGGATGCTGGTCTGCGGAATGATTAGCGTGCAGCAGCGGGATCAGGCGGCGTCGGAGCCGATCCATGCGACATGGCATGCGCTGCCACAGAAAGAGGCCGCCGGCGCGCTGCCGACTCTGGCGAATTTACAGCGGCACGGAGCCGGTCAAACGATCCGCACGACTCTGGACCTGGCGGTGCAGCGGCAAGTTTATGAGGCGGCTTCATCATGGCTGAAAGCTCTCGATCCCAGCGGCGTGAATGCCTTGGCCGTTGTCGTGCTCGACACATCCAATTCACAGGTATTGGCCGCCGTCAGCTTGGGTCGTCAGGCGAAACAGGTGGATTTAACGCAAGCCGCTCGCTCGACCGGTTCGGTGCTCAAGCCGATGATTTACGCCGCCGCATTTGACGCCGGGATTTGTACGCCGCAAACGCTTTTGGACGATTCCCCCGCCGCATGGCCGGGATATATGCCGGGAAATTTCGATGGGGCATTTCACGGAAAGATGTCGGCCGCCGATGCGCTGGCCGAGAGCCGCAACATTCCGGCTTTGGTGCTGCTACAGCAAGTCGGCGTGGCGAAGACGATTGGGGTGCTGGATGGATTCGGCGTTCACACCATTGGCCGGGCGCGCAAGCCGCCGGGATTGTCGCTGGCCATCGGCGGATCGGAAGCATCGCCGATGGAAATCGCCGAGGCGTACGCCACGCTTGGTCGAGGCGGTGTGTGGAAGCCGATTTCGTTTTTTGGGTCCGAGGAGCGCAGTGCCCGGATCATGCGTGCGGAGCCATGTTGGCAGGTGATTGCCGCTTTGAGTGATGAGACGCGCACCGCTGCCCTGTCTCCGCAAGCCGCCACTCGCAAAGTCGCATGGAAAACCGGCACCAGCAGCGGGCATCGTGATGCATGGTGCGCCGCCGTGACGCCGAGCCGCACGGTGATTGTTTGGCTCGGCAACAGCGACGGCGGAGGTTCGAGCAGCTTAATTGGCGTCGACGCCGCCGCACCGCTGGCACTGCGGATGATCGCCAATCTGGATGCTTCGACCACCGCATGGCCAACGGCACCGCACGAACCGCTAGCACCATCGCATCAGCGGTGGCTGGAAACATCTTCCCGGCTGGTCATCGCTTCACCGCAGCGGAATCAGCATGTCGTGCTCTTGCCGGATTTGTCGGCCGATCGGCAGCAACTGCAATTGGAAGCACAGGGATCGGCCGGTGAATTGTGGTGGTTCGTGGATGATGTTCCGGCGGGTCAGGGAGCCAAACGCTGGTGGTCTCCGACGCCCGGCACGCATCGGCTGCGCGTGATCGACGCTGAGGGGCATTCGGCCTCGACACAAATCACCGTCGCCAGTCCGGCGGCTTTCCGCGCTGATTAGCCGCTTGTACACTCCGCGGCATGACAGCTCTCCCGGTTTTGTCCGAGACTTCACCAAACACGGCCCGCATCGCCGGGGATTTGCAGCGGCTGGTGAAGGGCGAAGTGCGATTCGATCCGCATTATCAGTTGCTCTATTCGACCGATGCGTCGCTGTATCAGGTGAAGCCGATCGGCGTGGTGATGCCGGCCGATGCGGAGGATGTGCTGGCGGTGCTGAATTATTGTGCGGCTCATGGCATCGGTGTGCTGCCGCGCGGGGGTGGAACGAGTTTGGCGGGGCAATGCACTTCACATGCTGTAGTGGTGGATATGACGCCACACATGCGGCGGATTTTGTCCGTCGATCCGGCGAATCGGATTTGCCATGTCGAGCCAGGGATCGGGCTTGATGAATTGAATCGCCATTTGGCGACGCAGCAGACCAATTTATTTTTCGCACCCGATCCGGCGACGGTCGCCCAGGCCAGCATCGGCGGATGCATTGGCAACAACGCCGCCGGGGCACGGTCGATCCGCTATGGCCGCACCAGTGAAAATGTGGCGGGCGTGGATGTCGGATTAACCAGCGGACAACGGCTTTGGCTCGAACCTGGGGTGGGCCGCCAAAATGCAGCGGCGGGGAACCTTGCTCGATCCGTGGGAGCAATCGTCGGCAAATATGCTTCGCTGATTCGGGAGCGGTTCCCCAAAACCATTCGCCGCAATGCGGGATACGGGCTGGATTTGATTTTGAAGCAGATGGATGCGGGGGTGGCGGTCGAGGATTTGGATCTGTCGGGCCTCATCTGCGGCTCGGAGGGCACGCTGGCGGCGGTGTTGTCGGCAAAATTGAAATTGCACCCGGTTCCGAAGTTCAAAGGCCTGGCGATTTGTTCTTATGCCTCCTTGGAAGCAGCACTGGATGCGGTGAATCCGATTTTGACGACCAAGCCGTCGGCGCTGGAACTGCTGGATGACGTGGTGCTGGAAACCGCGGCGGCAAATAACGAATGCCAAAAATATTTGCGCTGGCTCCCTCCGGTGAATGGTCGTCCGCCGGCAGCTGTGCTGTACGTGGAATTTATCAGCGCGACATCGGCTGACGAAATCGAAGCCGGGTTTGAAGCGTTACGGCAAACGCTGGGCAGTGCCGCTGTGGCAATATACACACAAGCGGCTCCGATGACCGATTTGTGGAATTTGCGAAAAGCGGGGGAACCGCTGCTGCATGGTCTTCCCGGTCATCGCAAGCCGCACACATTTGTGGAAGACAATGCGATTCCCGTGGAAAAGCTGCCGCACTTTGTTGCCGAGTTTAAGCGGATCGTCGCCAGCCACGGCACCAGGGCGGCGTATTATGCGCACGCCTCGGTCGGTGTGCTGCACGTGCGGCCGCTGATCGATCTGCATGATCCCAAGGATCGTGCCATTATGCAGGCGATTGCCCTGGAGGTAGCCGATCTGGCCCGGCAGTGCGGCGGCGTGATGTCCGGCGAGCACGGTGACGGCAAAGTGCGCGGGCCGCTGCTCGAAAGATATTTCGGTTCGGAGCTGATGACCGCTTTCAGGGAGATTAAGAATCTTTTCGACCCGGCCAACATTCTCAATCCGGGCGATATTGTTGCGCCCGGGCCTATCGAAAGCATCACGGCGAATTTGCGAATCGATCCCGTGGACGCTGGGCCGGATTTGAATCAGGTCCAGACTTTTTTCCAATACGACGAAAGTTTTCGAGAAGCGATCGAACTTTGCAACGGAGCCGGTGTCTGCCGCAAAACGGCAATCGGCACGATGTGCCCCAGCTACCGGGCGACACTTGATGAACGCCATGCCACGCGCGGCCGGGCCAATGCCCTTCGTACCGCACTCACCGGCCAGGCATCTGACGATGGTTCGCCGGTGTGGGACGACGCCGGGACGATGGAAACGCTCGATCTGTGCCTGAGTTGCAAAGCCTGCAAATCGGAATGCCCGACCAATGTGGACGTGGCGAAATTGAAATCGGAATACACCGCACAGCGATATGCGCGCAGCAAACCGTCGCTGCAGGCACGGGTCTTCGGCCATGTGCGACGGCTCAATCGGCTCGGCTCGGCGACGCCCGGATTGGCGAATTGGATGAATCGGCTTTGGCCCATGCGGAAACTGGTAGCGGCGCTCACCGGCCTGGCGCCGCAGAGGTCCATTCCGGCTTTTTCTCGTTCGCTGTATCGCCGATTCGAAAAAAGAAAGACGGCTTCTCCTGCGACCGGTCCGGCCGTCGTTCTGTTCGGCGATTGCTTCGTCACCTTTAACGAATCGGACATCGGCATGGCGGCGGTGCGGGTGCTGGAAACACTTGGATATCGAGTGCTGATTCCGCGCACCGGATGCTGTGGCCGAGCGCTGATCTCCACCGGTCTGCTGCCCGATGCGATTCAAACCGCCGACCAAACGCTGGCGCAGTTGAAGCCGTTTATCGAGGATTCCAATGTGCAGGCGATTCTCGTGGCCGAGCCGTCATGTTTGAGTTCTTTTAAGGATGATTGGTTGTCGTTGAAACTCTCCACGCCGATGGAGCTTCGTCAGCGCATGGCCGCCAAGGCATTTTTGATCGAGGAATTTATCGAGCGAGATTGGGAGAAACATCCACGCCGACCAACCGCCAAACCGACGACGGAGCCGGTTTTGCTTCACGGGCACTGTCATCAAAAGGCGTTATGGGGCGATGCGACCAGCGCGAATTTGATTCGCCGATTGGTGGGCGATCGGTTGACGGTGTTGCCTTCGGGTTGCTGCGGGATGGCGGGATCGTTTGGTTACACCGCCGGGCATTACGAAGTCTCGATGCGCATCGGCGAACTTTCGGTTTTTCCGCCGATCCGTGCCAATCAGCAGGCGGTCATCCTTGCCTCCGGCACGAGTTGCCGGCATCAAATTCACGACGGCACCGGCCGCCATGCGCTGCATCCGATTGAATATGTGGCGGAACTTCTTTGCGATCAGGAATGATTTTGCCAGTGCTCGATGGCCGCGGCGGCATTCTCTTCGATGGGCCGATCACCCGGGAGCCATAACACGTTGGGAAACCGTCGAAACCATTTCATTTGTCGTCGGGCAAGTTGCCGGGTGGCGATTTTGATTTGCTCGATCGCATCTTCCAGCGACATTCGCCCGGCCAAATGCTCGGCCAATTCGTGATATCCCGTCGCTTCGCCGGCGGTGCCGCTGAGTGTGCCGTAGCGATGCAGCAATTGCCGGGTTTCCTCCAGCCAGCCGGCGGCGATCATTTCCTTAACTCGCAAATTAGTCCGGCGATTCAGTGCTTCACGGTCCCAATGCAGACCGATCCAAACCGCCGGATATCGCGATGCAGCGCCGGTCCATTCGGTTTGCAGTGAACTGATCGGCGTGCCGGTTAATTCATAAACTTCCAATGCCCGCATGACGCGCTTGCGATCCTGCGGATGCAATCGCCCGGCGGAGACGGGATCGACTTGCAATAGCCTGGCATGGAGACCGGTCGCATCCTGCTCCATTAGCCGCGCTCGGATCGTGGCGTCGGCTCCGGGGCCGGAAAATAATCCTTCAAAAATCGCCTTGAAATAGAGCGGCGCCCCACCGACAGCGATCAGTGGCTTGCCTCGTTGATGAGTTTGCTCAATCACCCCGTCCGCCACGGCGGCAAATCTTGCAACCGTGTAAACATCGTTGGGGTCGGCCAAATCAAGCCCATGATGCGGCACCAGATTTTGATCGGTCGGGGAAGGTTTCGCCGTTCCGATGTCCATGCCCCGATAAAGTTGCATAGAATCGATATTGAGAATCTCGGCCCCGCAGCGTTGGGCGATGTGCATGGCCAGCGCAGATTTTCCGGTCGCCGTCGCGCCGATGATTACCAGAATTCGCCTGCCCAAATCGCTGGAAACTGCCATCTCGGCACCCATTGTGCCATAAGCCGCCAATGCAAAACAGGCCGTATTTTGCTGGGGTTTCTGCAACTAATCGTAATTCAAGCATTTGCAATCAAGGGTTAAGGAACCTCTTTTTGGCACAATCTTTGAAATGGGTAGGACGTGGTTCGACGGTCGTTTGGTAGACCGCGACGAAAATCAAAGATATTAATAAAAGGAGAAACCATGTCACTTCCAACACGAGTCAATCGGCATAACGGATACGATTCCAGCGATTTTGTTCAGCGCGAGTTCGACAATGTTCTCGGCAGATTCTTCGGCGGCATCCGTGATTACAACGGCGGCACGTTGACCCCGTTCAGCGTGGATGTCCGTGAGGATCAGGATCATCTGTATGTCGATGCGGAACTGCCGGGCTTCCGCAAGGAAGATGTCGACATCACCCTGGAAAATCAGACGTTGACGATTTCGGCGCAGCGGAATCAGGAAACCAAGCATGACGGTGATAAGAATAATCCCGATCAGGGCGGGTACCTGCTCCGCGAACGGCATCAAGCCCGCTTCCTTCGCAGCTTCACTTTGCCGGCCACAGTCAGCGATCAAAAATGTCAGGCGAAATTGCAGGATGGCGTGTTGACGATCACCCTGGATAAACGTGAAGAGAGCAAGCCACGCAAAATCCAAGTCTCGTAATCTGATTGCTATGTTCTGAAACTGCGTCCCGTTGAAGCTGAAGAGGCTTCAACGGGACGTTTGTGTTTGGTTTTCGAGAATGGTACGTGCATTGCGTTTCAACACCGGCAATTTCACGCGCTTCATCGCCGACCCCTTTAGCGCGCCGGCGTATTCATCCGCACTCCAATCCAAGACAGTTTGCAGATCAATTTGCCCGTCCGCAAAGCGCGGCGAAAAGGCGGGTTCGTCGGTATATGGCGCCTTATGGTTCCAGGGGCAGACTTCCTGACAGATGTCGCAGCCGTACAGCCATGACCCGAATGCCGGTTGCAATTCCTCAGCAATTTCCTGGCGATGCTCGATGGTCAGGTACGAAATACATCGCCGGGCGTCGAGCTGGTATGGCTCGGTGATCGCCTGGGTTGGGCACGCATCCAGGCATCGGCGGCATGTGCCACATCGATCCAATTGCGGCTGGTCGATCGGCAACTCGATGCTGGTGATGATTTCGCCGAGCAAAATCCAGGAGCCGATGTGCGGGTTGATGATGCACGTGTTTTTGCCCATCCACCCGATGCCGGCTCGGCTGGCCAATTCCTTTTCCATCACCGGGGCGGTATCCACGCAAGCTCGGGTGATGGCTCCTTCAACCCGCTGCCGCAGCCAATCCGCCAATCGCCATAATCGCTGCTTGATCAGTTCGTGGTAATCATCACCGAGGGCGTAACGCGCAATGCGGCCACGCGGTTCATTGCCGGGGTCTTTGTTCTGTTCCAATGGAGCGTAATAATTCATCGCCACGCAAATCACGCTCGCCGCACCGGGGACATATTGCTGCGGATCAACTCGCTCGGCGAAACGAGCACCGAGGTAATCCATCGTGTCAGCTTTTCCGTCATCGAGCCATTGGCGAAGATAATCCCGGTAATGGGACGGCTCCGCGGAGGCAATGCCCACCAGGTCAAAGCCAATTTGCCTGGCAAACTGCTTAATCTCCGCGGCGAGTTGATGGGGATCGGGCGTCATGGCGGTTCAGAAACAACCATTTTCCGGCCATTGGCCATAAAGAGCAAATTCTCCCGTAGGCAAATGGGGGCCTTTGGTGATATGGATGATCGCGGCGTACCACGAAACCGATGTCCACTTTAAGAAGGAGATTTCCATGAAGCGAAAATTACTTTGCATTGCGGCTCTGAGCGTCAGCTTTTGCGCAATGCCGATGATTGCCCATGCCGCGGAAGCCGGCGAAACCGTGATTAAGATGCGTGATGTTCCCGATAAGGTGAAGCACGAGATCGACCACCAGCGCGGCGATTATGCGGTGAAGCAGGTTATTTTGGTTGAACGTGACGGCCGCAAGTTTTATAGGGTGGTGATCGACAAGAAAGGCCCAGAGGATCAGATTGTCCGCATTGGCGAAGATGGCGAAGTGTTGTCGGCCGACGTCGATCGTGATGTGCGGGCCGAAGCAACGCCGGCGGCTGAGGTGGTCGCAGCGGATGAAGGCACGCCGATCGAATTCGATAGCTGCCCGGGCGGGGTGAAGACCACCATCGGCGAAGCGGCGACCAATTCCAAGGTTATTCGCGTCACCACCTACGCCCATCGCGGCACGACCATTTACCGAGCTGTGGTCAGTGATGGCAATCGTGATCGGGTGATCCGCGTCTCAGCTGATGGAAAACTGTATCACGAGGAAGATGTCACTCCCGCAGGCGGCAAAGTCGTCGAGTGGGATTCCGTGCCTTACAAAGCCAAAGTCGCCGGCGGAAAAGAAGCGGGAGCCAGCAAGGTGACGAAGGTGTATCAATTCACCAAGGACAATACCACGCACTATCGTGTGGTTTTGGACAGCGGCCGCAATTTCGATGTGACGGACGCCGGATCCATCGTGCAGGTAGATGATAACGGAGCGACGCCTACCCGCCGCAGCCGGTAATCACGACGATTTTGAAAGCACGGGTGCCACAGGTCGCGGTACGCCGAGACCTGTGCGCCTTTTGGCTACTACTGAAGACACAGGTCTGCGAGTACGCCGACCTGTGGCACCAATACGCTGCACTTCGCGGTTCAATAGTGTCCTAGTTTCAGAATCATGCCTTTGATGGAATTGGCGTCCCACATTCCGGGCACACGCCGCTGATGTTGCCGGTGAGGTTATAGCCGCACTTCCGACAGGCTCCCACCCAGCGATCAGGCTGCCTCCGGGCCATCAACGACCTGATACAAAGCACCAGCCACGCTACCGGAGCAATCAGGAAAACCCAGACCGGACCTTGGAACAGGATGATAAAAAAGATGGAAGGATGCCGAAGGATATCCGTCCATGGTTCTCCTCCGAATCCGAAGAGGCTCCAAAACAAGGCCACGAACAGCGCCAGCGATACGGCTGCGAAAACATTGAACAAAACCCATCTAATCCGAAATTGTCCAACACGTGGCATGGCGGGATTGTAACGCCACCTTGAAAAAATAGGCTGGAAGACCACATTTCCGCCTATTTTCATGCCGCGGCAACGCTTGAGATCATTGGCTTTTGCGGTAAAATGATTGACTTTCCCTAGCCGGACCAATCCCCGGCCGGCCACACCCCGCCGAGATGGTTGCGGTCAGTTCCGCCCACTAACAGGGGATCGCGGAGGACCGATCTTGATCATCGTCATGAGTTCCACGGCCGGGCAGGAATCCATCGACAAGGTGGTTTCGGAAATCGAGCGCATGGGCTCGGCCGCCCATTTGTCCAAGGGCAAGTTCCGAACGGTGATCGGGGCCGTCGGCGAGGAGGGCGACCTCGATCAGGCACATTTGGCTTCACTGGACGGCGTGGAAAAAGTCGTGCCGATCATGAAGCCTTATAAATTGGCCAGCCGCGAGTTTCATGAGGAGGATTCGATTATCGAAGTGGGCGGCGGCAAGACGCCCAAGGTGAAAGTCGGCGGATCACACGCCATGTGCATCGCCGGGCCGTGTGCGATTGAAAGCCAGGAGATGCTTCATCGGATTGCCCGGCACGTGCGCGATGGCGGCGCGACGGTGCTGCGGGGCGGCGTGTATAAGCCGCGGACTTCGCCCTATTCGTTTCAGGGTTTGGGAATGACCGCTTTGAAATGGATGCGCGATTGCGGCGATGAGCTGGGAATGCCCGTCTGCGTGGAAGTGATGGACACCCGGCAAGTCGAGCAAATGGAGCCGCTGGTGGATTGCTTCCAGGTCGGCGCCCGCAATATGCAGAATTTTGATCTGCTGCGTGAGATCGGCAAAACCCGCAAAGCCGTGCTGCTCAAGCGGGGTTTGGCTGCGACGGTGAAAGATTGGCTGCTCAGCGCGGAATATGTGCTGAGCCAGGGAAATCGCAGCGTGATTCTTTGCGAGCGCGGGATTAAGACATTTGAGGACAGCGTGCGTTACACGATGGATATCAGCAGCATCCCCGTGGCCAAGCAATGGACGCATCTGCCGATCATCATCGATCCGAGCCATGCGGCCGGAAAGCGGGATTGGGTTCCGCCGCTGGCTTGTGCTGGAATGGCCGCGGGAGCGCATGGGCTGATTGTGGAAGTCCATTATTGCCCCAGCGAAGCGCTGTGCGACGGGCCGCAGGCGCTGTTGCCGGAGGTGTTCAAGGAATTGATGGAACAGTTGCGGAAGATCGCGGCGATTTTTGGCAAAGAGTTCGCCGAGGCCGGTGAATTGGCTCCCCGCTGAATTGAGGATGGCAAACGGATGTCGCGCAGCAAATTGATCGCTGGTAACTGGAAGATGAACACGAACAAGGCGACCGCCACGGAATTGGCCAAGGCCGTCGCCGCCGGTGCGTCTTCGGCCAAAGCGTCGCTCGGCGTCGCCCCGCCATTTGTTTATCTCGATGCGGTGGGGCAAGCGCTGGCCGGGTCCAAAGTGCTGCTGGGGTCACAGGATGTTTATTTCGAGAAAAACGGTGCGTTCACCGGCGAAATTTCTGTCGAAATGCTCAAGGATTTGAACGTGAAATTCGTGCTGACCGGCCACAGCGAACGGCGGCATGTGCTGATGGAATCTTCAGAATTGGTCGCCAAGAAAGCGGCGGCGGTGTATGGCGGCGGGCTGATGCTGATTCACTGCATCGGCGAAAAACTTCATGAGCGCGACAGTAATCAGACTTTTGGCGTATGCCAGAAGCAACTGGATGAGCTGAAGAATTTTTCCATCGATGATCCCTCGCGGCTTGTCATCGCTTATGAACCGGTGTGGGCGATTGGCACGGGTCGAAATGCCACGGATGCGCAGGCGCAGGAAGTTCACGCATATATCCGCCAGTCGCTGGGCAGGATGTGGAACAAGGATTTTGCCGATAGCGTACGGATTCAATACGGCGGCAGCATGAAGCCGGAGAATGCTGGCGGTTTGCTCGCTCAACCGGATATCGATGGTGGATTGATCGGCGGCGCTGCTTTGAAAGCCGAGAGCTTTTTAGCGATTGTCGCTGCCGCCAAGTAGAACCTGTTTGGAGAAATGTCATGATGTGTCTGCCGCTGGCAAGTTGGATCGGAAGTTTGTTCACGTACATCGTCATGACGTTGTTCATTTTCATCTGCATCATTTTGATTATCCTGGTGCTGATTCAAAAAGGCCGTGGCGGTGGATTGACCGGCGCATTTGGCGGCGGCGGCGGTGGCACGGCCTTTGGCGCGAAAACCGGCGATGTGCTCACTTGGGCCACCAGCATCGTCTTCGGCATTTTTCTTTTGCTGGCGATTCTGATGACGCTGCTCACCAATCACAGTTCCAAACCAGTCAACGGCGGCGGAACCGGCGGACCGGCGAATTCGCTGCCGCAGCCGACTAATCCCGCGCGCTAGCCGGATGATGTGATCTCGTAACAACAAGGGTTACATGATTGTCAGCATGACCGGGTTTGGAGACGCTGTCGCCGAGAAAGACGGCACGCATTACGCTGTCGAGATTCGTTCCCTGAACAACCGTTATTTCAAAGCGGCGGTCAAATTGCCCGACACTGTCAGCGGTCTGGAGCCTGAGTTGGAAACATTGCTGCGTGAAAAGCTCGGCCGCGGATCGGTGACATTTATTTTGAAAATGCGCTCCGACAGCGCTGAGGCGGCGTACAAAATCAACACGGAGGCTTTGCGGGCTTACATCGACCAGTTGCGAACAATCATGCAAGCAGACGGCACGTTGAAGCTTGATATCGGGCCGATGTTGACCCTTCCCGGTGTTTGCCAGCAGCCTCGGGATGACACCGATGAACTTCAGCTGCACGGCCCGATCATCCGGGAGTTAACCGTCAAGGCAATTGCGAAGCTCAACGGCATGCGGAAGCGTGAAGGCAAAGCCCTGTGCATCGACTTGATCAAAAACATCAAGCTGATCGCCGGCCACCTGCTGGAAATTGAAAAGCGTGCCCCACAGGTGATTCACGAATATCACAAACGCCTTTTGCAGCGCGTCAATCAACTGACGCAAAAGGCGGAGTTGAACATCGATGAGCAGGTGTTGATGAAGGAAGTGGCGGTTTTTGCGGAGCGCGCGGATATCAGCGAAGAGATTCAGCGTCTCACCAGCCACTTGGAAGCATTTGAAAACGCCTGCACCGATGCCGAGCATTCCGGCCGCAAACTGGATTTTATCACGCAGGAAATGTTGCGCGAGGCCAACACCATCGCCAGCAAAGCCAATGATGCCGACATTGGCCGGCGCGTGGTCGATATCAAGGGCGCGATCGATCGGCTCAAGGAACAGGTTCAAAACGTCGAATGATCGGCGCGCATCTTATGACTCAGGCACCCTCCCATACCGGCTTGATGATCGTGCTGGTCGGCCCCGCCGGGGTCGGCAAAAGCACGATCGCCCGGCGGCTGTCGGAGAAGATGGACGTCAAATACATCGCCAGCGCCACCACCCGCCAAAAACGGCCGGGTGACGACAACGCCAAGGTTTACGAATACATTGACCGCGACGAATTTTTCCGCCGGCTCGATCAGGATGCGTTTCTGGAATACGCCCAGGTGTATGATGAATATTATGGAACGCCCAAGCATCCGGCATTGGACTACCTGGCCGCCGGACAGGACGTGCTGCTGGAAATCGACGTGCAGGGCGCGATGCAGGTGCGGTATCAGTATCCAAATGCCCTGCTGGTGTTCATTTTACCGCCGGACGCTCCTACACTGTTGCAGAGGCTTGTGGACCGGCGTCGCGACAGTCCGGAGGAAATTCAAAAGCGTTTTAGAGTTGCCAAGCGTGAAGTTCAAATGGCCAAAGGCAGCCGGGCGTTTGATCACATGGTGATTAACGACACCGTCGACCGGGCCGTCGAGGAAATTATCAAGACCGTTAAACACAAACGATCGGGAGGCATTTAGCATGATCGAAGCATTGAAGAGCGACGAAATCGTGAACAAAGTCGGTGGCCGTTTTAAGCTCACCGCGCTGATCCAAAAGCGGATGATGGAGCTGATGGACGGCGCCCGTCCGCTGGTGGAACGGGAAAACATGACCGATCTGGAAGTGGTCATTCAGGAAATCCTGCAGGACAAGATCGCCGTTGATTACGAAGCCAGCGGGTTGAATCCGCCTGGCACTTTGTAATTACGCCAATGGCCAACGATTCTCCATCACCGTCGCTGCAGGGCCGGGAGGTGATCGTCGGCGTGTGCGGCGGCATCGCGGCTTACAAAGTCGCCGATGTCGTCAGCAAATTGGTGCAGCTTGGCGCCGGGGTCACGGTGATGATGACCGCCGATGCGCAGCAGTTCGTCACGCCTTTGACCTTTGAAGCGCTCAGCGGCCGCAAGGTGCGCACCACGCCGTTTGAATTGGTCGACAGCTCCGATCCGCAGCATATCAGCCTGGGCGAGCACGCCGATTTGATGCTGATTGCTCCCGCCACGAGCAACATGATCGCCAAGATCGCCCACGGCTTATGCGACGACATTGTCAGTTTGACCGTCGCCGCCGCCGCCTGCCCCATCGTATTTGCTCCGGCGATGAACAATCGCATGTGGAGCCACGCCGTAGCACAGGAAAATGTCGCCAAGCTGAAAAACATCGGCTACCGATTCATCGGCCCCGAGGACGGTTGGCTCGCCTGCCGAAATATCGGTCCCGGCCGGCTCAGCGAACCGCAAACGATCGTCCAGGAAATTCGCGCGATGTTGAGTGAATCCACCAAGCCGACCCGCAAAGTCCCCTCAAAATAATTCCCATGCGAGTGCTGATCACCGTAGGTCCGACCCGTGAGCCGATTGATGCGGTGCGATATCTCAGCAATCGCAGCAGCGGTCGAATGGGCGCGGCACTGGTGACGGCGGCGCAGAAGCACGGGCACAGTGTCACGGCGATTGCCGGCCCCATCGTCGTTCCGTTTCCCCAAAACATTCAGCGAATCGACGTGGAAACCGCGGCCGAAATGCAGCGCGCGGTGCTCGCCCAATTTCCGGATCACGATTTGCTCATCATGGCCGCTGCCGTCGCCGATTATCGACCACGTCAAATCCTCGATGGCAAAATCCCTTCCGGCGATTCTCTCACGCTGCAACTCGAACCCACTCAGGACATCATCGCCTTGGCCGGCCAATCCAAACGATCCGACCAGCGCACCGTCGCCTTCAGCCTCGAATCCGCCGGCGGCATCGAACGCGCCCGGCAAAAAATGCTGCGCAAAAATGTCGATCTGATGGTTTTCAACCCCACCTCCACCATGCACAGCCCGACCGTGCAAGCCGTGCTGCTTTATCCTGATGGCCGCAGCGAGGAACTCGGCTGTCGTGAAAAAGCCGCGTTCGCCGATATTCTTCTGCAGCGGGCCGTAGCTTTGTTTTGACCGGGCCGCCGAGGGAAACAATCCCGTCGTAAATCCAGCAATCGACCGCTGATCCGATCGATCGTCGGCGACGTCTTGTTTGATTGGAGTCGCCCCATTGCCGCGTCCGATAACTATAAAGATCAAGCGGCTGTCGGCGGACATTCCGCTCCCCCGCCGCATGAGCGAGCAAGCCGCGGGATTCGATTTGTGCGCTGCGGTGCCGCAGCCGATCACGTTACCGCCGGGTAGGATCGTGGTTGTGCCTTGTGGGTTTTCGATGGCGATTCCACCCGGATATGAAGCACAAGTTCGGCCTCGCAGCGGTTTGTCGAGTCGGTATGGCGTGACGCTGATTAATTCACCCGGCACCATCGATTCCGATTACCGCGGTGAAATTTCCGTACCGCTGATCAATCATGGCGAGCATCCGGTGGAGATTCATCGGGCCATGCGGATTGCCCAGATGGTGATCGCCGCCGTGCCGCAGGTGAAAATGGTCGAAGTCGAGGATTTGGAAGAAACCGGCCGCGGCTCCGGCGGATTTGGACATACGGGTCATTAACCAATTTGAATTCGCTGCCATGCACCACCCCAATACCTGGCGTCGCGTTTTGTTTGTCATATTCGCCTGTGCATGGGTGTTCGTGCTGCTTTCGTTGGGCAGCTTTCACCCCACCGACTGGCCGAGCCACGCCGTTTATCCATACGGCCCTACGCAAAATCTCTGCGGCACCGCCGGCGCTGTCCTGGCGTACTGGACATTTTTCATCCTCGGCCAGGGAATCTTCCCCATCTTGTTCTTCAGCGGCGTGTGCATCGCCTTATGGCTTTTCGGCAACCGTGTCAGCGACGTCTGGCTTCGCACCATCGGCATCACGCTGCTCTCGGTTGCTTTTGCTTGCGCATTTCATTTGATTCGGCCCGGAATCAGAGACGCGCTTCCCGAAGGAACCGGCGGGTTAATCGGCATCGGAACTGCGGGATTCCTGCGATCGCACTGCAACGCCTTGGTGACAAGCCTGATTTTGGCATGTGCTTTTCTGGTTGGTGTGTTGCTGGCCGCGGATGATCTGGTGGTGCGCGTGCCAGGATTCGTCGGCAACGCCTGGTCCACCATGCGGGAAATGAAGGAACGCGCCCCGCAAATCAAGTTCAACTTTCCCGCCCTGCCAAGGTTGCCGTCGCTGCCGAGATTTGTCACACGGGATTCGGTGAAAATGCTGGCGGCCAAGCCGGTCAAGGCGTCGGTGATCGCCAGCTCACCGTCGAAGGGATTGGAAGAAGAAGAGAATCTCAAAGCCCCCGTATTGCTGAAAACCAAGCCGGAGAAGCCTGCCGCACCCGACGCGCCCAAATCGATCGAAGCTGCTTCGGTTTCCGCAGCCGATGTTCCGCCACCCGAACTCCGACCGGAAATCGTGGTGAAGCTGCCGAGCATGCTCAAGCCGCGCAACATTGCCCCGCCGCCGCCGAAGGAACTTGGCGAATATCATTTGCCGGGTTGGGATTGCCTGGCGGAAGCTGAGCATGGTTACGCCGAAAGCCAGGAACAATTTGTCCGGCAAAAAGCAGCGGATTTGGAGCAGACTCTGAGGGAATTCGACATCGACGCCCATGTCGTGGAAATCGACACCGGGCCGGTCATCACCATGTACGAACTGACACTGGCTCCCGGCGTCAAAGGCTCGACCATCTCCGCGCTTTCCAGCGATATTCAGCGATCGCTGAAAGCCGAGACGATCCGCATCGTCGCCCCGATTCCTGGAAAAAATACCGTCGGCATCGAAGTGCCCAACGAGCAAAAAGAAAAAGTCCGCATCAAGGAATTGATGCAGCTTGCCCCCGTCGAAGCAACCCATGAAGGCGGCATTCCTATTTTCCTCGGTAAGGACGGCAGCGGTGAGCCGCTGATCGCGGATTTGACCAAGATGCCGCACGGACTGATCGCGGGGACTACCGGGTCAGGCAAATCGGTCTGCATCAACAGCATCATCATGTCCATCATGTATCTGCAGCGGCCGGACGTGGTGAAGCTGATTTTGATTGACCCCAAGGTTGTGGAAATGGCTCCGTTCAAGGAGATTCCGCACCTGATGTGCCCTGTCATCCATGACACCGCACGGGCCACCAGCGTGCTCGAATGGGCCTGCGACAAGATGGATGAGCGCTACGAATACCTGGCCGAAGCGGGTGTGCGGAATATCAAGGATTACAACAAGCTGACGCAGGAGGAGTTGATCGAGCGGTTCGAGCCTGCCACGCCGGAGGAAGAAGCGAAGATTCCGAAAAAGTTGCCGTTCATCGTGATCATCGTCGATGAGTTGGCGGATTTAATGATGACCAGCGGAAAAGAAGTGGAAAGCCACATTGTTCGCCTGGCACAAAAAGCCCGGGCCGTCGGCATCCATCTGATTCTCGCCACGCAAAGGCCACAGGCCACGGTGGTGACGGGCCTGATCAAGGCAAACATGCCGTGCAAGATCGCATTCCGTGTCGCCAGCAAAATGGACAGCCGCATTGTGCTGGATCAGAACGGCGCCGAGGTGCTGCTGGGCATGGGCGATATGCTTTTCCTACCGCCCGGAGCCTCCAAGCCGATCCGCGGACAAGGCACTTACATTGACGACAAGGAAATTCGTGAAAGCGTAAAGATTATCAAGGCCCTGGCCGAAGCGCAGTACGAACCGGAACTGGTGCAGATCAAGGCCGGCGGAACTCTCGACGAAGAGGCGGCCAAGGATGAATTGTTCGACCAGGCGGTGCGAGTCGTGCTGGAAACCAAGCGTGGCTCGGTGTCGCTGCTGCAAAGGCGTTTGACCATTGGTTACGGCCGGGCGAGCCGGCTGATTGAAGCCATGGCCCAGGCGGGAATTGTTGGCAGCTACAAGGGATCGCAAGCCCGGGAAGCGCAAATCACCATTGAAGAATGGGAAGCGATGAAAGCCGCCCAGCAGGCCGATGCGCAAGACGGCATGAGTGTGTGAGCCAGACGCCGAGCCGTTACAATGGGGACATGTCAGAGCAAACGGTCCGCCTGGAACTTGGGCCGCAATCCTACAACATCATTGTCTCTCCCGGTTTGCTGAGCCGGATCGGCTCCGCGCTGACTCCGCTTTTTTCCCCGCGCAAGATTGGCATCATCACCGATTCCACCGTGGGCCCGCTGCATTTGCAGACGCTCCAATTCGGTTTGCAGGACGCGGGGTTCACTTCGAGAGTCCACGTTCTCCCAGCCGGTGAATCGCATAAAAATCTTTCTGATCTGCAATCGTGTTATGACAGTATGCTCAAATTTGGTATCGAGCGAACCACGCCGATCATTGCCTTTGGCGGCGGCGTGATCGGCGACATGGCCGGGTTCGTAGCTGCTACGGTTTTGCGCGGCGTTCCATTCGTACAGATCCCCACCACCCTGCTGGCGATGGTAGACGCCAGTGTTGGTGGAAAAACGGGGATCAATCATGCAGTCGGTAAAAATCTAATCGGCGTTTTTCATCAGCCCGCCGCCGTGCTGATCGATCCAGGGGTATTATCCACCTTGCCGCCTCGTGAGCTGCGCGGCGGTTTGGCGGAATGCATCAAGCACGATCTGATTGCCGACGCCGCGGGTTTCGCCGAATTGGAAAAGAACATCAGCCGTGCGCTGCGGCTCGACATCGATTATCTCACGACGCTGATCGCTCACAATGTTTCCATCAAAGCGAAAGTCGTGCAGGCCGATCCCTTTGAAAAAGGCATCCGCGCGCATCTGAATTTCGGCCACACGTTCGGCCACGCCATCGAGAATGTATCGCATTATGCATACTCCCACGGCGAATCGGTCGCCCTCGGCATGATGGCCGCGGCGTATACTTCGGTGCAAATGAAATCACTGGATGAACCGTCCCGGCTGCGGATCAGCAAAGTGATTCAACAAGCGGGTCTGCCGATTGGCGGTGTAAAGCTCGATCCGCAAAAGATTGTTGATGCGATGCTGTTCGACAAAAAAGTGTCGGCCGGCAAAGTGCGGTTCGTTCTGCTCGACGGCATCGGCAAAGCCGTAATTCGCAGCGATGTTCCGGCGGAGATTGTCCGCGCCGCTGTGGAAAGTCTGATGGATTGACATGGCGCTGATTCATTGGCTCCAACTCGCATCCACCGACGGTCTTGGGCCGATCCTCATCCAGCGCCTGATCGAACATTACGGCTCGGCCGAGGCGGCCTGCGAAGCCGGCAATGATATGGCCCGAATCGAGGGCATCACCAAGATCAAAGCGGACGGGATTGCCCGCTCGAAAGCCGCTGCCCGCGCTACGGCTGAACTGGAGTTGCAAAAAGCCTCCGCCATGGGTGTCACTCTTTTGTCGCCGGATGATCAGGATTATCCGATGCTGCTGCGGTCGATTTCCGACCCGCCGTGCGTGTTATATGTGCGGGGCGATTTGCAGCCGAGGGATTTGAATGCGGTGGCGATTGTCGGCAGCCGAAAGTGCAGTCTGTACGGCCGTGAACAGGCGGAGCGATTTGGCGCGCTGCTGGCTGGCGCGGGGTTTACGGTGGTCAGCGGCGGAGCGCGCGGAATCGACTCGGCGGCGCATCGTGGAGCATTGTCCCATCCGCATGGTCGTACGCTGGTCGTTCTCGGCTGCGGCGTGGATGTGGTTTATCCGCCGGAGAATACTGAGTTATTCAATCAAATTGCCACTGGGAAAGGGGCGATCATCAGTGAATTCCCGCTCGGTTCACCACCACTGGCCGAAAACTTTCCCCGGCGCAACCGGATCATTTCGGGCCTATCCCGGGGCGTACTGGTCACCGAGGCGGCGGATCGCAGCGGCGCACTCATCACCGCGCGGCTGGCATGTGATGATCACGGCCGACCCGTATTTGCGATTCCGGGACGGGTGGATAATCCGCTTTCGGCAGGGCCGCATCGGTTGGTGCGCGACGGAGCGATTTTGACGACGTGCCTGCAGGATATTGTCGATGAACTTGGCCCTTTGCCTCACGAAGCGATGGAGGAATTGCAGATTGCTCCCGCCGAATTACCGTTGGTGGCCACCACCCTCCCCGATCTCACCGAGCCGCAGACGCTGATTCTATCTTGGCCTGCAAAAGGACCCGATAATCGTGGATCAGATTATCGAGCAGACCTCGCTGCCGGCCCATGCGGTGTTGCAGGAGATGACGATGTTGACACTCAAAGGATTAGTCAGGCGGGTTGAAGGCCAGGCATTTGTCCGTAATTGACACCGATGCAGGATTACTCGCGCTCAAGGCATTCCCGATTCGCAAACGACTTTGCTACCCCAGAAGCCCCGCATATATATGCGGGGCTCCGGGCTTACGATAGCGCAACCTGGTTCGTCGTGATCGCCCTTCTCTTGCAGACGATCCTTTCCACTTCCTTAGCTCTCCGCAGCAACGGAACCTACCAGGATGATGAACTGCGGCATTATCTGGTTGCCCGCACGATGCAGCATGATTGGCGGATGCTTTTGAATGTGTGGGGACGGCCGGGATTCACAATTTTGATGGCGGCCCCGGCGAGCATTGGCCAAATCGCTACCGGCTTCGAGGCGACGCGGCTGATGACGGTCGTGCTGGCCGTCCTGACATCTGTTTTGGCATACCTCGCCGCTCGACAAATCAAAGCGCCGCTGCCGTGGCTGGTTCCGTGGCTTTTGCTCTTGATGCCATTGTGGATGGGGCTCAGTTTCACACCCACGACGGAAATGGCCGCCGCGTTCTATCTCATGGCAGGCACTTGGCGTTTGGCCCACGGCCAGCGGCGTTGGGCGGCGGTTTGTTTTGCATTGCTACCGCTAACTCGCCATGAATTGATCGTGCTGCTGGTGCCGGCCACCGGTTATTTTTTGCTGCGACGAGACTTCTGGGCGTTTCTGCTGCTCGGTTGGGCGGAAGCATTGTGGAATCTGCTTGCCATCATCGCCGGCGAAAAACTTCCGTTGCAACGATTCTTTGCGCCGATCGATCAGGGCCATTTGGGACATGGAAATGTCCTGCACTATTTCAACCGCTGGCTGGAAATGGGCGGCACGGCGATCGTCGGACTCACGTTGGCCGGCGCGGCAATGGTGATGGCCCGCGAGGCAAACCATTGGCGACGCTTAGGTGCATCTTCTCCGGCGGCACGGCGGGCCAGAATGCGCCTGTTCATAGCCGGCGGAGCGGTCGGCGTAGTGGCCCTGCAAACGCTGCTTTATCAGTTCAACCGATTCGCCAGCGGCGGATACGCTCGATTTCTCATTCCCATCGCACCTTGGATGGCGATCACCTGCTTGTTTGCGATTGTCGCCCTGCTGCGTGGCCGCCGGCCCGTGTTATTGCTCATCACCGCGGCGGTAATCTTGGCTGCTTGTTACAGCAAATCTTGGATTACCATCAATACACCCTGCTACGTGGCGGCGACCGTCCTAGTGGCGTTGGCCATCGCATGGCGAATTCGCCTGACGGCTGCGATGGCGTTGGCGATATTGCTCTGCCTCAACGCTCTGCAATGGCGAAGCGATGTGCATCCCTATCTAATCCAACCGCACCAAATCTTAATCAAAAACGCCATCGCTGAACTACAGCAGCAGTTCCCAAACGAACGGATTGTCGGTGCGTCGCCGTGGGTGAAATATTTTCAGAATCAATCGATGGATGAAGATGAAGCCGATGCACGCCGTCGGTGGGAGCAGGACGATCCGCCTGGCGTTCTGTATTTGTACGATCAGAGCCACGCCACGGCGGTGCCGCTGGATTGGTTCACAGCGTTTCCATCGAGAATCGTAATGGACCGTTGGCTACCGAGTGATGCCGACGACGAGCCTTATCTGCAAGTGCTGCAACGATTGCCGAATTAAGTTAAGCACCGGGCTAAAACTGCTTGAATCGATGCAGGGCGGGTATTCAGTGGCGGCCGAAGATGATAATTATCAATCGCAAAACGGTGCGTGGCTCATAAATGATCGCGAACAAAATTAGAAAAATCACGGCACCGATGGATGTCTGAATCGCTCCACCGACACGCATGATTTTAAGTCTTCGCCATCGCTTGGCAGTTTGCTTGTTTTCCCGCTCGGTCAGCGTACGTGGCGCAAAAACCGGTGGAAGACTATCCGCATTTAGACGCTCGACAGGCGGGCGCGCTTTAGCTGGCCTGCCCTGGACGGCTCGCTGGGCCTTCTGTGTCAGTCCGACGACTGGCGGTCGTCGCGCCGAGGCGGCTGGCCAAGTTTGATCGTCATCCGTAACTTCGTAGCCTGTCGATTTCGGGAACACCGTGTTGAATATTCTTCTACCGGTCGCAAACATCCAGAAAGGAGTCACCAAAATGAAGAGAAGGGATTCCAAACGGCCTTTCGAAATGAGCATCCATAGCGACCAAATAAAAAGGGCCGCGGCTATCACGAACAGGAACGTGAACCACGCGACCCATGCGTGCTCCTGCGCAGCATAAAACCAGCGGCGCCGCTGGCGCCGGAGCAAGCGCCGATCCTCCTCCGGGTCGCGGTATGGGAGAACCGGAGGTTTGCCTTGGCCCGAATCCACGTAGCTCCCTTCGCACGACAAAAGCGAAATTATACCAACCGCACCGGGACGCCGTGGTCGTGCAGGAACGCTTTGACCTCGCCGACGGTGTAATTGCCGAAGTGAAAAATACTGGCGGCCAGGGCGGCGTCGGCGTGGCCTTGTTGCAAGACATCAAGCATATGCTGCGGCGAACCGGCCCCGCCGCTGGCGACGACGGGGATGCTCACCGCATCGCTGACGGCGGCGGTCATTTCCAGATCGTAGCCGCTCGTGGTGCCGTCGGCGTTCATCACATTGAGGACAATCTCGCCCGCTCCGCGATTCTCAGCTTCCTTCACCCATTGCATGACATCGACGCCGGTGTTTACACGGCCACCATTGACGAAAACGCGCCAGGCTTCGCGGCCATTTTCCTCGACACGGTTGGCATCGACGCCCAGTACGGTGGCGCAGCGACCGAATTTTCGGGCGATGTCGCTGAGTAAATCCGGGTTTTTCACGGCGGCGGAGTTGACGCTGACTTTTTCCGCGCCGGCTTGGATCAGACGTGCGGCATCGTCGAGAGTGCGAATCCCACCGCCCACGGTGAGGGGCATGAATATTTCTTCGACCACACGGCTGACCAATTCGGCCATGATGCCGCGGCCTTCGTGGCTGGCGGTGATGTCGTAAAACACTAGCTCATCAGCGCCGGCATCCTGATAGCGGCGGGCTTGCTCGATCGGATCGCCGGCGTCGACGTGGTTGAAGAATTTGACGCCTTTCACCACCCGGCCACGGTCGACATCGAGACAGGGGATGATTCGCTTGGTGAGCATGGGAGATGATAGGCGCGGGGCTGTCTCGCCAGGTCATCGGGAACGCGCGCCCCTTCGGGGCAGCCGCTACGCGATTTTGTCGGTCGTCACCGGTTTAGTGATCAAATTGCGCGTCGAAGGCGATGGCCGACCGCTGGAAATCGAGTTTGCGGACCAACGCCGCCGCTTCGGCTGCGCCATGCTCTCGATCCATGCGGCTGTCTTCCCATTCGACGGATAGGGGGCCGTTGTAACCGACATCGTTGAGGGCCACGATGATCCGCTCGAAATCGATGTCGCCATGACCGGGCGAGCGGAAATCCCAATAACGGCGGTGATCGGCGAAGGTGGTGTGGCCGCCGAACACGCCGACGGTGCCGTCGCCTTTGCCCCACCACGCATCTTTTACGTGGCAATGGAAAATCCGCTTGCCGAAGGTGTAAATGAATTTGACGTAATCGACGCCTTGATAGCCCAGGTGCGATGGATCGTAATTGAAACCGAACCGGCGATGGCCCTTGACCGCTTCGATGGCCCGCTCGGCCGAGGCAATGTCGAAAGCGATTTCCGTCGGATGCACTTCCAAAGCAAAGTTCACATCGATTTTTTCAAATTCGTCGAGTATGGGGCGGAACCGCTTGGCGAAATCGTCAAAACCTTTTTGCCAATATGCTTGATCGGTCGGCGGGAATGCGTAAATGCTGTGCCAAATGCTGGAGCCTGTGAAACCGTTCACGACTGCGGGAAGCCCAGTCTTCTGCGGAGCGGCGTCGAAAAATGCCCGCGCCGCTTTGCCGGTGTCGATGAGCTTTTGTGCCGCTCGTTGCCGCACACCTTCCGGTTGGCCGTCGCCCCACACGTCGGGAGGCAAAATCAGCTTGTGCCGCTCGTCGATCAGATCACACACCGCCTGGCCGATCAGGTGATTGGAAATAGCGTAACATTTCAGCCCGTTGCTGGTGAGAATATCCCAGCGATTCTTGGCGTACCCCTTATCCTTGAGAGCTTTGTCCACTTCAAAATGATCGCCCCAACACGGCAGCTCAATGCCGTCGTAGCCAAGTTTCTTGGCCTTTTGGCAAATCGTCTCGAACGGTAAGTCAGCCCATTGGCCGGTGAATAGTGTGACTGGACGCGCCATGAATATCTCCTCGTTTTGAGCCGGAGATCACAGCTTAATGCGGCGATTTTGTCAATCGCGGGGCATCGGAGATTTCTGGCTCACCACAGTTTGTTCATTTCAGGCTAAAAGTTGCCGATATTATGAGAATGGCCTCAGCACGGGATATGCCTTAGAACGTCTTTGCGTGAAATCCCGGTGAGCTCAAAGGAGTGGAAGATGGGTTTCCTGGAATTTGGCTGTCAAGAGCGAAAATCCAACACAAAATCCACCCGTTTCGCTTCGCCGATCAATATCGAATTGCTCGAGCAACGTCAGTTGCTGTCGGCGCCAATCGTTGCTGTGCCTTTCGAGTACAACACGGGAACTGCCGCAAGCATTGCTGTCGACCATCACATTGATAAAAACTCGAGTCTGGTCAGATCCGATTCTTCGACATCCCTCCCAGCACCTATAGCCACCTCGCCAGGTACCGCGACTTCGCCGGGGCCGGTCATCACCACGCTCACTCCGACCCTCTCCTGGCAAGCGATCACCGGTGTAACCGGGTATCAGATCGATGTTTACAACCTGACCGCTCGAAGGAGCATCAGTTACATAACGAGCACAAATGTTGACAGCTTCAAGATTCCATCGACTGCTTTAATAGCGAGTGATTCGTATGCGTGGAATGTTCGTGCTCTCGATGGCGCAGAGTCGGGTTCGCCCAGTACGTATTTGTACTTTCAAGCGACGGCTTCTGCAGGCACCAAGCTGGCCGCTCCCGTGGCTAAGTCTCCGGGCAGCACCAGTTCGCCGGGATCAGTCATTAGCACGCTCACGCCGACGCTCTCCTGGCAAACGACCACCGGCGGAACTGTCACCGCGTATCAAATCAATCTTTATAATTTGACTACGAGAAGGAGCGTCAGCTACGAAACGAGCGCACGAGTTGACAGCTTCACGATTCCATCGACAACCCCTTTAACTGCCGGTGATGTGTATGCTTGGAATGTTCGAGCTTTGGATGGGAAGGTGTCGGGGCCGCTTAGCAGTTATCTCTACTTCCATACCGCGGCCCAGGTCACGTTGCCAGCGCCCGTCGCCGTTTCTCCGGGCAGCACCACTTCGCCGGGGCCGGTGATTACGGCGCTCACGCCAACGCTGTCGTGGCAAGCCATCACAGGCGTGACTTTTACTGGTTATCAAATCAATCTCTACGATGTCACCACCGGCGTCCTTGCGAGCTACCATGTCGGCGCAAGCGTGGATAGCTTTACCGTTTCATCGGCACTGACCGCGGGAAATAGTTATGAATGGAACGTTCGCGCTCTTAACGGCACGGTTTCCGGACCGCCGAGCGCAAATTTGTATTTCCAAGCCCAGGCGCAAAGCATTCCCACTCCCGACAGCGGCACTCTCGAATTGATCGTCAATCCAGTAACCGGCGACGTGCTGCTTGATGGCAACGATGCTGACGTTGTCTCGCTGCAGGTCACCAGCGCCAGCGACAGCCTCGTTGCGAGCAATTGGCTCGATTTGAATTCGCATGGCTTTACCACTTGGGCCGCCATCATTAAGAAGACGAACGGAATCGCGGAGTACGACACGCAGTTCCTGGCCAGCGGCGGCTACACGGTTCTTAACGGCGCCATCGACTACGGTGATGTGTTCAAGACGACCGGCACCAAGGACCTGGTCTTCAAATATGGGGTCGTATTGTCGAATGATACGACGGTCAACACGCTCATCGGCAATATCATCTACGAGACGCCCCAGTAGGCAGCGGCTGCGGCGAATCAGGTGTTCCTCCGGCAGACCTACCCCTTTCTGTTGCACAATTCGCTAGTTGACCGGCCCACGTTGGACGACTACCCTCAAGCGCTGGAATTCACTCATCATCAGAAGGAGAAATCTATGGCTCATCCATCCCATTCGTTGCCGCCGCTGCCTTATCCGTACGACGCATTGGAGCCGTACATCGATAAACAAACGATGGAAATCCATCACGACAAGCACCACAAGGCTTATTGCGATAACCTTGCCAAGGCGCTGGAGCAGGCACCGGAGTTGAACGATAAACCGCTGCACGAGCTGCTGGCGAATAATTGTGCGATCGTACCGGAAAAGATCAAAACGGCGGTGCGAAACAACGCCGGCGGGGCGCACAATCACGCCCATTTCTGGAAAATGATGAAACCCAAAGGTGGCGGAACGCCCAAGGGAAAACTCGGCGATGCGATCAGCAGCACCTTCGGCTCGTTCGACAAATTCAAGGAACTGTTCACCGCGGCCGCCACGACTCGGTTCGGCTCGGGATGGGCGTGGCTGGTTAAATCCGGCGATAAACTGGAAATCATTTCGACAGCCAATCAGGACAGCCCAGTGATGGAAGGCAAATTCCCGATCCTCGGCCTAGATGTGTGGGAACACGCTTACTATCTCAAATATCAAAACCGTCGGCTGGAATACATTGGCGCGTTCTGGAACGTCATCAACTGGGATTTCTGCGAAGAGCGATTTGGCCATGCCAAGTAGGGAAACGCCGCTGATGGCAAAAATCGCGCCGGCACAGCATCCGATTCACGAACTCATCGCGCACCGGTTTAGCCCGTTGGCGTTTTCGGATAAACCGGTCGAGCCGGCGAAACTGCTGTCGGTGCTGGAGGCCGGGCGATGGGCGGCGTCGTGCTTCAATGAGCAGCCTTGGAGCTTCATTGTGGCGACCAAGGATCATCCGGCTGAATATCAACAGATGCTGGAATGCCTGATCGAAAAAAACCGCGAATGGGCGGGCAAGGCGCCGGTGCTGATGATTTCCGTGGCCAAATTAAATTTTGACCACAGCGGGAAGCCGAATCGCCATGCTTTGCACGACGTCGGGCAAGCGGTGGCGAATATGTCGTTGCAAGCGACATCAATGGGCCTGTTGCTGCATCAGATGGCCGGCTTTGATGTCGAAAAGACCCGGCGGACTTATGAGATTCCTGCGACGCATGAACCTGTCGCTGCCATGGCATTGGGATATGGCGGTGATCCTAATTCACTTTCCGAACAATTAAAGCAGCGAGCATTGTCGCCCCGGTCTCGGAAAACCCTGGGCGATTTTGTCTTCAGCGGGCAATGGAACAAACGATCCGAGCTCGTGGCCGGCTAACACATAACTTGCCCGTCTTCGACCGATAGCGTTAAATACCATTCATGCGACGATTGTTTTTATCTGATTGCCAGGCGGGAGATATTGTCGAGGATGTTTTTGTCGTCGCCAATAAGCAGATTGCCCAGGGAACCAACGGAAAGTTTTACATTAAGTTTTTCCTGTCCGACAAATCCAGCCAACTTACCGCTCGGATTTGGAATGCTTCCCGGGATCAATTTAATGCCCTGCCCGAGACCGGGTTCGTGAAGCTGCGCGGCCGAGTCGAGAATTATCAAAACAATTTGCAGATCATCGTCGAGCAATTTGTCATCGCCGAGGATGGCTTTGATATCGGCGACCTGGTGCCGCACACGGATAAAAGCATCCCCGAGATGCAGCGCCGGCTGCGGGAGTTGCTCGACAGCATTCAAAATCGGCATCTGGCCGCGCTGATCGATGCGTATCTGAGTGACGTGAAACTGATGGAAGATTTTAGCCGTGCGCCCGCAGCTCAGAGTTTCCATCATGCGTTTCTCGGCGGATTGCTGGAACACACGCTCAACGCCATGGAAGTGGCGGATGCAGCGATGCGGTTTTATCCCGGCTTAAATCGGGATCTGGTGCTGGCGGGATTATTTCTGCACGATATCGCCAAGACATGGGAACTGACGTACGACACCAGTTTCGGTTACAGCGACAGCGGCCACCTTGTCGGGCATCTGGTCAAAAGTGCGATGTGGGTCGAGCAAAAGGCGCTGGCGGCGGAGAAAGTGCTGGGCGAAAAGATTCCGCAGCCGCTGATCGATACGCTGCAGCACATTATTTTGAGCCATCATGAGAAGCCTGAATTCGGTGCGGCCAAAGTTCCCGCTACGCCGGAGGCTCTGTTTGTCAGCATGATCGATAATATGGACGCCAAAATGATGATCGCGATACAAGCATGCCGAGGAGAATTCGGCGGATCAGTTGCTGGTGATGGAAATTGGACCGAATACATCAAATCGATGGGCGGCCGGCTTTATCGGCCTGATGTCGCGCCCAGTGATCCTGTCGAAACGGGACCACCAATTGCTCGGGAGGCAAAGCCCCCCAGCAAGCCGGTGCTCAACAATCCCATGTTTGAAACAGCGCCTCTGAAAAAGAAATGACGGTCATCTTCAAACCGCATCAAGAGCCGCTTTGAAATCGCGCTCCTGCCGCAGGCCGACGAATTTCTGTGCAACCTGGCCATCTTTGAAAAGAATCACCGTGGGAATCGCGCTAATGCCGTATTTGATCGACACCTCGCGATTGGCGTCGGTGTCGATTTTGCCGACTTTCACCTTGCCGACATAATCCGTGGCAATTTTCTCGATGGTGGGAGCGAGCATCCGACATGGCATGCACCACTCGGCCCAAAAATCGACAAGCACCGGCTGGGTGCTTTTGAGCACTTCCTGTTCGAAGTTCTGATCGGTGAGTTCAAGCACGTTTTGACCGGCCATATTGCTGCTCCATCCAGTTGAGAAGTCTCGTTCGATAATAGGAATGGCGGATAAAAGTGTCAACGCACGGGCCCGGTCCCCATGCACTCCGGCCTTGCGGCTTAAGCCGCAAGGCCAGTTTGCCCCAGATCCGGTTAACTTTGCCATCTGCGTTTGGCTCCTTATAATGCTGCGCTATGCCCACAGCTCCATCGCACGAGCGCAACGCCCCGTCACCCGCCGTTTATCGCCGCGTCCTTTTGAAAATCAGTGGAGAGGGATTTTGCCATGAAGGCGGCTTCGGCATCGAAGCCGAGGAATTGGAAACCATCGCCCATCAATGCGTGGACGTGGCGAAAATGGGCGTGGAATTGGCCATTGTGGTCGGCGGAGGCAATTTCATCCGCGGGGCGACCTTTGCCGAAGATGGGCACATTCCCCGTGCCACTGCCGATTACATGGGAATGCTGGCCACGGTTCTTAACGCCGTCGCGCTGCAGGAGACAATGGAGCGGTTCGGCCAACCGACACGGGTGATGTCGGCGATCAGCGTGTACAGCGTTTGCGAGCCGTTCATCCGCCGCCGGGCTGTGCGGCATCTGGAAAAAGGCCGTTGCGTGATCCTGGCCGCCGGGACGGGCAACCCGTTTTTTACCACCGACACCTGTGCCGCGCTGCGAGCCACCGAGCTGCAGGTGAATGTGCTCCTGAAAGCGACCAAGGTGGATGGGATTTATGATTCGGATCCGAAGAAAAATCCGCAGGCCAAACAATATTTCAATATCAGCTATCCCGAGGTACTCGAAAAGCAGCTTCGGGTCATGGATCTGACGGCCATTACGCTCTGCATGGAGCGCAAGATTCCGCTGGTGGTGTTTAATTTGAAAACGCCCGGCAACATCAATCGGGTGATGCGCGGAGAACAGGTTGGCACCAAGATCGTGCCGCACGCCGGCGATTTGAAAATGTAGCAATCTGCAACTGGGAGCGGCTTTATGCCCGCTGACGATATTTTATTGGATTGTGAAGAGCAGATGGAAAAAGCCATCGAGCACTTGCGGCATGAGCTGCGCGCGGTGCGGACAGGCCGAGCTTCACCGTCGTTGGTGGAGCATATTCACGTTGATTATTACGGCACGCCGACGCCGCTCAAATCGATTGCAACGATCATGGTTCCCGAACCGACGCAGCTTTTGATCAAGCCATTCAGTCCCGGCGACGCCAAGGCAATCGAAAAAGCGATCAGCGACAGCAAGCTGGGTTTGACGCCGCACAGCGATGGAAAACAGATTCGCTTGATGTTGCCGCCGATGTCGCAGGAAAGGCGATTGCAAATGGTCGGCCAGTGCAAGCAATTCGCCGAAGCCGCCAAAATTTCCGTGCGCAATGCCCGGCGGGATGCGAATAAACTCGTGGAAACGGAGCATAAAGGCAGCATTCTCACCGAAGATCAATCCGCCGATGCCAAGACGCAGATTCAGGATTTGACCAAACAGTACGAGGGCAAGATTGACGAACTGGTCGAGCACAAGAAACAGGAAGTGATGCAGGTGTGACACTGCCGCTCCCCGTCGTCGGTGACCGCCCCACATCTTTAGGCATGTCCGATGGCCGATGACATTCCACGTTCAGCCCACCTGCGCCGGCGGAATCTCCCGGCGTTCATCGCGCTCGGCGTGATCCTCTGCCTGGCCGGCGCAGTGCGGTTTTACAAGCTTGAGTTGAATGGGCTGTGGATTGACGAGGCTTTCACTTACCTGAGTACGACGGGGACGCAATTCCGCGGCTACATGGCGGTGCCGCAGAATGTGATTATCGAGCATCCGCCGCAATTGACAGACCCGGCATACGCCAAACCCTGGTGGCAGGTATTGCGGCCGGACACGCAGGATATCAATCCGCCTCTTTATTTCTTTTTGCTTCGGCTCTGGATGTCGGCGTTCGGCTGGCAGGACGCCGATGCGCGGGCTTTTTCCATCTTCGCAGGGCTTGCCGCCATTGCGTTCATGTATGGAGCCGTCAGTGAATTGAGCGGCCGGGTGTCAGGATTGTTTAGCGCGGCAATCATGGCTTTTTCGCAGGCGCAGATTGATTTTTCCCGCGAAGCCCGATCTTACATGCTGGTTATGATGCTGGGCAGCGCCGCCGCCTGGGCGATGGTTCGCATCGAAAAACGAGGGACAAGCCGACCTCGTCTCCTGGGCCTGGCCGTTACCTGCATCGCCATGCTCTTGACGCACTATTTTGCCTGCGCGATTGTGTTGACTTTGATTGCATATTCGTGGCTAAGACTGCGTGGCACTTGCCGCCGTCAAACACTTGGCGTGTGCATCGGCGCGCTGGTGCTATTCCTGGTTGCATGGAGCCCGGTCCTTTATTTGCAGGGCCATGGGGCGTCCAAGCGCGGCATTACCGAATTTCTCGATCGCTTTCCCGCACATTACTGGATGACGTTTTTAAGGCTCACGAGCCTACCGGTCCGTTACCTGTATGAACCGCTGCCGAACATGGAAATGCTGTCTCGTGTGATGCCGATCATTCTCCTGATCGCCCTGGCCATGCTACCCCGCAGACCCGATTTGCTGCTATGGATCCTGTGGGTCCCGATCAATATTTTTCCCTCATTGCTGACCGATTTGACTAATCACAGTATGAGCCTGGACTTGCGGCGGTACACGATCCCCGCAAGCCTGGGGGTGTACGCCTTGCTGGCCACTCTATGCAACCACATGCGGCCAAACTGGAGATATCTTTTTCCCTACGCAGTCCTGTTGGGTTGTTGTATTCATTTCACCCAGGTCTACACGGCGCCGGCCCGAGCGCGGCAAAAGTGGCGGGAGTTGGCCAAGGAATACAAGGAGCTGGTGCAGCCAGGTGACCTGACCATCATGCTCGCAACTCCGCCGCGCCAAGATGATTACACAGACTATCTGTGCATTGGCCGCTATCTGGACCAATGGCCTGGTCCAACCCTGCTATTAAATCAGCCGCCATCTCCCAAGCTTTTACGGGAAATCCAAGCATATCATCACGTTCTCGTGATCAGCCACGGCGCCGAAAACACACTGCTCGATTCCCTATCTGGCGCGAAGGTCGACGATTTGCGACAACAGGTTTTTCTCGGGGAGATTTACCGCATTTCATTGCCCGGCTTGCATCCAAGCTCGGAGCCGCGGTGATACTGGCCCGGAAATATTCCGTGCTCTTTGCGCTGGAGCTTATTCTCCTCGCCGCGGGAGTGCTACGCTTTTACCGCCTGGATCTGAACAGCCTTTGGATTGACGAGTGCTTCACTTACCTGAGCACAACCGGCGCCCAGTTCCGTACGTTCACGGCGTTGCCGGTGAACGTGATTATGACGCATCCGCCGCCGCTGACCGACCCGGCGTACGCCAAACCCTGGTGGCAGATCCTGCGCCCCGACACCCAGGATATCCATCCGCCTCTGTATTTCTTTTTGCTTCGGCTCTGGGTGTCTGTCTTCGGCTGGCAGGACACTCATGCCAGGGCTTTTTCGATCCTGGCGGGACTTTTGACCATTGCCTTCATGTATGCAACGGTCAGTGAATTGAGTGGTCGGGTGTCCGGCTTGTTTACTGCAGCCATCATAACTTTTTCGCAGGCGCAAATCGATTTTTCACGAGAAGCCCGATCTTACATGCTGGTTATGATGCTCGGCAGCGCTGCAGCCTGGGCGATGGTCCGCATCGAAAAACGAGGGCTAAGCCGGCTTCGTCTGCTGGGCCTTGCCGTAACTTGCATCGCCATGCCATTCACGCATTATTTTGCTTGCGCCATTGTGGTAACTTTGATCGTTTATTCCTGGCTTAGGCTGCAAGGCGAGTCCCGCCATCAAACACTTCGCGTATGCATCGGCGCGCTATTGATATTCCTGGTCGTATGGAGTCCGATTCTTTATTTGCAAGCCCATGGGGCCTCGAAAAGGGGTACCACCTATTATTCCGATGGTACCCCCGCGCATTATTGGTTGACGTTCTTGAGGCTCACGATTCTCCCTGTCCGTTACCTGTACGAACCGCTTCCTAACATGGAAATGTTGTCTCGTGCGATGCCGATCATTCTCCTGATCGCGCTGGCCCTGCTGCCACGGCGACCCGATCTGCTGTTGTGGATTCTGTGGATCCCCATCAATGTTTTACCTTCTTTGTTGATCGATTTGACTACGCACAGCATGAGCCTGGACCTGCGGCGGTACACCATCTCCGCAAGCCTGGGGGTGTACGCCCTGATGGCTGCCTTATGCAACCACATGCGGCCGAGCCTTCGGTACGTGTTGCCGTGTGCTGTCCTGATGGGCTGTTTGCTGCACTTCACCCAGTCATATTCCACATCGGGTCGGACACGGCAGCAATGGCGGGAGTTCGCTAAGGAATATGAGCAATTGGCCGAGCCGGGCGATCTCACCATCATGCTGGGTCAGAGGCCCCTGCGCGACGATTACACTTATTTTTTATGCATCGGAAGGTACCTGCCGTCGTGGCCAGGCGCGACGCTGTTGATGAACGGCCCTGCATCACCATCCCTGATGCGTCAAATCAGCGCCTATCACCATATTTTGGTCATAGGCGGCCCGTGCAAGGAATGGGTGATCGACAAATTGCCGGGCGCCGTTATTAATGGCGAGCGCCAGCGGGCCTTCGTCGGGCAGATTTATCGCTTGACGCTTCCGGAGTCTTCACCGGCATTGCACCCGGGCTGACGACGGTGGCCGCCGCACAGCTTGTCGGCTACCATTCCGCACTTTCGACAAGACGGATTCCCGATGGTCGATGTTCCCCAGCAGACTTCATCTTTGTCTCGCGACCGTTATGTAGTGCTACTGATTCTTGGTGTGATCCTGGCCGTCGGGGGTGTGCTGCGCTTCTATCGGCTCGACCTGAACAGCCTTTGGATTGACGAGTGCTTCACTTACCTTAGCACCACGGGTACGCAATTCCGCGGCTACATGGCGGTGCCGCCCAATGTGATTATTGAGCATCCGCCTCAATTGACCGATCCGGCGCATGCCAAGCCATGGTGGCAAGTCTTGCGTCCCGACACGCAGGATATTCATCCGCCGCTCTATTTTTTCCTGCTGAGGTTGTGGGCTTCGGTGGTGGGCTGGAGCGCGGTGCAGTTGCGGGCGTTTTCGATTTTGATGTCGCTGATCGGGATTGCGCTGCTATTTGCTGTAGTGCGGGAATTGAGCGGCAACTTTTCGGGTTTGTGGGCGGCCACAATCATGGCGGTCGCGCAGCCACAGGTGGATTTGGCCCGCGATGCACGGCCTTACACCATGATGGTGGCTTTGGCGCTGGCCACCACCTGGGCGCTGGTGCGGATCGAAAAACATGGCCTCAATCGGCGACGCCTGGTGGCCTTGGCGATCGGTTCCCTTGCCCTGCCTTTGACGCACTATTTTGGCATTTTTGTCGATGCCACGCTCGTTGTTTATGCCACGCTGCGGCTGCGGGACAAAAATCGCCGCGCGGCATTAGGCGCTTGCATTGGGGCTATGGCTCTATTTCTGATCGCGTGGGGTCCTGTTCTGTACCTGCAAGCACACGGCGTTTCCGGCAGAGGAATCGAAATTTTTCACGACACCGAGCCGCATCATTTCATTCAGACATTCGCTCGCCTGGCGCTGATGCCCGCTCGGTACCTGTACGAGCCATTGCCCAACAGCCTATTCCTCTCGATGGGCCTGGCGATTCTGTATGTCTTGCCTTGGATGCTGCATCGCCGCCGGCCGGATTTATTGCTTTGGGCATTGTGGATTCCGATCAACTTTCTCCCTTCGCTGCTGGTCGATCTTACTCACCACACTTTCAGCCTGGAGATCGACCGCTACACCTTCCCAGCAAGTGTCGGCGTCTATGCCCTGCTATCGGCGCTTTGTCGAGACCTTCCACTCCGTCTGCGCAACGCCCTGCCGGCGATCGCTGTTGCCGGTTGCCTGATTCATCTGCAGCAGGCCTACAGCACCTTCGGCCGCACCCGGCAGGATTGGCGGAAATTTGCCGAGCAATACCATGAACTTGCCAAGCCGGGATGCCTGACCATTTTTCCGTCCAAGCAGAACGATTACGTCCATTACCTATGCCTGGGTGAATATGTCTCGCCGCTGCCCGGACCAGCCCTGATCCTGACCGCCCCGCCATCTGCGCAAATGGTGGAGCAAATCCGAAGTTTCCACAATGTGGTCATCGTTGGCGCTGCACCGCTTGTACAACAATTTTTCCCGCGCGCTTCGATCCAGGACATCCGCCAAATCCAATTCATCGGCACCATCTGGCAATTGCGCTTTGCTCCCCAACCGACTACTCGTCAAACTTTCGCCGAGCCTCCCCATTTGCCGCGCTCAACACCCTGATCGACTTGGCAATATAATCGGTGGCCTGAAGAAGGTTCCGATAACTCGGGTGATCGGGGCTGGGGTCCGGGGCCTTGGCGCGGGCGCAGTTTTCAATGGCATTGGAAAATCGTTTCGACTAGACTTTCATGCCCGTCCGTTCCAATCGATGGCAAAAGAGGAGAACATATGAGTGGTCAGTCTCTGGTGGCGGATCCATATATCTCGAACGCTCCGATTGCTCCCAATGCAAAACGGCTGCTTCTAGCCGGGTTCATGGCAATCCTCGTGGCAGGTGTTGGATTTTCCATCCGTTCGTCGGTCTTCGATTCGCTGCGCGGATCGTACGCATTCAGCGATACGCAGCTAGGGAACATCAACGGCGGCGGCATGACCGGCTTTTGTTTCGGGATCATTGTCGCAGGATTGCTCGCAGACGAACTCGGATATGGCTTGCTGGTCTGCGTCGCATTCCTCTCTCATCTTCTGTCCGCCGTTATTACTTTGGCCGTTCCCGCGACTGCAACAACGGCTTCGGCATACCAGCACTTGTTCTGGGGATCGTTCATTTTCGCAGTCGCCAATGGAACCCTCGAAGGTGTAGCCAACCCGTTGATTGCGACCCTTTTCCCTCACAACCGCACGCATTATCTCAACATGCTGCACGCGAGTTGGCCTGCGGGTCTGATGATTGGCAGCGGCATCAGCCACGTGCTTGGCGATAAACTCGGATACGGGTGGAAGATCCAATTGGGCCTGTTCATCGTGCCGGTGGTCGGCTACGGCCTACTGTTCCTCGGTCAAAAGATGCCCAAATCGGAAGCCGCGGAAAAGGGATTGAAATTCTCGGAGATGTTTAAGGATGTCGGTATCCTTGGAGCCTTGATTGCCTGCGGCTTACTGGCAATCTTCTTCGGCCAAAACGTGTTCCTGCCGCTTGCCGGGCTGTTGAAAATCCAGCCCAGCACGGCGCTGGACATCGGCTACTTCATCGGTGGCGCTTTGCTGTTAACCGTAGCGGTGATGACCCGCTTCTCGATCGGCGCCTGGGTTTTGTTCGTCCTCTTTATCGCGCATGGCTTGGTCGGTACTGTCGAACTCGGAACAGATAGCTGGATTCCTAACACGGGTAACTCACTCTTTGGCGCGGGTTCCGGCTTTTACCTTTTGACTTACAGCTCCTTGCTCATGTTCGTGCTGCGATTTGGTGGACATTTCATCGAGAAGATACTCGGGTTGTCGCCAATCGGCATTCTGCTCTGTGCGGCGGTGCTTGCCTGTTTAGGGTTGAACCTACTGAGTTTCTCTCCCACACTAGGGATGGCATTGGCTGCCCTCACCGTGTATGCGCTCGGTAAGGCTTTCTTCTGGCCAACCATGTTGGCCGTAGCGTCCGACCGCTACCCAAAGACCGGAGCCATCGCCATCAGCATGATGGGCGGCATCGGCATGTTGGCCGCGGGGCTGCTTGGCGGACCAGGCCTCGGTTACGCCAACGACCGGTTCGCTGGCAAGAATTTGCCCGCTGCGTATCAGGAATTCCGCTCTAACACGGTTTCTCAATTCCTCGGTCAAGGCGAGACACACGGAATTGATCCAATCAAATTGAAAGCCGCCCAAAAAGCGGTTGCTGACAACAAGGCCACTGAAGGCCAAAAGGCTGCCGTCGCCGCTTACCAGATGGGGAATCGCCAAACTCTCCGTGCCGATTCGGCAATCCCGTTCACGATGGCCGTCATTTATCTGCTGTTGTTCATCTACTTTAAGAGCATCGGCGGGTACAAAGCGGTTCACCTTGCCGGCACGCATGGGGATGAGCGAATGATCGGATTGCCGGTTGAACCGGCGCGCGGTGTCAGTTAACGAAACGACAACGCTTCCCGTGCCTGACGAACGATGCGCGCGGCTTCCTCTGGCATTCCCGCTACCGCCGTGAGATGCCCCATCTTGCGGCCGGGCCGTGGTTCATTTTTGCCGTACAAATGCAGCTTGACGTTCGGCATCGCCAATGCTGCCGCCCAATTTGGCTCGCCTTGCGACCATTCATCGCCGAGCAGATTGGCCATCGCCGCCGAGCAATAGACTTTCGTCGATCCCAACGGCAATCCGCACACTGCCCGCAGTTGCTGTTCGAATTGGCTGGTAACACTGGCGTCGATTGTTAAATGTCCCGAATTGTGCGGCCGAGGGGCAATTTCGTTGACAATCAACTTGCCGCTTTTGGTAACGAAGAATTCGACGCAGATGACACCGACCACATCAAGCTGCTGCATCACGGAGCGGGCGATGTCAATCGCCTGAATCTGCTGATTCGGCGGGAGACTCGCCGGAAAAATCGACACATCCAAAATGTGATGGCGATGCTCATTTTCGATCACCCCCCAGTGCGCAAATGATCCATCCAACCCACGAGCCGCGACAACGGATACTTCTTTTTCAAAATCAACGACGACCTCGAGCACGAACTCCCCGCCGGGTGATTCGGACAGAACATGTTGAATCTGCTCGGCGGTCTGCACGTTCCATTGGCCTTTGCCGTCGTAACCAAAGCCAGCGGTTTTCAAAATGGCGGGTAAGCCGGTGTGTGCGATTGCCGCTGGAATTTCCAGGGTGTTGCGAATCGCTGCAAATGGGGTGAAGGGAAACCCGTGGCCTGAAAGAAATGTCTTTTCCCGGAGCCGATGCTGCGTGGTGTGAAGGACATCGCCATGAGGTCGAACCGGCGCGACCTCCGCCGCTGCTGCCGCCGCTGCTGTGCTGACATTCTCAAACTCGAATGTCACCACGCTCACTTGGCGAGCAAAATCACGGACGGCCTGCAAATCTTCGTAAGCGGCTTTCACCTCGACATCGGCAATTTGGCCGGCCGGCGTATCGTTATCCGGCGAGAAAGTGTGAACGCGATAACCCATCCGCCGAGCGGCGATGGCGAACATTCGGCCAAGCTGTCCGCCGCCCAGGATGCCGACCGCGGAGCCCGGAAGAATCATGGACGCTTCATTGGCCATCGAGCGTTTCCGCCTGGACTTTTTGCGTTTGCTCGACGCGGAACTGGCGAAGTTTTTCCCGTAACTTCGGCTGGCCGTTGGCCAGGATGGCAATCGCCAGCAACGCAGCATTCGTAGCTCCTGCCTTGCCGATAGCCATCGTGCCGACCGGAATGCCGCCGGGCATTTGCACGATCGACAGCAGCGAATCCAGGCCCCGCAACGCCTGGCTTTCGACCGGAACGCCGAGCACCGGCAAGAGGGTTTGGGCAGCGGCCATTCCCGGCAAATGCGCAGCGCCGCCGGCTCCGGCGATGATCACCTGCACCCCGCGCACTTCGGCGGAGGATGCGAATTCCGCCAACCAATTGGGCGTGCGATGGGCCGACACAATTTCGCACTCGTGCGGTACGCCGAACTGCGTGAGAATTTCCGCGGCGTGGCGCATGGTTTCCCAATCGCTTTTGCTGCCCATGATGACGCTGACTTGGGGATTGGCCGAGTTACTCATTGCACTGACAGTTTTACTCGATCAGTGTTTGGATTGGTAACGGCGCGGTGGTGTTGGTGTCTACCCGGCATCTCCCTATAATGCCCCGCTTTCCATCAAAATGGGTTTAATCGTTCAAAAATTCGGTGGCAGCAGTGTTGCGGATGCGGAGCGAATTCATCGGGCTGCGCGCAGAATCATCGCCGCCAAGCAGCGCGGGAATCAGGTGGTGGTGGTCGTCAGCGCCATGGGCGATACCACGGATGATTTGCTGGAACTGGCCCGCAAGGTTTGCGAATTTGATGGACGATCGTGCGTGCCTCACAAGCGGGAAATGGACCAGTTGCTGGCGACCGGCGAGCAAGTGACGATCGCGCTGATGGCCATGGCGCTGCACGCCCAGGGCCATGAGGCGATCAGCTTCACCGGCGGACAGATCGGCCTCATCACCGATAATTCATTTTCCAAGGCGAAGATTCAATCGATCAACAAGCAGCGGATTTTTGATCAGTTGAACGCTGGAAAGATTGTGATCGTGGCGGGGTTTCAGGGCGTGACGCCGGAAGGTGATTACACGACTTTGGGTCGCGGTGGGAGCAACGCTACGTTGGTCGCGGTCGGAGCAGTGCTGCAAGCGGATGTCTGCGAAAACTACACCGATGTGGACGGCATTTTCACCGCCGATCCGCGCATTGTGCCAAATGCCCGCAAGATCGACCGCATCAGTTACGATGAGATGCTGGAGCTGGCGGGCTTGGGCGCATCAGTGCTGCAAACCCGGGCGGTTGAATTCGCCAAGAAATATAACATTCCGCTGCATGTGCGCAACAGCCAGAACGACAGCGAAGGGACGTGGATCGTGTCGGAGACCCCAAACATGGAAAACATTGTTGTATCTGGAGCGGCTTTAAAGAAAGACCTGACCCGCGTCACGATTAAAAACGTGCCGGATCATCCCGGCGTGGCGGCGCGCATTTTCGGGGCGATTGCCGAAGCCAATGTCATGGTGGACGACATTATTCAGAACGTGATGGACGACAACACCGCCAACATCAGCTTCACTATCGAGCACGATGAGCGGCACGATATCAAGGCGGTGGTGGAAAAGTTGGCCAAAGAGCTCGGTCCGGCGGTTAGGGCGATTTACCATGCCGATCTGGCGAAGGTGAGCGTGGTCGGCGTTGGCATGCGGTCGCATACCGGAGTGGCTCAGCGCATGTTCAAGACCTTGGCCGAGGCGAAGATCAATATTCAGAATATCACGACGAGCGAAATTAAGATTAGCTGCATCATCGACAAAGCCGACGGGCCACGGGCGCTGCAGTTGGTGCATGATGCGTTTGAGTTGGGGAACGCGAAATGAAGAACCCGGCCGAGGACGACCGGGCTCTCTTGTATTCAGTTGTCATTCAGGCGTGCAAGGCCGCGGTTATCCCGCTTTGGTTGCAGGGAACGGTTGCTGATTCGACGCTGGATGCGGAATATTCTGCGGCATGATTCCCGTATTGGCTCTCGGATGGGCGCTGTCGTACACCTCTTTCATCCGGGTCGTCGTCAGATGCGTATAAATCTGCGTCGTGCTCATGCTCTGATGGCCGAGCAGCTCCTGCACGCTACGCAAATCGGCACCGTTGTTGAGCAGATGCGTGGCGAAACTGTGCCGCAGTGTGTGCGGGCTGATGCCGGGGTCCAGGCCGGCTTCCACCAGATATTTGTCCAACTTGCGGCGCACGGAGCGAGTGCTCAACGGTTCGCCGTGCTTATTTAGGAAAACGCGCTGCTGATATTGCCCCTGGCTGCGGGAGTCAATCGCCCGGAGTTCAAAATACCGCTGCACCGCTTTGATCGCTTGCGAGCCGATCGGCGTCAGGCGATCCTTACGGCCCTTGCCGCGGACGCGCAAAATTCCTTCCTGTAGGTCCATGTCCTGCATATCCAGCTCGACCAGTTCGCTGACACGTATGCCGCTGGAGTAAAGCACTTCGAGCATCGCTTTGTCGCGGGCGGAGAGCAGATCGCCATCGCCGGGTGCATCGAGCAGCTTTTGAACCTGTTCCAAATCCAGGCACTTGGGCAGCCGCTTTTCCTGTTTCGGCGTACGGATGGCGCTTAACGGGCTGACCTGCACGAGACCACGGCGAATCATGAATTTGTAAAAGCTGCGGAGCGTGGCCAGCTTGCGGGCGGTCGTGCTCTTGGTGTAATTCTGGCCGAACAGGTAATTCAAGAATTCGCGGATGGTCAGCGGCTCACACTGGATGGTGCGCTCATCCACCGCTTCGGGCGTGGGGATCGACCGATCCGGTGCGCTGGAACCGGGCCCAATCTCGCCGCCGAGGTATTGGCCAAACTGGATCAGGTCCGCGCCGTAGCTCTTGACCGTGTAATCGGAAAAGTGCTTTTCGTGGCGGAGATATTCCAGGAACTGGCGGACATACGGCGTGAACGCCTTGTCGAGCAGTTTGCTGGAGGAATTGGAAGCTTTACCCTGAGCCGTGATTGCGACGGAGGCGGCGGCAGAGTTAACGGTCGAAGCGCTGGGTGCGTTCATAAATTACCGGCCGGGCGATAGCGCCGTGAGCGCGATCGCAAAAGACCAGGGGCATTAGTACCGGGGTATTAACCCGGCGTGACTTGCCACACGGTCGGCGACTCCGGGTGGCCCGCTTTGCAGGACGCTGCGACTCCGTCGCAAAGATGTGCCTTGCTTCCATAAGGCCCTTGTGCGTCCCACGGTCGGCGAAGACTGCGGGTCTTGATTATCCAGTTGCGGTTCGTCTTTCCTTTTGCAAGCGATTTCCAAATCGCCTTCGATCACAAACCGCAAAAGGATTATCGGTTCAGGCGGCCTTTTTCGGTAAATAACTCTTTAACTCCTTAGCCAGATGCTGTCCCAATTGGTGCGACAAGACCGCGGCATCGAACCAATCAAAGCTATTTTGCCGTTTTTTGACCATCTCGATGAGGGCGTCGAGAACCTTGGATTCCTCGCCGACTTGATAGCGAAAGCAAAAGTGCTGACGGCCTTTGACAAGGCTCAGCGTTTTTAATTCTCCGGTGGCACTCATATTTAATCTCCGGAAGAGGCGACATTCTGCGGTCGGGGGATGGGACGCAATTTGGGTGAGTCGAGCAATTCGGCGATCAGGCCGTGGTAAACGAATCCGCTGTAGCAATCCATGTCGACGAGATATTGCTTGGCGCCGTAAGGCCCCATCGGATCGTTGCGGCCCTGGGCGAATCGATTCAGAGCCGCCCGGACGGAGCCATTCTGTGCATCGTACATGCCGACAACTTGAATCAGTGTTGGAGCCGGCGTGGAATTGGGAGCGGTCGTCAAAGCAGGCTGTCGGGCCATTTGCCGCGGATCGACCGAGCTGGCCAGGCGGGTCGCCGGTTCGCCCCGACGAAATAACTGCACGGCCGCCCCGATCTTCGGCGGATTGTATGGATCGTATGCCGTAATGGTGGCCACGACGATTCCGTCAGCCCCGAGCAAATCACACAATGTGGATGCCTGCTGTTCCGACTGGAGCTTAGCCAGATGCATGCTTTGCAGCCCTTCGGCGACACGGTTCACGGGAATTACCGTCAAGCCACTGACCTGCTGAAGCTGTTCGTACAGCAGATCGGCCTGGAGGATCGGATCAATATTCTCGCCGCTCAGATTCAGGACGGGAGCCACGGCCCAAATCTGGCGATGCGCCCCGGGCATAAAGAGAGGATGTTCCACGCCATACTGCGGCGGTGGTTTTTGCGTGCAGCCTGCGGCACACATGGCAATGCCAAGCAGTAGCCCACCGATCCATCTTGTTGCACGCTGCATATTGGTCATCATTTGCATGGCTTCTTCCGTGAAGCGTCCATTGGGGCTACGGTTCGATTTCCGCCGGTTCGTTGGCGGCGGTTTTATCCATGGCCGGGCGATCCTGCGTTGGCATCGACCAGATACATTCGTGGCCGCTGCGGTCGCTGACGAAGTAAATACTGCCGTCGGCAGACCAGCATGGTGAGGTATTGTGATTGGCCCCATCGGTCAGCCGGCGACGATCGCGGCCGTCGGAGGCCATGATCCACACATCCTGCTTAATGGGGGAGCCGCCGGTGGAAATGCTGGAACACGTCACTGATTTCCCGTCGGGACTCCATGACGGGGCGACCAATGCAGAAGTGGCGCTGGCGGCAATTTCGGTCAGGTTCGTCGCCTCGACAGCGCCATCTTCGCCACGGGTAAGCTGGCACGTCCAAATGCTGAACCAGCGTGACCCGCGAGCCCGGGTTTTTTGAAACACAATGACATCCACATTTTGCTGCGGCGACCAACTGGGAAACAATCCCGAGCCGATGGTTTGTCTTTGCCCGCTGGTAATATCGACGACGACCAATTTCCAATCGTCACCGGATTCTTCCGATTTACTGCAGCAGACCAGCCGCTGACCATCGGGCGAAAAGCTGGGGTGCATATCGTCGGTATCCCCATCGGTGAGGGGCGTGATATCCCGGCCATCGGCGGTCATCACGTAAATGTGCCACCGTCCACCGCGGTTGGAGCTGAAGGCAATCCGCCGGCCGTCACGGCTGATGCACGGCTGCACTTCATCGGCGGGACCGTCGGTCAATTGCACGACCAGCGGCGAAGTTATTGCCTGGCGAAACAGATGCGTGCGGCCGTTCTCGCGCGACCCGGCAAATGCCATCCATTTTCCATCCGCATCGACGCAAACATCGGCATCGAATCCGGCATTGACGAAGGTACGTTGATGCAGCGCGGGATTGAGTGAAACGGTCTGGACACCCGGCCGGGTAAATTCGCCGAACGGGTTGACGGGTTTGGATTGCTCGTTGTTGGCGTCGATTAAATCATGGGGCAGGTATTGCGGGGGCGCGGGGGTTGCCTCAGCTTCTTCCTGGGGTTGGCTTTGCGGCGGCCGGATGCTCATCGACATCGAGCATCCGCCGATGGCGATCGCCCACGGCAGAAGCACAAGCCGCACGGTCAGTGGAAATCCGATGTGCCGATTCATGGTCATGCCGCCGCTTGAACGCCTCGTTGCCATGCCGCAATGGGCGGCCGCCCTTACGGTTATCGGCTCCATCGATCACGCCATTAAACGGCGTCGGCGAACGATGCCTCAAAAATAGTTATCGGACGTGCGATGCGGCGGGCTTGAGCCGGCGGGATGAATGCAGTCGATTTATTGCGGGGTGCCGAAGAATTCGGTGATGTCTTCCAAATGCCAGCCATCCCCGGGATTGCGGAAGAGAAAACTCAAACGGAGTTCGCCCTTTTCAAACTTTGCCAAGGCCTGAATTTTGGCCAGCCGTTCATCGCCGCCGTGAACCGTTTCGGAAAATGGAGGAACGTGATTCCATTTCAGTGATTGCAATGGGCCGTATGCCTGGGGGTGTTGATAGCTAAGCCATTTTCCGCGCAGGCTATCGGAAGAAATGCGTGACTGAAATTGGCTGTCGAAAAGCTGATAAGCCTGGTCGTATTTGCTCGCTTTCACATCGTCGACGAGGTGGTCGAGGATGACCGACATTTGATCGACATCGTGCTGCACTTTTCGCTCGTCCTGGACGATGTGGGCAATGATGCCGCCGCCGATGGCCAGGGACAGCACCAGGCCCAAAACGGCCATGGGGGTGCCCTTTTCAGTGCCGCTGCTGTTGTGAATTCTGTGCCAGGCAAAGATGGAAACGATGACTCCGGCAGCCGGGATGACCAGCAGCAATGGGGAAAAGATTGCCAACCCGCTGGCCAATCCGAGCAGCGCGCCGATGATGGCGGCCGTGTTCACCGCCACATATTTCTGGCTGGCAACGCCTGCGGTGGTGGACATGTGATGCAGTTTCGACAGGGGATCGCCCGACGAATCGGCGGCGTCGCTGGTCACCGGGGACGTGGCAGGCGGATGCGGCACGGTCATGGCCATGACAATAGCGGGTCGAAAAGGAATTGGGAATACTGGCGGAGAAAGTGTCCCCTCGGGACGACCGCTACGCGGGACGATCGAGTCACGGATTGCTATTTAGCTCAAGTTACCTCAGCCACCCCTCCGATGGTTATCTGACGTGCCAAGCGATCAGTTATCTCCGGTGAAGGCGGTAATGGCTCATGAATAGACAACAGATCATCGAAGCCGTTCGGGCGCACAATCCAACGGCCCGGGAACAATTTTTAGCGCAGTTTGATGAGCAAGCTTTGCAGCAGTACCTGCAACACCTGAAAGCGGCCAAGCATCGCGGCGTCCGCATTCATGGTTGGGTGCGCAAAAGCAAGATGCGCATGGCGTCTTGAAAATTTGGCCGCCCCCAAAAAAAGACCCGCACCACCGCGTTAAGCGGCCGGCACGGGTTATGCGTCGTCTAAAGTAATCAGGTCAATCGCTGTGCGAGACGTTCCAGGTCGACATGAAGCTGCCGGGACGGGACATCGTCACGTTCTGGTCAAAATCATCGATCGCCTGCTGCCAGTCATAGGCGGCGTAACGCAGCTCTCGTGAGGCGTTTTCGCCGCTGGAATAGGCCGGTGGGCCGAGCAAATCCGCTTGCAAGCCAGAAGAAGATGATTGCTGGCAACCCTGGCTCAGCATCGCTGCCGCGCCGAGCATCGTTATGATGCCTAACGATTTAAGCGTTACAAAACGAATCATGATGCGGCCTTCCTGTTGCGATGCACCTGTTGAATTCTGCCACAGCGCAGACAATGTACCCGCCTTTGGCATTGGCTGTCAAAGATTATATCGTCCGGGCAACGTCGGCAGCATGATCCACGCCATGATGGCCCCGCGGATCGGTCAAGAGCATTTGCAGGGCGTTTCGCCATTCGATGTAAGCGTATGGTACATCAAATGTTACGTGCAAATCCTTCAGTTGGGCGTGAAATAGCTCGTATCGCTCCTGCTGCCACTGGGTACTGGTCGGATCACAGAAAAAAATGCGGCAACCGAACGGCCGAAATGAGTGGACACCGCAAAGCTTGCCGGATTGGAATGGGCAGCCGCTACCGTTCCATGCCGCGAAGCTTTGGCGAAGGTGATCGGGACCAAATCGGGTTTTCAATTCATGCGCGAACACCGCCAACTCGATGGTGGTGATAAACATGCGATGGCCGTACTCCTCAAACTTGCAACATCGCCCGGACATTTCACACCGCGGCCGCCGCTGATCGATTTCCCGCTGCACCTGCGCATAGAGCTCACCGACAGCCTGCCGCACTTCCGTGCGATCGGCGGCAAGCCATACATGATCGACCCAATTGCTATCCATTAACTCTCTGGTTGCTCATACACCGGTCGCTCCGCCGATACCGCCGACCCGGTAATGGCAGCGAGAATCCGATCGATGTGAACGTGCCCGTTTTCGATGAAGACGACGAATTTATCCTGCGTGCCGCCCGTAACCGTTCCGGCCAAATAGATGCCGGGAACGCTCGACTCCATCGTGCGGCGATCGTACACCGGCTTGTGGCACGGCCCGCTTAACTCGATCCCCGCCATGCGGCACAGCGACATATCCGCCTCGTAACCGATGGCCATCAACACAAAATCCGCAGGAACCTCGACGGTTGAACCATCCGCTTGCCGCAGCAGCACCATTGACGGCGTGATCTTCAGCGGAACCGTCGAAAAATAGCCGTGCATATCATCGTCTTTGAGCAAGCCGCTGATTTCGGGATAGAGCCAATATTTCACATGCTTCGAATCAAGCTGCTCGCGGCGATAGCTCAGACTCACCTTCGCCCCGGCGTGATGGCATCGCAAGGCATTTTCGACCGCCGAGTTTTTGCCGCCGATGACCATCAACTGCTTACCGAAATAGGCGTGTGGATCATCCAAGCGGGTCGAAACATGCGGCAGATTTTCGCCTTCGATGCCGAGCTTGCGCGGATGGGCTGTTCCACCGGTTGCCAGCACCAATCGCCGGCAGTGATAACGGCAATTCCCCGCCGCCGCCCTGGTGGTGAGTGCAAAACCTTCAACATGCTTTTCAATTTGCACGACCGGCTCATACGTGTTCACCCGCAAATCAAATTGCTGCACGACGGTGCGAAGATACGTCAGGTATTGCTCCCGTGTGCATTTGTTCTGATCCGGCGTCTGCAGGGGAATGCCTGCGATAGAGATGCGATCATTCGAGCTAAAAAACCGTGTCTGGGGTGGAAACCAACTGATGGTGTGCCCAATCTGCTGGGAATCAAACTGCAGATAGTCGACTCTGGCCTTTTTGAATGCGACGGCCAGCTCCAGGCCGATGGGCCCGGCGCCGATGATCGCCACATCCGTACTCTGCGTCGTTTTCACGCCGGGATGATAGTCGTGCGGCGTTCATCTGCCCACCCGCATGATCTCAGAAGGTTTCACTTGGCAGGCACTTTAATTGGAGGCTTGGCAATACGTGGATCCAGTCCCCGCGAGGTTTCTTCGTGGATTTCCGCCTTGTGTTCCCGATGTAACCGTCGGGTGCGCCACACCTCGTAAGCAATAAATCCGACGACGATCACGCTAAGAACGACCGCCAGCTCCCAACCGCTGCGCTCAATTTGATGGGCGACCATCGGCAGCTTGTCGGCGAATTCCCAACCTAGAAAAAGGAATAATCCGCCGCTGATAATGGCCGCCAGTCCATCAGCGATGATGAATTTGGCAAAATTGTAGCGAATGGTTCCCGCGGAGACGACCATCACGCCACGGACGCCCGCCAGCAATCGCCCGATGGCCACCACCCAAATACCCGATCGCTGAAAAAGCTTTTGCAGCTTTTCGATTCGACCTTTGGTGACAAGCTTTCCGATGACAGGCACGCTGGTGATATTCAGCCCAAACCGGCGGCCCATGAAATAGAGTACGCAATCGCCGCCGATGATTCCGCACCATGCCAGGATCGCCGCCGGGGCCAGTTTCATGTGGTACGATCCAATCAACGCGCCGGCTACGAGCAACGGAATGTCTTCTGGAATGGGCATCCCCAGCCCGCAGGAAAACAGCAGGCCGAAAAGCACAAAGTATCCGCCGGCTCCGATATCCATGCGATCCAGGACGGATCGAATCGTCTTCTCGATTTTGTCCGGGCCGACGCTCGCCAGCACCGGCAGATGGAATAGGTCAAGCACCACGCAGAGTTCCCGATGTAAAAACACTTTTAGCCCACGAAGCGATACACATTATCCGGCTTCGGTTCTGACTTTCCACTATGTTCGCCCGCTAAATGTAATACATTTCCTGCTGGAAATTCCCGGCCCGGTTGGCCTGCTCGACCAATTCTTCGAGCGTGAGCCGATCGAGCGCATCATCCATCGTCGCCGTCAATTTCTCGTTGACCAGATGCACCACAACACTACCAAGCGTTGCATCGCCTTTGCGTTCGCCCTGCTTGACGCTCAATCGCCCATCCAGCCGGCGGATTAGATCACCGACAAGAATGCTGCGCGGCGAACGGCTCAGTCGATAACCCCCACCGCTGCCGACTTTGCTCTCCAGAAAACCACCGCGCCGCAGTGTCAGGAGAATCGACTCCAAAAATTTGTTCGGCAATCCCTCCTGCTGCGACAGATCGCGCGACTGCACGAATCCTTTCGGCCAGCTTCGCGCCAGATGAGCGATGGCTCGCAATCCATATTCCGTCCGTTTGGAAAGTCGCACCGAAAAAACTCCGCCTCGGATAAACGTTCACGCTTGATCGAATCGAAATGCTATGGTTTACGCCAACATCGGTCAAACCGCCGCCAATCCGCATTGACAGCATCGCCGGCCGTGTTGAAAGTGAGTCGCACGGAGATTCATGCCCGATACCACGACAAAGAATTTACCTCGGCAGGCGGCCGCCATTGGCCTGCTTTTGCTTGGCGGTCTGGGATATTTGCGGTTAGCGATTCATTTTCCGATTCGCCACCGGGAGGAGATTCGTCCGGTTTTGCACGCCTTGGAAATCGTCGGTCTGATGGCGATTTTATTTATCCTTCCGCCGATTCATCGGCCTATCGGTCGTCTTTTGGATTGGATGCGGCGTCCGACACCAGCTATCCGCCGCATGGCAACGCTTGCCATCTGGGTTGTCGCCACCGCTTATCTCTACTGGACCGCCAGCCGCCAAGGCCGCGATTTTTCTTTTAAGACGCAAGACGAATTCATGTACCTGGTGCAGGTGCAGGCATTGGCTCACGGTCATCTCTGGATGCCGCAGCATCCGCTGGCTGATTTTTTTCAGGAATTTTACATTTTCGTTCGACCCGTCACCTCGAGCATGTATTTCCCCGGCGCATCGCTGATGTTCGTGCCGGCGGTCTGGCTGCACATTCCATTTGCCGTGTGGAATCTGCTGATCTGCGGAGCCGTCGTGGCGATGACATTCCGTGTGGTCAGCGAATTGGTCGACGCCGTCGCCGGCCTATTAGCCGCCCTGCTCGTGATCAGTTTGACTCATTTCCGCACGCTGTCGTTGCTGACGCTTTCCTACATGCCAATGGCTTTGCTCGGCCTATTCTTGTTTTGGGCCTATCTGCACTGGCGAAAACAAAAACGCTGGGAATGGACAGTGCTGATCGGTTTGCTGATGGGTTGGACCGCGATCACCCGGCCGCTCGATGCCATCGTTTTTGGAGTGACGATCGCCGCGGCAATGGCATGGGACCTGTACCGTTCAACGGCAGGCGATCGCGCCCGAAAATTTATCCTGACGTTCCTGATAGCCGCTTTTTGCGCATTACCGTTTCTAAGCCTCCAATTGCTGCTCGATAAGGCGGTCACCGGGCATCTGCTAAAAACACCGGTGCAACGATACGAAGATGATTTCTGGCCCGGCACCGTGGGTGGTTGGCATCCACATGTGCTGCCGGGGAAGCACGCGCTGGCCACTTCGCTGCCGCAGTTTCGGGACAATTTTGAGAATTTTGTCCTGCCGCATTTTCACCTGGGTAAGAAGCGATTCCTGCCGCCGGTTTACATTATGCAGCTGAATTTCAGCCTTCCGAACTATTTGCTGTTTGTTTTCATTCCTCTGGGTATTCTCGGTCTGGGAAACCCCGGTCGAGCCGCGATGTGGGCGATTATGCCATTGTTTATTGTCGCTTATCTTTTTTGGGTGATGTTCATTCCATACTACGCGGCGGTGATCGCTCCGATAGTGATGTACTCGATTGTGCTGGGAGCTCACCAATTGACACAAGCATTTCCGCGCGGTCGGCTGTTTCTTAGCGTGTGGGCTTCGGCGTCGATCACCGCATTGGCGGCCGTCACACTCCCGGAATTTGCAGGTGAGGATCCAGCGCCCCATAGCGGGGCGATAACGGTCTTCAATCGGGAGGCCGCGAAGATTCACAAGCCGGCCGTCGTGTTTTTCCGCTATCACACGGAGGTGCCCGGCCTCTGGAAGTCCGAGCAAACTTACAACGCCCAAGCCGCCTGGTTTGATGACGAGCCGATCGTGCGTGCTCAGGATTTGGGATCGCGCGACACCGAATTGCTGCATTATTACGCCGGTAAGCAGTCGAACCGGGAAGTTTATTTGTTCGACCAGGCCAGCCAGCAATTGACCGATCTCGGCAACGTCGCCCGGTTCGCCGCGGACCCGCAGCAGATGTTTGATCGCATGAAAGCCGCTTCAAGCCAGCCCGCAACCGCACCAGCTCCGATGCCCCAGCAGCATCGGCGGCGAAGATAACCGTTAATTCCCTTGCGGATCAGCAGCCAAGCGATTCTAAACCCGGCGGCGGATTCTAACCACTTTCGGCTTCCGTTGCCGCCTAGTGATCCGCTATGATTCGCAGTCAAAGGAGCCAATCATGGGAATTTTCGATTCCATCCGCCATCAGCTCATCGACATCATCGAGTGGAACGACGATTCCACGGACACGATGGCCTACCGCTTTCCGCGTTACGAAAATGAAATAAAAAACGGGGCCAAGCTGATCGTGCGTGAATCGCAAGCGGCGGTCTTCGTCAATGAGGGGCAGCTCGCCGATGTTTTCCAGCCCGGCACGTACACGCTGCAAACCCAGAATCTGCCGATCCTCTCCAACTTGAAAGGATGGAAGTACGGCTTTGAAAGTCCATTCAAAGCGGAAGTTTATTTCGTTTCCACGCGGGTTTTCACCGATCGAAAATTCGGCACGAAAAATCCCATCATGCTGCGTGACTCGGAGTTCGGCATGGTGCGGCTGCGGGCGTTCGGCAATTTCTCCATTAAGATTTCCGACCCCGGCGTTTTCGTCAAACAAATCAGCGGCACCGGCGGAACCTTTACGCTGGATCAATTGGACGAGCAACTGCGCGACATGGTCAGCGCGCGTTTTGCCGATGCTCTCGGCCAGAGCAAAATTCCCGCGCTGGACCTGGCGGGCAATTATGACCAACTCGGGCAGTACATCACCGCCCGGATTCAAAACGATTTCCAACCCTACGGTTTGTCGCTGGTGAATTTGTTCGTGGAAAATATTTCGCTGCCGGCGGAAGTCGAGGCGGCGATGGACAAGCGCACCAGCATGGGCGTGATCGGAAATTTGCAGGCGTATACGCAATACCAAACTGCCAACGCGATTCCCGAAGCCGCGGCATCGAGCGGCGGACTGCCGGGCGCCGCTGCCGGCATGGTGATGGGCATGAATATGGCCAATCAAGTCGCCAGCGGCATGAACGCCAATCAGCAAATGCCTCCCGCCGGCCCGCCGCCGCTTGCTAAGCCAAGCAGTTATTACGTCGCCTTCAATAACCAGCAAGTCGGCCCGTTTGATGTGCAGGCGTTGCCCGACAAAATCATTAGCGGCCAACTGACGCGGCAAACACTGGTGTGGAAACAAGGCATGCCCGAATGGATAGCGGCTGAGAAGGTGCCTGAATTGGCGTCGCTATTTCAAAGCGGACCGCCACCGCTGCCGAAGGGCTAATTCAGTGCCGCACGGGTAGGTTGGGTTTGCGGACTGGATGCAGCGGCGATGCTCGCCTGCAATCGCTGCAAATCGGCTTCGGCGGATTTCAATTTCGCCGCCGCTTCCCCTGATGTCTGATTCGCTTTGGTCATCGCGATATTGGCATTCCTCAGCGACTGTATGCGCGATGGCAATTCCCGGGCTTGCGGATCAGCCGCCGTCATTGCCTTGGCCATCGCCTCCCCCGCCGACTTTTGCTGCGCCATCGCCTGCTGATACGCCTGTTCACGCTGCGGCACGGCGTTATCGGCATCCGCCTTTCCCTTCGTCGCCTGCTCTAATTGCTTTTGATTCTCATCGATTCTCTGTTGGATATTTTGCCGCGCCTGGTCGTTTTTCGCATTCTCCAGCGCCAGCGCAAGCCGTACTTTTTTCTGCGACAGCAAATCGAGTTCGGTCTTTTTCAGCTCCGCGAGAGCTTTCGCATCGTTCCACGCCTTGGTTGCCTGCCTGACCGTACTCAAAGACGCATCCACCTGCCGCATGGCCGATTGAATGTCGCCGGCACCCTGGCCTGAGCGTGCAATGCCGACCGCGGCCTCCGCCTTGTTCAAATTGACCTTGGCCGTTAGCACATCGGTCTGGAATTTTTGGGTCTCCGCCCGCAAATCCTTTACATGGTCCCGTGCGGCAATCAGTCGATCGGCGGGAGCAGCCGGATCGGCGGTCAGATCGCCCACTTTGGCTGCGTTCTCAGCGGTGAAAACTTTTAACTGACCGCTCCAATCGCCGACAATGACACGCTTGCCGTCGTCAGTGAATGCGCACTGGAGGGCCGCATCGGACATGGCGTCGGTGGGTTTGGAGTTGTTCAAATCCGCCGTCCAGATGCGGGCGAGATTGTCCCGCCCGGCAGTGACCAGTCGGCCATCATGGGCAAAACTCAGCGACAGCACGCCGGAACCATGGGCATTGGCGTTTCTGATCTGCGACCCATCACGCATACCCCAGAATTTCACCGTGCCGTCCTGGCTGGCGCTGGCGAGGATGTTCCCATCGTCACGAAATGCCAAGGCGGTGATCGCATCCTTGTGGCCACTGAGCGTGTAAAGATCGCGGCCGGTTTTTGCTTCGACCACATACAGATTGCCGGCGCGATCGCCGCTGGCCAGCCGCAGGCCATCGGGGCTGAAAGCGACAGCGGTGACCCAATCGGTGTGCTTCTTCATGGTGAAGACCGGCTGGCCGGTGCGGACATCGTACGCCCGGAGGATTTTGGCGGTGGTGCCCACTGCGACCATCGCATGGTCCGGCGAGATATCCGCCGCCAGCACGGCGTCGAATTCGTTGCCGATCTGGGCGACTTTTTTCGTGGTCGTCACGTCATACAGCGTGACCCTGCCGGTCTTGGCCGCTTCACCCCCAGCGGCGAGCAGCAGCGAACCATCCTGACAAAATCGCAGCACATTCACCTGGTCATCGGGGGCCGGGAAAATGCCCAGCAGATCGAGAGTCTGCGTGTTAAACAGAACGATTTGATGCGGCCCCGCCACTGCCACCAGCGGAGCCCAGGGACTCGTGGCCAATGCGGAGATGGCACCCGGCCGGGCCGTGTGCATCACCGGCTCCAGCGACAAACGCACCGTCGGCATCGGCGGCGGGCCGGGCGGCTTGCCAATCCGTGCGATCACCACATTCAGATCATTGTTCGCTTGAGAAACCGCGGCGTGGCTGCTCGATGTTTCCAAAGCGCCGCCGGAAATCCATCCGGTGATCAATGCCAATTGGGCCGGCGGCAGCTTGTCGCCGTTCTTGGGCATGAACGGCTCTTCGGTGTGCGAGATTGTCTTGGCCAGCAAACTGCCGCCCGGATCGCCGGGCATTACCACTTTGCCATTATCGCTGCCCGCCATCAGGGCCGAATAATTGCTCAAATCCAATCCGGCCTTTTTCTTGTCGGGATTGTGACAGTTCAGGCAACTGTTGCGAAACAGCGGCAGAACATCCTCTTCATACGTGATTTTTTTTGGCTGATCGGCGCGCGCTGAAATGCTCGGCAGCATCACCGCCAGCAAAAGCGCACATACTCGATTCAGTGTTGATTCGCTCAGCATCACCCATCAATGGTTGAACATGAATTCCTTGGAGTTCAGAAGGGACCAAAACAAATCCTCCAGCCCCTTGCTCTGTTCCTGCGGCGTCGAGCCGATCAGCGGCATAATCGCATCCATCTCTTGATCCGATGGCGTCCGGCCCAGGCACCGGGAATAAAATTCGCCAACGATTTGCCGCGGCGGCTGTTTAGCCGCCAGCAGATGCTGAATAACACCGCCCGTTCGGATTTTTCCTTCGACATCGTTGCCGTTGATCAGTGTCAGCGCCTGCGACAAATTCGGCTGCATGCTTACTTCGCAGGAGCAGACCGTATCGCGCTTGGCCCGGCCGAAAGTGGTCAAGAAGAAATTGGTCGTGGTTCCATCGGCGATCTGCACCGCGCGTGAATCGAGCGGCAAGCCCCGATATTTCTCGTGCGTTTCGGTCACCTGGCAGATCATGTCCAGCATCACCTCGGCCCGCACCCGGCGAATCGCGGCGTGGGAGAAATTGCGCTGGTCATCGCTGTTGGACTCGTTGGTTTCACTGGCGGCTTGGTAGGTGCGGGAATTGCAAATATCGCGCACCAGATGCTTATAATCGTAGTGAAATTCCTGAAGTTTCTTGCCGAGGGCATCGAGCAACTCAGCATTGCTCGGCGGATTGCTGATGCGCACATCATCCACCGGCTCGACGATGCCGCGGCCCAGATACTGCGACCAGATCATGTTCGCCAGATTCTTGGCAAAATAAGGATTCTGCGGCGAGACAATCCAATCAGCCAGCACTTGCCGGCGATCTTTTCCGGTCGTATCGGGAGTTTCACCGCCGAGGAATTTCGGCACCACTTTGCGGCCGGCGATTGGATGCGATACATCGCCGTTACCGCTATCGCTGAGGATCATTTCCCTTGGATCCTCACCCGGCTTGCGAACCACGTTCGCAAAGAAATCTGCAAAGCCGTAGTAATCATCCAGCGTCCAGCGATCGAACGGATGGTTGTGGCACTGGGCACATTGGACACGGATGCCCATGAAAACCTGGGCCGTGTTCTGGGCGAGCTTCAGCGTTTCCCGCTCAAACACGTAGTAATTAGTCTGCGGCGCATCGAATGACCCGCCGCTGCTGCCGATCAGATCACGGACAATTTGATCGAACGGCACATTGTGCTGCAGCGAATCTTTCAGCCAATCGTAATATCGCAGCGCGGCCTTGTAGCTATAACCCTGCTGGCCCGGATCGGACCGGATTTTCAGCAATTCCGCCCATTTCATCACCCACAACTCGATAAATTCCTTACGGTCCAGCAGGGAATCGATCAGCTTCTCGCGCTTTTTCGGATCGGAATCGGCCAGGAATTGTTCCCGCTGGGCCGACGTCGGCAGCATCCCAGTAATGTCGATAAAAATTCGTCGCAGGAAAATTTCGTCACTGCATAGCGGCGACGGGTTGATGTGCATTTTTTTCAGCTTCGCATCGACAAAATAATCGACGTAATTTTCTTCCGGCAGATCGGACCATGCCCATTTGTCGTTCGGTGGAATCACGATCACGGGCGTTCCCACGGTGAAGGTGGCGAACCGGGCCATTACGAACGCCTCGCCCCGTTTGCCGCAAGTGATCAATCCATCCGGCGTGACGGCGGCGCTGTTTTCGTTGCTCGTCAAAAAAACCGCCAGATTGGTGACATCACGTTGCGACCCATCGGAATAATGGGCCCGGGCGACAAGCTGCTGCGTCTGGCCCTGCTGCATCACCAATTCATGCGGCGACAATTCCAGCGACATGGGCTTGGCAATGTCCGGCGGATCGGCGAGAGCGCCGGCCTGGAGCCAGCGAAGGATCGTTTGGTAATAAACACTGCCCGGCTCGATGCGCTTGCCGCCGGTGTGGGGAACCGCGCCAGTCGCTTTCAGCAACAGTAGACTTTCCTGCGGCACGGCCAAGTTAATGCGGCGAGTCGGTTGCTCACGGGTAATGCGGTAATAATCTCCGTCCGGATCGAAGCCGAACAGTGACAATCGGAACCCATCCTTACCGCGCGCCGCTCCGTGGCAGCCACCGACATTGCAACCGGCCCGCATGAAAACCGGCATCACATCCAATTTGAAACTGACGGGCGCATCGGCTGCGGCATTTTTTATCGCGGGTGAAATCGCACTAGCTACGCTCTGAGGAATCGGCGTTGCAGCGCCGAACACCATCGCCGCGCCGAAGAGCAGCACAAACGCCATCAGCAGCAGCGGCAAAGATTTTCTTCGGGCGTTCTTCATGCAATTACCATTCACTTGCGGACATCCGCCTGCTCCTGCTTTGATTTGTCCGCTTTGCCGCTCGGATCGACGCGCAGCACGCCGTTTTGAGCCACGCTTTGCTGCACTTCCTGGCCATTGACTTGCAACATCGCCTGGACGGTGAGCGAAGTAGCCTTTCCGATGCTGGTCTTGCCAGTTGTCACGACGGTGAAGACGACTTTGTCGTCCGCTGCGGTGACTTGCTTTGCATCAGCGGTGACATTGGGAGGCAAACCAACCAACCGCAAGCTCGCCTGCCCGTCGAATTTCGTCAGTTGTGTCAAATCGCAGACGATTTGTGCTGTGCCGCCTTGCTCGACGCTGGCCATTTGCAGCTTACCTGTGAAAAAGGGTTTGGAGATCTGCAGATCAACCAGATTGCTCGCCGCCTGCAGCAGGCCATCCACATCGGCCTGAGCGATGACGCCGATTTTAGATTTGCCGATTGCCGCCCCTTCGGAAGCGCTGAGCGGGAAATCAGCTTCGCTTTGATCCGCCGGAATCTGCACCGGCTGCGAGGCCACGCCCGGCAGATCGAACAGGCCATGGACCGTGATGACACCTTTGAAATCTGGGCTGCGAGTCGCTTTCACCTTCACCTTGATCTGGCCGGCCTGTACCAGCGGCCCGGTCGGCGCCACCAGATCAACCGAGAACGGTGATTCCTTCGTCACGGCCACGGCAAACTGATGAACGGCCGTCTTGTAATAAGTCGATTGATTGGGAGAAGAAACGACCAGAGCGATCTGCTGATCGACGTCAGAGCCACCGTTATGATCGATCGGCGGCGCTTTGGGATCGACCAGCTGCGAAAAGAAGTCGCATAGTTCTCCGCTGAGCGGTGCGTCAGCTTTGGCCTCGAACAAGACGGGGGTGAGATTGGCTTCGGTGGGAACCGCCGTCATGGTGACGCCGGGCGGCAGATTCGCGGAGACGATTTTCATCTCGCCGGGCAATTCACTGCGGTCCAGCCGCATCATCGTGGCGTATCGCCCACCCCGCGGAATGGGAATAGTTTGCCGCTCCTGCGTCGGCCCGATGACTTGCGATGCATTGGGAATGGCAATCGTGCAAGAGGGCTGCGACTCGGTGATTTCGATGCGGTAGGCAGCCAATGGGCCACCACGATTGAGGAAATCTCTAATGGCAACGTAATATTCACCGTCTGCCGGGGGTCGAAAATGCAGAAAACTATCTGGCCCGCCGTAATCGTCGCCATACAAAAGTTGGTTCCCCTTGGAATCATAAATAATCAAGACGGTGTCGATCGGCGAGCCCAGCCGCCGGGCCCACGCTTCGACATATAGTGACGCGCCCTGGCGAGCTTCAAACTTGAAATAATCCACTTCTTTCGGCTGGATGAGAATGCCGTTGAATGCCACCGGTAGGCTGGCAGCGGTGCCGGCATGCGCGAAATCCTGATTCTGGTCGGGATCCGTTTTGACGACATTCGGAAAGTCCACCACGCGGACGTAATTGCCGCTCGGAGGTGTCCGCCCCTGCTGCGTGGCAAACGCAGGCCAAGGCTCGAGCCGTGCGGATGGCAATTGAATCATTTGCGAGATCGATCCGCTCGGATCGCCGAGGAATTTCACCGCCAGCGTCTCGTTGGCCGGTCCGCCGAGCGGAAAGCAGATAGCCGGGCGAGGGAAATTGCCGACGTGCATGCGGTAGTACGAATTCGATCCGCCGCCGAATTCGGCGTCATGAATCTCGATCACCAGCGGGCCATCTTTTTGTGCGATCAGCGAAATGTACGGATCCTGTTTCAGCAGCGGCGTGTCGTCGCAGGCGGCTAGTTCGGACTGATCCGGATTCAAAATCGACACGACCGGGTCGAACATGGCCGTGCCCAGCCGCATGCCTTCGACTTCGACACTGAGCCGCTCGCCTTTTCTTACGTTCACCTTGTAATAATGAATCTGCTCGTCTTCGATGACGCCTTCGACGGTTGTGTTCATCGCCAGGGGCTGCGGATGATCCCAGGTGATGTTTGCCAGCGTCGGCTTGCCATGCGGCTGCGAGGGGCTGCCGGCCCAGGCTTGCGTGGTGGGAAATGGTCCGACCCAGAATGTTCTAAGTTCCGAAATACCCGACTCGCCGCTCAGCCGCATGTGATATTCACCCAGCCGAGCGTCGGGGGCAATCTTGAGATGCGCTGTTACCAGATCGGTATTGTCCGCTGTGACTTTTGCGACGGTGATTCCAGGTTCATAAACCAGAACCTGCTGGATGTCCTTCAACCGATGGCCGCTGAAATAAACGTCCAATTCCGTGCCGCGCTGGCCGCCCCGGGGTGCGATGCGTTCCAGGCTTGGCGAAGCGGCTTGTGCCGGACATGCCACTGCCAGGCAAGCAATAACGAAGATGGCTCGCATAACAGCGGTTGGGCACAACATAGCGGTATAAACGAAGGCTAAGCCAGCAAAGCGTCGACGACTTTGCCGCCGCGGACGATGTCGATGGGCCGATCGCCGGGACTCATCAGCTTTTTCTCGCCGTTGATGCCAAGCTGGTGATACAGTGTCATCGCCATGTCCTCGATGCACAGCGGATCACTGGCCGGTTCCGAGCAGATCGCATCCGAAGTGCCGTGAATGACACCCTTTTTGATGCCGCCGCCGGCAAGGCAAATGCTGAATACTTTCGGATAATGGTCGCGGCCCTGGTCCTTGTTGATTTTCGGTGACCGGCCAAATTCGCTCGACACCATCACCATCGTTGAATCAAGCAACCCGCGCTGCTTCAAATCAGTGATCAGTGCGGCAAACGCTTTGTCGAAAGCCGGCATTTGCGAGTCGATGGCTTCCTTGATGCGCACATGGTGATCCCAGCCGCCGTAGGTCATGCTGACGAATCGGACGCCCGCTTCGACGAGTCGCCGGGCCATGAGCATCCGCAGGCCGGCCTGATTCTTGCCGTATTGTTGTTTGGTCTCTTCCGATTCCGCTTGCAGATCAAACGCCTCGCGCGCCTGCTTGGAGCTGATCATCGCATAGGCCCGCTGGTAAAAGCTGTCCATGGCATCCAGCGAATCGGATTTTTCGAGTTTCTTAAAATGATCGTCCACCGCCGTCAACATGCTGCGGCGATTGGCAAATCGATCGGCACTGACATCGCCGGGCAGGGATAGATCGCGGACATGAAATCCCTTGTCACTGGCCGGATCGGCACCGAGGCTGAAGGGGCCAAAGGCGTTGGAAAGATATCCGCTGCCGGCGTAGGGGTTCGGCAAACTGGGCACGCAAATATACGGCGGCAAATTGTTCCGCACGCCGAGTTCATGTGACACAACCGATCCAAAGCTCGGATACTGAATCGCCGGGCTGGGACGGTAGCCGGTGAACATGTTGTGGGTGCCGCGCTCGTGGGCCGCTTCACCGTGGGTCATGGAGCGGACAATGCACAGGTTGTCGGCGATGTCGGCGGTGTGCTTCATGTTCTCGCTGAGTCGCTCGCCGTCGATGCGGCTCTTGACCGTGCCGAGCGGACCGCGGTATTCCAGCGGAGCATCCGGTTTCGGATCCCAGGATTCCTGCGCAGCCATTCCACCGGGCAGGTAAATGTGAATCACACTCTTAGCGGCCGCCGCTTTATCCGGGGCGACTTCCGCCGCTTGGGCCTTGAAATAATCCCCCAGAGTCAGGCCGATCCCGCCGAGCATTCCCACATACAAAACATTGCGCCTGCTCGGCCGACGAAAATGAGCTGGATCACTGAACCATGTCCCGTCGCATTTGGTCCGCTTGTCCATACAAAACTCCCTTTTGCACCAAAACCCCGCTCGATGCACCTGTTTACAGCTTTGATACCCGCATTAATCGCCGATTGTTGCCGATTATTTTGCCTTCTGATCGTTTAATATCCAATATTCAATCATCGGAACCCAGCGGCTGCGAATGTTCAAATTTATGCGGTGGCGGGCATCACTGACCGCAATCGCTGAATCACGCCTGGCAAGACCAATAACGTCCGGTCGATTTCGGCATTAGTGGTGTACCGGGACAGGCTAAACCGCACCGCTCCGTGAGCGATTTGCGGATTGACGTGCATGGCTATGAGCACGTGAGAAGGCTCCAAACTGCCGCTGCTGCACGCGGCTCCGGCGGACGCACAAATATTCTGCTCGCTGAGAAGCAGCAGGATCGCCTCCGCTTCGAGTTTGACAAAGCCGATGTTCGTCGTGTTGGACAACCGATGCTGCGTGTCACCATTGACGTGTGAATCGGGAATTGTCGAGAGAATAGTTGTCTCAAGCTGATCCCGCAGTGCTGCGACATGGACCATCTCGGGCATCCGCTGACTTGCAAGCTGCGCCGCCGCACCCATGCCGACAATGCCGGGGACATTTTCCGTTCCCCCGCGGCGGCTGCGTTCCTGCGGCCCGCCGATGATCAGCGGCTTGAGACGCAAACCTCGCCGCGTGAACAACGCCCCGACCCCCTTGGGCCCATGAAATTTGTGCGAGGCGAAACTCATCGCATCGAAACCCAAGGCCCGAACATCGACCGCGATCTTTCCAACCGCTTGCGTGCCATCGCAATGCAGCGAGATTTTTCGCTCCCGGCACATCTCGGCAATGCGGTCCATTGGCCAGAGCACGCCGGTTTCGTTATTCGCCCACATCAAAGTTACCAGGGCCGTGTCATCAGTTAATGCGGTCGACAATTCATCGAGATTGATCAGTCCCAGCGAATCGACGCCGATGCCGATGATTTCAATATTTTCTTCCTTGAGCCGCTCGCATAATTCCTTCGTCGCTGAATGTTCCACCACACTGGTGACAATTCGGCGACGAGGAGCGCGTGCGGCGAGAATTCCGCGGATGGCGGTGTTGATCGCCTCGGTGCCGCCGCCGGTGAACATCAGTTCTGATTCGGCACAATTGATCAATTGTGCGACTTGCCCCCGTGCTTCCTGAATCGCTTGGCGAGACCTTTGTCCAAAGCGATGCACGCTGGAAGGATTGGCGTACCACTGCGTCAGGTACGGCATCATCGCCGCCACCACCTCCGGAGCCGGCTGCGTCGTGGCATTGTTGTCGAGATACACCAGGTCCATCACGTCGATTCTAGGCTGCTTTCATTTGTTGCGAAACTTGCGGCAAGTTGTCGCGGCAGAGCCGGCTTGTCTCTATAATCCGCCGCCCAATGGCCGGAGGAAAGCGGCCGACCAACGTTGGAGCACAACATGCCGATGGAACTGGCGAGTTTAACCGATTGTATCCGTCCGCAACTTCAAGCGGTGCAGGAGCGGTTCGCCGGCGAATTACATTCCGATCTTCCGTGCGTGAACGTGCTGGTGAAATATGTGAGCCGATTCCACGGAAAGATGCTGCGGCCTTGCCTCGTGCTGCTGTGGGGCAAGGCGTGCGCGAAAGCCGGCGAGCTTTCCAATAGCCATGTCACGATTGCCACCGTTGTGGAAATGGTGCACATGGCCACTCTCGTCCACGATGATGTGCTAGACGAAGCGGAGCTCCGTCGCAAGGGGGCGACCATCAACCACTTGCGCGGCAACGAAGCGGCTGTGCTGCTGGGCGATTTTCTCATCAGCCACAGTTATCACCTTTGCTCGAGCCTCGAATCGCAGTTCGCCAGCCGCTTGATCGCCCGCACCACCAACGAGGTGTGCGAAGGTGAGCTGCTCCAAATCGACAATCGCAACAATCTCAATCTGGATGAAGAGACGTATCTCAAAATCATCGATCGCAAAACGGCGAGTCTGACCGCGGCGTGTTGTCTGCTTGGCGCACATATTTCCTGCGCCGACGAAACGGTGCTTCGGAAAGCGGAAACCTTCGGCCGCGCCCTGGGCATGGCGTTTCAAATTCAAGACGACATTCTCGACATCATCGGCGACGCCCGTGACGTCGGTAAAACATTGGGCATCGATATCGAAAAGGTAAAGCTGACCTTGCCGGTCATTCACTTTCTGGAAAACGCCCCGAGCGAGCATCGGCAATTAATGCGCAGCCTGCTGCAGAGCCGAGATGCCGATAAACTGGAAAAAATCCGCAACTTAATTCTGCCCAGCCCGTCGATTGCCTATGCGCGCGAATTTGCCCAACGCTATGTCACACAGGCTCGGCAAGCTGTTTCCAAATTGCCGCCCACCGAAGCACGCCAGACGCTGGACACGATGGCGGAGTTTTCCGTCAACCGTCCGATGTAGAGGTGAGAGGTTGGAGGTTAGAGGTTGGGGCAATCAGACGTTGGCCTGCATTTATCTCCGCATTCTGCCTTCCGCATTCCGCCCTCCACTGCTCATTGCCAAGCCGCGCCCCAGCCGTATTATGTCCCATTCTCGAGGAACGCATGTTTCAACGCAGCATCATCATCGCAGGTCTGGTGGCTTACGCACTGGTTCTAGCCCTTCTGGTGCATGGCAACGCGCCATCCAGCCAGGCCAACGGCGCTCCGCAACCGGCCGGTGGAAGCGGGCAAACCGCTTCATCGCTTGAGGGATTGCCGTTCCGCAGCATTACCATGCAGATTCAGCGCGTCGACTGGATCGAAGATTACAAAAAGAGTTTGAGCCAGATTGCTGCCGTTGGTGCCGACACAGTGCTCTTAGTCATCGATACCCGACAAGAGAATGGCAAGAGTTCGCGCATTTATCTTGACTACCGCATGACGCCGACTCCAAACCAGGTCGGCGATCTGATCGACGCCGCCCATAAGCTGCACCTGAGAGTTGTGCTCATGCCGGTGGTGTTGCTTGATAATCCGCAGAATGGCGAATGGCGTGGAGAGATTGCGCCGGAAAACTGGGACGATTGGTGGGAAAGCTACCGTGCGATGATCAACGTCTTTTCGAGCTGCGCCCAAGTGCACCACGCCGAGATGCTGGTGATCGGCTCCGAGCTTGTCAGCACCGAACAATATGTCGATGAATGGAAGAAAACCATCCAACTCACCCGGGATAATTACAAAGGAAAAATCACCTATTCCTCGAATTGGGACCATTACGAAGGAGTCGGTTTCTGGAATCAACTCGACATGGTCGGCATGAACAGCTACTGGAAAATGAGCCCTGAGGAGGGGTCAAAAAAGGTGAAGGTGAGTGAGGTTGAGAAGCGATGGCAAGGAATTCAGGAGGATTTGCTGCCGTTTTTGAAAAAGACGCACAAACCGCTGTTCTTCACGGAAATCGGCTGGTTCAGCCAGGCGAATGCGGCGCGCGAGCCGTGGGATTATACGAAACCCGAATCCGAAGAGCCGCTGGATTTGGATATGCAGAAAAAACTGTACGAGGCATTTTTCCAGAGCTGGTACGGCAATCCGATGCTCGCCGGTTTTTCTATTTGGGAATGGCCCCCGAACGCCGGCGGCCCGGAAGATCGCGGCTACACACCCCAGGGCAAGCCCGCCGAGAATGTTTTGAAATCCTACCTGGCCAAAGGGCCTTGGCAGGTTAAATAATATGCAAGCCATCGAAACCCGTTACCGTACCAACACCTGCGGCCAGCTTCGACAGGAAGATGTCGGCAAAGAAATAAAACTCGCCGGCTGGGTGAATTCGTATCGTGATCACGGCCAACTCGTTTTCATCGACCTGCGCGACCGTGAAGGCCTCACGCAACTGGTATTCGATGCCGATCTTTGCGGCCAGGCCACGCATGATGAAGCCCGCAAACTCCGCAGTGAATGGGTCATCAGCATCACGGGAACCGTCACCGCTCGTGCCGTCAATCTGGTAAACCCCAAGCTCGCTACCGGGCACATTGAAATCCGTGTGAAGAGCATGGAAGTGCTGAGCGTTTCGCCGACGCCGCCTTTCAGCCCCGCCGAGCATGACACGATCAATGAGGAACGCCGACTGCAATATCGGTATCTCGATTTGCGTCGCCCCGAAATGCAGCAAACGCTGCGGATTCGCCATCAAGTCACGAGCATTATGCGCTCCGAACTCGGCGACGCCGGTTTCTGGGAAATCGAGACACCGTTTTTGACCAAGAGCACGCCGGAGGGTGCGCGCGATTTTCTGGTTCCGTCGAGATTGCAGCCCGGAAGTTTTTATGCCCTGCCGCAATCCCCGCAGCTTTTCAAGCAACTTCTGATGGTCAGCGGCTGCGACAAATACATGCAGATCGTCCGCTGCTTCCGTGATGAAGATCCGCGTGCCGATCGGCAGGCCGAGTTCACGCAGCTTGACGTGGAGATGTCGTTCATCGATGTGCAGAATGTCATCAGCATCATGGAGAAACTTCTGCGGCGGCTCTGGAAAGAAGTGCTGAATGTCACGGTTCCCGATCCGATTCCGCAAATGGAATATGACGAGGCGATGACCAGTTACGGCTCCGATCGCCCTGATCTGCGCTTCGAGATGAAGCTGCACGACATCACCGATCTGGCCCACACCATCGACTTTGGCGTGTTCAAATCCGCCCCGATGGTTAAAGCGATCTGCGTCCCCGGCGGTGCCAAGCTGACCCGCAAGGAAACCGACGGGCTGGCCGAGTGGGCCAAGGGATTCGGAGCCAAAGGATTGGCCGTCACGAAAGTCACCGGAACTGACCTCGACACCGGCATCGCCAAATTTCTCCCTCCGATCGCCGGCAAATTGATCGAACGCCTCAGAGCCAAAGACGGTGATCTGATCTGCTTCGCCGCCGATAAGCCAAAAATCGTCCACAAAGTCCTCGGCGAATTGCGCCTGAAAATGGCCAAGGATTTGCAGATGAAGCCTAAGGAACAATTCTCCTGGCTGTGGGTCGTGAATTTTCCACTGTTTGAATACGACGACGAGGAAAAGCGCTTCACGAGCACACATCATCCATTCACCGCTCCGCTGGACGCCGATTTGCCGAAACTCGACACCGGCGATCGTGCCAAGATCGAATCGGTGAAAAGCAAAGCCTACGACATCATTTGCAACGGCTCGGAAATCGGCGGCGGTTCGATCCGTATTCACCGCATGGACGTGCAGCAAAAAGTTTTCAGCCTGCTCGGCATCGATCCGGCGGCGCAAAAACAAAAGTTCGGCTTCCTGCTCGACGCTCTGCAATACGGCGCCCCACCGCATGGGGGCATCGCCCTGGGTGTCGATCGCCTCGTGATGATTCTCCGCGGCATCACCAATATTCGTGACGTGATCGCCTTCCCCAAAACGCAAAGCGGTGCCGACATTATGTGCGGCGCTCCGTCCCCAATCGACGATCGGCAATTAAAAGAAGCCAACATCCGTGTCATCGCCCCGCCACCCAAAGCCCCCGAGCCGGACGTGCATGCCACGGTCCATAAACATCACGGCGGCCCGGCGGGATCGACCGGCCTGTAAATTCTCGGTGAGGAATATCATGGCAAAAGGCAACGCAGTCATCGGTCAATCCGGCGGCCCGACTTCCGTCATCAATCAATCCCTCGTCGGCGTCATCCAGGCGGTGCAGAAGTCGAATCACATCGATGAATTGCTCGGCGCCCGCCACGGCGTACGCGGCATCATCAATGAAGATTTCGTACCGTTGCGACAGGCAACCGCCGATTGGATCGAACGCGCCGCCCAAACCCCCGCCGCTGCTTTGGGTTCAACCCGTGACAAACCAGACGCCGCCTATTGCGAAAAGATTGTCGCATCATTCAAGAAAAACAATGTCCGTTTCTTCTTCTACATCGGCGGCAACGATTCCGCCGACACCGCCCGCATCGTTCAGGAGTTGGCGGCCGGCGCGAAATACGACATGCAGGTTTTCCACATTCCCAAGACGATCGACAACGATCTGCGTGTCCACGATCACACGCCCGGTTTCGGCTCCGCCGCCCGCTTCGTCGCCGCCGCCGTCATGGGCGATAATTTCGACAACGCCTCGCTGCCCGGCGTGAAGGTCGACGTCATCATGGGCCGCAACGCCGGCTTCCTCACCGCAGCCGCCGTGCTGGCGCGCCGAAATTCCGAAGACGGGCCGCATCTGATTTACGTGCCGGAAACCGTATTCGATGTCGATCAATTCCTCGGCGATGTCGACCGTGTCCACAAAAAAGCCGGCCGCTGTTTGATTGCCGTCTCGGAAGGCATTCATGATCAAAGTGGCGCGCCGATAGCCGCCGTCCTGGCTGAAAAGTTGGGTCGCCAGGTCGAGAAGGATTCTCACGGCAACGTCCAACTCGCCGGCTCCGGAATCTTGGGCGATTTTCTCGGGGATCTCATAAAAGACAAACTGAAAATCAAACGTGTCCGCTCCGACACCTTCGGCTATTTGCAGCGAAGTTTCCCAAGTTTAGCGGTCAGTCAAACCGACGCCGATGAAGCAAGAATGGTAGGCAAAGTCGCCGTCGAATACAGCCGTGATGAAAGCAAACGTGAAGGCTCCATTGCGATGATTCGCAAAAGCAATTCGCCGTACAAAATCGAAACGATTTTCACGAGCATCAAGAACGTGGCCCGCGAGACAAAGCATTTGGACGCACAGTTCCTGGACGGTACCTCCAATATCAGTAATGCGTTTATCGAATACGCCAAGCCGCTGGTTGGCCCGCTGCCGAAGACCGCGTCGTTGGATGAGGTTAGATAACGCCGCGGAATGGCGACGTACCCCCCGGCACAACTCAGAGAATCTTCGACGTAAAAAACTTCCCAACTTTGGTGTCGGAGGTACTATTTGTCGTCGGTGGGGACGGCGCTGGAGAGATATCCGTCCAAATAGAGCTGATTTTCGCATCGCGTTCGAGGCGCCCACTTACCTGAGCCCCCACTTCTACAAAGGGTGGAAAGCCCGCGGGCGGGTCTACTTCGAAGCGAACATCGCAATGTTTGATCTCGACCACCGGTTTCGGCAGGCAGCATTTTTTGTACTTTGATCCTGAGTGGCACGGACATGGGTCATTACGGCCAATTTGATTGAACTTCGTATGCGGAATTCGCCGCAATGTTTCACGCCTGCTCCAACCATTAAACGGAGATCTCAAACCTCCCGTCACGTAGTCGAGTATCGCATAATTGTGCTGATCGATCGTTTTTCCTGCCGGATCTGTCATGAATGGCACACAGGACTTGTCGACAGGATCGTCGATAAATGAGATTTCCAGCACTTCTGATCTGGTGATCACATGGCAACACATCTCTCCACCGTATAATTCACCACCCCGGTGGTGACAAGCCGCCAATAGCCCAATTCGCATGCCGCAAATACTGCAAACCCTCTCATTGACCAGAATTCCAGCACTAATAAAGATGTTGTATGAATAAAGTGATTGGAACGCCGCCACCTGCCGCTCCATGAATTCCAGGGAAAAACGAGACCACTTGGAGAAGATATGCGGCTTGAGGTACTGCAATGTTAATTCTGCGCGATGGAACTCGCACCAACCCGCGTAGAATTCACGAAGTTTGCAATGGGCGAAAGCTAGAACGAAATGGTTCTGTGCTTGTAGTACTTGCTCCAAACACCAAACTTGGTTGGCCCCATGTTCGTCATTTGCGCCCCTCGCTACATTTTTGATGTTTGCGAGAGCCTGGGCAACGTCTAAGCGCTCAGCACCGGAAAGGTACATTCCAGGCGCATCGTCCAGAAAATCTTCAATTTCGCAGATTGTCATCCGGTTCGCCGCGAACCTTTCATCGACGGCGCTCACGTTTCATCCTGGTGGCCTTAACTGGTTGGCTAAGATCGGCAACGTCGCGCGAAAGTGGCTCGTTCGGAATTGGGCGCGGACTCCGATTGGCGGGAACATCCGTAAAACTTGCCTTCGCACCGATCGGGTTCTCGCTCGCCTTTTTCGAACCATCCAACGACAATTCGGAGACATTTTTGGTCATTAGCTTCTCGAATGTGGATGCGGGTCCGTCATATTTTATCGAAACGCACGAACCATCAGGCTTAGTAACCGTCAATTCAAAGCGGACGGTAGGATCAGTGTTCGCATCAACTGATTTTTGGACATAGTAGCTCGTCAAGTTCATAGCGAGCGGCGCAACGGCGAGCGTCACGACGATGCGTCCAAGCGATAACAGTCTGCCGCGGAGAATGATTTCGCGGAACTGCTCTTCATCGATGCAAATTCCAATTTGGTTGTTGTCGGCAACATGTTCTCGAAGGTAGGCATAATAACCCCGCACTTCCGACGGAAAAACGGGCCCGTTCGTATTCGGCACGTCTTCTAGCGGTACAAGAAGGATTGAGGCGGACCTAGCTATTTCCTTGGTATGTTCAGAAAGGTAAGGCCGACAATACCAGTATTCAAAATTCTGATCTGTTGGATAGACTTCGATCACGGCTCGCGCGTCCTGTTTCGAATGAACTTTTGAAAAGATGAAGGCCGGTCGGAATTAATTCCGACCGGCCCATTTTCAGCAAGTTGACTAATCTTTAGTACATCCCACCACCAGCGGCAGCCGGTTCGGGTTTGTCTTCCTTAATCTCGCTGACGATTGCATCGGTCGTCAATAGCAGGCTGGCGATGCTGGCGGCGTTTTGCAGGGCAGTGCGTTCGACTTTGGTCGGAACGATGACGCCCATTTTCACGAGGTCGCCGTATTCGTGGGTCAGGGCATTGTAGCCGAAGTTGGTGGCTTCGTTTTCCTTGACCTTCTGGGCGACGACCGATCCATCGACGCCGGCGTTTTCGGCGATCTGCTTGATCGGGGCTTCGATGGCGCGGCGAACGATGTCGATGCCGATACGCTGATCCTCGCCGGCGGCTTTCTTGCGGGCTCCGTCGAGCACCTTGGCGGCGGCGCGAATCACGGCGACGCCTCCACCGGGCAGCACGCCTTCTTCCACCGCAGCGCGGCAGGCGTGCAGGGCATCTTCGACACGGGCTTTCTTTTCCTTCATGGCCACTTCGGTCGCGGCTCCGACGTTGATCTGAGCAACGCCACCGGCCAGTTTCGCCAGGCGCTCCTGCAGCTTCTCTCGGTCGTAGTCGCTGGTCGTCTTGTCGATTTCATTCTTGAGCTGCTCGATGCGGCCTTTGATCGCCTTGGTGTCGCCGGCGCCTTCGATGATGGTGGTGTTGTCCTTGTCGACACGCACTTTCTTGGCCCGGCCGAGCTGATTCAGCTCGATGTTTTCCAGCTTGATGCCGAGTTCATCGAAAATCGCCTGGCCGCCGGTGACGATGCCGATGTCTTCCAGCATGGCCTTGCGGCGATCACCGAAGCCGGGGGCTTTCACGGCAACGACTTTCAACGTGCCGCGCAGTTTGTTGACGACCAGCGTCGCCAAGGCCTCGCCGTCCACTTCTTCGGCGATAATCAAACACGGCTTGCCCTGCTCGGCAACCTTGCTTAGCACGGGAACCAGATCGCGGGCGCTGCTGATCTTCTTCTCGTAAATCAAAATGTACGCATCATCCAGAACCGCGGTCATTGTCTGCGGATCGGTCACGAAATGCGGCGACAGATAACCCTTGTCGAACTGCATGCCTTCGACGAGTTCGACCGTGGTATCAAGCGACTTGCCTTCTTCAACGGTGATGACGCCATCCTTGCCGACCTTGTCCATCGCATCGGCAATCATCTGGCCGATCTGCGCATCCTGATTGGCTGACGACGTGCCGACTTGGGCGACTTCCTTGGAGCTGTCGATTTTCTTGGACATCTTCTTGAGCTCTTCAACGATCGCCTCGACAGCGATCTGAATCCCGCGTTGGATTTGCGTGGGATTCGCTCCGGAAGCGACATTGCGCAGGCCTTCACCGAAAATCGCTTCGGCGTAAACCGTGGCGGTGGTGGTGCCATCACCGGCGACGGTGCTGGTCTTGGAAGCGACTTCCTTGACCATTTGTGCGCCCATGTTTTCGTAGGCGTCTTCCAGTTCGATTTCCTTGGCGACGGTGACGCCGTCCTTCGTGACGGTTGGTGAGCCGAAGGATTTTTCCAGTACGACATTTCGACCGGACGGGCCGAGGGTGACTTTGACGGCGCGGGCTAGTTTTTTAACGCCGCGATAGATCGCTTCGCGGGCTTCTTGATCGAAAGCAATTTTTTTGGCTGCCATGAGAATTCTCCAATTGGGTGCGAAAACGCGCCGGGCAAGCCCGGCGGCTAAACAATTTCGGTAATGGTTCCGGTTACTCGACGACGGCCAGAACGTCATCGACGCTCATCACCAATACTTCTTCGCCGTCGATTTTCAGCTCGGTGCCGGCGTAGCTGGTGAAGATGACCTCGTCGCCCTTCTTCACTTCCACCGCGGCGCGCTCGCCGTTGTCGAGGCGCTTGCCTTCACCGACGGCCAGCACCTTACCGCGCTTGGGCTTTTCCTTGGCGCTGTCGGGCAGCACGATGCCGCTCTTGGTTTTGGTTTCGGCTTCGACACGCTTGACGAGAATTTTGTCAGCCAGGGGTTTGAGCTTCGCCATAAATCTTACTCCTTCGCTTTCTGATGAGTCCGCGGTCAGTCATTTACCAGCAATAAAATCCGCGACGAAGCGTTGCTGACCGGAATCGCTCGGCGCGGAATTAACATTTCGAGTCAAAGATCTGAAATTTCAGATCTCAGATTTCAAATTAACACAATCCTGACTGCGGCGGCCCGTCTTTGGGCGCCGGCTTACCCGGCGGCGCAGGCCAACGACTTTCATAAAATCGCCGCATCAACCTCGCCAAGGCATCCAGCAGCAGATTCATATCCACCGGCCGAGACAGCACGCTGAACACATGCATGCCCAACGCCTCTTGCAGCAGATGATTGGTCATGCGGTTGGCCAGCAATATCGCCGGCGGCCGATGCGCCATATCATTCATCCGCCGGATCACCTGCAGGCCATTCAGCGACGGCATATCCTGCGGAATCACCGCCGCATGCACCGGCTGCTGCTCCATGATCCGCAGGGCATCACGTCCTGTGCGAACCACCAGTGTCTGAATCCCCTGCGGTTCCAGCAACTGCTGAATTGTCGCTTGCCAGCCACCTTCCTCGGGAAGCAAGACGCTGAACCGGGATGAATTGACGACATCAACCATGACAGAACACCGACCCTCTGCTATCGAGAGCCTCCTGGCTGATAACAACATGCGTGCCCAAGAGTTACCGCTCCAATCCATTCAATGGATTCTCTGTAACACATTTTTTGACATGGTGTTACGGTGTTTTGTGAAGATTGCCTCGGCAGCTCACAGGCCGGTTATCCCTCATCAAATCTGCCAAAGCCGGCTCGTCGTAAATGCTTAACCTGCCAGAGCGGCAGAAGCATGATCAGTCCTGATTCCGCTCGGCCGTCACACGATCGTCCTGCGAAGGGGAATCCTCATTCTGCTGATGATCGTGATCTGGGCTGAGAGCCGGATGCGGCAAGTGCTCACCAGCCCGTTCCAGATGGCGCTGACCAATCGCCATAATCTTCTCAATTTCCTTGGGCGTGATGAATTGCACAATATCCTTAGCGAATATCAAATCGAGCGTCCAGTCCAGGGCCACGCGCAGCTTCTTCTCGAATCGCGGCAATTTCAGCAAATAAGTTGTCCGCCATAACCACCAGGCGAAGTATCCGGAGAATTTGATGCCGAAGATTTGCGCCGCCCCGCGCCGGTGGCCAATGGCCGCAAGCTGGCCGAGCATCTTATATCGAAACGGTTTGATGTGCTCCGGCCGATTTTCGATCGCCGCCTCGATGTTCTTCGCCACGCACTTCCCCTGCCGCATCGCATGTTGCGCCGTCGCCGGGTAGGGCTTGCCATCGACGTCGGGAATGTACCCCACATCGCCGACCACCCAAACGCCGGGAAAGGCTTCGAGTTGCATACTCGAATTGACGGCGATACGCCCGTTTTTTTTCTCACACGGCAGGGATCGTATCAGCGGTCCCGGCGTCACCCCCGCTGTCCATATCAACGTCGCTGCGGTGATATCCTCACCCGGCTCGAGCTTTACCGTTATTCCGTCATAGCTTCTTACTTTGGTCTCCAATCGCACATCGATCTTCGCATCCCGCAGTCGATGCAGCGTGTATTCCCCCAGCGAAGCGCTGAACTCCGGCAACAGCACTTTTCCCGGATGTACGAGGATCACCCGAAGCATTTGCTCGTTGAGATGACGATAGTATCGAATAGTCTGGCGGAGAAAATCATTCACCGCCCCCATGGTTTCCACCCCGGCAAAACCACCACCGGCCACCACGAACGTGAGCAATCGCCGCCGCGCCTGTTCATCGGGTTCAACTTCGGCCGATTCAAGCGTGCCGATCAAGTGATTCCGCAACAGCACCGCATCGCTCAGTGTTTTCATCTGCAGCGCGTAATGCGGTGTCTGGTCATCAAAAAACCGAGTCTCAGAACCTAAGGCAATCAGAAGCTGGTCATACTCCAATTCGCGCGTCCGCCGATAGCCGTACGTCATCGTGACCTTGCGACTGGGCAAATCGATCGCCTTGACGTGGCCTTCATAAAAGACGACGCGCTTGAGCATCTTGCGAAGCGGATTCACGACGGCGGACGCATCGATATCGCTGGCGGCGACCTCGTGCAGCATCGGCGTAAAAAGCGTGAAATTGTCCTCGCTGACTAGCGTGACCCTGCAGTCGGAGCGCTTGGCCAGAGTTCGGTCCAGCCGCAGCGCGGCGTACAATCCGCCGAACCCGCCGCCGAGGATGAGTATTTCCGTTTTTTTGTCTTCCATGGCCTCCATGTGTTCGGTCGTAATCATCACAATGTGGCGTGCCGAAGGAAACAGGGAAATGGGATAAAATGTAGCGGGCAGAAGCGTAGCTGTACTTAGGCGTCGGTTCCTGCGGTCCTGCCAAGTTGGGATGTTCAGGGGAAACGCATAATCGCCGTCAACTGTGTTGCCAGCAGCAGTTATATGACCACTCCCCTGTGTCATTTACGGGTTATGGGGCGGGAAGTATCCGACCGCTGGGGCGAACTGAGGATAGAGTTACCCTATTGCGGGCCAATGGTGTAAAAAGGCCCGTGTTTTCTGCAGTGCTGGGAGTTGTTATCTCCATGAAGCGACGTAAATCGGTAACGGGGCGGGGCACAAGCCACTTGGCACGCCGGGGGATTGCGCTGGAACCCTTGGAATCCCGGGTTCATTTGGATAGCTCGCCTTGGGCTTGGAATGCGGCCATCGTTAATCAGCCGCAAGCTATCGCAGATTTCCCTTACTTAACCGGGGCGGGCGAAACCGTTGTCGTCCTGGACACGGGTATTGATCAGAGCAATCCGGGCGTCAGCAACATCAACGTCCAAGCGTGGGAAGACTATGTCGGCAATTCCTCAACGCCTGTCGACACCGTTGGCCATGGCACCGGCGTCTCCGGCATCATCGCGGGAAGCCACTTTGATCTCGACGGTTATCAAGACCAGGGCGTCGCTCCCGGGCTTAACTTAATTGTTCTACGCACTGACACTGAAAGCAACTCCCTACCCTGGGCAACCCAAGCGGAGCGCATCAGCGAAGCGTTGACCTGGGTGATCGACAATGTGAACAACTATAACATTGTTGCGATCAATATGTCCACTGGCAGCAATGCGGTTTTCAGCGCACCCATCACGTCGGAGAGCGACCCCGATTATTCAATCGACGAAACGCTCAGCGGCCAGTTTGCGACATTAGCAGCGGACGGAATATTTCTCGGCGCTGCCGCCGGCAACGACGGAGCGGCCTCCCCCGACACCGACGAATACCCCGCCATTGATCCAAACGTGTATTCCGCCTCATCGGTCAACAGCTCCGATCAAATCAGCAGCTACGCATCCCAAGGGTATGCCACCGATATCCTGGCTCCCGGTGAAAATGACATCATGCCCTACGGCGATATTTCCGGACAGCCCTATATCGATTACGGCACCGGCACAAGCTTTTCCTGCCCTTACATGGTGGCCACGGCTGCGCTGCTCAAACAAGTTGATCCGAATTTCACGCCGGCACAGCTCATACAAATCATGCAGGACAGCGGGACGCCACAATACGATTCCACCACGGGCCTCACCTTCAGTCTGCTGAATATCGACGCCGCGATCGAGCTGGCTTATTCCGAAGCCGGCAACGCCAATCAATCGCTCGGCACCGCCGCGACGTTGACCTTTAACAACAACACTGCCGAATCAGACGGCAACGTGAGCCTGCTGCATGAACAAGATTATTATAAGTTCAGCCTCGATCTTAGCAGCAGCGTCAATTTCTCCATCGGCACCAGCGACGGCGAGACGGCGCCGACAATGGAGCTGCTGAATTCCAGCGGCGGACTTATCGAATCCCTGAGCAACGGCCAAACACCCGACCTGGCCGCCGGCACCTATTATGTCCGAGTCACCGGCGGCAGCACCACCCTTTCCGGCACATATGATTTGACCCTGACCAAGACGACCCTCGATTCGCAAGATAACCATACTCCCGAAAGCGCTACGGTTATTGATGTCAGCAGCGGATACGGGGAGCTGGACAATAACGTGTTAGTGAACGGCGCTATCGATTATTACACGTTTACCATCAGCTCTACCAGTTCGGTAACGGTTGATGCTTACCCCAGCGGCGATTATCCGACCGTCAATCTGTTAAACAGCAACACCACCACGATCGCCGCTGTGCCCAGCGGCGGCACGACGCAAACACTCGATGCCGGAAAGTATTTGATCAGCGTCATTTCAGATGGCGATGGCGATGAGACATACAAAGTCGCCGTGACCGTTGCAGCGGACGATCCCCCGCCGTCGGGCCCGATCCCCGGCGCCAACGCCACGAGTGCGAAGATCGCCTATGATTCCCTGGGAAATTTGTACGTTGCTTTTTACGACAGTTCGAGCAAGACCCTGCAGTTTGCCGAGCGAAACACCAGCGGGGTTTGGACCTCGCCCATCACGATCGATCCCACCATCGGCGCGGGAACCGAATTGTCGATCGCCATCGCCCCCGACGGCAATCCGGGCATCGCTTATTACGATAGCGTCAACGCCAATCTGAAATACGCTTTCTACAACGGCTCCAACTGGGAAGTCACCACACCCGACTATTACAAAACAACCGGGCTTATGCCGTCGCTGACTTACAACAGCTCCAATCAACCGCTGATCGCTTACTACGATCAATACTATGGCCAACTGCGATTAGCGACCCTCGTCAATTCGGAATGGGACGTTTACGTGATGGATTCGGGCGGCGTCGGCCTGTACCCGTCGATTGCCTATGACTCCAAGGCCGGCGTATACGGCGTTGCGTATGAAGATCCGACTCATGGACTAGTCAAATATGCCTACTATCGCCGCGGGTTCCGCACCTTGGTGGTCGATTCCGGCCTCAAGAGCGGCGGAACGATGATTTCACTGGCGATCAATCCGGTGACGCAAAATCCCGCCGTCAGCTTTTTCAATGTTGGAACCACCAGCCTCGATTACTCCAGCTTTAACGGCTCCATCTTTTCTACGACCGCGGTTACGGCCAGCCGCGATCAGGGTCAGTACAGCAGTCTGACGTTTGATGGCTCGGAACCGGAGATTCTCTATTACACGCCGGCCTATGGCGGTGTCGATGAAGCCGTGCCATCGGGCAGAATCTGGAGCCTGACCCGCATCACCAGCGGCGGTGTTGATCTCGATCAGGCAACCAACTCCGACGGGGATGACACAATCAGTTGGATCACGTCTGACGGGCTGCAAGTCATGGATATTTGATCCGGCTCGAGCCTGCCTACGCTGCGATGCCCGCGGCTTGATCGGTTTCATCCGTCTCAATTGGAACCAATCGAATCTGCGGCATCAGCGGTTGATATTCCAGCACACACCGGCGCAATGCATCGATCGCTTGCTGTGATGTGCCGTCGATCACCGTGGCGAGCAATCTCAATCCCGCCTCCACCTTTTTTGAATCCGCCGCCGGCAATTGCCAGACGCGAATCTTTGGATGGCTCGTGGCCGCCGTTCGCTCGGATTGGCCTGCGAGTTCCTCGTATAGTTTTTCGCCGGGGCGAACGCCGGTGAATTCTATATCGATATCCTCGCCGATGCGCAGGCCGCTGCGGTGAATCATCTCGCGGGCCAAGTCGACGATGCGGATCGGCTCGCCCATATCGAGCACGAAAATCTCCCCGCCGCGGCCGATCGAGCCGGCTTGCAGAACCAGTTGGCTGGCCTCGGGAATGGTCATGAAATATCGCTGCATCTGCGGGTGCGTCACGGTGACCGGCCCGCCGGCGGCGATTTGTTTTTTGAAGATCGGCACGACGCTGCCGCTGCTGCCCAAAACATTCCCAAAGCGCACAGCCACGAAACGTGTTTCACCTTTTCCGTTGAGCGACTGCACATAGAGCTCTGCAAACCGCTTGGCCGCACCCATCACGCTCGTCGGATTCACCGCCTTGTCCGTGCTGATCATCACGAAAGCATCAGCACCGGCATCGAGGGCGATGTCGGCGACGACTTTGGTCCCGAAGACATTGTTCTTGATCGCTTCGCCGGGATTGCGCTCCATCATAGGCACGTGCTTGTGCGCGGCACAATGCAGCACCACCTGCGGTCGATAGGCAGCGAAAAGATCGCGCATCCGCCGCTCATCGCAGATGTCGCCCACGCATGGCTCCAGGGTGATGCCGAACCATTTTTCGCGAAGTTCACGATCGATTTCAAAAAGATTGTTTTCCGCCTGCTCGACCATGACCAGAGCCCCGGGGCAGAAGCGCATGATCTGGCGGCAGATTTCCGAGCCGATGCTTCCACCAGCGCCGGTGACCAGAATGGTTTTGCCGGCCAGAAAACGCTGCAATTCAGGGGTGTCCAAGTCCACGGGAGGCCGGCGCAACAGATCGGCGATATCTATTTCCGCGGCGGCGGCCTTGTTTAGACGCGCCACCCCATTTTTTCGCCGTTTGAGCCAACCGATCATGTCTCTTCCTTCGCTTGTTATCGGTCGAAGCGTCCATAAAGGTTGAACGGCGGGTCGGATATACTCCATGGCATGACGCTGCGGCGAAAAATGGCCCTTCAACTCGGGACCATGCTCATCGGCCTGTTGCTGGTGATCGTCACCGGTCTGTGGGGTCTCAATGGCCAGCGCGTCGATTTCGGCGTTGCCACCAGTGGATATCGCCAATTGCGCAGCGTTTACGAAGTCGCGGGTCATGCGGCGACGGCCAAGACATTTCTTTTGGCGGGCAATACAGATCTGGCAGCCATGGAAATGGACCGTGCGGTGGCGAGGCTCGACATGTTCGCCAACGAGGAACAGGCAGAGTCGAATCAGTCAGCGCTGGCATTGGCTCAATCACTGAAGTCCAGCATTGGTCAAGCAGCCCAATTGCTGCGGCCGTCCTCTTCCACCACCCGGCCAAGCACACGTCAACAGTTGGATGCCTTGGACCGCGTGCTCGGCCAAGTCACAGGCTTTGCGCTCGATTTGCGCAAATCAATTACCGATCACGAGTCCGCCGCTCATGATCGTTGGCGGACTACCCTCTCGCTGCTCGTGGGGGTGTCACTGGCGGTGACGCTGCTGATGCTGTGGCTCGGTGTCCGCCAGTATCAAAACGTGGTAAATCCGCTGCAACGGCTTCGCCAAGTGGCCGATCGATTTGCATCAGGAAAATTGGACGAACGACTGGACGTAAAAACGCTGGCTCGCAGCGGGACGGAATTCGGCCGGCTCGCTGACGATTTCAACCGCATGGCCCGTGATCTCCAATCGCTTTACGACGATCTCGAACAGCAGGTGCAATCCAAGAGCCGGGAGCTGGTGCGGTCGGAGAGGCTGGCGAGCGTGGGGTATCTCGCCGCCGGCATCGCCCATGAGATCAACAATCCGCTCGGCATCATCACCGGCTATGCGGAGCGAACCATTCGCCAACTCGAGCGTCAAACCGATCGGTCGGCCGTGACAATCGCCATGCGGAATCTCTCGGTCGTTTGCGAGGAAGCGTTTCGCTGCAAAGCAATCACCGATCGCCTTCTGTCTCTGGTGCGGCCCGGGGAAGAGCAGCAGAAGCCTGTGGAGCTCAACGGGCTTGTCCAAGAGGTGGCGACGTTGGTGCATGGATTGCCTCTTTGGCATCGACAGAATGTGCGATTGAAAATTGAGCCGGTTGGCGGTGCATTATTGGTTGCGGGAGCGGCGGCGGAATTGAAACAGGTGCTCTTGAATCTCTTAATCAACGCCTGCGAAGCGGACGCGAAACAAGTGCTGGTCAAATTGGAGCAAGCGGAAACATCGGCCCAGATCGTGGTCAGCGATAATGGCCGTGGCATGAGTGCGGAAACGCTGGAACACGTGTTCGAGCCGTTTTTCACCGAAAAGCGGGGAAACTCCGGCGGCGCCGGCACGGGTTTGGGTCTTTCCATTTCCCATGCAATCATCGAAAATCACGGTGGCCGGCTCACCGCTGCCAGCGACGGCCCAAAATGCGGCAGCCGATTTGTCATCGAGCTGCCGTTGGCAACCGAGACACCGGTCACCGCAGTCTCGCGGCGGGAAATGCCATGAAGACCAGCACGCTGCAACCAACCTCCGAAGATTATCCCGGCCTGCCCAAAGCCGTGTCTCTATTGGTGGTCGAGGACGAAACTCGGCTGCGCGATCTCTTGCTTGATGTCGGACATGACATGGGTTTTGAAAGCGTGGGCGCTCGCTCGGCGGAGGAAGCACTCCGATTGCTTGGCGCACAGCCACGACAAGCGATGATTGTTGATCTGAACCTGCCGGGCATGAGCGGCATCGAGTTCATCGAGCAGGTCCGCGCGAATTGGCCGGCGACGCAGATCATCATCCTCACCGGATTCGGCAATCTGCAAGCCGCCCAATCGGCCATTCACCTGGATGTGGTCGAATTCCTGACCAAACCCAGTCCGCTCAGCGAAGTGGAAAAAGCCCTGCACCGGGCAAGGCGACGCATTGATGAACTAAGAGCACGCGAATTTCCGCCGGCCGATCCGATGCCGATCGCCCCGCCAACGGATGCCAATGAGACGCTTGCCGACCATCAGCGGCAGATCATTTTAGCGGCCTTGCATCGCAACGGCGGCAATCGCACGCGGACCGCACTGGAATTGGGCATCAGCCGGCGCACACTGCATTATCGTCTAGTGGAATATCAGCGTAAGGGGTGATACACGCCTTACTTAATGGTGGCGGGGTGACGGGTGCCTGGTGGGCGCCACAGGTCGGCGTACTCGCAGACCTGTGTCTTCCGCATCATTACACCACACAGGTCTCGGAGTACCGCGACCTGTGGCACCCTCGAACTGAGAATGCAGTTACGGTGCTGCTGGGGAATACTGCTCGAACAGTTTCTCCTCGATGGCCGACACGGTTGTGACGATTGCTCCGGACGATGACGGTTCCACTAAAATGCACCAGCGGTATCCATGATGCGCGGGTGAGGCGTCATAAACGACAATGCTCGCGGATTTGCCCGGAGCCACAAGTCCCCCAGGGGAATAGCCGTATGTTTCGCCTGATTTCGGACACGTGAATTTCAGCGGCGCATCAGTATCGGCAAGCGATTTCAAATCCTCAAGTTTGGCGGGCATCGCCTTATGCAAGGAGTAGTACAGAATCATCGCGCCCGCGATGTCATGCAGTTGATTGGCGCACTCACTTTTTCCCAGCATCCTGTCAGGATCGACGCCGCGGTTGTCGGGTCCCACGGGAATGAGCACCGGCGATTCACCCTTGGCAACGGTCACTCCAGGTTGCTCGAAGGGTTTATCCGCGGGTGGAGTTGTCGCGGATTTGCAACCGCTTAACAGCGACACGGCCAAAACCATCGAAAAACCTAATCGAAACGGGGATCGCATACTGTCTTTGACCTCGGTGCGCATGTTAATGAACCTTTGAACCTTGAGTGCTGGGCGCAGACGTCGGATGCGGCACCGTGCCACTGCTGCTGGGAATCGGCGGCATCAGGACGCCGCCACCGGGAGCACCGCCGCGCTGCAGGCCACGGATGTGCTCATCAAATATGCCCGGTTCAACGGCCCCCGGAGTCACTCGAAGTCCTTTCATCTCATCCTGCGACATCGGCCGTAGCATATCCGCCTGTGCAGCCACATGCGGGGTGATGAAAATCAGCAATTCCGTCTTGGTCCGATCGACATGATTGTTCTGGAACAGCACGCCGAGCACGGGAATGTCGCCGAGGAAGGGAACTTTCTGGAGAGTCGAGGTTTTTTGATCCTGCATCAAACCGCCGATGACGACGGTGTTCCCATCTTTCACTCCAACGCGGCTGTTGGCCGAGCGCAGTTCGATGATCGGAGAATTGACGCCCGGCGCAGTCTGCACCGACTGACTCGACAATGCGGAAATTTCCGGCGCCACGTCCATGATGACCAGGCCATCGGGATTGATGTGAGGCGTTACGTCCAAAATGATGCCGACTTCCTTATAGGTCACGCTGTTGATCGTCTCGCCGGTGTCGGTCTGCCGCGTATCGGTGATGAGCGGCACTTCGCTGCCGACGACGATTTCCGCAAGCTGATTATCGGTGGCCAGAATGTAAGGCCGCGAGAGCACATCCAATCGATTGGAGACCGCCAGCGCCGTGAGCGTTGCCTGGATATTCTTTTCCACCAGACTTACCGCCAATCCGCCCGTTTGCGTCGCGTTGTCCACAAATGTGCTGGAACCGACTACGCCGTTGGCGGTGGCAACACCATTCACCGTGGTCGTGCCGGCCCGTTGATTGAGAATGGAAAAATCGAGACCCAGGTCCGAAGTGTTCTCATGCGTTACTTCGGCAACGAGCACCTTGATCAACACTTGAGCCACCGGCCGATCGAGTTGATCGACAATTTCGCGCACCTGATTTTCAAATTTGGTGGCGGTGGCGATGAGTAGTGAATTGGTATCCGGGTCAGCCACCACGTACACCTGGCCGATGAGCTGGGCGGCGGAGCTGGATACGCCCGCTGGGAGGCCGCTGGTGGTTCCCGACCCCGATGTGCGAGAATTGCTGCCGCTGGCTCGGGAAATGGCGCTGCTGCTGGAACCGCCGAAGCTGCCGCTGCTACCGCTGCTGCCGCCAAATCCGCTGCCGCCGCTGCTGCCGCCGAATCCGCTGCCGCCGCTGCTGCCCCCGAACCCGCTGCTGCCGCTGCCAGTGGGGCTGTTCATGCGCGACCCATTGGTCGATGTGCTTCCAAAGCCATTGCCGGTTGTGCTGCCGGTACGTGAACCGTTCGAACTTCCGTTTCCGCCAAACAAGCTGTTCAGCACCGTTTGCAGGTTCTGTGCCTGGGCGTTTTTCAGCGGATAGATGAAGAAGGTCTGCTCGGAAGCCGGGTTGGAGTCGATTTTGGTCAATATTTCCTTGTCGATCAGATCGAGCGTCGCCTGCGGGCCGGTGACGACGATGGTATTCGTACGATCATCGGAGGATGCCAGCACCTTTGCTTCGCGCTGGCCACCGCTGCTGTTGTCGTCGGCACCAGTCCCGGTGCCCCCGGCACCAGGAAAACCGCCGCCGCCGCCGGGGAAACCGCCGCCACCACCACGGTTGCCGCGTGTCAGGGCCTGGAAAAAGCGCACTTGCGGTGGGAGATTGGAATTGTTCTGCTCCTGATCCTGGGGTTTGAAAATGTCCTCGATCAATTTCACCAGGGCAGCCGCATCGGCGTACTTAAGCTGCTTGGTGAGAATGCTGCTGTCGGCCGGATCCCGCTTATCCAGCGCCTGAACAATCTGCACCACCCGCCGCACGTTGGCCTGTGAATCGGTGATCACCAGCACGTTGCTGGCGGCATTGGCAGTGAAATCGGCGTCGGGACTGACAAGCGTCGCCAAGTCCTGCTTGAGCTTGGCCGCATCGACCGTCTTGATCGGAATGACTTGGGTCACGATATTGTCGTTGGGTGTGATCTTGTCCGCATCAGCGCCCCATTGCACGGGAATATTCGCCTTCTTGGCTTTATCACGGGACATGATCTTGAGCGTTTTGCCTTCCTGAATGGCTACAAAACCGTTCACACTCAGAATCGTGTTAAGCAGCGCCACCGCATCGTCGGCGCTGACAGGCTGCTGGCTCACTACCGTCACCCGGCCGTCGATCGGCGCGAGCTTAACAACCGTAAAGCCGGCTTCGGCGGAAATATAGTTCAGCACCGCGTCTGTCGGCGCATCCCTGAAGTTGAAGCTGAACTTGTTTGCCGTTGGCTTAGTGGATGGAATTCGAATCTCGATATTAGCGGGAGTGGGCTCTGCCGGTGCGGGCGTCACAGCAGGAGCGGTGGCGGGTTGTGAAGCGGGCGGCACGGCCACTGCGCCAACCTGCGGCGCTACGACGGCGCCCGGCAAAGCCGGCGTTGTATCCTGCGCCAACAGCGCAAGCGGCTGTCCCGCCAGCGCTAAGGCCACCGCAGCTCGAAGAAGTAACGCTGATTTTTTTACACGCTGCATGATAGCCTTTCTTCCTGACACCATTGCACCGCAAGCGCAGCCCCTGAACAGAGCGTTGCTTGCACCAAAATGACCCCGATTGATATCTCGGCCCGATTTACTTGCCGGCCATTTCGGCCTCTCGCTTTTTCTTCAACCGCTCGATCAATGAATCACTTGGCGGCGCCAGCGCGCCGACACCCGACGAGCTTCCTGCGGGCAATGACGAATCCGCCGCAACCGTCGATCCGGCGGCGAACGGCCGCGTTGCCGGAGGATCGCCGTTCAACAAAGTTCTGCCGACCAACACATGGGTCGTCCGTCCGCCCGCAATGTAATCCGCGTAATTCGCTGTACTCGACAGCATCATGGAGCCAATCTTGCCGCTGGCGATCGCCTCGCCGCTGTGCAGAGTGTAGATCTGGCTATTGGCGTAATTTTCAACCATCGCCACGAATTCGTTGTCCTGCTTTATGACGCCGGTAAGCACCAGATTCGATTCCGGCGGCTCAACATATGCTGATTGCGTCGTCATGGTGGTCGAACGGCGGGACTCCCGACTGCCCCGGTCCCCAGGCGTCGGATATCTGAACATGCCTTTCACGAACATGCTGCGCTCGGTGAGGATCGCATAATCGGAACTCAGCGGCTTGGGCGGCGGAATCACCACTCCTTGCGATCCGCTCGAAGGTTTGGTGTCGGCTTCAAAACGCTGCGACCGGGAGTACTCGGATCGAGAGCGCGGACGTTCCGAAGAGGATGTTGGACCCACGGCCTGCTGGGTGGACGATGTTGTAGACTGCACGAGCGGACTGGTCGCCGGTTTCGTGGAGCTTTGCGTCGACGGCGAAAATGCCTGCTGCGCAAGAACCGTTGCCGCCGCCAGGGCGATTACCAGGGGAATGATTCGTTTCATGAGTGGTTCCCTCTTTCCGGTAACCATGCGACCGGCGGATGCGAACCATTGGCATTATCCGCATCGGGCCGCAAACAGAGCGTCGAAATCAGCATTTGAATCTGCAGATCATCCGTTCCTTCACGCCGAGAGTTGATCTGGATATCGTTGATGCGGATGGGCACCTGGCCGATCTCCAGGCTGTTGAGCATTCGGGAGATCGCCTGCATGCTGCCCAGGCCGGTGGCGTGGAAATTGATCACCAGGAATTTATTCTCGGCTTTGGGCACGCCCTCGGTCGTGAGATTGTTGATATTCACGCCCAGCCCAGTGGCCCATTGCAGCACCGTCTTTTCCGCCTGACTCTCGGCGGCGTATCGCTCGGATTTCAGGCCGTTGGCGGCTTCGATCATCGCCTTCCACTTCGGCTGCTCGAGCCGCTCGGTGTTGAACAGGCGATGGGCGTCCTGAATGTCGCTTTGCGCTTTGGAAATCGCGGCGACCAACGTCGTGTGGGTATCCCAATACGGCTGCACGACCCACTGATCCAGCCCAAAAGCCGCCAGTGCCGCCAGCATACCGATACCGATTTGTTTTTCTCGTTTAGTCATGGCAACCTCAATTCTTCAACGGGGCGGCCTTAAAGGTACACGTAATGGTGAAGCTGACTTCCGGGGCGGCAAACCGGGAATTGCCGGGAATCTGAACTGATTTCATCAGCTTCACATCCTCAAACCAATCCCCTTTGAGCAGGAGCCCGTCCCGAAGCTGCTGCACGCGTTCCTGGTTGGGGGCTTTGCCGGTCAGGCTTACGAGCAGGTTCCGATCCGGCGCAACCGGCGGCCCATTCGGCTTGGCCAGGGTGTCGGGCTTTTGCTCCTTTTCCCGAATGCTCAGCGACGTGACGTAGGTTTGCCCGTCCGCCGGCAACAATTCGGTGATGTCACGCAAGCAGGCGACGTAACGGGGATCGGAAGCTTCCCAGCGCTGGGCGAAAGTCACTTTGGAGACAAAATCCTGGGCAAGCTTGATGTGCGGTTGTATGGCGTTTAACTGAACGGTCAGGTCGCCCTGCTCCTGCTCCAAGTTCTTAATATCCCAGTAAGCGCCGACAATCGCGGCGATGAGAAGCAAAACGCCGATTCCGGTCCACACCATCCAGCGCTGCACTCGTCGCACGGGCGGAGGAGCAAGGCGCGAATGCAGAAAATCCATCGGCAAAACGGCGCGATCCAGCCCCGCCGCCGCCAAGGCCACGGCAGCGCCGTATTTGCGGCCCGCTCCGTTGCTGCTGGCGGTGGGAGCGCTCACCCCAAGCGACGGCAGATCGCCATAGCGCACGGGCAAACCCGCTTGATCAAACCGCCCGGCCTCCAATCCCGCTCCGTCCCACACGACCATTTCGCTGCCGGCGTCCGAGCCATTGGTCGGCAGGCTCGACACCACACGCCGCAGCTCGCTATTGAACAGCGCCGCCGGCTCGGGAGCGCGCAGATGACGCAGCATGTTGGCGTGCGCCCCGCGGTGGGCCACGAGTTCAGCTCCATTGGTGGCAACTGCGAGCACGATCGTGTTCTTCGCAGAGTCGCCGTGCGTCAGTACGCCCAGCACCGCTGCGGAGCTGGTGATCGCGATGGGGCTGATCTTGGCAGAATCGCACATCGCTTCAACCCATTCGATGTGACGCCGGGGCGTGGCGATGAGCAGCACGGTTTGCGCCTGCTCGGTGTCAGCTTCGCCCACATAATCAAAAACCAGGTCCTTTAATTCGGATGAGAAATCAGTTTCCGCCCCGAGCCGCAGCAAATCGGCGGCGGTGGCGGCGTCGACCGGCGGCAGCTCCTTGTTTTTCACCAGCAGCCATTTGGCGGGCAATCCGACCACCACTTGCCGGGCCGTGAATTGCTGGCGTTGCAGGAATTGTCCCAAGGCCGTGCCGAGCTTGGCCGCATCCGACAGGGTCACGCCGGCGGGGAACTCGAATTCCGCCAGGAACCGCGCCGACGGCGTTTCGCCGCCCAACACTTCGGCAATGAGCATCGAACGCTCGCCCATCGCCACACCCAGCAGTTTGTTGTATCTCTGCGCTTTCATGGACTCCCGATGTCTAAAAAACTCCACGTCTCACGGTGTTGGTGTCGAGGACGAATTCGGCGCATCTGTACTCAGCACGCCCTGCGGAACCCCCGCCGTCACCTGCGGCGGTTGATAAGTGCCCGCGCGCAATTGCTGGCGAATCTGCGGATCCAGCGGCCAGCCATATCCTGTTAAATCACGGCGATAAATAATGTGCGGCGGGGTCCCCGATCCGGTTGTGCCCTGCGTGTCATCCACCACGATCCGCACGCGCTTAAACGCCCGGCCATCGCCGCTGACGGCTACGATGTCCGCGGAATATTGATACGAGGTCTGCGTAAAGTTCGTCGTGTATTTGCCGGCCAGGCCGCTGGAATTCCAGGTCGTGGCATTATCAGAGGAGCTGCGCTGGGCGATCCAACTGTCCGCGTCGGATTGTAAAAAGCCCGCACACTCCAGCACCGGTTCCGACGCGGTGTAGACGTTGATCATCCCCGCGACGTTTTTGCTCCCGGCAACAGTGATCGGTCGCCCCCCGCGGCCCCGACCGGCGGTGGAGGTGGCTTGCACGCTCGTGCTGTAGACCGTCACATAATTGAACAGACCGCGGGTGTCGCCATTCTCGCCATTGAGTCCCATCGATTGGCTGTTCGCGCCCGCCAACTGCTGTTCGCCGGCATCCACCACGCCGTCACGATTCAGGTCGTAGCCGAATAGAATCGCCTTGGTCACATTCTGAACCAGCAGCAATTCTTCGACGGTCTCAAATTTATCCTGTTTTTCGTAGTATGGATCGGGCAGGCTGCCGTAAACATTGCTGGCATCGCCGTCCTCACTCTGGGTGAAATTCGGCCCCCAATCAATAATGGCGTCGGCGATCTGCTGTGTCACGTTCGGCAGGTACTGCATGTTGGTATCATCCAGCCAGGTCGCGTTCAAATTCACCTTGGAAGCTTCATCGGCGATGCCAAATCCCCAGGTCTGATCGGTATCGGGCCACGGGCGGAGAATCCAGAAATATCCAGTGCCCACCGGCATCGCCTCGGCGGGAGCGGATGTCACCGTCACGGCATCTCCGCCGCACTGGTCGATCATGGACAGTACATATTGTTCTGCCCCCTGCTCAACGGCGGCGGCCTCGGCGCTGGAAACACGGTTGCCCGATGCCAGCGATTCCACCCGCATGTTCCGCGCCATGACGAACACCATCGCCGTCAGCAGCAGCATCACGCATAAAGCGGTGACGAAGATGACTCCCTGCCGGCGGCGAACCCGTCGGTGCATGAAGCGCGGGAATTGTTGTGTCGCTGCCGGGTTCACGATCAAAGGCCTCCTATGCCGCTGTTGACGTTCGGATCATTGGCCGCATTGGAGCAGGCGATCGGAATCACGCAGACAAACGACTTGGGAGCCTGGTTGCTGCCTGGGGGCGCTTGAAGATGCAACGTGACCTCCACGGCCTCCGGCATTTGATAGTCCAATTGGCTGGAATCCCAGGAGGTCTGCCACGCCGATCCGTCAAAATAGCGCAAACTGAATTGGTCCACGCCGCGGCAAATGATTTCTTCTCGCGGATCGCCTTGGTTTTCCGCAAGGGCTTGCACGTTGTCCCACACGCGCCGCACCAGGCACTGCTGGGTCGAACCCGCTGGCACATCCAATGCATACTCAACCTGCTTGATTTCGCTGGCGGCGTTCCACTGCTGCTGTTGTTGCTGGGCTTGCGTCTGCTGCTGGAGTGATTGCTGCGGCCCCTGCTGGGATGACTGCTGCGGAAGTTGCCCCTGGCCGGTTTGTGCACCCTTTAGCAAGCCGTCGCCACAAGTATAAAAGTCGAGCGTTTGGCCGTTGCTGGTGCTGTTCAATTGATCTGAAAACTCGTTGGCCAGGATGCTGGCGGTTCCACTTTGCGAGCCATAAGTCGGCGGCACGTTTTCCAAGTCCGCGCGCATGATGTTCAGAGCCAGATCGAATTCGCTGGATTGGACGACGGATGCTTCGGCGGACAGCCGCGCATGATTGGCCACGCGCAGGCTTTCATACAGCGTCACCGTCAGCGAAGCGACGAGGAACATCGCTATCGTCAGCTCCAGCAGCGTAAAGCCACGGTGGGCGAAAATGTTATTAGTTCGACTGCGCATTGCCTGCATACGGTGAATCGTAAACCAAGGTCGAGAGCACCTTCTCTTGAGGTCGACTGCGATCGGTCCATGTCACGTGCATGTCGAGTTCTTCGACGAGCGTGCCGGTGAAATTCGTCGGCGCGGTTCCGTTGGGACTCCAATCTTGAATCTGCACATTCCACTGGTATCCGGGCCAGTCGGGTCCAAAATCGCCGGACATGTTGGAATTGGTAAGATATTCCTGCGTGGAGACAATTTCATCGAGCTTGCATTGCCCGAGAGCTGCGGCTTCATTGCGATGCCGGGCGGCGCTGGCGGCTTGCGTCGACACGGAGATGCCCCGCATCGCCGCCGGCAGGATGATGCTAACTAGCATCACCGCCGCCAGCACTTCGACCAATGTGAACCCACAGCGGGGCCTTGGCGCACTTTGGGTGCCACAGGTCGCGGTACTCCGAGACCTGTGCGGCGTATCCCCGGTGAAGACACAGGTCTGCGAGTACGCCGACCTGTGGCACCCGTTGAAGCGCGTTTGCGAAATTGTTCGGTGCGAATTCATTGCTTTATATTCGGATCGACCACGTGAAACATTTCCGTTGCGGACTGGCACGCCAACTGCACCTGGTTTCGGCGATTGTCTGTTATGGTAATCGTGGCCGGATCGCATTTTCCGTCCGGCGTGAACTGCACGTACAAACCGTCGGATTGCGCCTGGAGATCGGTTTGGATCATCAAATCATCGGGCAGCTCAAAATGCCGGCCGAATTCCTCGCCGAGATCAACGAACGCGCCGCCCTGCTGCATGCTCAAGTAAAACTGGCGGCCCGGCACATCCAGATTCAAACGGTAGACAATTCCCTGGCTGATCGCCTCGGTTCGGGCATAACCCGCCAGCGCGCACATCTGGGCCGCCGCGTCACCGCACCGCCGGCCTTGCACGCTGTGGCTGAGCGTCGGAATGACGATCGCCATGGCGACGGCGGCGATCACCATGACGAGCACCAGCTCGATCAAAGTGAAACCGCGCGAAAATTGTCTTTGCCATGGCTGCATGGAATTCCGCGATTACTTGTTGTTGCCCCAGTTGGTGATGTCGTCGGCGGTGCCTTCCTGGCCATCGGGACCGGCGCTGTATAAATCAAAACCGGTCGGGTTATGTTCGCCCGGAAAACGGTAAATATAAGGATGGGCCCACGGGTCCATGGGAACCGCCTTGATGTAAGGCCCTTCCCAACCGGTGACATTGGACGGAGCCTGCACCAGCGCCTGCAATCCTTCATCACTGGCGGGGTATCTGCCAGTATTCACTTGGAAAGCATCCAGCGAGGTTTCCAAGGTGGAGATGTCCGTCAAGGCTTTGGTTATGTCGGCGTGTTGCCGGTGCGCGGCAAACTTGGGCACAACGATCGCCGCCAAAACCGCCAGAATCACCATCACGAGCAAAAGCTCGATCAGCGTAAAACCATGGCGAGCCGACTTGTGTGTGAACGTGAACATTTGATGACTCCTTAAATTTCGTTTTGTGCCGATCATTTCATCAAATCCTGAAGGTTAAAAATCGGCAGCAACATGCCGACCACGATGGTGCCGATGAATCCCGCCATGATGAACAACATCACCGGCTCAACGACGGACACCAGCAAGCGAAGCTGACGGTCCAAGTCCTGTTCGTACGCCATCGCCAGACGCACCAGTTCTTTATCCAGCCGGCCGGTTTCCTCGGCGACGGCAATCATCTCCACCACCGACGGCGGAAACAGTTTGGCGTTATCCGACAAAGCTTTGGAAAGCGCGATCCCGCGCTGCACCTCCTCGATGGCGTGCAGCACGGTGTCGGCCAGTGTTTGATTTCCAATCGCCTGCCGGGCTGTTCGCAATGAAGAAACCAGCGGCACGCCCGCTCCGACCAGTGTTCCGAGCATCCGGCAAAATCGCACGAGGGCGAAATGCGCAACCACGTTTCCCAGTACCGGAGTTCCGAGGACGATCTTTTCAAGCCTGCGACGGCCGGCATCGCTGGCCAAATATCCCCGGAAAGCGAGGCCGCCAATGACCAACGCAATGATCACGAACAAAATATAATCGCGCACGAAATGGCTGATGTTGATGATGATCTGCGTCAAATACGGAAGCTGTCCGCCGAAATCGCTGAACATGGTGCTGAAGCGCGGAATGAAAAACGTGAGCAGAAATATCAGCACGCCAATGGCCAGGACCACCAGCACAGCGGGATACACCATGGCCCCTTTGACTTTGCCCTTCAGATCCGCTTCGCGCGTCCGGAACTCGGCGATCTGCGTCAGCACGACTTCCAGAAACCCGCCCGCCTCACCGGCACGAACCATGGCGACATACACGCTGGAAAAACTCTTGGGAAATTTGGCCATCGCATCGGCCAGCGACGTGCCGCCGACCACGTCATCGTGAATCCGGCCCCACAAAACCTGGGCCGCGGGGTTGGATGCTTCACGACGCAGCAATCCCAGTGATCGGCTCAGCGAAACGCCGCCGGCAAGCAAATTGGCCAACTCACGGGTAAACGATTCGATGGATTTCTGCGAAACCCGGCCCATCTTCGCGCCGCTGACTTCCGCGGCCACTTTTTTCTCCGCAGCGGCGGCATTCTTGGACTCGGCCAGACTCACGGGATGCAATCCCTGCCGCGACATTTGCGCCAGCGCCGCCGAGCGGGAGTCCGCCGCCATGGTGCCGCTGGTGCGACGGCCTTCTTTACTGAGTGCGGTGTAAGCAAAAACAGCCATGAATTATTTCCACCAATAGCCCGATTCAGGAACCCGTGCCGACAAATTCCGATGCGCCGACCGCGACATCTTCGTTCTTGGTCAGCCGTAGCACTTCTTCGACGGTCGTCTTGCCTTCGCCGATCAATCGCCAGCCGTCATCGCGCAGACTGCTCATCCCCTGCTGCACGGCGATCTTGCGAATCTCACGGGAACTGGACCGCTGCGTAATCAGCGAGCGGATTTCATCACTCACCGGCATCATTTCAAAAACGCCCTGCCGGCCACGGTATCCGCTGTTTTGGCAATTGCGGCATCCCTTGCCGACGTACAGCTCGTCCGGCACGACATCGCCAAATTCATCCCGCAGCCTCTGCACTTGGTCAGGGTCCATCGTGGTCTTGCAATTTTTACAGATCAACCGCACCAGCCGCTGGGCGAGAATCATTTCCACCGTCGAGGAAACCAGATAAGGCTCGACTCCCATGTCGATCAGACGAGTGGTTGCACCGGGAGCGTCGTTGGTGTGCAAAGTGCTGAACACCAAGTGGCCCGTGAGCGACGCCTGCACGGCGATGTCAGCAGTTTCCTTGTCACGAATTTCACCGATCAGGCAGACATCCGGATCATGCCGCAAAATTGCCCGCAGCCCGGCTCCGAAAGTCAGGCCCGCCTTCACGTTCACCTGAATCTGGTTGATTCCCTTGAGCTGATATTCAACGGGATCTTCAATGGTGACAATTTTTAGATCGGTGTTGTTAATCTTGGACAACGCGGCATAAAGCGTCGTGGTTTTGCCGCTACCGGTCGGGCCGGTGACCAGCACAATCCCGTGCGGCAGATCGAGCACTTTATTCCACACGCCATTATCACGCTTGGACATGCCCAGATGTTCCAGCCCCAGCAGCGTTTCACCGCGATCGAGAATACGCAGCACCACCGCTTCGCCGTGGATCATCGGGATGACGCTGACACGCAGGTCTATTTCCCGGCCCGCCACGCGCAGACGAATGCGGCCATCCTGCGGCACACGCTTTTCGGCGATGTCCAAGTGGCTCAAAATCTTGATGCGCGAAACAATCGCCGGGTGAAACTTGCGCACTGATGATGGAATGTTCGCCTCGATCAGCACGCCGTCGACACGGTAGCGCACCCGCAGTTGATCCTCGAACGGCTCGACGTGAACGTCCGACGCCCGCATTTCCAGCGCCTCGGCCATGATCTGGTTGACGAATTTTATGATCGAAGCGTCCTGGGCGGCGCTGGTCAAATCCAGATCATCATCGTGCTGCTCTTCGACAACTTTGACATCATCCTCGGCATTGATGCCCATCGACTGCAGCGTATCGGCACCGACACCGAGATATTTCTTGGCGAAGCGGTCGATTTCGGTTGACGGAGCCAGCACCGGCTTGAGCTCAACGCCGCTGGCCATGCGCAGTTCATCCAGACCGCTGGTGTCAAATAGACGGTGCGTCAGGATCGTCACGCCATCGGGGCCTTCTTCCAGGGGCATGAGCCGATGATCCAGGAGAATGCGAACGGGGAAACGGCCCAGTAATTCCTTCGTGGGATTATATTTGGCGCCGTCTTTTTCCAGATCGATGAACGGCATTTCAAAATAAGCGGCCAGCGAACGCAAGATCTTATCTTCCGAAACCCCCGGTGCTTCGCGCAGGGCATCATCCAGGGGCTTGCCGGCGTGCACCGCATCCCGTGCCTGGGCTGCGCTTTCCTCGCTGAGCAGCCCTTCTTCGATCAATTTGGCAAAAACACTGTTCACAGCTTCGCCGCCTCTGAAAAATCGTGCGATTAATCCAACATGCCCATCATCACGAGTGTCGCTTCCTGCCGCTGCGTCAGCAGATCGCGCAGCTCGCCCTGAGCCTTGGTGAGGTCCGCCTTGGCCGCCGCCTTAGCATCGCGGTAGATCTGCAATTTGGCTTTGATGTCCTCGGGCTTGGAATCTTTGTTATCCAGCGCCGCCTGCAGTTCGCGCGTGGCGGTCACCAGCGCCGATGTCGGCTGGCTATCCTGCGGAGTGGCCGGAGCAGCCTGGCCACCGGCGGCATTTTGGCCACCAGGACCACCTTGGCCGCCCTGACCACCATTGCGGCGGAACATCCCCGCGCGCCCCATGTTCATTTCCATCTGCAGCGTGAAGACTTTTTCAATCTTCGGCCCCAGCGCCTGCATCTCTTCGTCGCTGGCGCCCAGTGCATCCTTGACACGATCGAGCATGCGTTGGCGGAACTGCGAGGGATCAAATCCGCCAGGCCCACCCTGCTGATTTTGGGCCATAGTCGGCAATGTGAACAATCCCGCCGCGATCAGCGGCATGATCCATCGGGAGATCGAGAAACGTGTACCATAACTTGCCATATCGAACCTGCCTTCCAAATAAGAAGTTGTCTGAATCAATGATCGCCGAACGAATTTTCCAAATGTGCCGGCCGCGTCGATGGACCATGTGGCGGTGGACCGTCAAAACCAAATCCCGGTCCCGGTCCTCCCGGCCCGCTGGAGGGTCCATGTCCCCACAGATGCGGCTTGTGCGGCATTTGATCCCAAAGTTTTCGTTGCTCGGTATCTAACAGCGCTATGCTCTTTGTCTCACCCTCGTGCACCAGCTTTTGCCGCACCTTGTCCAAATTGCTCCGTTCATCCCGATATTCCTGCTGGATCTCTTCGTAGGAAATGTACTGCTCCGGCGACAACAACGCTGAAATCGCCTGGTCATGTTCATGATCCAGCGTCTTACGCTGCTCGAAAGTCTCGTCGATTTTCTGATGAACTTCAGCCCAGATGGCGTCCATTTGCTTTTGCTGATCCGCCGTGAGCTTCAGGATAATTCCAGGATACGAAGCCGGCGGCTTATCTTCGCCGCGGCTGATTGCCGGCAAATTCGCCCATAAGCGGCCCACAACTACGCCGGCGCCAAGCACCAGAATGATCGTCATCACCAAAATGAAACGAGTGCGGTTCATCGTTATCTCAGGGCTGTTCATCGCTCCGCTGCTGCGAGGCATCTGCGAGGTAATATTGGGCTACCGGCGTCGCCGAATCGTTCATCGCCACTTCATCGACGTTCATCGGAATGTTCACCCAGGGTGGAGCGGCAACCGGCGACTCGTGAACCCGTGCCAACCAAAACGATCCGACCAGCACGATGGCCGCCGCAATACCCGACAACACACCCGCTAGGCGCACGATTCCCTGCTCGGTCACGGCCTGCAGCCGCTGATGCAGCCGATGCACGCCGATCTGCGAAAGTTTCATCACCGGCTCGGCGGCGAACAATGCGGAAAGGCTGCGCAGCTCAGCCAATTGCGCGGAACATTCCGGGCAACTCGCCAGATGCTGTTCCAGCGCTTGGCGCTGTTCGATCGGCAGCTCACCGTCGTGGTAAGCATTTAATTGTGAATTCCATGAGCACGTCATGTTCAAATCCTTCATCGCCATGCACTGCAGCGGCGATCTACGGCTGATAACCCTTCAACTTTTCCCGCAGTTCATTGCGCGCCCGGTGCAGTCGGCTTTCAACGGTTCCGCGCGGCACTCCCAAAACCTGGGCGATTTCCTCATACGCCAATCCGTCGAATTCCCGGAGCACCAGCACTTCCCGGTGCTCCGCGGAAAGCTGCCGCAGCGCCGCCTGCAAATCAATTTGGCGACCGACGTGATCCGCCGGATTCACCGCCTTGCCGACCGGCTCGGGCAAGGAATCGAACGCCACCATCGGTCCGCGCCGCCGGTCACGCCGCCATTTGGCCGCCTGCGTGATGAGGATCCGCGTCAACCATGTCTTGACCGTCGAGCGGCCCTCAAACGTCTTCAAATTCCGATACGCGCCAGCCAATGCTTCCTGCAGCACATCCTCGGCATCGGTGCTATTGCCGACCAGCGACACCGCCAGGCGGTACATCCGCTGTTGATGGCGATGCACCAATTCGTGAAACGCCTTGCCGTTACCGCCGACAGCCTGCTGCAACAATTGACTGTCATCGGGAGGGCCCCCCGCCGCGGAACCTGGCTGATTACTTTGTCCTTGCACGCTCGGCGTCGGTCCCGTTGACGGCGGATTCGGAGGTTCCTTAGCATCAATCTTCAACGACATAGTTGCGCCGCCACAGACGTTTCTTCCCCATTGTGAGCAATTGGTTAGGGTGTTGCACGGGTATGGCGCAAACACAACGGCGAAAGCCAGTTATGTAATATATTGGCTATCCGCTGAACCCGCAAGGATTGGCGGCCCGCCGTCACGCCAGCAAACCGGGCACGAGATTCCCATGCACATCCGTCAGTCGGAAATCGCGGCCCTTGTACTTGAACGTCAAGCGGGTGTGTTCGATCCCCAGGGTATGCAAGATGGTGGCGTTTAGATCGTGAATATGCACCGGATCACGGACGATGTTGTAGCAGAAGTCATCGGTCTGGCCGTAAGACAAACCCGGCTTGATTCCGCCGCCGGCCATCCAGACGCTGAAGCAGCGGCCGTGATGGTCGCGCCCATAATTGTCCTTGGTCAACACACCCTGGCTGTAGACCGTGCGGCCGAATTCCCCGCCCCAAACCACCAGCGTTTCATCAAGCAAACCACGCTGCTTCAAATCGCTGACCAGCGCCGCCGAGGCCTGATCAACATCCTGGCATTGCAAGCGCAATTGCTTGGGCAAATCGCCATGTTGATCCCAACCGCGATGGAACAATTGCACGAATCGGACGCCGCGCTCGCTGAGCCGCCGGGCGAGCAGGCAATTGCGGGCATACGGGTTGCCATTGCCGCTGTCATCTAATCCATACATCGCCAGCGTCGCTTTGCTTTCACCCGAAACATCGGTGATTTCTGGCACACTGGTTTGCATGCGGAAGGCCATTTCATATTGCGCCACCCGGGCGTTGATTTCCGGATCGCCGAACGTTTCCTCCGCCATGCCGTTCAGTTGGCCGACCGCATCGAGCATATGCCGGCGCGAGGCAGGACTCACGCCTTGCGGATTGGACAGGTACAGCACCGGATCGTTTCCCGTGCGGAAGCGCACGCCCTGGAACCGCGATGGAATAAACCCGCTGCCCCAAAGCCTCGAAAAAAGCGGCTGATCGTTTTTATTCCCGGTCCCCTGCGAGATCATGACGATGAACGCGGGCAGATTCTGGTTTTCGCTGCCGAGTCCATAACTCAGCCACGAACCAATGCTCGGCCGGCCAGGTTGCTGCGAGCCGGTGTTGATGAAGGTGATCGCCGGATCGTGATTGATCGCTTCGGTGTTGACGGTTTTCACGATGCAAATGTCATCGACCACTTTACCAAGGTGCGGTAGCAACTCGCTGAGATACGTGCCGGTCTTGCCTTGCTGCGAAAATTTGAAAATGGGCGCAGCACACGGAAACGATTTTTGGCCCGAAGTCATGCCAGTGATGCGCTGCCCGTTGCGGATCGAATCGGGCAGTTCCACGGCGTTGTATTTCTGCAAAGCCGGCTTGTAATCGAACAAATCAATGTGCGACGGCCCGCCGGACATGAACATATAAATCACGCGCTTGGCCGTCGGGGCAAAATTCGGAAAGCCGGGCAATCCACCGGTTGCGCCCGGGGCAGGAGGTTGAATCGCTCTGGATAGCGACGGATTCAGCAGCGACGCCAACGCCGCCGTGCCGATTCCGACCGCCGAGCGACCGAGCAATTGCCGGCGGGTCATCATCAACCGATGCTGTTGTTCGAAATTCATGGTCGGACCTTAAAAAACTAATTCTTTGAGATCGTCTCATCCAGATTCAAAATCGTGCTGCAGAGCATTGTCCAGGCCGCATGTTGGGCCGGATCGAGCGTTTTGTTTATCGGTGATTCGCCGACGGACAGCAGCTTGTTCGCTGAATCCGTGTCGTGCAGATAAATCTCGCGCTCCTGATCCAGTACATTTTGCAGCACGGCCAATTCTTCAGTGCGCGGCAGCCGGCCGGTCGCCAGACGGAATGCAAAGCCGATGCGCTGCGAATCCTCTTTACCGCCTTCGATCATCGCCCGTTCGGCCAATTTGCGGGCGGCCTCCACGAACGTCGGATCATTCATCAATACCAGCGCTTGCAGCGGCGTGTTGGTGCGCGACCGGAGAACCGTGCAGATTTCCCGATCCGGAGCATCAAATGTAATCAACTCCGGCACCGGGCTGGTTCGCTTGCGGAAAGTGTAAAGCCCCCGGCGATACAAATCCGGCCCGTGATCCTGGACATATTTTTGCGCCGTGAAGCGGTCGCCGTCATTGCGAGCCATCAGCTCTTCCCACAAACCGGGCGGCTGATACGGCAGCACACTTTTGCCGCCGATCTGATCGTTAAGCAATCCGCTGACCGCCAGCGCTTCATCACGGATCAATTCCGCTTCCAGGCGAAACCGTGGGCCACGCGCCAGCAGCCGATTTCCCGGATCGCCGGCCACCGTTTGGGCCGAGGCGTGTGACGATTGCCGATACGTCGCCGAGGTAACAATCAGCCGCTGCATCGCTTTGACATCCCAGCCGCTACTCACAAACTCACTGGCCAGCCAATCGAGCAATTCCGGGTGCGACGGATATTCGCCCTGCATGCCGAAATCCTCTGAGGTTTTGACCAGGCCGGTCCCGAAATACATCTGCCAATAACGGTTCACTTCCACCCGAGCGGTCAAAGGCTGCTGCGGCGATACCAGCCAACGGGCCAAACCCAAGCGATTGCGGGGCGCATCGGCGGGCAAGGGTGGCAGCGCGGCCGGCGTGTTCGGAAATACCTGCGGCCCAAATTTGTCATACTGCCCGCGAATCAGGACGAATGTTTTGCGCGGTGTCGGCAGCTCTTCCATCACCATGGTGGTTTTTTCGGAACCTTTTAGCCTTGCGATTTCCCCTTGCAAACTTGCCTGCTGCTGAATGATCGCCTTGGTTTTCTCCGAGATGTTGGCTCGGAAATATTTCCTTACGAAGTTGGTCTGCTCATCGGTGCGCTTCTCCAATGGAATGGACAAAATTCCATACACCCGTGCCGGGGGTTTGGCGGCACCGAAGGGATCTTCTGCACTGGTTGTCGAAGCCCTGAACCGCCCGATGGAGTGCTGCGCGAATGGTGAGTTGAACTCCAATTTCACCGCCAGTCTCGCACCGGCCTGCGCCACCGGTTTGTCAAATTGCACAATGATTTCATGCGGCTTGCCCGCCTGTGGGTCGATCGCCCAACCAGCCGATGCCTGCCGCCGCAGTCCGTCAGAGGGGAAGCCATTTTCATCGAAATCCGCCTTGACGGATTTGAACGCCACTTTGTCACCTTCGGTTGTATCGTGCGGAGCCAGCGCCTGAAGCTGCAATTTGGTCAGGACGAAATTTCCATTGAAAGCGCGGCCCGGCCCATGCGCCGGCAGGGAATCATCCGGCAGCACTTCCAATTTCATCGCCGTGATCGGCGTGCTTAAACCGCTTAGGTTAAATTTGTAATTGTCCGTGGCCATATTGGGGCCGGTGATCAGCACCGATTGATCCTTCAGCGGTGTGGCGATCGCTCCGCTCCGGGTCGTGAACTTTGAGATGTCGCAAATCTGCCACGCTACGCGGCCATCGGATGCCTTGGCAATCTCCGCCTGTTCCCAGTTCGCTTGTTCGGCATCGATCGCTGCATCGGGTCCATCCAGTTGCTTTTGCAACGCGGCGATCTGGTCGTTTAGCTTTTTTTCCTCCTGCTGCTCAGCCGGCGTGGAAACAGTCAGCACCGGAGCCGCATTGCCATGCTCTCCGTCCAGGCCCTTCTCCGCGATGCTGTTGAAGAAAGCGTAAAGAGAATAGAAATCCTTCTGCGTAATCGGATCAAACTTGTGATCGTGACACTCCGCGCAGCCCACCGTCAAGCCGAGCCATACCGCACCGAGGGTGTTCACCCGGTCGATCTGATACGCCGTCAGATATTCTTCGGGAATAGCCCCGCCTTCGAAATTGACCATGGCGTTGCGCTGAAACCCAGAAGCGATTTTCTGATCCATCGTCGCATGGGGTAGCAGATCGCCGGCGAGTTGTTCGATGGTAAATTGATCGAACCGCTGATTGTTGTTAAACGCCTTGATCACCCAGTCCCGCCACGCCGTCATATCCCGGCCAGCGTCGATGTGATAGCCGTGCGTGTCACCAAACCGGGCCGCATCGAGCCATTCCAGTGCCATGCGCTCGCCGTAATGTGGATTGGCCAGCAGCCGATCCACCACCTTCTCGTAAGCATCCGGCGAGGAATCATTCACAAACGCATCAATCTCCGCCGGCGTTGGCGGCAGCCCGATCAAATCCAGCGACAGCCGGCGAATCAGCGTCGGCCGATCCGCTTCCGGCGACGGTGACAATCCTTCTTTTTCCAATCGAGCCATTACGAAATTGTCGATGGGATTACGAACCCATTTCGCATCATTCACCGCCGGCGGCTCGGGATGGGAAACGGGTTGAATCGACCACAACCCCTCAAACTTGGCCCCCTCCGCAATCCATCGCCGCAGCAACTGCACCTGCGTAGCCGAGAGCTTTTTGCCGCTATCCGGCGGTGGCATGTGATCGTCCGGATCGGTCGTGGTGATCCGATCAATCAGCACGCTGTGGGCCAAATCGCCGGGAACAATGGCAGTGTCACCGGTCTTCTTCAGCGGATGCGTCGCACTTTCCATCTGATCCAGCCGCAGCCCCGCTTTCCGCTGCTGGCCATCCGGCCCGTGGCAGGCGTAACAATTTTCCGACAGGATCGAGCGAATATCCCGGTTGTAACTGATCGGCTGGCCGCTTGCCTTGGGCGTCGGCGCGGCCGCATCCACCACGCCCGTACCCCAGCGCAGACCCATAGCGAGGCCGATCACACCAATGCCAATCCATAAAGCGGGTTTCCGACGCATTTGCTTATTTACCATACCCTAATGCAGCCGCCGCGCTGCCGAGAAGACGCTTGCATTTCCCATGGTGATTCCCCATGCTTTCACGCCATGACCATTATAACGTACCGCAGCCCTGTTTTCAGGTTCGCCTTGAGCCTGGTTTTTTTGGCCTCTCTGCGAATTTTCGCCCAAGAGCAGCCGCAATCTCCGTATCTGCAGAAGTTAGAAAAAATGGACGCGGTGATCGACAAAGCCGTCGCCGATCATCGGATGCCCGGCGCGGTAGTGTATGTCTGCCTCGGGGATAAAAAGCTGTACGAGAAAGCCTACGGCAACCGCGCGGTGCAGCCGGAAAAGGTGGCGATGACCACCGACACCATTTTCGACCTGGCATCCCTCTCCAAATCCTTCGGCTGCGCTCCCTCAATCATGATCCTCGCCGATCGGAAAAAACTGGATGTCAATGATCCAGTAGTCAAATATCTGCCCGCCTTCGGCAATCACGGCAAGGAGAAAATCACCATCGCCGATCTGCTGCTGCATCACAGTGGATTGATGGCCGACAATCCGGAGTCGGATTACAAAAACGGGGGTGCTGCTGGTTTGGCGGCGGTTTATCAGTCCTCACTGCACTATCCGCCGGAGACGCATTTCGAATACAGCGATTTGAATTACATCATGCTCGGAGAAATCGTGAAGGCGGTTTCCGGCGAGCCGCTGGATAAGTTTGCCAGGGAAAATATTTATCAGCCGCTGGGCATGGACGACACGACTTACAATCCGCCCGAATCATGGAAGCCGCGCATTGCTCCGACGCAAAAACGTAATGGCCATTGGATGGTCGGCGAAGTGCATGATCCCCGTTCGTATGCCTTAGGTGGCGTCGCCGGGCACGCCGGGCTGTTCAGCACCGCCGAGGATTTGGCCAAGTTCTGCCGCATGATTCTCCATCACGGGGAACTCGACGAGCACCGCATCATGTCGACCGAGCAGGTGCAAATCTGGACCGAGCCGCACTATTTCGCTTATGCCCCCGGTAGTTCCCGGCAGGCGGGGCGAACGTATGGCTTTGATGTCGACACCGGCTATTCCGGCCCACGCGGCAGCCGCTTTCCCAAGGGTAAAAGTTTCGGCCATACCGGCTTCACCGGCACATCTATGTGGATGGACCCGGAAAGCGGATGCTTTGTTATCCTGTTGACCAACGCCGTGCATCCCGATGGTTCGGGGAATGTGATTCACCTTCGTGGTGAAGTTTCGAGCATCGCTGGCGAGGCGGTGCTCGGGCCGGCTCCCAAGTAGTCACGATACATTCTCAACCTTTTTGCAAATCTCATCCGAAAATCTCGATCACTTTCGCACCCATGGCTATTGCGTCGTCGAAAATTTTCTAAAGCCGGCCGAAATCGCCGCGGCGTATCAGCAGATGCTGGCCTATTTCCCCAGCGCCGAGGAATTGTCCGCCACGCCGCAGCGGTACGGCGGAATCCTCGAAGACCCGGAGCATCTGCAAGTCGAGTTTCCGTTCGATGACGGAATCCTCAACGACATCAGCGCGCATCCGCAGTTGATCGCCACGGTGGCGAAACTGCTCGGCACTTCCGACATTTTACTTTCGCAATCCGCCATCTGGGCCAAGTACGCCGGCACCGGTGATTTCGAGCAGGGAATGCATCTGGATTATCAGGGGAATTCACTGGTCGTGCCGCGCGAGGACGGCGCGTTTGGGCAGATCAACATGATTCTGTATTACTCCGATGTCACCGCCGAACTCGGCCCGACATGCGTCGTGTCAAAGAAAGACTCCGATGATCGCCCGATGTGGCCGACGTTTCGGACCCGCAAGAAAGATGCGGAGCTGTATCGGATGGAAAAACAGATCATCGCCCCCGCCGGCAGTTTGCTTTTGTTCACGATGAGCACCTGGCACCGCGCCTCGGCGATGGTCGCCGACTTCGGCGTTCGCTTCAGCCATCACATGGTCTGGCGGGCCGCGAAATACGGATTTCAGGGTTATCACCAATGGTCGCATTTCGGTGAAAAACCGCAGATGCAGCAATTCATTGAACGAACATCGCCGAGACAGCGCGAAGTGCTAGGCTTCCCGCCGCCGGGGCATGAGTATTGGAACGAGCAAACCCTGGCCGCCGTAGCGATGCGTTATCCGAAGATGGATATGTCGCCGTATCGTCCGTGATGCTGGTTTGTTCGACCGTGAGCCCGAAGCCCCGCATGCAAATGCGGGGTTTTTTCTTCCTCGATGACAAAAAACCAACCCCGCATATTCATGCGGAGCTTCTGGAAATCGCATGCCGACTCGTAAATCAGTAATGCTCGTACGTATCGTACAAACTAAGTGTCTTTAGTCGCCGCCGGGCTTCCTGCAAGTTCGGCATTTCCGCACTCCGATGCACGTGCGGTATCCATTTCAGCTTGTACGTCTCCCCCGGCCGCAACACTTGCCAGTCATCGTCAAAATGGCCTTCGAGATCGCACAATTCCGCGTGGAAAAACGGCGTGATTTGCTCGCTCTGCACAATCAATTCAATCCCATCACGCAACTGCAATGAAACGCTTGGCCTGGGCAAAGTTACCCATTTCCACGGAACCAGCGTCGCAAAATTCTCGTGTGATGTTTCGCCGCCATCGAGTCGCACAAACAGACACACCTCATGCGGCTCGGCACGGTTTCGCAGCAAACGATCCACGGTAAACTCGGCGAGCGGTTTGCTCTCGCCGGCTTTCAAATGTCCCGTCAACCGCTGCTTGCTGATTGTTTCACCCTGCCATGTGACGACTTCCAATTCTCCGCGCAATTTCAAATCGTGCGGCAAATCGCTGGTCGCCCAGACCGCAACTTTTCCATCCTGATGCACGATGCTCGCCAGGAGCGGCGAAAAGAATCGCTGCGCAAAATGATGCAGCACTTTCCAGCGGCCGTGGTAATCAATGCTGCTCCACGAGGCGACGGGCCAGAGGTCGTTGATCTGCCAATAGATCGTCCCCATGCACCAGGGGCGCAGCCGCCGCCAATGTTCGACGGCGGTGCGGATCGCCAATGCCTGATTGATCTGCGACACCCAGCAATACGCATCGAAATCCCTCGGCAGCGGCATCTCGCGGGCCATGGTGTTGGTCATCAGCATGTTCCCATCGGGGCTGCGCTGATGATGCTCCATCACCCGGCTGGAAGCATTGAGCTGATCGGCCGGCATCACCGCGCGGATGGTGCGCGGCTCGGGGAATGATTGAAATCCAAACTCTGAAGCGAAGCGCGGCTTGACCATGAGATAATTATTGAATGGCTGGCGGCCGTGCCAGACGGTCCAGTAGTGAACATCGCCGCGATTGGGGTTGGTGCAGTCGCCGTTGAAATCATTGTTGGACGGGCTGGAGAGCCAGAAGATGCGCGTGGTGTCCTCAGCCTCGACGGTTTTCTTCAATGCCGTCATCACCTTCTTGTAAATCTGCACGTTCGTTTTGAATTTCGGTGAATCTTTCCACCATTTCCAGACCGCCTCGGCATCTTCGTTGTCACCGCACCAGAGGACGATGCAGGGATGAGCGTGCAGCCGCCGAACCTGGTACGTTGCTTCCGCTTTCAGTTCGCCGATGAATTCTTCGGTGTCCGGATACAGCGCGCAGGCCATCATGAAATCCTGCCACACCATCAGGCCCAGTTCGTCGCACAGATCGTAAAAGATATCCTGCTCGTACCAACCGCCGCCCCAGACGCGGATGATGTTCATGTTCGCCTGCACCATGCTTTGCAGCAGATGGCGATTTACCTCTTCCGTGCAGCGATCGACCAATTGATCGGCGGGAATCCAGTTGGCCCCCTTGGCGTAAATCGGCCGGCCGTTCACTCGAAAATAAAACGATTCGCCGGGCTGGCCATTCGGAGCATGATCAGGTTTTCGGACCAGTTCGACGGTGCGCAGGCCGATGCGGCGGGTCATTTGCGATTGGACCTCGCCGGATTCGTCGAGCCATTCCACAGTTAGTGGGTAGAGGTGTTGTTCTCCGTGTCCGGCGGGCCACCAGATGACAGGATTTTCAATTTTCAATTTCACTGTCAAATGCTTTTCGCCGGACGGCATTTTCACGGCGATGTTCACAGTTTGGCCGCCACAACTGATGCGCAGCGTACCGGCGGATCGGTGGGCCGCATTCAGATGTGTGGTGACCGCCAACTCTACGGGCGAGCGGCGGGCAAGCCCGCCCGCTAAACGGTGGTCTTGAACGACTGTAATCGCCGTGATGCGCGGACCATTGACGCATTCCAATCGGCACGATTGCCAGATTCCGCTGGTGGCGAGATACAGTCCCCAGTCCCAGCCGAAATGGCATTGCACTTTGCGAATCCAAGGCCGAAATGTTGGCCGTTGCTCGCCGGTCTGCCATATCCAGGGGCGATCATCGATACGGTATTTGCCGCGCTTTGCTTGCGAGGCCGCATACGCCGTCGGACTTTTGATCAGCACACGCAGAGTGTTGGTCCCGGCTTTCAGCACGCCTTGCACGTTGCAGACGACTTGCCGGAACATGTTGACGCTTCGGCCGAATGGTTTGCCGTTGAGAAACATCTCCGCCACGGTATCGATGCCGTCAAAGATCAATTCCTGTCGCTCCGCCGACAGCATCGATTTGTCGCACTGAAAAGTGCGCGACCATTCCCAATCCTGCTGATCGATCCACTGCAAATCCAATTCATTGCGGCCGTAATGCGGATCGGGAATCTTGCCGAGTTGTTGCAGGTGATAATGCACCGTCCCCGGCACGGTCGCCGGCATCCAGCGCGAAAGCTTCGGCGGCGTTTTGCCCTTGGGTTTGCCCGCCAGACGAAATTGCCACGGGCCGTCGAGTGAAAGATTAGTCATAGGACGGCATGGAGGATATTGGCCAGCGTTTCGTCCGCAAGTACGACAGGATTGTATCGCATGCTACTGGATTTTTTGGCCATCTCGATAATCTTCGGAAACATCGATTCGGTGAGGCCGAATTGGGAGAGGCTCGGAAGCTGAAGTTTTTGTGCGAGCTCGGCCGCACTTACCGGGCAGGACTCGATTGCCGACTCGTCATCGGAATGCGAAGTTCTTGAGATGATGCGGCCGGTTTGTGCGTAAAACCGGAGGGCCGGGTTGTCAGCGCCTTTCATAGCATCGATGTTGGCACGCAGAACGTGTGGCAGCAAGACGCCACAGATTAGCCCATGGGGGGCGGTGGTGTTAGCTCCGAGCGGAGCGGCCAAACCGTGGACCGTACCAAGGCCCGCATTATTCAGCGAGATTCCGCTCACCAGCGACGCCAATGCCATATGCGTCCGAGCTATCTGGTCAGAGGGGCGTTCAAAAGCCGGGATTAAGCCATGCATGGCGCTAACTATCCCTTGCATCGACCGGGGCAAAGTGAACCCGTTGGCGGCATTAGAAGTAAACGATTCAATACACTGCACCAGCGCATCCATACCCGACGCGGCGGTGACATTCGGTGGCACAGCAACGCCGAGTTGCGGGTCGATCAGCGCGACTTTGGCCAGCAGGTGTTCGCTTCGCAGGCTGGCTTTGTATTTGTGTTCGGGGGAGCCGATGACGGCGTTGCGGGTGGCTTCGGAGCCGGTGCCGGCGGTGGTGGGGATGGCGATCCACGGGACGGCGGGCTTGGTTATTTTGCGGCCATTGCCAATCACTTCGAGATAATCGAGCACGGCTCCGTCATTGGTGAGCAGGCCGGCGACGGCTTTGCCGCAGTCGATGGCGCTGCCGCCGCCGATGGCGATGACCATGTCGCATTGATCTTGCTTGGCGGTTTGCAGAGCCGCTTCGACGTCGGTGACCGTGGGTTCGCCGCGCTGGCGATGGACGGTGTGGCGGATGTTGGCGGATTTCAAAATCTCGACGGCGCGATCGGCGGATTTGCCATTGTAGACTACGAATGCGGATTTTCCGAGGGGAGTTGCCAGTTCGGCGAGCTTCGTGATTTTGCCCCAGCCGAAGACGATTTTTGGGGGAGTGGTGAATTCGAAGTCGAAGGGGTTCATTTTATTCGTTCGGAAAGACACCGGGAAAACACCCCGGCCGGAGGCCGCGGTTAATGGAAAGAGGATGTTTAGGTTGCATGGTCGCCGAAAAATAGGGGATGGTTTTTGGTGCTGGTGCGGGGTTGGGTCATCCAATCGGTGGCCGCGTTTTTCCAGCGTAGGTAATGCTCGGTTTGCTGGTGCTTGGCGAAGTCGTCCTTGGTTTTATAGACCTCATACAGAAAAAATCGGGTCGGATCATCCTCGCCTTGCAGGACATCAAAGCGGATATTGCCCGGCTCTTTGCGGGTGCCCGCAGCATTGTCGAGAATGGCGGTGCGAAACTCGTTTACCTTGTCGGGCTTGATCTGAGCGGTTACGCAAACCACGTACATGATGTTCCTCACGCAAATTCAGGGAGCCCACAAATACATCGGCCGGGGCGTGGCCAGTTCTTCCAGGATGTGGGCGTCAACGTTCACGTTGATGCCGTTGTTGGTGAAACTGGAGCCGCGAAATTTCGAGTCGGAGGTGAACATATCCATCAGCGACGGAGCCTCGTGGAAATTCACGACCATCGGATTACTCAATCCCGCTTGCTTGGCGGCGTATTGCGTCGCATCGTCTAAAAAGCCGATCTGATCGACCAGGCCGAGTTTTAATGCGTCATCCGCTGCAAGGGCTTTGCCATCGGCGATTTGCTCGATCGGCTTTTTCAATCGTGATCCGCGGCCGGCTTTGACGACTTGCAGAAAACGCTGATACGCCCCATCGACGAGGTCCTGAAAATAGACCTCATCCCTGGGGGCAACGGGCTGAAACATGGAGCCGGCGTTTTTGAATCCGCCGCGGGGAGCGATGATGGTCGTTTCCTTTACACCCCATTTGGCGGCCATTTCGGTCAGATTGAATTGCGGCATCAGCACGCCAATGTTGCCGGTCCAGGTAGTTGGCTGGGCGAAAATATAATCCGCCTCGGAAGCCACGTAATAACCGCCGCTGGTCGCCAGGCCGCCCATCGCCACTACCAGCGGCGTGCCGGGATGGGCGTGCTTGAATTCTTCCATGCGGTGATAGATTTCATCGGAAGCATTCACGGATCCGCCGGGCGTGTCCACCGCGATCACCACCGCTTTGACGTTGCTGTCGTTTTCTGCTTCACCGAGCAATTTAGCGAAGCGTTCGGACGTGCTGTCGAGGATCATTCCCTTGACGGGAATCACCGCCACGGTTTGTGTGCGGTCGCCGGTCGAAATGGTGCTCTGCGTGACACCGCGGCCGCTCATCGCCATGCCGCCAGCCTGAATGATATTCAACATGGCCGAGCCAATCAGCAACACCAACAGGATGACGATCAGAAACGTTCGAAAGCCACTTCGCCTCGGTGGCGGCGGAGGCGAATACATCGGCGGCGGAAACATGGGCGGAAGTGGCGGATAAGATGGATTCGGCGTCATGGGATATCCGTTGAAAGCAGATTTAAGTATAACCGCAGGGACCAAACTCTCCACGCCGGACGGCCAGGGAGTGAAATTTCTACAACCCTTGCCCTTTCGCCTATGATTGAGTACGTTCGACCCCCTTTTCCGCTTAACCGCTGAAAAGATGTTACACGGTTCGCCGACGAGATTTATGGTTTTCGCCGGCCATTCAAGGATTATTATTATGCGAGCGAGTGATATTCGGCGTGGACAGGCTGTCATTATCGAGGGAAAGCTCTACGTCGTGACCAATGCGGATCACAACACGCCGGGCAATCTGCGGGCCAAGGTCCAGTTTAAGCTGCGCGATGTCGGCAAGCAGACGATCATCGATCGGCGGGTTGGCGCCACGGATGATATTGAAACGACGCTGCTTGACAGCCGGGACGTGGAATATCTGTACAGCGATGCCCAGGGGCTGAATTTTATGGACCTGGAAACGTACGACCAGAACACAATCCCCAAAGAGGTGTTCGGTACTGACGCCCTGTATCTCAAGCCCAACACCACGATGAAGGCGATGTTCCATGATGGGAAAATCGTCAGCTATGAAATGCCTAAGACTGTCGATTTGAAAGTGACCGACACAGCGCCGAGCATCAAGGGCGCCACGGCGACGAATCAGCAGAAAGATGCGGAATTGGAAACGGGATTGAAAACGCGCGTGCCGCCGTTTATTGAGGTTGGTGAAGTGATTCGCATCAGCACGGAGACGGGCGAGTATCTGAGCCGGGCGTGAAGCGAGTTACGCTTTGCTCATGGCGGCGATGGCGGCCGTCGAATCGGCTTTAATCTTTTCCCCATCGGCAACATGTTCCTTGTCGATGGTTTCTTTCAGCGGAACGAGAATCCGCACAATTTCGCTGAGCACACGAATCTGCGACATAGTGGCATCGATCCGCTCGATCGTCTGCTCGGGGTAATACTCCAGCACCGGCTTGGTTTCGACATCATAGACCACCAGCCGTTTGCGGATCACCTCATCGTTGGCATCGTCAAAGCGATTTTCCTTCAAGGCCCGGCGACGCAGCCGTTCCACCATTTTCGCTAAATCGGCGCACTGCAAGTGGATGATCTTGCGGACATCCAGCGTATCTTCGAGCAACTTTGCTTGTTCTACATTGCGTGGAATACCGTCGAGAACCAGAACTTCGCTGCCGGGGCGGAACTGATTGATCAACTCCAGGCCGTTGATGTATTGCTTCCAGAGTTTGACGGTGAATTCATCGGGCACGAGTTGGCCGCGGCTGGAATACTCCCAGAAAATGCGGCCCATATCGCTGGTCAGATCGAGCGAACGGAAAATGTCCCCGCAGGCGGTATGGAAAAAGCCGGGGATGGTGCCGATGATTTTTCCCTGCGTTCCTTTGCCGCTGCCGGGGGCTCCGAAAAGCAGGACGCACTGGTATCGCATAGTCGAGGTCTTTCGTAGCTCCATTAAGAGGACAGTTTAACAACCGGCTGCATACACGCCACGGGCATCTTTACCGCGAGCCCCGCATTGGCATGCGGGGCTTTCTTGTGGCCACCGCTTTCCCCTCAGCTTTCATCTTTTTCCTTCAATCTGGCGAGCACCGAAAAATCCTCCAGCGTCGTAGTGTCGCCTTTGATTTCGCCGTTGGCGGCCAATTCCTTGAGCAAGCGTCTCATAATCTTTCCGCTGCGGGTCTTGGGGAGGCTGTCCGTGAAGCGAATCTGATCCGGCTGAGCCAATGCTCCGATTTGCGTGCGGACCGTCGAGACGAGCTGCTTCTTTAGATCATCGGACGGCGCTTGCCCCGCCTTGAGCGTCACAAAGGCGGCCACTCCCTGTCCCTTCATTTCATGCGGCATGCCGACCACCGCGGCTTCGGCGACAGATTGATGGCTCACCAGCGCGCTTTCGATCTCCGCCGTGCCCAGCCGATGGCCGGAGACGTTAATCACATCATCCACCCGGCCCATGATCCAGAAATATCCATCGGCATCCCGGCGAGCGCCGTCACCCGTGAAATAAAAGCCCGGCACGTCGGACCAATATTGTTTCACATAACGGTCCGGATCTTTGAAGATTCCCCGGAGCATCGAGGGCCACGGTTTGCGAATCACGAGCAATCCACCTTGATTGGGGCCGAGTTCCTTGCCCTGCCGATCCACGATCGCGGCATCGACGCCGAAAAATGGCAGCGTGGCCGTGCCGGGTTTGGTCGGCGTCACACCCGACAGCGGCGTGATCATGATCATGCCCGTTTCCGTCTGCCACCACGTATCGACGATCGGACAATTCCCGCGGCCAATCACCTCGTGATACCACATCCACGCCTGTGGATTAATCGGCTCGCCTACACTGCCAAGCAAACGCAGACTCGACAAATCATGTTTATCCACGAGCTGTCGGCCGGCTTTCATAAATGCACGGATGGCCGTCGGCGCGGTGTAGAAAATGTTCACCTTGTGCCGCTCGATAATCGACCAGAATCGGGAGAAATCGGGGAAGTTCGGAGCGCCTTCGTACATCAGCGTCGTGGCCCCATTGCAAAGCGGGCCGTAGACCACGTAACTATGCCCCGTCACCCAGCCGACATCGGCGGTACACCAGTAGACATCTTTCTCGTGAATGTCGAAGACGTATTTGGTCGTGAGATAAACGCCGAGCATATAACCGGCGGTGGTGTGAATGATTCCCTTGGGCTTGCCGGTCGAGCCGCTGGTGTACAGCACATAAAGCGGATCCTCCGCTTCCATCGGCTCAGCGGGACAATCCGTCGATTGCCCCTCCACCACCGCCGACCAGCCGATATCGCGGCCGTCCACCCAATTCACCGGATTCTTCGCATGTTCCAGAACAATCACCCGTTTGACCAAGTCCGTTTTCTTCAGCGCATCATCGACATTCTGTTTGAGAGCAACCACGCTGCCGCGGCGATAACCACCATCGGCAGTGATGATCAAAGTAGATTTCGCATCCTCCACTCGATCAACAATCGCCTGGCTGGAAAATCCGCCAAAGATCACCGAATGCGTCGCCCCGATTCGCGCACAAGCCAGCATAGCCACCGCTGCTTCGGGCGTCATCGGCATGTAGATCGTGATCCGATCCCCCTTCTTCACGCCAAGTTTTTTCAGTCCGTTGGCGAATCGGCATACCTCATCAGTCAATTGCCGAAAACTCAAGCGGCGAATTTCCGGCTTACCGTCGCTGCCGATTAATTCCCCTTCCCACAAAATGGCGGTCTTATCCCCCCGCCCTTTGGCAATCTGCGCATCGAGACAATTGTAAGCCACATTGGTCTTGGCCCCGACAAACCACTTGGCGTGCGGCGGCTTCCAATCCAACACCTGATTCCACTTGGCAAACCAATGCAGCTCCTCCGCGGCCTTGGCCCAAAATTCCTCAGGCTTTTCGATCGAATGCCGATACATTTTCTCGTACTGCTCGCGGCTGCTGATCCAGGCGAGTTTGGCCTTGGCGGGATCGGGCGGAAACAGGCGGTTTTCCTGCATGGACGATTCGATGCCGGTTGCGTTTGCCGTATCTGACATGACCGAGGTTCCTCCACTTCAAGGTTGCGGCAATTGCCGATTGCCGTTTGCACCAGTAGCATATGACGTTTCGATGGCTATTGCACATCCGCACGCCTTTGCCGCTAGGATCGTCAACGGACGACGCCCCTTGAGACTTGGTGACATTGCGCCCCACCCAAATGATTCCCCTCTCCCGGTACTCGGGGAGAGGGTTAGGGTGAGGGGTCTTCGTTTTCATTCCAGGGCATGCATTGATCAAAAGACGCCCCTCACCCTGTCCTCTCCCCGAGTGCAGGGAGAGGGTAAAGAACACGGCTCATCCCGCATAACATTCGGCATGGGAGGGGTGATATGAGCCGCACCCTATTTTGGTATGTGCTGCGCGATTTGCTGCGGATTTTTTTGATGACCTCCGGAGCATTGGCGGGGATCATGAGCTTCGGGGGATTGCTGCGGCCACTTACCGAACATGGCCTGGACGGCTCGCAAGTCAGCAAAATGCTGACGTATTTCACGCCGGCCATGACCACGTATTCCTTTCCGATCGCCGCCCTGTTTGCGGCAACGATGGTCTATGGCCGATTGTCCGCCGACAATGAACTCACCGCCTGCCGAGCCGGGGGAATCAGCTATCTCTCTATGACATTGCCGGCCCTGGTTTTGGGTTTGACGGTGTCGCTGATCAGTTTACTGTTTCTCTGCTTCGTGGTGCCGATTTTCACGCTAAAAGTTGAACAGGTGGTTTATTCCAACCTGGCGCAACTGGTGCAAAATCAGATCGAGCGGACGCACCAGATCAAACTGCCGGATTTTGATGTGTATGCCCAGAGCGCGCAGGTGATCCCGGTGACGCCGGAGGCTGAGGCGATCATTGAGGGTGACAGGGCTCGCAAGCATCTAGGCGCCGCACATGGCCTGCAAGCGGTGAAGTTGGCCGCCCCGATGATCGTTAATTACGTCGCGCAGCAACTGCCGGGCACTACGGATCCAAGTCTTAAGCTGCCAGTTGCTACCGAATTCAATATGGCTAGATGGGCGATTGCCTATATCAATCAGGAGCACGATGATGTGCAGTTGACCGTGTATCTGGAAGACGCCAGCAAATTCGGCCGTGATATCGCCGACGAACCTTCCGACCCGACTACCAAGCCGACCACGCAACCCAAGGGAAAACAGGCCACCAATTTCAACGTCGGCTCGACGCAGTTCGGCCCCGTCCTGATGCAATCCCCAATCAAGGAAGATCCCAAATTCATGACTATCCGCAAACTCAAAGACATGTTCGAGCATCCGGAGACCAGCCGCCACTTGCAGGATCAGCTCGTGCAATTGATCAAGGAAGAGCAGGCGTCGGAGTATCTGAAACTGATTCAGAGCGCGGCGAACACCGAGGGATCGTTCACTTTCACGACTCCCAAGCAGGAGACCGTAACGCTACAGCGCGGTGAATTGATGGGGGATCTACGCAAAGACTCAGAACTGGTTTTTCAATCTTTGCCTCGGCCCGAAGCCCGGCAGGTAAAGCTGCTCATAAGCCAATATGGAAAACAAACCATCGACCAAGCGATGGAACTGCGCGTGCAGGCCAAGGCGATCTGGGACACAGGCGATGTCGATACCAAGCCGACTTTCGACGTGACCATTGATGGCTTTGACGTGGTTATCCAAACCGGCGACGAAGAACAGGCAGCGCGGCACAAGAAGTTTTCAAACCCGTATTTCGATGTGCCGATGCCGCCGGATTTGCAGACGCTTCGGAACAACACGGTTAACTACTATTTGAAAATTCGGCATCCCTCCAAGGCTATGAACGATCTTAGGGCAGACCAGACGAAACTGCTCAGCAAACTGGAATCGGAAATTCATAGCCGGGCGAGCTTCGCCGTCAGTTGTCTGGTATTGGTAATGATTGGCTGTGCGTTGGGAATGCTCTTTCGCAGCAGCAATTTTCTTAGCGCCTTTGCGGTGAGTTTCGTCCCGGCGATGTTGTGCATTGTGCTAATTGTGACCGGGCAGCAGGTTTGCAATCATGCGATCAATTCGATGACCCTGGGATTGGCGTTCATCTGGAGCGGCAACGTGCTGGTCACGGGGCTGGCAACGGGATTGCTCTGGAAGTTGCAGAGGACCTAGCATGGCCGCCGATGCATCGAAGCTGCCATTAATCGGGCGGGCCGACCGCCTTTTGCGCGACCGCCCCAAACGGCCTAACCGCTCGCTTCTGTGGTTAATTTTTCCTCTCGCTTTTGGCGTCCGGTTGATTTACGACGCTTCCCGGCAACTCGTGCCGGACGAGGCTTTTTACTGGCTTTTGTCCCGGCACCTGGCCACGGGATATCTCGATCATCCGCCGATGGTCGCTTACGTGATCCGCGCCGGCACATTCGTCTTTGGCTCCAACGAGCTGGGCGTGCGGAGCATGATGAGCGTGCTGGGATTCGCCAGCATTTTGATTTTGATGGGCATCTGCCGACGACTGCTGCGCGATGATCGCGCCGTTTTTTGGCTTGGCCTCATTTGCATCTGCAGCCCGTTGATGACCGCGCTATCGACATTGGCCACGCCCGATACGCCGGCCATCTTTTTTTCCGTCTGTGCGATGGCCGTGGTCATCCCTGCTGTGCAGGAGCAGCAAACCGTCGGACGAAGGTTGCTGCTGTGGCTTGCATTCGGATTCTGCACCGGAGCGGCGCTGGTTTCCAAATACACGTCGGTCCTCCCGGCCTTGGCCGTCGCCATGGCATTGCTCACGACCGCCGTGGGGCGACGCCAACTGCGAACCGTTGGCCCTTGGCTGGCGGTGTTGGTCGCACTAGCCGTGTTCTCGCCGGTTTTTCACTGGAACGCTCACCATCACTGGGCGTCCTTCAAATTTCAATTGCATCACGGCCTTGATGTCGAGGAACAGCGCAGCCATCTCAAAGGGCTGGGCGAGTTGATCCTCGGCCAGTTTGGATTCTTCACGCCGGTGTTGATGTTGGTGGGACTTGTGGTAACGGCCAAAAACTGGATCGCCTATCCCCGCCTCGATCTGGCCATGCGGATTTTGCTCTGGAGCGCGACCGTGCCGCTGATTTTTTTCGCCATCGCCGCTTTCAAGTCCGGGGGCAGCGAAGCGAATTGGCCCGCCTTTGCTTACTTTCCGATGAGCATTCTCATCGTCGAAGACCTGCACCAGAACTGGCAACGCAGCGGCGTGATGTGGGTGCGAATCGGCATTGGGTTGTCTTTCCTGATTAGCATCACGCTGCAGTCGCCGGAGGCAATCTACAAAATCGCTGGCCCAAGACCATTTCTGCACAAGCTAGATGATTTTTTCGGCTGGAAGGAACTGGCGATGAGCGTGCAGCGAGAGAGGTACGATGCCATGGTCGTCGCTGACCGGCATCAGGATGCGGGGGAATTGGCGTTTTATCTGACAGGGCAGCCGGATGTATGGTGCTATCCGCTGCATAATAAGAAGGGGGAGCCGCTGAGTCGTGCGACCTCCTTCGATTACATGGACGACCGGCCCAATTTGGCGCAAGTTGAGAACGTTGTTTTTGTCGGCGGCGATGCCAAGGAATTCTGCCGGGAATACGGCTTTGTGCCTTACGACTTTGGAAGCTGGAGCATGCGTCTGCATTCCGACAAGCTGCGGGATCGGTCGATTGTCGCCTGCAGCCGAAAGATGATCATCAAAATACCGCTCCTTGGCCCGACAACGGGGATGAATCCGTCGACCACCCAGCCTATCTCGGACCGCCACGACCGTGTTTTACGCCGAATCTCCAGCACCGAGCCAGCCGATACCAAAACAGCACCTTGACAGCGGCGTCGCTTATTCCAACAATGTATCCGGATAGACGGATGGATATCTCTCATGCGAATCGATCGGCTTTTTAACATGGGCTTGCCGACGCTTTCGTTCGAGTTCTTCCCCCCGAAGACCGAAGCCGGGTTCACGTCGCTTTTCCAGACCATCAATGAACTACATCCGCTTAAGCCCTCGTACGTGTCGGTGACCTACGGAGCCGGCGGCAGCACACGCCAAAAAACCGTCGGGCTGGTCGAGCGGATCCAAAGCGAACTCGCCATCCGTAGTATGGCCCATCTGACTTGCGTTGGCCACGTCGCCGATGACTTAGGCTCCATCCTCGACGGGCTATGGCAGAGCGGAATTCGCAACGTGCTGGCCCTGCGCGGCGATCCACCCAGCGGCCAAAGCCAATTCATCGCCACCGAAGGCGGTTTCGCCAACGCGCACTCGCTGGTCGAATTCGCCCGCCGCCGCCACGATTTTTGCATCGGTGTCGCTGGTTATCCCGAGGGCCATCCGCAGTGTCTGAATAAAACCCGTGATCTGGAGCATCTAAAACAGAAAATGGACGCCGGCGCGAATTTTGTCATCACGCAGCTCTTCTTCGACAACGAAGAATTCTACCGTTTCCGAGACGCCGCCCGCGCCATGGGGATCAAATCTCCGATCATCGCGGGGTTGATGCCGATTTTAAATCTTGGACAAATCAAACGGTTCATCAGCATGTGCGGAGCGAAGATTCCACATCCGTTGCTGACGCGCCTGGAATCGCTCGAATCCGATGCGCAAGCGGTCTACGACGCCGGCGTGGAATATGCGATCAAGCAGTGCCAGGATTTGCTCGATCACAATGTGGACGGCCTGCACTTTTACACGCTCAACAAAAGCAAAGCGACCGTGCAGGTGTGTGAAGCGTTAAATCTGCCGCACGCTTCCTAGGTATACTAATCATCCAATCCCTTTCCCTTGAGAATTTGCTGCATACACTTTTCAACCCTTGCCTCCCGAGTCTTGGATTGCTTGGCTGCCGAAAAATAAAGCAGGTACGCTCTTTGCCGTCCTGGCGTCAATGCGGTAAAGGCGGTTTTCAAGGCAGGGATTTCGTTGAATTTATTTTGAAGTTCTGCGGGAATTTTGAATTCTGTAATCTTCTTAAACTTTACCTTCAAACCGGCTTTTTCCACTTCGATCGCATCGTTGATATAGGCTTTCAAGACGGGTTCCAGCTCAATTATTTGCTGAACATTGGTGAACCGAATCACGCGTGACGCCTGCGTATTCTCTCCGGGCTTGACAAGAATACCCCTGGCATCCTTTAACAAGGCCCCTTTGACGAAATTAAGCATACAGCATTCTTTGAATCTACCGATGATGACTATGTTGCGTTCCTGAAAAGTATAACAAGGATGACGCCACTTCACTTCTTCGGTCAGCTCACTGTCGAGAAAGATCGTTCTCAAGGCCCGCAATTCTTCCTGCCACTGCTTTGATTTTCTTAGATATCCATCAACCTTGGGATTCATCCTATTCATCTATTGATTCTCCATTGCCTCCTGGACGTACGGATTATCGCGCATTTCATCGGCCAGCGTGCTGGGACCACCATGGCCGGGCAGAAGCTGCGTCTGAGGCGCTAGCTGCATGATGCGGCGAATCGACTTTTGTAACGTAGCGTAATTGGCATCGGGCAAATCAGTGCGTCCAACCGAGCCGCCGATGATCAGATCGCCGCCGACCAGCAGCGATTGCTCCGGGAAATAGTACATCACGTGCCCCGGCGAATGTCCCGGCGTGTGAATCACCTGCACCTCCATCGAGCCAAGCTGCAACTTTTGTCCGTCCGTCACATGACCGTCGGCACTGCGAGGCGGAATGACAAACGGCAATGGAAACATGCGACTTTTGGGATTTTGAAGTTTGGGTTCGTCGAGTTTGTGAATCAGCACCTTGGCGCCGGGAAATGCTTTGGTGACGACCGCATGATCGGCCAGATGATCGAAATGTCCATGAGTGAGCCAAAGCCCGATGACATCCCAGCCGCGCTTGACCGCTTCATCCACCAGTGGTGCGACGGTGTGATCGGGCGCATCGAAAATCACCGCCTGGCCGGTCTGTTCATCGGCGATGAGATAGGCATTGGTCGCCGCGATGCCGCCGGTGTTCATGATCATCTGCATGAAAATATCCGCCTTTAATGGGCCGCCACCGGCGTAGGCCGTCGCGCCGCCGCTGCCGGCAGATGCACCGCGACGATAGTCAGATCATCGGGCAAATCCTTGCGCAGCCGAAACCGATCCAGGGCGCCAACCACGTGATCCAGAATTTCCTGAGCCGAGTTGAATCGGCCGTCAAGCGATTGCCGCAGCAGTTCCTTACCGAAGCGGCTGCCGGCGGCATTCTCCGCATCCAGCACGCCATCGGTGTACATCACTAAACTCGCGCCGGACGGCAAAGGATATTTTTCGGTTTGATACGGCGCCTTGGCATCGACACCCAGCACCAATTCCGGTTGCATTGGGAGCGGTTTGAAACCAGCGGCGGACCCAATCAACGGCGGATAATGCCCAGCCGTGGCCACCTGCAATTCGTGCTTCCGCAGATCGATCACCGCGATCAGCATCGTCACAAACTGCCCGACGAAGATTTGCGTGCAAAGCTGGCGATTCACCTCCGCCAGACACTGACCCGGATCGCCGATGCGCATCAGCGTGGTCCGCACCAGAAGCTGCGTGGTGGCCATCAAAAACGCCGCCGACATGCCGTGGCCCGTCACGTCGCCGATCACCAACGCCAAGCGATCGTCCGGAAGCTCAAACCAATTGTAAAAATCGCCGCTGATGTGATTGGCCGGCTGATTCACCGCGGAAACATCAATCAGCGGCGTGGAGATTTTTTTCTGCGGCAGCCATGCTTTTTGAATTTCCCTTGCCTGCTGCAATTCTCGAGTCAGCATGTCATGGCGGACACGCTGCAATCGCGCCCGCCCACGGATGAGCCAAACGCTGGTGGAAACCAGCACGCCGGTCATGGCCACGACGACAAAAATCGCCCAATACAAAGCCCGGCGAAACAGGCGCGTGACGACATCATCCACCGTCGAAAGGCGCGAGGAAACCATCAGATACCAGCGTTTGCCCAGCACATCGACCGGAGCCATCGACAACATTCTTGGTTGGCGAGTTACGTCGCCAAAGCGGTACACCTTTTCGATGTTAATGGTCACGGGCCCGGCGCTGGTCATGGCTTGTTCCGCCAGCCGCCGCACGTCCGGATCATCGGCGCGCAGGGCGTTGATTCCGACAAGCTCTGGATCGGAGCTGACCATCGTCAGAAATCCTTCGTCGGCCAGCGTCGCGGTGGTTTTGTCGTCGGCGGGGTTCAGCTTCTGCAAAAACTGGTTGCGGATCACGTCGATCGGCACGAAGGCGACGAGCATTCGCCGATCTTTTTCGCCCGGTCGCAGCGCCGGAGCGGGCACGCAGACGACATTGCCGTTGCCCAGGTCGGGAATCTCCTTAAAGCCGCTGACCGATGCGGAGTCGACGCTCCGCATCCATCCCTGCATTTCACGGACCACCTTGCGGGCTTCCTTTTGCGAGCCCGGCGGACCGATAGCGTGAATCACCGGCAAATTTCGCAAAGCCGATGGGAGATCGGTCCGGGTGAAATCGACCGCAAAAAGCATCGACGCACGCCCCTGAAGTTGCCGCCACAGCAGGGTGCCGACGATGTTGCCAAGGCGATTTTCCGGGCTGGTTCCCACGGTGCCGATATCCGCCATCGCCCGCAGCGGGGCCGGCAGTGGCAGGCCCGGCGCGCCAAAAATCGGGAGATCCGGTTGAGAAGCGGGAACAGTCGTCGATGAAGCGGGCTGCGTGGTGAAACCCCCTTCCTGGATATCCGCCCGGTGCATCAGGTCCAGATCGTTGCGGATCGAAGCGTAAACCGTTTCGATTCCCTCGGCGGTTTGGGCCGTTAAAAGCTCCTGGGAATGGGCCGTCTGCTGCAGCGCTTGGGCGCGGGTCTGCTCGTACACTTCCTTGGAAGCAAAGAAAACGCCGGTAATGAGCGCGACAAACACCAGCAAGTGAATGCCCAGCACAACGCCTGCGAAATTCCCCGTTTTAGATTCCATAGGTGGATGGACGGCAGGGCCGCCCCAGCGGTTGGATCGCTGATTCAGACATCCAGATTCTTCACTTCCAAGGCGTGTTCTTCGATAAACTGCCGCCGGCGCTCAACATCCTCGCCCATCAACACGCTGAACATGCGCTCCGCCTCACCGGCTTCTTCCAGCGTCACCCGCAGCAACACCCGCTTGGATGGATCGAGCGTCGTTTCCCACAGCTCTTCGCTGTTCATCTCGCCAAGGCCTTTGAACCGGCCGATCTCGATCCCCTGCTTGGCGATGCCGAACACGGCGTTGAGCAACTGGCCGACGCTGGCGACATCGATGGTCTTGTGATCATTCACCAGGGCGTATTTGGTAGCCAACACTTCGCCGCTGACGGACTCCTCTTGAGTCAGGAAATAATCGTTGATCGACAATCCGTTGGCTTCCAAATGGCCGAAGACTTTTTCCAATTCGCCGACTTCGTGCAACTCCTGATTTTTCTGAAGCCGCTTCAAATCGCTCTGGCCGTTGCCGGTTTTGGGCGTTTCGGTTTTGCCGTCCACCTGGGCCTGGGACATTGTTTCATCCTGCACCCAGAGATTTTCCCGACGGAGAAAATCATCTCGCTCTGCGGCGGTGGCGAAATAATGTTCCTCGCCCTCGACCACGATGCGGTAACGGGGAAGCCGACCGCCGGCGTCGCGCCGCCCGAGGAAATCAGCGAAGTCGATGCCTCGCCGTTGGATCACCGTGACCGATTCTTCGAGCTTCCCAAGCAGATCGATCACTCGCCGCAAATCTTCACCACTATGGCGACGCACCACGGCGACTCCGTCAGCATCACGTATCTGCAACTCGGTGCCGGAGAGACCCAACTCGGTGAGCGTCTTTCGCATGGACCGTTCGTTGAGGACGTATTCGATTTTTTTCTTGCGTGTCACCTTGTAAAGCGGCGGCTGGGCGACATACACCCGGCCGGCTTTGATCAATTCGTGCATATGCCGGAAGAAAAACGTCAACAGCAGCGTACGAATGTGCGAACCGTCCACGTCGGCGTCCGTCATAATGATGACTTTCCCGTAACGGCGTTTTTCGATGTCGAAATCATCCCGAAAACCGGCGCCGATGGCAGTAATCAGCGTGCGAAGCTCCTCGTGATCGAGCATCTTCACAATGGTCGCTTTTTCGACGTTGAGGATCTTGCCCTTTAGAGGAAGGATGGCTTGGAACTCGGAATTTCGCCCCGTTTTTGCGCTGCCGCCGGCGCTGGGACCCTCGACGATATAAATTTCGGTATCTTCGTTGCTCTTGGATCGACAATCCGCCAGCTTGCCCGGCAGACCGCCGCCTTCGAGGCTGTTCTTGCGGCGGGTTAGGTCTCTGGCCTTCCGAGCCGCCTCCCGCGCCTCGGCTGCCACGATGCCTTTTTCAAAAATGATTTTCGCCTCGCGGGGATTCTCTTCCAGAAACGCCCCGAGCTTTTCATTCACCGCCGACTGCACGAACGATTCAACTTCCACATTCAGCAGCTTGTCCTTAGTCTGCGATTCAAACTGCGGCTCCGGCATCTTCACGCTGACAATCGCAACCAATCCCTCGCGCAAATCATCCCCGGTCGGCCGAATGTCTTTCAAAAGGCCCTTGGCCTCGGCGTAGCGGTTGATCGTGCCGGTCAGGCCAGTTTTGAACCCCACCAGATGCGTGCCGCCGTCGTGATTGTTGATGTTGTTGGCGAAGGTGAAAACTGATTCGTTGTAGCCGTCGTTGTATTGCATCGCCACTTCGACGACCAGGCGCGTGACGGGATCCTCTTTTCGAAAATCGATCACCGGGTGCAGCGCGTTTTTTCCCTCGTTGAGGCTCTGCACGTATTCCACCAAGCCGCGCTCGTATTTGAAATCTTCCCGCTTGCCGGTGCGCTCATCGGTGATGACGATGTGCAGCCCCTGGTTGAGATAAGCCAATTCGCGCAATCGGCCGGCGAGAATTTCATAGCGGAACTCGGTATCAGCGAAAATCTCCTTGTCTGGCTTGAATGTCACCTTGGTGCCGGTCTTGTTGGTTTTGCCGATGACTTTGAGATCTCCGCTTTTCTTCCCCCGCTCAAATTCCATGCGATGAACCTGTCTCTCGCGGCTGACTTCCACCTCGAGCCATTCGGAAAGAAAATTCACGACCGAAGCGCCGACGCCGTGCAAACCACCGCTGGTGCGATAAGCGCTGTTTTCATCGTGATCAAATTTTCCGCCAGCACCCAATGTGGCGAAGACGACTTCCACTGTCGGAATCTTCGCCTCGGGATGAATGCCAACCGGAATGCCGCGGCCGTCATCATCCGTGGTAAGCGAACCATCGGCGTTGATCTTTACCACGATAGTCGTGCAATGGCCGGCCAGCGCTTCATCGATCGAGTTATCGACGATTTCGTAAACCAGATGGTGCAGCCCACGTGCATTGTTTCCGCCGATATACATGCCCGGCCGAGTGCGCACGTGTTCGATGTCATCCAGGACACGGATCGTGCTTTCGTTGTAGTCCGCGTTGGCGGCCGAGAGATTGGACTGCCCTTCCGTGGGCGCAGATTGACGTTCATTCTTCGAATCCGTTGCTTCAGCCATGCCGTCTGACTCCTGTTGACGATCCACAAATTCACTGAATAGACGAGTCTTTTCAACCGTGAAAAAACGTGTCGCAAGCGATTTGCCGTGACCGCAAAATTATAGGTATGCATTATCGCAGAAACACCCGGAGTTATCACGCGGCCCAAGGGCAAAAGCGCGGAAAAATCACGCCCATAAATCGGTCGACCGGTTTGCATTGCAGCATGAAGAGTGCTTAATATTAAGGCGTGTTGTGCCAGGCACGGATGTTCGCCTTGGTTCAGATGGCAGCGATTGCCGTCACCTTGGCTACCGCCCTCTGCTGCGCCGCTGAAGTTCGCTCCAATTCTCCCGGCTCCATTCCACCGGACGCTGCCTCGATCGACCGCTTAGTCGCTGAGCTGGGTGACGCCAGCGTTCATCGCAGACAAGATGCTTCGCAACAATTGAACCAATTGGGACTACTCGCCCGCCCTGCGTTGTTGGCGGCGGCGCATCATGCTCTGGACCCGGAAATTCGCGGCCGGGCCGGTGGATTGCTTTGCGTGCTGCCGTGGGGCCTTACCGATGATCCATCGGTCGCCGGGCGAGCTTTAGGTGAATATCAATCGACGGATACCAACAAGCGCATCGCGGTGATCGAATCGATGGCCGGCGACGTGCAATCCCCGGCCATTTTGCTGCGGCTGCTGCGTGAAGAGCCAAGCGATGACGTTCGCTGGGTCATCGCCCAGAAGCTAAGACAATTGGCCGACGATTCGCTCCAAGCAAAGCTCCGTGAGCTAAAGGTGGAAAATGATGATGCTCCGACGCTGGCGTTGGCCGGTTGGGCGTGGGAGCCGGTGGATGTTCAACGAGCGGAGGATTTTCTGCACCGCTCGGCCGACGCGGCTCTGGATCGTCCGGCCGACGATCATGCGGAGTTGCAGCAAATCCTGAGCTGGCTCAAAGCTCGTGCGATGTTGTCCGACCAGAGCGATCGGGCGATCGATTATTCACGCCGACTAGTGTGGCAAAGCGGCAGGGATCAGATGGCCCTGGCGGTTGCCAATCTGTTTGTAGAGTATGCACAGCTCGGCCCGCAGCGTGGATTTGAGCGCGATCTGATCACGTTTTCCCCATTTATTGGGCGAGCCGCAAGTGCTCTATGCTCTAGGTCGCATTCACGAGCGGCAAGGCCAACCGCTGATTGCGCAGGCATATTATTCCGCAGCTGCTGCGGCCACCGCCGGAAATATCCCCAGCCATTTTACCGTTGGTTCATTTCTCCTGGGGTGCAGATGGATAGATTTGGCCGAGCGGGAATTCAAATCAGCTATGAATTACCCCGGCGAGTTGGGCCAGCTCAGCCGGCTCGGTGCGCAGATGGCGCTGGCCGACTGTGCCGATCAATCCGGAAATGACTTGCAGGCTGCCGAGGCGCTGACGGGCGCGCAGGAAACGCTCAAAACCCTGCCGATGAGCGGTGCGAACGCCGTGGAAGGCGAGGAACTTCTCCGCGCCAGCGTTTTATGGCATCAATTGCGCGCAGCTATAAACGACGCCAACCAATCGGAAATGGCCCGGCTGGTTGATCGATTGGGGACCATGGAAAAAATCATCGGCAACGGCGACAGCGCAACAGACCTGCGGATCGACGCAATAGAAATTCACGTCGACACCATGGACTTGCGCATCGACATGGTGCGGGCGCTCAAGCAGCTCGGTCGCACCGCCGAAGCGCAGGATTTATTTCGCAAGGCCTACATCGGGCCGCGCGCGGTGCTGGATAGGGAGCCGCATAACCCCAAATACCTGAACAACCTTGCGTGGCTGTGCGCCCGCTGCGGCGAACATGCCGCCGAGGCGTACCAACAAGCGAACGAAGCGATCAAACGGACTCCGCTCGGCGATGACGATGCCGCGCCGAATCTGGACACCGCCGCCGAGGTAGCCGCCGCCGTCGGCAAATGGGACGAAGCCGTGCAGCACGAAACGGATGCCCTGCGGCTCATGCCCGAAGATTGGTTCATGCGCGGCCAATTGGCGAGATTTCAAGCCGAATTGGACAAGCAGCACGCCAAGCCTTGATCGGTGATGTGGCTATCGATAATCCGCGGGTTTGCGGCCTTTTTTGTATCCACCGAATCCAAATGTCGACGGATTAAATTTCCCCACGATGTCCACATTCGCCTTGGCTGGGACCGGCAATTTCAACAGATGATACGTGACATTGACCAACAGCCGTCGCAAGGCGGCATTGGTGAGATCGATTGATGCCCCCATCGTCGTGATGAACGCCTGTCCGGGTTTGCCGTCGGGAAGTTGGTAGCTGTGCAGCCAGGCAATTGGCATCATCGGACTATTTTTCGGATCATCCGGCTTGGCCTCGTCTGTTGGCCGCATCCCGTAAAACGGATCGATCTCCGGTTTCATCGCCGGCCCTTTGCGCTCCAGCACCTGGCCCAAAATAATCGGCTGCGCATCGCCGGGCAGTGGTAATCGAACCGCATACACATCCGTCGGTCCCCAGATTTCGCCGCTTTGGATTCCGTTCACCAGCGGGCTGTTTGCCTGACCAGGGGCGATGATCCCGCGGGTGGATTCACTTTTATGCGCGCCGTGATGGGCGATCCACGTTTCACCAAAAACCAACCGGCCGAATCCCTGCGTCCACTGCTCCGGTTTGCCATTGAAATCCCAGGAATACCTAGCGTACGCCTTGTCCGCCGCGATTTGAAACGCATGGGTGGCGGTGCGAAGGCCAATCACGGGTTTGCCCGCCATCAGGTAATCATCGATATGCTTCATCTGATCATCGGGCAGATCGCGGAAACGGGTTTGAATGATCATCAGATCGGCGCTATCCAGCGCCGCCAGCCCGGGAATGTTATTCAATGTCTCCGGATTGATGTTGCCGGTTTTCGGATCGATGGCGAACAGCACGGTGCAGGTGAATCCATGCCGCTGGGAAAGAATTTTCGCCAGCTCCGGCAAGCCTTCTTCGGAGCGGTATTCCTCATCGCCGCTAATCAGCACGATGTTCTTTCCCATGCCCGGACCATTGCCACCGGGGTAGACGTTCCAGAGATTCTCGGCCCGGCAGCACTGTGCCATAGATATAGATATCGCCACCGCTGAAAGGACAGTTAAATTCCACCAGGCTTTCCAATTCATTACATTCATACCAACCATCACTCTCAGTGGACCGCAATTTTATCAAGCGGCGGCGCCGGGCACACAATCTTTACATTACCAATAGGCGCGGTTAACGTTTTAACGCAATGTTCTTCAGATCATTCTTTATCCCCTCGAGGCCACAAAATGGATCGTGAAAAGCTCCGGGAATTCTTCGACGGTGTCGAAAAACTCAGCCCATCGGCCGGGTACATGGAGCGCAACGTCAATTGGTTTCTTCATTACATTCTTCCCGATTTTCTGAGGCTCGGTCTTCCATCACCGCTTCTCGACGTCGGATGCGCGTACGGATATTACACTGTAAACTACGCTCGCCACTTTGAGTCCGTCGTCGGAATTGATTTTGCACCAAGCCGGATCGAAGGTGCTCGCAAATATAACCGGCGCGCCAATGTCAGCTACGAAGTCCGTGATTTGGCCAGCGACCAGTTCGAGCTCCCTCCAGGTAATTTCAAGACAGCGATTTCCAGCGCCGTGATTCAGCATATTCCGCCCGAATCGCGAATAACGGCGATGACCAACATTCACAAGGTGACCGCTCCGGGCGCTGTGTGGGTGCTCTATGACGATCTGGGGGAATCCGAAGATCCCAAATGGGACGGTTTTTTCGGCAGGCTGAGTTTACCTTGGATCAAGCGGCACGTGGCGCATCTTTGGCAACCCCGAAGTTGCGAATTGATGGCCAAGGGACTGCAGGGGGAGCAAATCCATCGCGTTGTGCTGGATCGGCTGGAAGGGACGCCTTGACGGCGGTTGTTACTATCGAATGCCTCCCAGTCCCGTGTGGCGGCCTATGATATGCAAGGTTCGACGTCCGATGGAGGATCGACATGCCTTTCCTGGTCAATGGCCACACGGTTGATGACGATTTGCTGGGAGCGGAGTTTTCCAGCATCAAATCCTATTTCGAGAGCCTCGGCAACGTCAGTTGTTGTGAGCGTGACGATGAATTTCGCGGATATGCCCGTGAAAACATGATCGCCAAGATGCTGCTGGCCGAGGAGGCCGAGCGCCGCATTGCTGCGCCGAGCGAAGCGGAGATCGATCAGGCCATCGAGCGCATCCGTCAGGAACAGGGTGAGTTTCAGTTCCAGGCCATGGTCGCCCTTAGTCCGGGCCAAATGGAAACGGTGCGGCGCGATGCGGCCTTGAACATTCGCACTCAAAAATTGCTTGAAGAACAATGGCGCGATTTGCCGCAGCCAACGGACGAGCAATTGCGGCAGTTTTATCAGGATCACATCGCCATTTTCACCAGCCAGCCGCAGGTGCGTGCCTCGCACATTTCCAAGAATCCCGGCAAAGGCGAAAGCCGCGAGCAGGCGTATCAGGATTTATGCGAGGTGCGGCGGCAGTTGCTCGGAGGCGCGGATTTTGACGAGATGGCTCGCATCCATTCCGACAAAGGCAAGGAGCAAATCGATCTCGGCTTTTTCAAGCGCGGCGAATTCCCCGAAGAATTCGAGCTGGTTTGCTTTTCCATGCAGGTCGGCGAGATCAGCCCCGTGTTCAGTTCGACGTACGGTTATCACATCGCCAAACTGACCGATCGCCAGCCGGCGGTGGCCAAGCCGTTTGAGGAAATCCGCGAGTTAGCTTCGCAGCTGTGGCTCGAGGAACAACGGAAAGCCAAAACGCAGGAACTCGTCACGGAGCTTCGCAAGACGGCGGTGATTGAGGAAGTTCCCGAAACCGCGCCGGTGGCTGGGGCATGAGCACTACTTGCCCTGCTTCGCCGCCAACACTTCATCCCGCAACTGAAAATAAACTGGCGTGATTTGCTCGCCGAATTTCTTGGAATCTAAAAACGGCGGATTGTTGCGCATCGCGGCAATCACCTGCTCACGTCGCTTTTGCCGCAATTCCGGATTCCGGCCGAGTTCCACCGCCAATCGCTGGTATTCCGCTTCATCCGCAGCAACCAATTCCGGAATATTCAGCGAACGCAACATCGCCGCTCCGTGCCGAGAACGGAGAAACGGCCCTTCAATGCTGATGGTCGGCAATCCCACCTCCAGCGGATCGACCAGCGAATGCCCACCGGCGTGCCGCAGCGAATCGAGATAAATATCGCAAACTTTCAGGCATTCTTTGACGGCTGCCCGATGCGGTTGCGAGTGCAGAACCACGAGGCGCTCTGTGCCCAGCCCATGCTCGGCGAAAACGCGGTAAATCTGATGTAGGAATGGATTGAATGGATAGGTGTCGTTCCATGCCGGGCCGAAGGGATACAGCAGCATGACGGAGTTCGGAACCGCCGCGATAATCGACGCCCAGAGATTGATCGTTTCCGGAATGATTTTGTAGTAATTCGCCCCCGAAACGAAAACCACGGCGTCGGCGGCGAGTCCACACTCCGCGCGGCTCTGCGGAGGATATTCCATCTGCGGCCCGGCAGTGTACTGGAAGCAAAACCCGCAGCCGGGCAGCTTCACCAGTTTTTCCGTGTAATGTTCCTGCGCCTGATCGGTTTCGCTAAGCGTGCCCGAGATGTAGTAATCCATATGTTTCAATCCCGTGCTGACGGGCGATGAAAACAGTGTGAGCTGCACCCGGGCCAATCGGTGCGCCGCCAAAGTGGTGATCCTGTTAAGCTGCGCTCCCACGTTGGTTCCGACCACCAGCACGTCAAGATCTTCGCGCCGAATGAGATTCACCTCATCGGAAAATTCGCCCTTGAGTATGACCAGCCGGTCCGCCCGACTCACGCAGTAACGCTGTAGCGGATGATCTGAAGGCCCGGGAGTGAAGAGAATCAGTTCAATCCGATCCCGATCGACGTGCTCGTAATAAGGCAGCGTGTGAAAAGTCTCGGTCTGCGGTCCGAAATGGGCGGCGAGAATGCCGAGCCGAAGGTGTTTGCGATCTTTCGGCCGAGGGATGGGCATGAAATCCAATTGATTGCCGAGAAGTTTTATGGCGGATTCCACAATTTGGGCTCGACGCTGATGGGCTTCTTTCACATTTCCGGCCGCAAAATACAGCGGGATCATGTTCATATATTGCGCGACAAATATCACGGCACTTCTCCAGCGAGGTGCATCCGGTTCCTCCCGATATCGCTGCAATATTTCGCCGGCCCAATCGCTCAGGAAATGATGATAATGATCGGTCTCGCCTATCTCGTAAAAGACCTGCGGCTGCTCCAACAAATACTTCACGAATGATTCCTGAAACCACTCTGGAATCGCCTTGAACGAAACCGCCAGTGGTAATTCGTGAGCGCGCAGGATGAGCTGAGCGGCGATCAGCGAAGGCAGAAATTCATTGGAACTGGGCCCAGCAGCGATGGCGCTTTTCAGTTTTTCTTTTAGCGCCTGATCCTCCGGCCAATTCTCATATTCGGCCGGCGGCGGTTCATCTCGCAGCTTGCAGTCCATAAGGGCCGCGTGCAGCTTTCCAAGAGTCGTGCTCATGACTGCCTGGAGTAATTCACCGGGCGTTTGCAGCCATGCTTGCACGATATCCCGCCGAGCCACCCGAATTGCCGTTTCGGCTTGTTCCGGCCGTGGCTGCTTTTGATATTCCTTAATCGCCGCCACCGATTTAGCCACGTCCAACTGCCTCGATCTCCGCAGCAGCACCAGCGCGTTCCACGGATCGAATTTTTCCATGCGTCCGTCAAAAGTCGGGCGGTAAAACTCGTCGCTGTGCTCACTAAGCATGCAGGGAACGAAAGAAAACGTGCTGTTGGAAATCCCCACCACATGGCAGCGGCAGAGCATATCGAAATCGAGCAAATAATTGGCCCAATCGACACCCGGTCCGATATCCCGTTCCGTAACCGGCGAAAACTCCGCGAACTCCGGCAGCAGACGATCCAGCGCATCGCTGCATAGATAAAGCACCGGCTTCTCATGCAGCGGCCAGATCTCACGCAGCCATTTCCGCAGCATCTCGTTGCTGGCAATCAAATGGTGCGGATTGATGTGAATATCCTCGTAATCGCCGCGACGAATATGCAAGCCGATGATCGTCTTGCCGCGCGATTGCAGTTTTTTCCATGCCGCATCGAGAATCGGCCGCACCGATGCAGTCGGCTTAAAGATCGACCGAAAAAGCTCCCGATGCGGGGCATAAAAACTGGTGGGGAACTGGAAATATCCCCACAGATCGACATTCACCAGCGGCTGCCGCAAATTCAACGTCGGCGAATCGGCAACCTCATATTTATCATCCACCCAGCGCGGCAGTTCTTCCCGGATCGGCGGATCATTCAGATCGTAAAGCCGGCGACCAATCCAGTCGGCGGGCGTCTGCACGTTGAGGCCGCGCTGCTGGGCGTACACGCGCATGAAAAAATATTGGAAGATCTGATTGCCGAATCGACCGTTGCGGCCGAGGGTGAACATGCTGATGGCATTTCTCATGGTTGAAATCTAAATCTTAACATATCGGCAAATCGGCGAATGATGAAACATGGTCGCCTGACCTTGACCAAAAAGGGCCGTGCAACCTTTCCCCAGCGCCGCCGCCAGGGTCGCCCCGCCGGAAGTCATCGCCACGAAATGCTTGCACGAATGAATCACATCGCAGTAATCATGCAGCGTCGGCGTATCGAGCATCTGCCCCTCAGAAATGCCGCAATGGACTTTCCGCCATTTTATCTGGTAGTCGACTTTTACTCCCGCGCTGCTCATCCACTTGGCAACCTGGTCGGAACTGACCAGGCCAACCCCCGTAATGAAATTCGGATCGAACACCGTCGCATCGCGGTATTGCTCCAGAATTTTCGGCTTGTAATAAAACTCCGGCTCGTGAAACCGCTTGCCATCATCCAGGCCCATGTCGAGCATTTTCCGATCAAGCAAATTCTGCCCCGCCGGCACTGCACCCAGACAGGGCAAGTAACGGGGCGCTAGATCGGCAAAGCCGTCGCAAAAGGGATTGGCGGTCCAAATCTCCTTGTAATCGTCATGACGAAACGCCGACGCCGTGCTGACGTACACTTTGTCGTAACCGGATTCTTTGGCGATGCGTGGAATGTGGCTGAAAAACAGGTGATCGCCGAGGCCACCGAATTTAACGAAGATAACGAAATCGTTGATCAATCCACGGCGATCGGACTCCAACGGCAGCGGCGCCGTCCACGTCGGTTGATCGTCGGGCAGCGGATAAACGGCTCCGGGAATTTGCCAGGCAGGCAGCGACATTTCCAATCCTCAAACTACCGCCCCGAACTGCGGGCGGGGCATCCTATCGTGGCCCGCTTAATCCGCCAAATGATGCTGGAATGGATCGCAAGGGATATGTGCAAATCTTCAAAAATCGAGCCCGCCTCGCAAGGGTGGACCCTTCTTTTTCTTCTGCGGAGCGGGCGATGCTGCGCCGGTCGCAGCTTCGGTTTCCGTCGCTCGCTTCAATGAAAGCGATATGCGGCGATTTTCCTGGTCGATTTCCAGAATGCGCACTCGCACATCCTGTCCCGGTTTCACGACACGAGCCGCCGAGCGAACATCGCCACCCGACAGTTCCGTCAGATGCACCAATCCTTCAAGCCCCAGCTCCAATTCCACGAACGCACCAAAATCAACAACTCGGGTGATCTTGCCCGGCACGTTGGTTTCCAGCGCGTAACGCTCATGCACCTTGCTCCACGGATCAGGGCCGGCCTGCTTAAGACTGAAGCTCAGCCGCCTGGCCACCGGATCGACCGACAGCACGACCAGCTTCAGCGTGTCCCCTTCCTTGACCAAATCCGAAGGATGCCCAATCCGCTTCCAGCTCATTTCGCTGATCGGCAGCAATCCTTCGATGCCTTCTTCCACTTCGATAAACGCACCAAATTGCTCGACGCGCGTGACCCGACCAGTGATAGAGGAACCGACAGCATATTTATTTACGGCATCGGCCCACGGATCGACGCCGCGGGCTTGCTTAAGACTCAGCGATATCTTGCCCGACTCCCGGTCGATCTTGAGAATTTTAACATCGACTTGATCGCCAATTTTTACAAATTCCGTGGCGGCATGGCGTCCCCTTTTGAACGACAATTCACTGACATGCAGCAGGCCGGTGACGCCGCCCAAATCAATGAACGCCCCGAAATCCATCACGCTCTGGACCGTGCCGCGGCGAATCTGTCCCTCGGCCAATTCCGCCAAAAGTTTTTCCTTCGTCTTTTCCCTTTCCCGCTCCAGAATATTTCGGCGTGACAGCACCAGATTCCGTGCCTGCGGATCAAATTGCGTCACCTCCGCGGTCATTTTCTGGCCGATGTACTGCGCAAAATCCGGAACGTGAAACATCTCCACCTGCCCCGCCGGCATGAAGGCGCGCATGCCCTTGATATCAAGTTCCAAACCACCCTTGTTCGATCCGTTGACGGTTCCCTCGACGATCTGACCCACTTCGAGATTTTCCCAGGTCACATGCTGCGCCGTGGCCCCGCGCCGGCTCAGAATCAGCAATCCCTCCCGCGCATCATACCGATCGACGATAAAATCCATCTCCTGCCCGACGACCGGCTCCTCTGTGCCGACAAACTGCATGCGCGAAATAATCCCCTGGCTCTTGCCGCCGAAATCGACGAATAAATCATCCTTGTCGATCTGCACGATTTTGCCGCGCCGAGCCTGCTTGTCCCCGCCCCGCCCCGTTTCCGAAGCCAACTGCTGACGGTCGGGGGCGTATAACTCTTCCTCGCTCACCCCTTCCAGCATTTTCTCCAGTTCCCGATCCAACGCAGGATCGTTATCCGGCCGAAATTTCTCTCGATATTCGTCGCTAATGTGCTTTGCCATGATCGTGTCGCAGTTTACCGGCAACATGCGCCCGACGCTACCGACGCTTCGCTGCTGTGTTGTACCGAAGCAAAAGGTGATTCTAAGCATCAATCAGGCCGCGGTCTTTGGGACACCATCACATTCGCCGGATCGGATGTTCACGGATCACCAGATTATAAATGAGCATAATACCGGCGGAGACGCCGATGAGCAGAGCCACCGCCGGCACCGCGTGGCGGAGAGTGAGCGATTGAAAATCGGCGTAAATGGAAATCGGCAACGTAAGCCGCTGAGGCTGCATGCCGAAGACCATCATCGTCGCTCCAAATTCTCCGAGCGCGCGGGCAAAACCGAGAACCAATCCGCCGGCGATTCCGCGCCTGGCCATCGGCAGGCTCAGATGCCAGAAAGTTTGCAAAGCATTCGCCCCCATTAGCCGGGCCACATCCTCCAATTCACGATCCACACTGCTGAACGCGGAGCGGGAAGGAATGTACACCAGCGGCAATGCGACGGTGGCGGCGGCGAGAATGGCCCCTTCAATGCGGAACACAACTGAATAATGCAGGAGTCGACCGACCCAGCTATCCGCCCCCAATGCGACGATCAGCAAATAGCCCACTACCGTCGGCGGTAAAACTAGCGGCAGGCAAATCAGCGATTCGATGGCGCTTCGTCCAGAGAATTGCCGCCGTGAAATAACGTATGCCAGAAACACGCCAACCAGCACCGCCAAAACGGTGGCGGTGGAGGCGATCGCAAGGGAAAGCCGCAGGGCCGGCCACACGGTCCCCGTGTTTTCCACTGGCGGCACGGCAGGATTTATCATGGCGACTGCAGGCGGCGGCGAAAATCCGTAGGACATCAACACGTCCTGCGCGGGTGAGGAAGTGAGATAATCCAAAAACGCTTCGGCGGCGCATCGCTGCGCCGAGTTATGCAGAACCACCGCGGAATATTCAATTGGATCGTGAGAGGTTTCGGGGACAACAGCGACGATGCGTACCGTCTTCCCCGCCGCTACGGCATCGCTGTGGTAGACAATGCCCGCATCCACCTCGTGCCGTTGCACATAAACGAGCACCTGCCGCACGTTCTGGCCGTAGACCAGTTTGTCCTTAAGCGGCGTTGCCATTCCCAGGGCTCGCAAAGTCTGCATCGCATACATGCCAGCCGGGACATTTTGCGGATCGCCGATCGCCACCTTATGCACGCTCGGTTCGGTCAACGACGACCAAGAAATCGCCGCATTCGTTTTTGCGCCGGTAATCAGCACGAGCGAATTGCCCGCCAGCACCTGGCGGGATGCGGCATCGGCCAGGCCCGATTGGATCAATTGCTGCACCTGCTCATCCGCCGCGGAGATGAACAAATCGACCGGCGCGCCGCGGCGGATCTGCACCATCAATGTGCCGGATGCACCGAAGTTCAATGTGATTTCCTGCGGGTGCTGCCGGCAATATTCCCGAACTATTCTTGTAAGTGGGTCGGTCAAGCTGGCTGCGGCGCTGACGGTTAGAGTTGGATCGGCGCTTGCGGCCGTGCCAATTAACGAAATGAACAGGATTGCGGGCAACCGCCAAGGCATTCCCGAACAACTTACCAGAGTGTGCGGTGTGTTTGGATATCCGCGACCAGCGGTCACGGCTTTACATGTTTACGCCGCGGCGTCGGCGGTGGGTGTGGGGCAATGATAATTGAATACGGTGCGGACGTAAGAGACGCCTTCCATGGCGGTGATCAACGGAACCAGATGCGACGGAGCGGTTGCTTCGATCAAATGCCGATCATCGTTAATTTCAACCACCGACGCACCGGTGTCCGTCACCGCATCAGCCAAATCACGCAGCTGGTTGTGATCCACATTGTTGCGATCGACAAGGATCAGGATATTGGACATCCACATATGAACTTCCCTGCTCCGGTTATCGGCAAAACTCGACGGCCCGCCCAGAGCGTCAGGCCGCACGCCGATTTTTCAAGACTGGGCCGACCCGGAAACACTTCCAACCTCGCCACGGGTCAGCCGTTAGTTCAGACACATTATAAGGTACAAAGTTGGAGCATTCCACCGCAGGTTGGTTAGAACACCGCGGTTTCTATTGACGGCGGCACAAGGGTGTCATAGACCATTGATATCGTGAGCGACGCCTCAATCACTGTTGAAAAAGCGCTGGACACTTTTGGCGCCGCCACGGAAGACAACCTCAACAGCCCACTCCGCGAGCAGCAGGTGGTGCTGCTTCCCGGCGAGGGCGAAGTCTGGCTCGTCGGCGATCTGCACGATCATCGCCGCAACTTTGACAAGATGCTCGCCTCCTCCGATCTGGCGAACTACCCCCAGCGGCATGTCGTGCTGCAGGAACTCATTCACGGTGATCACTTCGATGAAAAAGGAGCCGAGGAAAGCTGGATCACACTTTACCGTGCGGCGTGCTTGAAAAACGATTTCCCGGAACAGGTCCATTTTCTGCTGGCCAACCATGATCTGGCGCAGATTCACGGCAAGGGAATCATGAAAGGCAGCACCAGTGTTTGCGAAGCCTTCAACAAAGGCGTGAAAAAAGCGTTCGGCGACCGCTACGGCCGGGTGCAGGTGGCGATCACCGAATTTCTGCTGAGTTTTCCCCTAGCCGCCCGAACGCCTAATGGTTTGTTCTTCTGCCACAGCTTGCCGCAGGATGAGGAGATGGAGGCATTTGATTTTTCAATCTTCGGCCGGCCGCTGGTTGGCGAAGATTACCAGCGCCGCACCGGTCCCGTGTATCAACTGATCTGGGGCCGGCACACCACTCCGCCGTTTGTGAAGCAGTTCGCCGATGTGGTGGGCGCGGAAATTATCGTGACCGGCCACCAGCCCCAGGAAACCGGCTACGGCACAAATGGGGATCAGCATCTCATCATCGCCTCGGATCACAATCAGGGCGTGATGCTACAAATCGATCCCGCACAGCATTACGACATGCCCGCTTTGGTCCGACGACTGCGCAAATTTGTAGCCATTGACGCTTAGCATTTCCCCGATCACTGCTTTAAGATAATTGCCACAAATCAAGGAGCGGATATGCCCCGATCACAGATTGCATGCGTCACCCTACTGTGCGTCATGTTTTCCGCAGTCGCCGGCGCGCAAACACATGGTTATCAGGTTGCACCTGACGCTGCGGCGTTTGCCCTGATGCCCGAGTTGCGGACGGCTCCAGCGCCGAGCTGGGTCAAGCCGGGGATGCGGATTCTCTATCACCAGATGAGCGCATCAGTTCCCACAGGCGATTCCACTATGGTCGAAGACCCCGACGGCAAGTGGTATAGCAAAGCCACCGGCAAGCATTTCCGGGAGGATGAGAATCCCGGCACGGGCGGCCAAGGATATTTGCAGGTGGACATCGTGGCCACGCCGCCCGATGCGGTGGTCTCCGATTGCCGCAGCTACTTGATTCACGCGTTGCCCGCCGAGCAAGCCACGATCGCGGCAACCAACGGCTATGTGAACACGCCCGGCGTGCTGTCCGAGGTGTACGCCAATCCGGATGTGAAACGCAAATACCTCGACCTCAACGGCAACGGCATCACCAGCCGCCGCGCTCCCTACAAGGCCGCCGGAAAAACTTTCGACGCCGTCTGGCAGCAAACCATCACCGATGGCGGTTCGATTACCTATGTGTTCGGCATCGACAGCGGTTTGATTCTCCACTCCGCATCCTGCTCGGTGACAAAAGCAACCAACTTCACCGTCAACGGCGTGTCCCAATTATCCGGCGGCGGAACCGAACTGACCCAGAGCACGCTGGTTTCGATACGCCAAATCAAAACGCCATGGACGCAGGGCAAACTGCCGCCGGTCATGCGGGATCTGCACGAATTGGATTACGAAGGCGCCCAGCAAACCTGGATTCCCGGCGGCGCACAACTTCCTCCCGCTCCAGTGCAAACACGCATGAAGGTGATCGGCCGCGGTGATGATTTTGTACAATTGCAATTCAGCGGCGTCATGATGATCGGCAACGCCCGCAGCGATCTGGGCACCTCCAACCTCGTCAGCGGTCCCACCATGCTGACTCCCATGGCCATCGACCCCGCCGATCTCGCCCAACTGCACCAAGGCCAGGAACTCGACCGTGATCCGGTCACCAATGCCGTCACCTATGTCAGCTTCATGGGTCCCGATCGAGCCGGCCATGATCTGGCCACTATCAGTTTGCAATTTCCCGGCGGCCAAAACAATTTCCATAGCGATTGCGTTTACGACCGCAACACCGGCCTGCTCGTGGCCAACTCATACACCAACCCATTCCTTCACCAGCTCATGCAGGTGTCGCTCAAAGGAAAGAATTGATTGGCTATTTGCCGGCCTGTTCCGCCAGCTTCATCGCCGCGTCGGTGTGAATAACGTGCAGCAACTGAATTGCTCGCTGCAGGCGCAGCTCGGTGGCGGATTGCGGATAACGGGCGATGAATGCTTTGCAAAACCCAAGCATACCTTTTTGGCTATCTGACAAATTCTGGCCGCCCAGTGCGTCATCGATCGGGGACACTGCTGCGCTGCCCTGCATGACGAGGGTCTGAATCAGGTCTTCCGTATGCAGACCGTGGGTTTTGCGATACTCGTTGATGACGTCGCGGATTTCCTGATCGGACAGGTCATCGCGCTCATTGATATGGTCAGCCAAAAAAGCCACCGCGGCATCACCCGAGGCAATCAGATCCCACTGCGCTGTAAAGAATGTCGGATAGTGCGCCGAGCCGAGGTCCGCCCACATTCGCGTAAATTCGGCATTGGTATGCCGGGCAAAATCGCTGAGGGTCTGCACCCGCACATTGGTCAGGCCAAACGGCTTGTTCACGTCCCCTTTCATCTTCGAGGAAAAGGCGAAGACAACCTTGTCAGCCAAATGAGGGAAGGTCAGGGACAGGTGATAGACGGAGGAAGTGTCGAACGTGTTATCAGGACCGCCCCAGGATTGCATGGCCCCCAGCGAGCGGTTTTCCGTCGCTCCGGTCCATGCAAGATGCGTCCTGGCGGGATAGGTATCCGGGAAAGCCTGTTGATTGTTGTTGGCGAAAAATGCGCAATTGCAAAAAGTGGTGTGAATCAGGCTGCGGAAGTCGTCAAGCTGCATATCCCAAATCGTGTCGCCCCATTCCGGTGATGTGCCGTCCCAGGATTTTTTCAAAAATAAATCGAAGCTGATGCGAACCAGTTTATGCGCCGGCAAATCCCCCAAGGTGAGCGTTACCGGCTCCTTGTTGGGTAGAAAATCACCGAGATAAGGACGATCACCCTTCTCGGTAAACCCCACGTTCCTCGAGGACCACTCAGTGCCGGCGGGCGTGTCGTCGAAATCATTGAAGTAAACTTGCGTGATTAACTGGCTGGATCGCTCGAATGCCGGACCAGTCGCCGGCCGAGTGGCGGCCTTGCTGCTTTCAAAAACAGCCCGGGATGCGCCGCCATCCAGCGCCGCCACGCAGCAAACGGCAATGAGTATCGTCAATCCTAACTTCATAAAGCGCCTTGCAGGATTCCTTGTCGGCTCACCAGTCATTGCGCGTACTGCTTCGCAAGTTTCAGGGCCGCATCCGTGTGAATGACTTGCAGCAACTGCCTGGCTCGCTGCAGACGCAGGTCCGTAGCCGATTGCGGATATCGCTCGATCAGTTTCTTACACGCGGTCAGGATTTCCTTCTTATCTTCCGGGAAATTCGAGTCGGCCAGCGCATCATTAATGGGCGTTGTCGCCGCGCCGCCTTGCGAGATCAGCATCAGAATCGGATCATCGATCGGCTGCCCGCTGGTTTTACGAAACTCATTGAGCAAATCGCGGATTTCGGAATCGGAAAGGTCGTTACGCTCCTTGATATGGCGCTCTAAAAACGACACGGCGGCATCTCCTGAGGCAATGAGATTCCATTGCGCCGTAAAAAACCTCGGATACTGCGCGGCTCCAAGATCAGCCCACATCCGCGTCAGCTCGGCGTCTGTGTGCCGCACGAAATCGCTGAGCGTCTGGACACGCACATTGGTCAGGCCGAAAGTCTTGGTCAAATCACCCTTCATTTTCGAGGAAAATCCAAACACGATCTCGCCGGACGAATGCGGAAACGTCAAATCAAAATGGTACACCGATGAAGGATCGAAAGTGCGATCCGGCCCGCCCCATGACTGCACGCAACCGAGGGACCGGTTTTCCGCCGCGCCAGTCCAGGCTATGTGAGGCCGGGCTGGATACGTGTCGGGAAAAGCCTGTTCGTCATTGTCGTTAAAGAAACCGCAGTTGCAGAAGGTCGTGTGGATGAGGTTGCGGCCATCGTCAAGCTGCATATCCCAAATGGTGTCGCCCCAGATCGGCGATGATCCGTCCCATGACCGTTTCAAAAACAAATCGAAGGTAATGCGAACCAATTTGTGCGCCGGCAAATTTTTAAGCGTGAGCGTCACCGGCTCTTTGTTCGGTAGAAAATCACCGAGATACGGACGATCACCCTTCTCGGTGAAGCTGACTTTCGTTGCCGACCATTCCGGCCCTGCCGGCGTGTCGTCAAAGTCGTTGAAATAAATTTGCGCGACCGATTGGCTGGAACGTTCAAAAGCCTGCGTCGTCGATATGGAGGTTAGCTTGGCTGTCTTGCCATCGCCCCCGGCCGCACAAAACGCGATCGTGGCCGCCGTACCAACAGCGAGGAGAACGACTGATTCTCGCAAGCAAGCTCGCCGCATAGAACCCCAAAGTGAATGACATCGCACCGTACCCGTCGCCTCAGCCCTCCGGCTTGCTGTTTAAAGGCTATCCCATCTTGTCCCACTCATCCAGAACCTTCTGCCGCGTTTTTCCGAACCCGCCATGCTTCCCGTCAATTTGCCTTAAGAAACCGTGACGCGGCAACAGGTTGTGTGACCCCGCGCGCGTTATGCAATCTGTAAGCGGTCACCGCCCCGCCGGCGATGGCGGCAATCAACACGACTATCAGTACAATCCAGCCCGGTGTTTTGGAGGGCATTTGCGATCGGTCCGGCGGGAGATGATTCATAACTGAATTATTTCAAGAGATTTAGGATTTATCAACGCAATCATCGGCCATCGTCCGATAACTTAAACTGGCGGGGCAGATGCTTGGGACCGGCGAACCAGCGAGCCACCGGAGGAGAGCAGTTTTGACGTTCCGTTGGAAATGTCTACATTAGGGTTCCGCTTGACCGCTGGGCAAGGGCACGAATTGGGCTGTGGGGGCCAAATGGATGAATAGTGAGCCACCGCCACGGAAGGCTGAACAAATGGTGAAGACTTCATGATTGTCGATTGTCACACGCATGTTTGGCAGTCTCCCGACCAGCTCGGGCAAATCGAGTTGGGTGATTCGCCCAAGCGCAACCGTGCCCACACCCCGCGCGTCACACCGGGCCGCCCTATCTGGCGATCGATTCCCCCGGGCGATGTCGAGCACCATTGGGCATCGGCGTCGATGGTGGACAAGTCGATTGTGCTCGGTTTTAAGAGCCGCTACCTCCAGGCTGAGATTCCCAATCAATATGTCTCCGACTACGTCAAACGGTTCCCGCAAAAGCTGATCGGCTTTGCCGGGATTGACCCGACGGAGCCGACTGCGGTGGCCGAGGTCAAGGCCGCCAAAAATGAATTACACCTGCGCGGCATCACCGTTTCACCTCCCAACCAGGATTTTCATCCAACCGATAGTCGGGCGATGCGGGTGTATGCCGAAGCCGAGAAGCTGGGCATGCCAATGCTCGTGCATCCGGGCAGCCAGTTTAACGTACAATCGAAGCTGGAGTTCAGCCGGCCCTATATGTGGGACGAGGTGAGCCGCTCGTTCCCAGCCCTGCGGATTGTTCTCGCTCAGCTCGGGCAACCCTGGGTGGAAGAAACGATCCTGTTGCTTGGCAAGCACCCCAATGTGTTTGCCGATGTGAGCGGCCTGCTGCGACGGCCGTGGCAGGCGTACAATTCACTGCTCGGCTGCTACCAATACGGCGTGATCGACAAGCTGCTGTTCGGCAGCGATTTCCCCTACACCAACGCCACCGAATGCATCGAAACGCTTTACAGCATTAACCAGTTCGCGCAAGGGACCAATCTTCCGGTAATTCCGCGCGAAGCCCTGCGAGGCATCGTGGAGCGGGATACCCTGTCGCTGCTGGGATTGAGTTGAGCCACATCGCCACCGAAGTTGCGCAAGGATGCGCGAAAGGACACCCGTGAAAATCGTTGCCGGCCTCGTCACGCTCATCGCATTGTCCGCCCTAGCCGGTTGCAACAGCAGCGACGCACAATTGGAATTCCATCCCACGCACACCAAAGGCAATGTTTACGAGACATTCCCCGGCGCGTACATCAGCAGCACCCGTGATGGCGAATATGATCTGGTGCTGATCAAAGACACGCTGCGTTCCGGGCCGGTGGGAAATAGCAAAGGTCCGCTGCAACCGGTGACTCAGCCTCCGTTGCAACAGGCGGTGTGCATTCACATTTTCTGGAAGCCGACCAGCGGGGCGATGATTCGGGAATCTTCCATCACCAATGCGATCGTCGATTGGTACGTCTTTGGCCCGGAGCATCGCCGCAACCCGGACATGCTGCACTACACCGGGGCGGCGTTTGTGAAACTGGATGCCGAGGGCAACCTCGCCTACATCACCATCGGCGACGGTGACATCTTACCCGCCCAAGTCCGCGGCAATCTGAAAGACCCCGTGGGCGCCGCGCGGCTCACCGGCGAAGTGACGGCGGTCCGCAATGATGGCCGGGTGCGCGAAGTGCTCGAATCCATTAAGGATCGCATTTCCGGCAATGACCGTGTCTGGACCGAAGCCGAGAGCGACACCACCCCCGTCGACCGCTGATGCCACCGATTTCCTGTGAACCACCGCTGGCCGCAACCGATGGGTTTTTGCAAACGGTCCGGCTGATCGAAGACCGCCGCCCCATCGGCCTCGCACGGTGGCACTGCCCAATCGGCTCATCCGATGGCGTTGTGCAGATTCTCGATTTCCATATCGATCCCAAGTTTCAACGCCAAGGCCAAGGCAAACGCCTTCTCACTGCGGTGCTCGAACAGTGCATCGCCTATCATAAACTCCGGCAAATCCCCTTGCGGCGAATCTGGCTTGGCCTAAACCATCGCCGCCACGTGATCGCCCGGGCTTTTTTCCTTTCCCAGGGCTTTACGCACATTGTCACGACCAAAGATTTGCTGCTGCCGACGGACGATTTGCTGATTTATGTGCGGACATTTGATTAGGGGCGATTTGCATGGTAACCCGATTTATTTGCCGGAAAACGCGTGCCGCGTCCGGATCATGGATTCGCCATTCCAGCAATCGCTCGTCTTTATATCGTCTTGGGCCGCGCTGGTGTATAAGATAGGGATCGAAATCTCAAAAGGATCGGCATGAGTTTGACGAAATCGCAAAGTCCCCCGGTGGTTCCGCTGCAGCCGAATGAATTGGCCCGCAATGACGGAGGCCGGCTGCAGGTGCGCAGCGAGCCGATGCGATTGCGCTGGAACCTGGTGAATCTCATCTCTTCGGACGGCCATAAATTGCAGGGCACATTCGCCTGCAGCGTGCGACCGCTTTCGGAAGCGGCGGAAAAGAAAGTTTTCGCCGAGGTTTTTTTGTCCGGCAAGGCGAGCGCTCGGGGCGATGATGTGGTGGCGCATTTCTCGCCGACTTTGACCGCCGTCGCCGCCAACACTGCGGGGATGCACAAGGCTCTGGATTTGCTGACGGATGAGCAACAGAAAGTGGTCATCAAGGCGTTGAAGCAAGCGGCGGAAAAATTGGCGTTCAACTGTGGCCTAGAAATTCTTTCGCCATTGGAAATTGAATTGCAAAGCCCCAGTTTGCAGCAGCAGAAGCTCGAGCAGTTGGAGCGGAATCTGGCCGAGCAGCGCGTGGCCGGGCAAGTGGAACATTTTGAAAGGGCGGCATCGTTGCTCAAACAATTCGACGCGATCCGCCAATCCTCTCCGGCGCTGGCTCCCGGTGCGGTGCTGCAGCAGATCAGTCCTAGCGATCAAGGCGAGATGTTGCAAACGCTGCTGCTGGCGGCGGGAACATCCAAAACTCCCCGGCTGCTGTGGGGAGCCGCCGGACCGTCGCTGCTGCGAATCGATCCACGGGCCAAGTCGATTAAGGTCGAGGTGATTGCGTTGGCGACCGATCTCGGTCCGCTGCGCAGCAGTCAGTCGGCGGAACTCGACGGCCAAACCGTTTTGCTCGTCGGGGCACGCAGCGGCGTGATGATTGTTCGTCCTGATGCGCCGCAGGAAACGCCGCGGATGTATCGGGATGAGGAGATTTCCTCGCAGCTCGGATTCAGCCGGGCCGTCATTTGGCAAAACCAAATATGGGCATGCCACGGCGAAGCGGGTGTAGTGGCGTGGGATTTGAATAGCGCGGACGCCCCCAAGGCGGTTTTCCGTCCGGCGAATTTCCCGCCGCTTTCGGCCAAGCCGGGCGAAATGGTTTCATCGGAAATCCGTCACCGCTCGCCAAGGAATTTGACGGTGCTGGGGGACGATCGGCTTCTGTTCAGCATCGGCCCGACGTTGGTTGCACTCGATCCAAAGTCGAAACTGACCGTGATCGACAGCACCGAAGGCTCTGATGTGGCCGCGATCATGACCGACGAACGCGGAGTCTATGTAATCCGCGAAGACGGCGGCATATTCGTCCACGATCCGTTGACCATGGCCATCATTTCCGAAGAACGGCGCGGCGGCCGCATCACCACGGCGGGCATGTTACCGTGGCTTGGGACCATGCGGTTGCTGCTGGTCGGTGATACCGGACCGATTCAGTGCCTGGGAACACAGGATCAACTGGTCACGGAATATTGCAGCAAACACCGTGGGCTGCGAAGTGTGACAGCGACGGTCGATATCATCGCCGCGGTGTCTGCCGACCGGCAACGGTTGGTTTTGTGGAATACTTGGGATGGCCGCAAACCGCTGACCGAGCTCAGCGTGGCCAACGCGGCACGACATCGGCTTGCCGATTTGAATTTTGGATAGCCCTACTGTTTTTCCAATTTAGAACGGAGATTCGCATCCAGAAAATCGAGGATGGCCGTGCGCTTTTGCGGCTCCAGGCTGACGGCGCGAGGATCGCCGAATTCCAAAATCGCCGGCTTGTCGGCTCGGTTCTGCAATGCGGAAAAACAATGCTGCAGATTCAAATCAGCCGCATTGACGCCGTAAGCAACTTCAAACGTCCAGCGGCACAGCGGATCAATGCCGCGCATCCACCATTGCTGATCGTCCAGTTGGCCGCGGAATGCTTCGTCGAAATCCGAATGCGGATTATCGATGATAACCGCCCGCACCTCGGCGTTATGCTGCGCGGCAATCAGTGCAGCGTTGGCTCCCGTGCCGATTCCGATAATGGCCAGCCGGTCGGCATCAACGAGCGGCGTCTTTTGCAGCACAGCCAATGCCGCCTCGACATCGCCCGCTTCGGCGAGGCCGAAAGTGGAGCCCAGGCTGTTGCCCTCGCAGCCCCGCAGCGTCACCACCATCACTACATAAGCCTGTCGATGCAGCGGCGCAACCAGAGGAAGCATCTGCTCGCGCGAGAAACCGATGTCATGCACCAGGACAATACCCGGCCGTCGCTCGCCAAGAATGCGATCCCGTTCCGCCAGCACCCGCTGGGCATCGAGCGCGGGAACCAGCCAGGCTTCCAGCCGCACATTGCCGTCACCGAGGTAATTGACGGTGTCGTAATACATTCCCTGACAAGTCGGATCGATTGCCGCGGCAACCGCCGGTCCGTGCGTGCCTCGGTAGACCAATGTCGCCGCCAACAGCACCAGGACGAGCGGCGCAAACAAAAGCCTATAGCTACAAGCCCGCAGGATGCGCGAGCTCAGCGGATTCGACGGATCATGGCGGGAAAACCTGCCAAATAAGTCTTTGAACAAAAATCCGAGACCCCATCCCAGGCCCCACCGAACTGCCGGCCAGACAACCGCCCTCTTCCGCTGGGACGAGGGCTCGTCGGCAAATGTCACACTCATCACGGGTCGCTGCACGCAAACGCTCCTGACGCACCACCATTCGGCGGCGCACCGTCAACCCAAACTTACAATACATTCAATTGGTGCGTGGATTCACTTGATTATCACCCCGCTACATCGTAAGTTTGTCGTGCCTAACGGCCGGATTCGTTCGGAGAACGGTCCGATAAACCCCCGATGGCACATGTACCGTCGCCAATCGGAAATGGAGGTCAAGGATGGCCCGAAGCAAGCGCTCCACCGCGCTGTACGAAGTTATCAGCGCAGCACGGCAAACCCCACGTTCAAATCGTATCCATCAAGCCAGTTGGTGGATGAGGACCAAGCGATGGTGGAATACACTACGCCCCGCTTCGGCTGCGCCGGCCTCGGTCAGCAAAGAATCAGTTGAATCTGCTTCACCGAGGCCACCGGTAGTCGAATCAGCGGTTGATGCTGATCCGACGATGACCGCTGCATCACCGACGCCGCCTTCAAGACAGGTCGACTTTGCGGTCGATCCGGAGCGGCGGCAAATCGCCCTGCGGATGAGTTACGGAACCGCCATGATGGCCGGCGGCGCGCTCGTACTGATCGTGCTGATGTCGATTGCCATTGGCCGATACATGACCCGCGGCAGCGTTCCATTGCTGGCTCAGACCACGACGGAGGAATTGCAAAAAGGTCCGCCGCATCGGGAAGTGCTCGAGCCTCTTCCCCGGCACGTGAGCGCATCGGGCGACTCCGCAACGGCGACACCGGCTGGGCATGTGACCAGCGGCGCGCAGACTTCCGCCTCGATGACCCCTCGTCCGCCGATCGCTCCGACCGAGCCGACCAAGCGGTACATCGGCTACAATTACGTGATCATCCAAAGCTATCCCCCCACCGAAGCCAAGATGGCCACCGACGCCGCTGCATTTCTCAACAGCCACGTCGTCAGTTGCACGATCGAGCAGGACATAAAGGGATGGCGTAACTATGTCTGCGTCGTCGGCTTGGACGGATTCGCCAAACAAACGTCGCCGGAGTGCAAGGCGTACATCGAACGCATTCACCAGCTCAGCGACGAATACGTCAGCAAGAGCAGCCGGGGTTTCAAGCAATTCGACCCTGTCGTCAAAAAATGGGACAAGCCGGATTGATCCTTCGACATCAATGGCCGTGGTTTGCCTGCCGAAGTAGGTTGGCTTAGAATGCGCGCCGATCAAAACATCCATGCGGCGGCATGGCTACTCGCAGCTCTAGCTCAATTGGATAGAGCATCGGTCTACGGAACCGAAGGTTTCAGGTTCGAGCCCTGAGAGCTGCAATTCCCTTAAGTCATTTAACGCACGCCCCTTGCCGCAGTTCCCTCGCGGCCCTCCATTCACGTAATTTGGCCAAAAGTTGGCAACACTTGGCAGCGCTGCCAACTTTTGGTGGCCAACTTTTAGAGATTTTTCCAAAGAAAAATGTAGCAGAGTTAATTTTTGTGCCCACAATTGGAAAGCGTTATGAAGACGCAAATTTCAAAAGCATATCGTCGTGGTGAGCATGTCGGTTGGAAGAAAACCATTGGACACCGTTCCTGGTTCCTGGTCTACGGCATAACCCCCGCAGCCGAAATGAAGGCCATTTCCTTGGCGGAAGTGCTGGAAGCGAAATGGCGGGTGATCAAAGCCGCCGGGGGGACAGAACTTCTCCAGACCCACTTTGATGAAGCAAGAGATTTTGTGGCAGGTCCAACACCGGTTCTGCGCCAAGCGGCTCCAGTAGAGGCCGCCGTAGCGCTACCTGCGCCGGTTATCCCTCCTTCCGTGACTTCGCAGATGCCAGCGCCAGCGCCCACAACCGGTCGATCGGTGTATGAAGCGATAGATCAATTCATGGGCAACCTCAAGCGCCAGATGAAGCCGGACAGCAGCAATGCCGATCACCTCTTGAACACCTGTGATCGCATCATCCGCGCAAAAGATGGTTTGGCAAACACTCCGCTGGAGAAGCTGCGCAGGAAGGAACTCGACGACTGGCTCGCATTTTTCGGTAGCCGGCCGCCATCCAAGAAAACAGGGAATCCAATCGGCCCGGTTACGATCCGCAACATCATCCAGTCAATCCGGATGTTTCTCAATCAGTGCATCGAATGGGAATGGTGGTCGGCACCGCCGGCTTGGGAACGGGCTTTTAGGCCATTCACCATCAAGAGACTATCGACCGACGCTGAAAAGCGCCTGAGCCGCAAAAGGCCCGTAACCCACAATTTGGCCGAAAAGCGAGTGCTTTGGCACTTGGGGCGTCCGTTTCACAGGGCGATGATGGCACTTGCGGACTGGGGAGGCCATACGCAAAAGGAAATCGCCACGCTGCGCTTCGACAATTTCCTCGATGTTAACGGAGAGATGTACATTGAGCGGCACCGTAATAAGACCGGCGTCGAAGGCCGGTGGTGGATTCCGCCGGAGGCGGCGGCTGCCATCAGCGCCGAACTCGCACGCACTCCGCGGGACCCAAAAGTTAACCCTGATGGCTTGGCATTTCTGACGCCGAATAATTTACCGTTAGTGCATCGATCTAACGCCTTTCGCAGAGCTAAATCTGACTTTGTTCGCCCACAGTGGTCAACCCTGCTCCGTTGGGCGAGTGGTTGGGGCGTCCGGAATATCAGCTTTAAGTACATGCGCAAAGGCACGTCGCAGATGGTGCGAGATCGAACGTACGGGGAATTATCGAAACTCTTCTGCGCCCAAACGACGGATGACGTTCAGGACGTTAGCTACTCTCGCCCTTCTCCTGCACAGTTGGAAAAGTGTATCCGCGAAATCTACGCTGAGATTAAAGGTATGTATGAGCCGATCGACGCTGCCCATTCTCAGCGAGCGATTGAAGACGTGTACCGGTCACGAGGTCTGACACCACCGAACGCCCAGCAGTCAGCAGCATGACAGGGGTGTAGCTCTTTACCAATCGAATAGATGCCCGTCGCACCGGCAGTGCGCGTGCATCACGACCGCCTGGAAGTCCGGCTGCGAATCGGCACCGCAGCCAGCCGCGTGCAATTCGCGGCGGCGGTCATGTTAACAGGGGTTCAATCGCAATCTGACAAGATTAGGAGACCAATATGGATGAGCCAGAACAGAAAAAGGAACTTGAACATGTACCAAATGCTGGACATGTCCGGTTCGACCTGAGCGTAATCGCTGATGAACCAAAGGAAATCGCCCGACTCGCGGGCTGGATAGAATCTCACATCACCCAGGCTCTGTTCGACGACGAACGTCACTGTGAAGTGCGCATTCTCAAGTACGGCGACGAAGATCGGCAGCACATTTGGGTCGATTTGATTAGGCATGTCGATTCGACGCTTCATTTGCGTGGATCAGATCGGAGCGATCCGATCACTTTTCTGACCGATGTATCTATCGAGTTCCCCACACTGACCTTCTATTGCGAAAATTGCGAGGATTACTACCAGGCTGACATACGAGACTACGTGGCACGTGATGGCGATGTTGCCTGTCTACGCCAGTGGTGGTTCAACCCCAACACTGGGTTGGGAGATCACGATTACGTTGACGCAGCTCTGGTGGAAGAGCCTCCTGGAAGTTCTTCTTCGGAGCCACCAGCGCCATCGTCAGATAGCTCAGATTAGTAACTGAACCATGAAACTTTCCCAAGGCATGTCTGGGTCAGAAATGGTTTTGAAGCTGATCCGCAACGGAGCCGTCGCCTTGCTTTCGTAGCGCTTTTAATTTGCCCCAGTCGTTTTTATTCGCTAGTCTGGGTCTGCATTTCCGCGGGACTTCAGCGAAATGCTCAACTTGGTCGCGAAGGAGGTTTATGACCGTAGAGCCAGTCATTGCTTGTCCGAATTGCAAGACAGAAATCAAGCTAACCGAATCGTTGGCTGCGCCGTTGATTGAGGCGACGCGCCACCAATATGAGGAAAAGCTCGCCAAACAGACTGCCGAGTTTTCCAAGCGTGAACAGGCAATCAAGTCGCGGGAAGAACAACTTACAAAAGAAAAAGAATCACTCGACGAAACCGTGACCGAGAAGCTAAAACAGGAACGTGCCAAATTGGCCGCGGATTCCGCCAAGCGGGAAAAGGTATTTGCAGATCGAGAAGCCGCGCTCACCAAAGAAAAAGAATCGGTTGACGCATTGGTCGGCGAGAAGCTCAAAGCCGAGCGCCAAAGGATCGTCGCCGAGGAATCCAAAAAGGCCCGGCTGGCGTTGTCCAGCGATTTGGAGCAAAAGGCGAAGGAAGTCGCCGATCTGAACGAAGTTTTGAAGCAGCGCGATGAAAAACTTGCCGAGGCACAAAAAGCGCAGGCAGAGTTAATCCGTAAGCAGCGCGAGTTGGATGATGCCAAGCGCGAGATGGACCTAACCATCGAGACGCGGGTGCAGGAATCACTTGGCAAGGTGCGCGAATCAGCCAAGAAGGATGCCGAGCAGGAGTTAGCGCTTAAGGTCATCGAGAGAGATCAGACGATCGACTCGATGAAGAAGCAGATAGATGAACTGAAACGCAAGGCGGAGCAGGGTTCGCAGCAATTGCAAGGTGAAGCGCTCGAACTGCAACTCGAATCAATCCTGGCCCGCAAATTTCCCCATGACCAGCTTGAGCCCGTGCCGAAGGGCGAGCATGGCGGTGACATTCTCCAGCGCGTTATTTCACCGACCGGCATACGCTGTGGAACCATTCTCTGGGAATCCAAACGCACGAAGAATTGGAGCGATGGCTGGCTTGCGAAACTGCGCGAAGACCAACGTCAGGCGAAGGCTGAAATTGCCATCATCGCCAGCATTGTTCTGCCGCAGGGCATTGATTCATTTGACCAGATCGACGGCGTCTGGATCGTCCACCCCAAATGCGTTTTGCCCGTCGCCATGTCGCTCCGCCAGATGTTGATGGAGGTCAACACCGCACGCGCCGCCAGTGATGGACAGGCAACAAAAATGGAAATGCTCTATGGCTATCTCACCGGGCCGAAGTTCCGTTTGCGGGTGCAAGCGATTGTTGAAGCATTTTCAACGATGAACGAAGACCTGGCAAAGGAAAAGCGTGCTTCGATTAGGCAATGGGCGAAACGACAGGAGCAAATCAATTGCGCAATGGAAGCGACGGTGGGCATGTATGGTGAGATGCAAGGGATTGCGGGAGAAACATTAGCCGAGATCGAAGGAATGGACGTGTCGTCCTCCGATGACTCTCAGGCATTGCTGCAATGAGCGGGAATTAAGCCATCACTGCATGAAGGAATCGCTGGCGGATGTTGACTTTGACCGACCTTTTGGGCCGCGGATATCTGCCAAAGCAGCTTCCTCCTCCATTCTTCAGCACTGACTGGGCGGATTCGGTGCAGAAGCATTCGATTTCCGCCCCCAGCAAACATGTTGCTACGGAGCTCCTGCGGTTCTCAATACCCCGTCCGCGCGGTTTACCGAGGATAATCGGCATACCGCACCCCGCGCACTTTCATGTTTTGTCTGAGCAGATTTCGCAAAATTGGGCCACGTTAAAGGCCATTTGCGATAATTCAACAATCAGCCTAACAACCCCGGTCCTCGGTCTGGCGGCCAAAGGTCAGCGTGCCTTGGAGGCACGGGATGGATTTCCAAAGTTTGCGCAGTTCGCTCTTGACCGTAGAGCCGGTAAACGTGTCATGCTGAAGGCCGACGTCTCACTATGCTATCCTTCGATTTATACGCATGCGATCAGTTGGGCGATTGCAGGAAAAGCAGCTGCAAAGGCGGCCGCGAAGGCCAAGCCCACTGTTCCACATCACGCGGACCTGATCGACAAAGCGGTACGTGACGCACAAGACAAACAAAGCATTGGAATCCCAATAGGACCTGACACTTCATTCCTACTAGCAAATGTGCTGTTGTCACGAGTTGATGAAATACTCCGTAGCAAAGTTAAAAACCTTGTAGGTCTCAGACTTTTAGATGATTTCGAACTGTATTTTGACACGGTGGCTGAGGCGGAAACAGTCCGTATGCAACTTACTCACGCGCTTGCGTCGTATAATTTGACTCTCAATCCCGGGAAGACAAAGGTCATCGACTTGCCGATCGCCATTGAGCCGGACTGGAAGCACGAAATTGCGGAGTTGGAACTTCGAGGCAATGCGCGCCGGGCAAACAAAAGGTTGCGAGCTGCAGGCGACCGCGTATTTATGATTCGCCACCAGGACGCGGGCTCAAGAGCAATCACATATCTTTTGGCGATGTTGTCAAACTGCAACTTTCACCCTGACATCTGGCCGTTAGCACAGTCCATTGCACTCGCTTCAATGGAATTCGAAGAGAATAGCCTGCCGAAAGCCGCGAAGTTGTTCATCACGGCTTACGGGAAAGGCTGGACCATACAAACTTCGCGCCTGCGAGATGTCCTCAATCGAATAATTATTCGCAACTCTCTTCTAAGACACGGCTATCTTGTTGCATGGGCCATATGGCTGATGATCGTCCTAAAACTAAAACTTAGCGACCGTGCAGTGGAAATGGCCGTTGACACCCAGGATCCAATTGCGCTACCTGTCTTGGCACATGGTCGTGAGGCCGGGGTTGCTGGTGGGTTCCGCATCAACGCCCTCGCAAAATCTATCGCGTCTCCAAGCTGCTGGAACGAGCCGTACTGGTTATTTCTGAATGAATGCCTTCGTCATGATTGGCTTGGTGCCAAAACAAAAAAGTTTGTTGAATCTGGGATCAAGGTGCAGCCGTACTTGTCGATTCTTAACAAACGGAGTGTCAGTTTCTATGATGTCGCTTCCGGAATGATTTCCAAGTCGGGCAGTAGCGTGGAGCTCAAACTCGCGCATCTAAACGCCCATGCTTGGGCGCAAATCGAACTTCCACTCGATTACGAATAAATGAATCTGATCCGCTGGACCCCCTCGGGCGAGGCAACCATAACTGCGGTATGATTGGCCGGAGAAGGATGACCATAACCAACATGACACTCGACTCGATCCTGGCTCAATTCCGCGACGATGCCCGCAACAACCGCGACTTGGGAGATCGCTTTGAGCGGATGATGCAGCAGTTTTTCCGCGTGGACCCGCTCTATGCGGGGCTCTTCTCGGAAGTCTGGATGTGGAACGAGTGGCCCCTCAAAGGACAAGTTGGCGACGTTGGAATTGACCTTGTGGCGCAGCACCGCGCGACGGGCGAATACTTCGCCGTTCAGTGCAAATTCTACTTGCCCGAACACACGCTCAGCAAAGCCGACATCGACTCTTTCTTCACGGCGCTGGGAAAGCCTCAGTTTAGCAAGGGCATCATCGTCAGCACGACGGATCAGTGGGGCAAGAATGCGCTTGACGCATTGAATCAGACGAAGCCCGTCGCGCGGATCGGCATTGCCGATCTGGAGCAAAGCCCCATCGACTGGAGCCACTTCGACACGCGCAAGCCGGGCAAGTTGAAGCGCACGAAAAAGAACAGCATCCGCCCGCACCAGAAAGCGGCGCTGGATGATGTCATGAAAGGTCTGGTCGAGGCCGATCGAGGCAAGCTGATCATGGCGTGCGGCACGGGCAAGACGTTCACCGCCCTGAAGATCGCCGAAACACTCGCCCCCAAACTTGCGGGCAAGGGCAAGCCCGGGCATGTGCTGTTCCTTGTCCCTTCGCTGTCATTGCTGTCGCAGACGCTGCGCGAATGGACGTCGCAGGCCGAGTTGCCGTTGCAAAGTCTGGCTGTTTGTTCGGACGTTAGCATCGGCAAGCATCGCGTGAAAGACACCGACGACTCGGCCGAAATCACCATCTACGATCTGCCGTACCCCGCCACCACGAACGATAAGCAACTCGTAGAACAATATAAGAAGTTGACGCAGTCTGCGCAGAAGTCCGAAGAAGGCCCCGGACTCGTCGTCGTCTTCTCGACCTACCAATCCCTCGAAGCCGTCAGCAAAGCGCAGAAATCGGGGCTGCCCGAGTTTGATCTGATCATCTGCGATGAAGCCCATCGCACCACGGGCGTCACGCTCTCGGGTGAGGATGAATCTTCGTTCGTGAAAGTACATGATGCGAAGTTCCTCAAGGGCACAAAGCGGCTTTACATGACCGCCACTCCGCGCATTTATGGCGATGATGCCAAGAGCAAAGCTAAGGAAGCCTCCGCCGAAATTGCGTCGATGGACAACGTCGCCCAATTCGGCAATGAATTGCACCGCCTCGGCTTCGGCGAAGCTGTCGGCAAGTCGCTTCTCTCCGACTACAAAGTGCTCGTGCTTGCGGTAGATGAGAAATACGTCAGCAAGACATTTCAGAAGCCGATTTCCGACAAGAACAACGAACTGAACCTGGAGGACGCCACAAAAATCACGGGCTGCTGGAACGGTCTGGAGAAGCGCTTCGAAGCCGCGAGGACCGAGGTTGATTTCCAAGGCGACGTTCAACCCATGCGCCGCGCGGTCGCGTTCTCCCGTTCCATCAAGGATTCAAAGAAGTTCGTCGAGCAGTTCGGGCAGCTCGTCGCCGTGTACAAAGATGCGCATCCTGACGCGCAGCTACTCGATATCGAAGCCGACCACGTAGACGGCACGTTCGATGCCCTGCGTCGCGGCACGTTGCTCGACTGGCTCAAGGCTGAATCGCCCGCCAACACCTGCCGCATCCTTTCCAACGCCCGCTGTCTTTCCGAAGGCGTTGACGTGCCGGCGCTGGATGCAGTCCTGTTTCTCAATCCGCGCAATAGCGTCATAGATGTGGTGCAATCCGTCGGGCGCGTCATGCGCCGCGCCGAGGGCAAGAGATATGGCTACATCATCCTGCCCATAGGCATCCCCGCTGACAAAACGCCTGAAGAAGCATTGAAGGACAACGAAAAATACAAAGTCGTCTGGCAGGTCTTGCAGGCACTTCGCGCCCACGACGACCGCTTCAACGCCACGATCAATCAACTGGAGCTGAACAAGAAGCGCCCCGACAACATCCAGGTCATTGGCGTCGGTGGCGGCCCGGGCGATGACGACGGCGCGGCTTCAACCGCCGACGGCAAGCCGAAGGTGCGAGAGATTCAGGGCGCGTTTGTCTTCCCGAATCTGGACGAATGGAAAAACGCCATCTACGCCAAGATGGTCATGAAAGTCGGCGATCGCGCGTATTGGGAAACCTGGGCACGCGATATTGCCAAGATTGCCGAAACGCACATCACTCGCATTATATCGTTGCTGGACGATCCGAAGTCGAAGCAGTCAAAGGCATTCGATGTGTTCCTGAAAGGCTTGCAGCAGAATCTGAATCCCGCCGTTTCGCGCGAAGATGCCATCGAAATGCTGGCTCAGCACCTTATCACCAAGCCTGTGTTCGATGCGCTTTTCGCCAACTACACGTTTACACAACAGAATCCTGTCAGCCAATCGATGCAGAAAATGCTCGACATCCTGCACGAGCATTCGCTCGAAAAAGAGACCGACACCCTTGCCAAGTTCTACGCTTCGGTGCGCGACCGGGCAAAAGGCCTGGATAATGCCGAAGCCAGACAGAAGGTTGTAATCGAGCTGTACGATGAGTTCTTCCGTACTGCCTTCCCTCGCATGGCTGAGCGATTGGGCATCGTCTATACGCCGGTCGAGGTGGTGGACTTCATCATCCGCAGTGTCGAGGACGTATTGCGTGACGAGTTCAAGAGCGGGCTTGCCGAAAAAGACGTCCACATAATCGACCCGTTCACCGGCACGGGCACGTTCCTCGTCCGCTTGCTGCAATCTGGCTTGATCCCGCCGGACAAGCTGCTCCACAAGTACCAGCACGAGCTGCACGCCAACGAAATCGTGCTGCTCGCCTATTACATCGCCGCCATCAACATCGAAGAAACCTTCCACGGCCTACGGCAGGACAAGGGCAAGGACGAATACCTTCCCTTCGAAGGCATCTGCCTGACCGACACGTTCCAACTCTACGAATCCAGCCAGCAGCAGATCGAAGGCACCTTCCCCGAAAACACCGCCCGCGTGAAAAAGCAGAAGGCGAGCCCAATCCGCGTCGTCATCGCGAATCCGCCGTATTCCGTGGGGCAGGAAAGCACTAACGACACCAATCAGAATCTTAATTATCCGGCGCTAGACAAACGGATTGCTGAAACTTCAGCGGCGCGGTCAACCGCGACTAACAAGAACAGCTGTTACGACAGTTACAAACTGGCAATTCGCTGGGCTACTGACAGGATCGAGAATCGTGGCATAGTTGGCTTCGTTACCAATGGATCGTTTATCGAGGGAAACACTGACGACGGGTTGAGAGCGTGTCTTACTGATGAGTTCACTTCTTTGTACGTGTTTAATCTGCGCGGAAATGCCCGCACTTCTGGTGAGCTCCGCAAGGCGGAAGCTGGAAACGTTTTCGGGGTTGGTACACGCACTCCCGTTGCGATCACACTATTAGTAAAGAATCCCTCGAAGCCGGCCGCATGTGAACTTCGCTATTACGACATTGGCGACTATCTCGGTCGCTTTGAAAAGCTGAAAATTCTCCGCGGACTCGTCAGCATCGCCGGAATCGAATCGGCAAAGAAGTGGACAACGCTCAAGCCCAACTCGGAACACGACTGGATCAACCCACGGGATCCTGCCTTCGACAGATTCCTTCCGCTCGATGACGACGCCAGAGCCGTCTTTGCCATCCGATCAAATGGTGTGCAAACGAACAGGGATGACTGGGCGCAGAATCTTTCCCACGTTTGTCTCAAGGCGAACATGAAACGCATGATCGATTTCTACCACCGGCAGATGAAATTGCACGGCGAAGAATGCAAAGCCGCAGGCAAGGGAGCCGAGCAAGAGGCGAGCGAAAAAATCGACACGAATCCAAAAGAGATTAAGTGGACGCGCGGCTTGATCGCTAATCTGTGCCGTTTGAAAAGGGCCCCTTTTGGGGAAGAGAGAGTTGGCGTCTCACTCTATCGACCGTTCTCGAAGTCGTGGATTTATTACGACCGAGTGTTCAATGAATATTATAAAGAGAAACTCTATCCAGACGCTAAGGTTGGGGGTCTCGTAATCGCGTTGAGCGGTGCGGGGGTCAACAAAGACTTCTCCTGCATCATGACAAATGTAATCGCCGATGTTCAATCGGTTGCGAACTGCCAATGCTATCCGTTGTATTACTACGAAAGGGCAGATGAATCTGGTGATTTGCCTGGGTTGGCAGGGGGCACCGAAATCATCGATGGCTATCGTCGTCGGGACGCGGTCACGGATGCGATCCTGAAAACTTTCCGCGAGGCATATGGGCCGAAAGCGAGCAAGGAGGACATTTTCTATTACGTCTACGGCGTCCTGCATAGCCCCGAATACCGCACGCGGTTCGCGGCGGATTTGAAGAAGATGCTGCCGCGCATCCCGCTGACCAAAGAGACGAAAGATTTTAGAGCCTTCAGCGACGCAGGCAGGAAATTGGCGGAATGGCATTTGAACTATGAGTCGGTCAAGTCTTGGCCGGTGGAGGAGGTTCACGACAATCTCGATCTGGGCCTGGAGGAGACGTACAAGGTTCAAAAGATGACCTTCGCTCGCCCGACGCCCGAGCAGAAAGCGGCGGGGGCGAAATGGGACAAGACCCGCATCATCTACAATAGCCACCTGACGATCACGAAGATTCCGCTGGAAGCGTACGAGTATGTCGTGAATGGTAAGCCCGCCATCGAATGGATCATGGAGCGCTACCAGTACACGCGTGATAAGGATAGTGGCATCGCCAACGACCCAAACGACTGGTGCAAAGAGCACAAGCAGCCGCGCTACATCGCCGACCTGATCGGCCGCGTGGTGCGGGTGAGCATGGAGACAATGAAGATCGTGAAGGGGCTACCCGCGCTGAACGAGCGTTAGGGACTTGCTTCAGAAGCGGAATGAACCACCATGCGGCGATGAGCAACAGATGGCTCTCACCCCGCAAGCAATGCGCTAATCAAGCATTCCATATCGCCGCTTGTATTCGGTAATCTGCTCTCTCACGTACCCGAAAAGCGCCTCACGGTTCCCATTGTATTTCTCGTGCTGCTCGTCACTGAGCTTTGAGAACACGTGGCCAATAAAATCCTCGGTCTTACCGTCGATGATCACGTCTGGAAAACGGAGTGCCCAGAGGCCGTGGCATTTTTTATAGAACACATCTGGGTCTCCAGCCTTATACACTGGAGAATCGGAACTATGCGCATAAACGCATGCGCGGACAGCGGACTCCCATTCGTCGGGCAAATTTTGTCGAGTGCTCTGTATCCATCGATATATTTGTGGGAACCTGGCTTCATTTCCGGCTGATTGAAATGCACGGATAACATCTGGTAGCCACTTATTCGTAGTAGTGCTGCTGTCAGGGATACTCTGCATATCCTTATCCTTTCAATGTCGGCGCAAAGCGCGAAGGCCGGGCCGAAAGTTTGCGCCACCAATCCTCGGACCTCGGAGTTTAGTACGACGTGAACCGAGACGTTCGGCGGCATCGTGGCAATCGGCGTGCCAGTGTTCACAGCGGTTAAATGCGGGCTGGTAATATGGATCTGGCTGCGGTGACAGCGGACGTTTTCGGTGCTGGGCCAAACTGGCTCAAAATTTCTTCCCGAGAGACAGAAAGATTCATTCGAGAGGCACAATCATGCCGCTCGGCAGCAGTCATAGCATGGCTTTTCGATGAACCCTCGCTGCATGATCCGCTGTTCCTTGCAATCAAATCGGCCGATTTTGATGCTGGCAAGAGGCTCGACAGCAAATCCGCATAGGGCAGAGAGATTCTGATCGTTTCCTCCCTGGATTGGTCGCCCAACCAAGTTGCCGTCCACGCACCACCGTCGCTGGCCCACCTGAATCAGCAGGTGGGTATTTATTGTCACAATAATAGGGGAACTCTTGGCAGACGCTCGATGCTGTTTTCAAAAGGATGATGACGATCCTAAGTCGTTGGATACATCCACCTCCACTTTGAACGAGTTGCAACAGAACCCACCCGACGCATCCGAAGTATTGGTCGCACTGATCGGCGCACCAAAGAGAAAATACGACGGATTGCTCGATGAAAATCTGCGACTCGAAATTCGGAAACGACGCTGGTTGGATATGTCAACAGGGTTGGCGGTCCTTCAGCGTACGACAGAAATTTGAAGGTCTGGTGGCGGCGCGTTATTCTCATAAAAGAGCAATCCCAAAGTGGGGGTACTTCAGCGTCGCGAGGTATTGCTTTCCACCGCGTTGTCTGCTTAACTTGGTTGAGGATAGACCGCGACTGCCCCGATTACGGCAACTCTTAAAGCGGTGGTGGGCGAATATCTCTAACCGTCCACGCCCCAAAAACAAGTGCAGGTGTCAGGTGCATTGGGAAGGCGATGTTCTCCAATTTTCTCCGTCTGATTTGACTGTATTTCTCGACGGAGAGTTCCCCTCGTGGATGGACCGCTGGTATGCCGACCAGCGAGCAGGCGCATTGAAGTCGGCGGCAACGCCCAAGGCCAGGCTCCCCAGCGAGTTCGCTGCTCCACACAACGGTATTGTCAGATGCGCCGTCGATGTCGATGCCGAACTCGACTTGATCGCCCGCAAAGGCACGGAGCATGAGAAAGCATTTCTCGCCGCGCTCAAACAACAGGGACAGAACGTGATCGAGTGTCCAAGTGATGGCACCGCACGAGAGAGAACACTTGCCGCCATGACGGAAGGTGCTCAGGTCATTTATCAGGCTTGCTTACAAATGGAAAGCTGGGGCGGATTCGCCGACTTCCTGATAAAGTTGGGAGGCGCATCAAAGTTTGGCGCTTATCACTATGAAGTATGGGACACGAAACTTGCGCGCTCGGCAAAGCCCTATTTTCTAGTGCAACTTTGCGCCTATGCAGACATGCTGGAAGATATTCAAGGCATCCGACCGAAGCAGGTCGAAGTCGTATTGGGAGAAAAGGAGTCGGGAATTGAAAATCGGCTCCGATTCACCACAGATAAGTTCTATTATTATTACCGTGAGCTCAAAAGAACATTTACCCAATATCAGAAAAAGATCGACCTCAAGATACCGCCGCACCCCGGCGATTCAGCAGGCTGTGGGCGCTGGTCCAATTACGCGGAAGAAGTCCTCCTAGCGTCTGATGATGTGGCGTGCGTTGCTCGGATTAACAGGCGGCAGGCACGGAGGCTCAGAGATGCGGGCATCACTACGATGAATGATTTGGCGTCAACCAAGAAGGATTATGTAACAGGCATTACCGCTGACATCTTTAACCGCCACAAACGGCAAGCCTCTCTGCAGCTTGGGTCACGAGGCAAGGATATACCTCTATTCGAGTTCGTCAGGCCTACCGAGATCGACCCGCGCCGTGGGCTTGCGATCTTGCCACCTGGCTCAAGAGAAGACGTATTTTTTGACATGGAAGGTTATCCGCTCGCAATTGGGGGACTGGAATATCTTTTTGGCGCGGTTTACGAAAATGCGGGCAAGCTCGAATTCATCGACTGGTGGGCGCACGATAACATCGGAGAAAAACTGGCCTTTGAGCAGTTCATTGATTGGCTCTTTGCACGCTGGAAGCAGGACCCGTCAATGCACGTCTATCACTACGCCTCGTACGAAGTTCACGCCATGGGGCGGCTCGCTGGCAAATATGCGACCCGAGAATATAAAGTGGACCAACTACTGCGCAACGGAGTATTTGTTGATCTTTATACGATTGTCCGCCAGGGGTTGCGAGTCGGCACTCCCAGCTACTCGCTCAAGGAAATAGAGAAGCTTTATCTCAAAAGGAGAACTGGCGACGTGACGACTGCCGGGGGCTCCGTGATTGCGTATCAGCGATGGCTCGACGCCCCCGATGGCACCACCTGGCAGGACTCAAAAATGCTTCGTGAAATTCGTGATTACAACAAGGTCGATTGCGAGTCGACCTTTGAGCTGCGCAAATGGCTCGCTGACCAGCAGAACAGCGAGCATATCCAATTTCTTCCCAAGCCCCAACCGGAAACCACTGACGAGCGACCAGAGAATTCAGAAAATGTGGAACATCCTTCCACAGCGCTTGCCAACGAATTACTCAAGCAGGTAGCCGAGGGTAAGGTTCAGCCAAAGGAGCGGGCCGAGATTCAGAAATTACTGGCATGGCTGTTGGATTTTCATTGGCGAGAAGCCAGACCGATCTTCTGGCGAATGTTCGACCGACATGACATGACCGAGCAAGAATTGATTGATGATTTGGATTGCCTAGGCGCGATGCAGCGAACCAATACGGCAAAGTCACCGATTAAAAAATCCTGGGGCTTCGAATATAAATTCGACCCGAATCAGGACACCAAGCTGCATATCGGGTCGCGCTGTTATTTCGCCCACGACCTTTCTGCGAAGTGCGAGATCACCGCCTTCGACAGCGGCAATGGTATTCTTCAAATCAAACTCGGTCCCACAGCTGCGCAGCCGCCAAGCTCTCTCAGTCTCATTCCGGACGAATATGTGCGCGCAAAGCCAATTCCAACTGCGATCGTTCGATTCGTGGAAGCATGGTCCAAGGGAATTCCGGTTTCCAGGGCTGTCGAGGACCTTCTTTTCCGACGACACCCCCGGGTGAAGGGGCACAGCGGAGGGCCGCTCGTTCCCGGCTCAGCCACGGTTGCCCAGATTGTGGATATTGCAACTCGGCTGGACGAGAGCGCTCTATTTATTCAAGGACCGCCCGGAACTGGTAAAACATTCACCGCCGCCGCCATCATCGTGAGTCTTCTAAGCCAAGGAAAGAGCGTTGGCATTACATCCAACAGCCACAAGGCCATTCTTAATGCCATGTACGCCGTCATTCGCGCGGCGCAGAAGATTGGCAAGAAGTTCACGCTGATCAAGGTTGGCGGTGAGGACGATGACCCGCTGATCAAAAGTGGCCAACTCAGTTATACCGAAACAAAACTGGAGCCTTCATGCATCCAGCCGGGCGTAGTAGTCGGTGGCACGGCTTGGCTCTTCAGTAGAGATGCACTGGTCAACAAATTCGATTACTTGATTGTTGAAGAAGCCGGCCAAATGGCTCTTGCCAATGTCGTTGCAACAAGCCAATCCGCCAAAAACCTCATCCTGGTAGGCGACCAAATGCAGCTTGCTCAGCCCATCCAAGGGTCTCACCCAGGGGAAAGTGGTACATCGGCGCTTGATTATCTTCTACAGGGCAAGGCCACCGTTCCGCCGGAGTTTGGCATCTTTCTCGATCTTACCTGGCGCATGCACCCCCACATCTGCTCTTTTATTTCGGATGCAGTCTATGACGGGCGCCTTAAACCGCACCCGGACAATAAGAACCAAGAAATTCGTTGCGCAGACCCAAAAAACGCGAGCTTTCGACGAACCTGTGGCGTCGCTTTTGTTGAGGTGCCCCATGAATTTAGGTCTCAATCGAGTGACGAAGAAGTTGAAGCCATCCAGAAGATCGTCGACGAGCTTATCGGTCGCTGTATTGTCGATCGCGCCGGTCAACAAAGGGCCCTCCAGCTTCAGGACATCCTGATCGTGGCTCCTTACAACATGCAAGTAAGACTCCTCAAGGGTCGTCTCGGCAACGATGCCAAGATTGGCAGCGTTGATAAATTTCAGGGCCAGGAGGCACCGGTTGTCATCGTGTCGATGTGTGCTTCAGACGCCGAGGAAGTACCCAGAGGGATAGAGTTCATCCTGAACAAAAATCGGCTGAATGTCGCGATCTCACGTGCAATGTGTTTGGCCATCGTCGTTGGATGTCGGGGTCTAATGGCACCGCGATGCACGACTATCGAACAGATGGAGATGGCGAATCTGTATTGCTGGCTGGCCGCGCACGCCGAAACGCCAGCGCAATGAGCGCGGTTTTCTATCCTCTGTTTTTGATTTTGTGGCGATTGCCACTGGCTAGATAATCCGAAGCTTTTGCCTGCCGATACAGTTGGGCCATTTGGGGCCACGTCTGTGCCGCCAACTTGTGGCCACCCTTCACAGCTTCCCGCATCCAAAGAAGTCCATCCCGTATATTCGGCGTCAAAATCGTTGAACCACCGAGGTCCATCTCGCACAGGTGAAGTCCCCAGAAAAACTGCGCGCCGGCGTGACCGGATTCAGCCGCATCCCGAAAGCATCTGAACGCCGCGGTGGTGTCGGTCGCAATCCCAATTCCATTCATTAGGCAGACGCCCAAACTGTATTCAGCATCCGAACAGCCTTGTTTGGCTGCCTTCGCATAGAATGCGACGGCGCTCTGGGGAACAATGTCAACGCCTTGACCAAACTCATAGCAAACTCCGAGAAGAAATTGTCCGGCGGGAAGGTTTAGGTTGGCTGCCAGGCACCACAGGTTAAAGCGTTTTGCCGCAAGCTGTCCAAGAATCGGTCGACCATCGATGTGGTCCAAAACCCACTGCCGGCATACATTGACATCCTCGTCCAGAATCGATTCGAGTTCGTTTTCATCGACGGTGGGCATATCGACGGCCGTGCGCAATACCGGCGTATGCGATCCATCCTCCACAAATCTACCGCAACGCGAACAAAATCTCGCTTGTTTCCGAACAGGCAGACAACAAGACGGGCATATATCGACCTCCAATCTTGAGTCGGGTGAAGTATCTGCCGTCCCGGCAACCACCGGCGCGGGCATACGGGTGACTTCACATAATTCTCCGTCAATGATTATTTGGCGAGCAAAATTTGCAGTCATGGATAATCCTTGGTTGATGGTCTGCATTCGTTCAGTGTGTTAACGCAGGAATCCCTCATTTCGACGCCAGGGGAACAACAACGATTAAAGCGCGCTGGAGAAAATTGCGCCGGTGTAACCTCGGCGCTATTTCAACAAGTTCTGCACTTTCGAATTACCTCAGTTCAAGAGGTGCCTTAGCAGGGCTGGCACCGCGGCGGTCCGAGAGAATCGCCTGTGCAATGCATCTGCATGGCCAGCGACCCAACTGAGTGCTTGACCGACATGGTAGAGATTTGAAACGGGTGCGCACGCCCCCGGAACGGGAACCGTGGTCGCAAACCTCAATCTATGCGCGAGCATCCCTGGTGGATTTGCGGCAGTATCAAGACTTCCGTCCTCGCCGCTCATGCAAATTCGCAAAACCCGGGCGGCATCACCTCGACCCCACACGCGGGCAACGCACTGGTCCACCCATTTTGGCAAAGCCGAGCAGTCGATAGCCTGATGAAGCATCTGCTGGAAATAAAATCGGTCCAGCGAAACTTCCTCGAATCGCTGTGCCAGGCGACGCTGTACCCATTTGAGAGTATCGGAAAAACGATGGACCCTGCGAATTCGCCGGCCTTCGTTCGTCCAGCCGAACATTCCGTTGGTGCATATTTGCCGATACCACTGAAGCTCGGCTTCGAGCGCCGTTGTGCCATCGACAGAGTTCAAGCAACGGAGCCGACACTCCAGTGGATAACCATCGGCTGGTGTTGCCGCAAACCCGCTCAACTCGACTGTGAGCTCCATGCGCTCGCCATAACTGGTCGTCGTCAGCACGCCTCGCATGGCTTCGAAGTCATAACCTTGGCGTGCCATCGCGGATTGCACGCTGTCGAGCAACTCGTCATGCTGCACCAGAACATATTGAGGCGAGACCTTTCCAACGACAACCTCACGATCAGCATTCCAAGGCGCTTTACCGATCATTTCATGGATGTCGCATCGAGAGCTCTGCTGCCGATTAAACCGGCGAAGAACTCGCCGCAATTCTCGCACAGTTCCTGTGTAACCAATGGCCGGACGGCGATGCCAACGAAAATAATGTTGTGTCCCAACAGGCGTGCGAACGTCCATCACGACTGAATCGCTCATGCAATATCTCCTGCGTCACCGAGGACGCGGTTAAATTAGGAAAATGGTTGTACAAGCCGCCAGCCGACACTTACGAAATGATCCGCCGGCGACGTAAACAATGCCGTTTGCTTCCCGTATCACGGATAAATATCGAGCCACACCGGCATGTATGCGATCATCCCCATGATCTCCGCCAAGCCGACCGTCTTGCGCCGGACCTTGACCATGGCGAGCAGAGGCCGACCATTACCCTCGATCGATGCCAACTCCCTATCCGACAGCGGCAAATCATTCAGCGCATTTTGGCCGAGTGATGCCAGGTCGTTGGCGAACAACAAATCAATGTGCGCCAATTTTCGACGCCAAAACGTACAGACAATCGCCGCCGTGCCACAGGATTGCCAGATCGCCAGCAGCCGATGGTCGTCCGCAATACGAAATGCGAAGGCGTTCGAGCCACCGGCTCGCACCAATTCCCCGAGCCTGCCGTGGTCATTGACGAGCGGCAAGTCGTCGAGTGCGGCGGAGAGCAATGGCTGATGGCGATCGGTAAGATGCGATAAATCTCGCCTCGAAAAATCAAACGCCAACATGTTAATTGTCGTGGACATGTTCCTCCGGTAGCGTTGACACCGAGAAGCCAGTGCTAAGCGTATGAACTGCGCGGCCGCTCAAGGTCTTCCGTGTAATATTCGCAGTCGCCACGGCCTGAACCATCTCCCACCAGGGCGTGGAACACATGGCCCTCACCGCAGTGTGTATAAACTCAGAAGCGCCGCCCAACCCGACGGCATCACCTGCGGCGGCTCGTTTAGCTGCGGCGCGTATTTCACCGCCATTTCCAGGAAGTATTTTGCGTGCAAAAAGGCCTGCACGATCGGAGCCGTGCGCTCCACCCAATGCTGGTTATCCTTCATGTCGAACTCACGCTCAGTTCCCGCTGCGATAATTTCCGCAAAGAAATTACAGAAAGCTCTACGTTCCGGCGCAATCCCAGCCAAGGCTGAGACGATCTGTTTCGTGTAATCCTGCAGGATGAATACCTTGAAGGATTGGTGGTAGAACCGATATATCCGATCTTCATAGCCCCAGGGGCCATTCACCTGCTCAAGCAACTCCCGCAGCGGAGCGGCCTGCTGCTTCATGTTCTGAAGCAGCAATGCTTCAAGGCGATCATACTCGTCGGGTGTGAGAAATTTTGCCACGTCGTCACCTCCGATTGAATTCCCAATACAATCAACGCAGGCTGTCCGCTGCTCCACGGTGTTGGTTAAGGTGGGTGCGATATGCTCGACGTAGCCCCATCAATGATCTGTGCAACTACGCGCTTCCATCTGCGACAAAACTCATCAAAACAAAGCTGCTTGCAACCGGTGTGTTCGTCCAAATACAGGGTGCGATTAATCTCAAGCATGATCGAACCCACCCGGCGATCCTTCTTATAGAATTTGCCGGGAACTAACGAACCCGAAAAGGGCCGATTCACTGCGACGCTGAAGCCCTGCGAACGAATGTCCGAAATGGCCCGCTCCAGTAAACCCGCAGGTGTGTGAAATTCATCAGTCCCGACACAGATGTCCGGACGACCGGGATGCTGATCGGTTTCATGCGGGAGTGGAGTAGAGCTGAAGCTGTGAGCGTCGATGATCAGGCAGAATCCCTGTTCGCACAGCGCGCTCGCGATGGCACACTCCAGCTTCTCGTGGTGCGGCCAGTAGTAGAGGCCTAGCAGCCTTTGCCGTTCGGCAAGAGTGAGTTCTTGACGCAGTGTATGGCCCGTCGAAGTTCGAGTGTAAATAGCACCCATTCCCCGAGCTGCCATCGGCTCGTTTTGATCGTCCACGAATCGCTCGGGGTCCAGGACAAGCCTGCTCACTGGGAAGCGGATTGACTCCGCACGCTTCTCGGGCAAATCAAACAGTTCATCGGTGTACCAATCGGTCATCCGCACCAATTCATCAGAAAGCTCGGCATCAGACAAGACGATGGCGCGACGCTCGCTTGCCGGGATCTCCGTTGAAGCGTGTGGAACATGAATGATTGTGGTCGCCATTTGTCTACACGATTCTTCGCGATAGCGCCAGCATTTGCCGATTTCAAGTCGAAAGCGATGGCAGCCTTTAGCGCACGATACATCCTAGTAGCGATTCGACCGCATTTTAATTCAAAGCCGCCGTATAACACGCCCAGCTCCCCGAAGAACTGTCAGAAATTTCTTCCTTACGCGTTAGAGAACTGGTAGCGGCCACGTGTTAGGCGACCAGGAGCAAATTAAATGAGCGAAGAAAAGGTCAACCTCTCCGGGAAGCCGGACGGTCTCTCGCTTGGGGGCGATCGCCTCCTGTTGGATTTCCAATTCGCTAGCAACCGGGGGTCGTCTGAAATACGGAATGCGAAGGCGCTCGAACCGCCGGCTCGCACCAATTCCCCGAGCCTGCCGTGGTCATTGACGAGCGGTAAGTCGTCGAGTGCGGCGGAGAGCAATGGCCGATGCTGACCGGCAAGATGCGATAAATCCCGCTACGAAAAATCGAACGCCAGCGTATTGATTGTCGTGGACATGTTCCTCCGCTAGCATTGAGACCGAGAAGCCAGTGCTATGGCAGATGACGGGAGCGAGGGTGCCCGGATCAACCAAGCTATCCCCCCTTCAATTGCCATGCACGGTCCATGAGCCGCTTTACAGATTCCAGTTGTTTAGCGTTCGTGACATCAACTCGACATTGGCCCGGCCGGGGCGGCTTGAATTGAATTTCTGCGGTTTCCCGTGCATCGAGAATTCCCGCGTAAGCCTTCTGTTCACGATAAAGGCTCACATAAAAGCCGAGCTTCTTTGCACGAACGTTTTCGAAGGCGACGTAGTTCGGCTCCAAAGCAATGCTTGCCTTACCCGGGGCACGAAGGCCAGCGTGATGTGACTTCCTGGCATACGCATAGAGTTGGCACATCCACTCCTTGGATTCGTCCGTGGCTTTCTGGAAAAGAGGATGCTGATTTAACTCTTTTCGGGCCTCATCGAGGAATTGTTGTTCGTTGTTCATGACCGCCTAACTTTCTGCAGGCAACGCCTGCGGTTCAGCATTTGCAATGAACGGTAATAGCGAAACATTCGCCATCTGGTTTTGCTCAACAATTTGCCGTGAGATATCTGTTTAGGTGGGGACGGCTTGTGCGTCGAGCCATTCCTTGAGACCGGAAATGGCCTGGTCGCGCCTGGCCTGCATTTCGAACCGATCAACCGGCTGGCCCAAGATATGGTGTGCTGCCGCCAAGTAATCGGATTGTCGGGAAACCCCCAAACTCTCAAGCGATTGGCGACTAAAATATTGCGCCAACGACCATGCGCTAATCAGTGCCCCCGCATATAGGCGATTTTCGGCTGTGTCCAATATCAGGCAGTCTTTCGACCGCCGGCATTGCCCTGACCGATTCCCGACGTCAAACTTCTCCAGTGCCGGAGCGACAAAGCGATGGTTCACGAATTCCCGCCACGCCCTGGAATCAGCGTTACCACGCATCGTTCCGTCAAACCACAGAAGGTCGGGCGCACCCCAATGCCGGACCTGAGCCCAAAAGAAACAGACGTACCGTTCCGCGGGCCTGCATGAATAACCTAAACTTTCAGCCAAATTCGGCGGCAGTGGCACCTCAAGCAACTTGCCAAATGGCATTACCGTAGCCCACTCGTCCTGACCATAAGACTGTTCGGTCATTAAGATGCCTCCCGTATCAAAACCGCACAACCCCCGTCGTTTCCACTCGGCATGAAGGCTTTTTCCGACTTCTTAGTCGTGGTCAAAGCTAAGGATGCGCCCGGTGGGATACATTCCCCTAACAGCGCTTTCAGCCGCGAAATACCCGCTGGCCTGAATCTGGACTTCAATAACGCCGCGACTGACAAGAACCTTAAACGTGTAGGTCTTCATGCAATGCTCCTTGAAAATGAGAGTTTTTCTCCCGGCGAAACATTCGCCAGGCTGATTACTCGACGATTTGTTTTTCTGTGAGATTTGCGTTTCACAACGGAATGCCATTGATAGCCGGGAATCGCTTTTCCCCGGATACCTTCTGTTGGTCTGCACGGGGGGCAATCAACAAATCCGATTGCTAATTAACCAGAATCGGACCGGCTCAATCGAGATTTGATGGCCCCGCATAGGTATATGCCGGGATCGGCGCATTTCTGCCAATTTTTTTGTGGTGATGAGATCGTGCCAGGCAGAGGAGCCGTCGAATCTATTCTCTAACGCCCGCGGATGTGATCGTCTGCTTATTGGGGATTAGCGCCTTCAATCCTCGTATTTATTTCCTTGATGCAATCCAATTGCCTTAGACTTTGCCGAATATTGCTCCACTTTTTGTCCAATACATTCCGAGTTACACCCAGTATTGAGGCCAATAGGCCTCGCCGCTTAAATTCCTTTTTGGTCAGGAGCTTAGAGTTGGGGAGGGGTAGGCGAGGTTTGCACTCACGGATCCAGGAATTCCATAGCTTGGAGGGGATGCGGTGGTACAAGCCAGAGTCACAGCCAACCAATAAGCCATCTATTGCCGCCCAAGTTTTAAGGGCCGCGATATCCGCCTCGCTCAAAGGACCTCTCGTAGCAGCTGCCAAAACACACGCCCGCCGCAGAGCCTCCAACTTGCCCGCCCTGGGCGACTGGCGTCTACGCCTCCGCGGCAACGGGCCACCAGCGAGTGCTTTTGATTTCTGCCGCTTGCTCATACTGCTGTCGCATTCTGCCTTCAGTTGGTTCAAATGCGATTTCAGGGACAAATGCAGCCAGTCTCGAAAATCTTTTCCCTCTTCATATTTGCCAATCACCTGCCAGATGTGTCCAGGCGCTGAGTCCGCGAAATCATGCCCAAGAACTTTTTTCGACACTCTTCGGGCTGCCGGCCAAGAAAATTCCGGCATCCTGCCCCTCCGGCCACAATCCTCCGCCCGCCTAATCCTGTACGGAGCGTTCAAAAGCGGGACGATGACATGTTTCGTCAGGACTTCCATACCCCAGGCTGCGATGGAGTGCAGCTGGCGTTGACTATGAATACCATCGCCGTCCCGCAGGTCGCTTACGCGGAATTCCTTGATCCAGGACACGATCACGGGAATTGCTGCTTCGCTTTCAGGCTCGCTCCCGGCCAACATCGATTCTAACAACAGTTTGCTGTGCCGAGCACTGTGATAGGCGACCGTCCTCATGCTCTCATTTGGACGAAGATACGGTGAAAGCCATTTGGCAACAGAATGCAGGTCTCCATCCCAGGCAACTATGCTTTCCGCCGCTTGCTTTTCCGAGGCGTCGGCGGACAGGCGCATGCGCCTAATTAATTCCCGCCCATGGTTCCTGTGTTTATCTTTCGCCGTTAACGTTCTTAATCTTAGCCACAACGCGATCGTTGACTGATTCCCATCCAACGACAACGCCCTCCGAATGCTGTCGCCGACCGATGCGCTGGAGGCATCCAATAGGCTTTGGAACATGGTTCCTGCCGGATCCCCGTCATGAACATTATTCCTTGCCAGTAGGAAATTTGTAGCCAGCCAACGCACGACATAGGTGAGATCGCCTTCCCAATGAACGATCTCTTCGGCTGCCGCCTTATCATTGGGGTTTGGGCTTTCAAGCATAACCTTGAACATACCCGCAGCAGCTCGCGATAACTCTTCGTTGGCAGTCATCGCTCGCGAAGCTAACCATCCGGCGATCGAAGTTGGCGGCGCGGCGTGCTGCGGACCGCGCTGTACCTTCGTTGGTGCAAGTGGTAGCTCTAATTTAATAGTTGGCTCAGGTTCCATGGGTATCGCTATGAGCCGCTAGCAGGTCCGCAATCCATTCCGCTCCGACTCCTCGGCGGCCGAGATGAGACATCATGTCAGGCAGCGACTGCGAATGCGTGGCCGACAACAAATCGTTCATCCATCCGTCTCCTCATCAACTTCGCCAACTCCGAATGCATCAATAACCGCTTCGCGTATCGCGGCGTCATTGTGTATGCGAAGAGCATCAATAGTTTCGTCAGCCCACCAGGAATTCCCGCTGTCATCTTGGTTTTCCTTCAGTAGCCGTACAAACGCGGTACGAACCGCTGCTTCTGGGTGCGTAAACAACTTGACCGCCAAGTCAGAGGTGGGTTTAACCGACTCCGGAATGCGGCTGTTTTGCTGCTCATGGTCGAGCACTCTTAGCGCAACCGCGAGTGTTTCTAACGCCGTTGCTTCATCAATTAATCGTCCAAAATTATCATCATTGTTACCTACTGCGCGAACAACGCGCTCGAAAACCTCTGGTCGATTGGCCCACAAGCGGGAGTCGAGTACAATGCTCAATGCCATATCAGGTCCGTCAACCCATTCCGTGCGGCACATCTCCAATAGGATCGTGAGAGCCAACTCATTTCCACGTTCGGCATATTCCGCGATTACCTTAGCGACATGCTCCCGACGGTACGAACACCGATTGTTCAATGCGCGTCCGAGCGCAGCGACGACATCGTCCTCGGGTAAGCAGGAAAGCGCCGTCGCCGCATCATCGGCATATTCGAAATGATCATTATGTAGATTTGACCCAGCGGGGTCGTACGTCATGATTAAGCAGAGTAAATCGATCGTTGCAGGGTCGGCGCGAGGCGTTTCATCGAGTTTGCTCATCTTGGCCAGAAGGAATGCCGCATTCCAGCTTCGCCATGGCAGGGGCTCCTCCTGATCCCAGCCGTACTCACCGAATTCTTTGATGCCCGGAGGAATCTCTTCGAGCAGGCTCGGCATGGTTCGTTTCCGGTCCATTTTTAGTATCGCATGCATGGCATCGGAAACGATGGCGCCAAAACCTGAAATACCCGGTGCGGATTCCATGCCGGCCCCCAACAAAGCGATGTAGAACGGCATCGTCCGTTCCTCCGGCAGCTTCCATAACGTTCGCTCCAGCATCGCCAGGAACTGTTGACCCTCTTCTATCAACCGCTTGTGCCAACGGACATCTGAGGTCTCATGGATGGATTTGCAAGTATCAATGACGGCATCCAACACCGTGCGGACCACTACTTCAGACGGATGATCCCAGTCGGGCGATCGCAGCGTTTCTACAGCCCGGCGAATGCGCTGCGCCAGCATTGATGCTTCCATCTCCTCTGTAGAATCGAAGTATTCTGGAGTACTGGTGAATGAAGGTGAAACGGCGATTGGCCCTTTGCGCTTGGTATCGGCGGGCGCTGGTTTGATGTTTAAGCGTTCGTCACCATGATATCGGGAATCGGCGCATTCTATGCAGCAGTAATATACGAAGCCGTCCTCGTCCCTGGCGATATAGGCAATGTCATCTACGAGGTAGTGTCTACAGAATCCGCATTTAGGTTTACTTCCCGTCGTGTCTAGGATCGGCGGCCCCAAATCCCACTGCTGATCGAACATCCACTGTTGCACCTCTGTTGGTTGCTCTTTGCTCATTTCGCACCGTCTTCCTTCAACCTGAGTGTTTTGGCTTCGGCCACAACCGACAAAATGTTGTCAGGCGATGCTGCCCATCGACGAGTTCGTATTCCGGCGGACGAAAGCCAGTGGCGCGTCTGAGTTGGACGACGATTGCGCCAAGGTAATATGGCTTTACGTCCTCCCGGTCGAGCAGCCGACGTGAGATATCCTCGATTTCCTCGCAAAGTGGCTTCCAGTGATCCTCTTCCGTCTAAACGTATTCGCGCCGAAACCTGGGCATTGCAACCTGGACTCCTGGTTCAAACATCTCGTGGAGTAGATGGACTTCCGGTTTCATTTGTGACCTCGCCAAAGCATTGGCCAGAACGGGTCGCCTGCGAGTTCTCACTCAATTATCGACGGAATCCTACCGTTTCCGATGATGCGTATCAATTGCCTGGCCAAGCACAAACGCGGGAAGAACTGTTCGATCTTTGCCACCAGCAACTTGGTGGAGTGGCGACATCCAGCGGTGGCCTTGCCGTTGGGACCGGAGCTCAATATGGTCATTGCAACGGTCGATCGGTTGTGACAGAGTTGGTTTGGGCAGGCGGCGGTAGGGATAAGCGCAGTATGAAAAAGCAGCCGTCGCTCGGCATTTTCTGGATATACCACCGGCGCGTGCTTGCCTTTAAGGTGCCTGTCGGTGCGGTGGCAGCCGTCCGGGGAGTAAAAGACTCGGACTACGCCCATGCCGACCTGTGGACCGAAGTCGTGATAAAACAACCGAAACTGGCTGGCAAGGAATATTGGGTCATTCCCCGTGGCCGGATCATCTTTCGAGAGAAGTATGGCATATTTGCCATTTTCGCCTCCACCTCAATTGTGACTGATCCGGAATTGCTCGGTAAGATCATTCGATGCTTCCATTTGCCACCGAAAGACCGCGTCCGCGCGATTACCGATAGGCATTACGATCCGCCGGATGATGATTTGTTTGACGAATAGATATTGCGCAAAAGATGGCGGCGGTGACATCGGACAATTTATCATGGCACAAAAAAGGGCAAAGCCACTTCCGTTGGCAAAGAGCCTGCGGTTGACCGACGTGATGGGACTGATTCCGTCGCCGCGGCGGAAAGATGATCATCCGTTTCGCTGGATTCGACCGGAAACCGGCCGCCAACCCGAGTGGGTTCGCTGGGTGTGGCATCCGCAGACAGGAGAAATGTGCGTCGGTCGGGTTATTCACCACTACGAATTTCTCGGCAAGGCTCGAATGTACCAATTTAATGAATGGGTGAGAGGATTTTACTTTCCCAAAGCGAGATTAGTGGCGGTACGAACGTACTTCAATCACCACGATCCCTATGACACATTCGACGCAGCCTACCAAAAGTTGAACGAGCGGATTTCTCAGCACGTCGTCAAGCTGCTGCGCACCATTTTGCCGACGGCGCGTTTCGTCACCGGTGTCGACAATAATTGGCTGGAAACTAGATTCCCTGGCCTGTGTCAATGGTGATAGTCAAGGCACAAGCGTGTTACGGTACGATTGGAAGGTCTTTGGCTAACGGGTCCGATGCTTTGATCTGGAAGCGTTTGCCGTTGATGGTCATGTATGGTGCCGCCGCGTTAGTTGATCCTTCGGTCGTTTCGATTTGGTGCGATTCGCCGCCTTCGTTGATCCACACGCGCTCCCGCCGACTGAGACGGAGGCACATCTTAACTGTTTTCTCCTTGCGCGCTTCTCCAAGCGCCCACTCAATGGCTTCCTCGCGGCTTAGGCCATCAGGAACTTTGTGAGTGAGGTAGAAGGCCGCGAACACCCGCACAACCAATTCTCGCGGGATCGGCTCGTCCAGCCATTTTTCGTACTCGTCGACATCCTGTTGGTGAGCCTCTTCCATTTTCTGCGGGTCAAGCTTTAGGACCTGCGCAACGGCAGCAAAGATTTCTGGTTCCGTATTGCCGGTTCGCTCCAGCCCCTCCAGCCGCCGCAGCATTTTCGGCTTATCGCGCAAACCGGCAAGGCGCGCCACCTCGACGATTCGGAGGCCCGCCGCTTTTCTTTGAGATTGAATGTATTCGCCTAAATGAGAGGACATTGCCGTTCACCTCCAGTCCAAGGAAACCTTTTCGCAACATCGTTCTGGCAATCCTAGGTTATTCCATTGAGCCCCGATGGAGCACACCCATTATTCCAATAGAATGGAACGAGGTAAAGCACAAAATTCCAAAGGGGTCGTCGAAAGGGTGAAGCATATAGCAGGAAATCTGGACAGTAAGAAACTCTCCCATCCGGTCGCACGTGGGATTGATGAGCTCATGGAGCAGGGTCGAATGAACAATACCGCTTGATCGCTCAAGCAGCTTTTCTGCGGCACTGGTAGCATGGAGGGACGGTAGTCGATCCTCTCTTGTGTCGATATTCGCAGATCACCGTGGCAAACGCCACTTGTGTCCAGCTACCACTTAATGACCGTGAATTGGTATCTGGACACATGGCCTCATCGCTCTCAGAATCAGCATTTTGGGCATTTTTCTGCCGTTTCTTCTTAGGCTTCGCATGCAGCGCCCAGGTCGGAAGGGCAATTTTCCATGCTACCACCTTAGTTTTCATATCGACAGTGGGGTCAAGAATGAGACGGTCAACTAAATCTCGTAGTGGTTGAATGGAAAGATCAAGCAGTTGTTCGCTGGATTCAGCGAGGATTTGAAGAGCTTCATCTACTACCGTCTCAACAGGTCGCAAATCCCGCTTTTGATTTGATCGAAAATTCGTGAGCCTCGCCTCGATCTCATTGCGGCGATCGTTTAGACGTTTCAGTTCGCCTTTGGCGTCTTCCAAGGCAGCACCGGTAAGCAGACTCAGTGCGGCAGTAAGTTTTTGGTTCAGCTCATCCCGTTCGCCCTCAAGCTGGGCTACATCGGGCTGATCGTTTAACGCCTCCGCACGCTGATTAATCAGATATTGTGTGAGCCGATTCTTGAGTTCTGGGGTGTCGCTCAACACCTCTGCCAGTTCGTTCATGATGGCAACGTGGAGAGGATGGGCGGGGATCAGATTGTTGAACACGCTGCCTTTTCGATGGCCGCGTTTACTGCGGCGGTGACGGTAGTAGTCAGTCTTCTTATTCGCTGGTCCGGATTGCGTTCCGAAAAGATAGCCATCGTCCTGAATGGCTCGAAGTCGGCCACTCAAAAGAAAATCACTGGCGGGATGGGCGTTAGGCTTGGGAGGAGTACGAGTAGGATCAGCTCTGTCTTTAAATATCTGCGCCTGCGAAATGATGGCCAGATCACGCACGTCTCTCGGCAAAAAATCATACATATAAGGCTGATCAATGCGATCCCAGTCCTTTACTGGCCGAAACTTCGGAGCGAATGTCTTCTTCATTACCAATTCGCATTCATCACGATCCAATGGGACGAATCCGAATACTTTGTCACGGCGGAAAAATCGACCGCTATAGGTTTGGTTGTTGTAACTAACTCCCGTGTACGATTCATTTTCATAAATAACTTGAACCTGTCGCTGGGACCATTCCTTCCCTTTCGGCGATGTGATCCCATTTCGATTCAGGAAATCGGCGATACGTAGACCTCGCAACCCCCGCTTATATCGCAAATAGAAAATGACACGGACCACTCGACGCTGTTCACGATCGCCGGGAACCAACAGCGAATATTCATTGCGCTGCTTCACGAAGCGGTTACGGCTTTTCTTTCCAACGGTGCCATATGTTCCAATGATTTTACCAGTGACATAATCTCGCTGCTCTTGCAGCCCGTTCTGGAAGTTATGAATAATGAACTTTGCTTGGTCATCAGCTCCAAAATAGAGGCGGTCACAACCAATCGGAGTATGTCCTGCGGTCCGGAAAAACCCCTTTTCTTGTGCATATGATTGGCCCTGCGTCGATCGTCGGCCGGTGCCGACGGAAGTTTCCTTCGCCGCCTCGTACTTGGAAACCCTCACCACCGAAGCATAGGGACCAGTAGGCTGATCATCACCGGCGAAGAACACAAGAATACCGTGGCGTTTCGCCTCGTGCTCTAACCACATGCCGTGTTCGCCACCACCACGACTGGCACGATCCTCCACCTGCCAGGCAATGACATCGAAGTCATTTTTCTCCTTTTTTCGTTTTATCAGTTTTTCAAGAATCTCGGAGATGCGGGCCGGTGCTGATGCTGCAACGCCATCCAGCAGGATTTTGTCTACATACCGCAGCCCGACTTTCTGAAACTGTTGTTTCATGTGGTCAAGCTGTGCGGCCGTAGACGATGTGCCATCCTTGTCATTGCTCTGACGGCCGATGACTATTGCCCTTAATCCATGCCATTTACTTTTCGGTGTTTCCATAACAATCCCCCTTGTTGTTGCGACGATCTACAAATCGAATTAATTCCGCCAACAGAGCGTCGATCGCCTTATCAAAGTGCGCCTGCTGATCGGGGGCCATCGGCTGTTGTGAGACGACCCGTATTGATGTCTTTTGAGAGGGAGGTTTGCTTTCCTTCATTTTATTTTCCCTTCCTTTTCTTTTTATGCTGCCGCGGCGGCGATTCCTCATGGAGAATTGGGGCCTCAATCAGCTTCAAAAACTGATCGTGATTCTCAATATTGTTCAGCATTCTATGAATATGCCATGCCTCAGTGGCTGAAATTGGATGTACCGGTGATCGTGAATTACGGGATGGTTCGATGACGCTCTTCGGCCTGGTCCTTGATTTCGGCTGTGGAGGCAACGGCGGAAGCCTTATCGAATCGCTGACAAGAGTATCCGACTCCACCTGATCTTTCGGAGTTAACTCGGCAAGCACCTGCATGATATCACGGATTAATGCATGAATCTGAATCGGATCGAGCAGGAATGGCTCAAGCAACCTGCCGCTGTTGCTAAACGAGATGACTGCCATCGGTTTGCGACCATTCCTCCCGCCGCACATGACGGTGTAGCAACGTATCACTCGGACCACTTTTCCATCACGCCGCGGATCGAAGCTTGATGACATGAGAACTCCACTCAGAAAACCCAACTTACTTTCTCAAACATTGGCGCTGGCCTCGGCGATGACTCTTCAAGTTTTGATCAGCCAATCTCCGTCAATAGAACATTCGGTGGAGGCACGACGACCGGCTTAGCTGCCTGCACCTTTTGGGCTATCTGCTTGGCATCACGGTCATAAAACCAACGATGGAGCGTTGGCGTCAGGTCACTGACTACCCAAACCATCTCCGATGCAATGTCATAGTGACGTTGCGCGAGGAAATGCTGCCACACCTTCAAGACCAATGCTTCCGCCAGCCTCGCTTCGAGATTTAGGCCATTTTCTTCGAGACTCTTAATTCGAGGATTGCGCCAATGGAGATGCTCGACAACAGCACGAACCGCCCTCTCGGGGCAACCGGCCGGGTGCATATGCACCAATTCTTCCCACACATCATCATCGTGCTGACGAAGCCGTGACCATTTTGCAAAAATGCTTAGAGGCATGCGGTACTCCATTCACTGTTGGGGCAGGGTTTAGCGCACGTAGAATTTCTCCCGCGCCGGCTCTAAATGCGCCCCGGCGTCTGGAATCTCCCCAGTCTTTTCCAGATGTTCGTTTAAAGCCGATTTGCTAAGCTTTTCGATGGTAGTGACGAGCGCCGGATTATGTTGTTTGGCCCAGGCAATGACTGCCTGTTCATCATCCATTACGAGTTTTTCCGGCTCGGTCCGAAATCCGATGGTGCCCGCAGGCAACGACACACTTTTGCGCCGGCCCCCGGCGCTGGCGATCTTCAGGCGTGTGTAGTCCAGCAACTGCTGACCGAACCGAAACACGAAGAATTCCTCTTCCCGCTTTGCACGGGCCTGCTCACATTCGCACCAAATAGCGCAGCGTTTCGCATATTCCCGGCTTTCGACAATTTTCTTGATCACCCAGTTGGCCGAGTCATCATCGTGGACGCTGAAACTTGACGGAACCTCCAAATCAACCGGCTCGGATTCTTGTGAAATCAACGTATTTTGGCCATTTAGCTCTGTCATTGTTTTTGACCTCTGTATTTATTATACGCTCATCCGAATAATTATCAAGATGATTTTTGTGTTAGCGTTTCAATCGCCGATAAATCGTTAACATGGCGATGCTCGGAACCTCTGAAACCGCAAAGAGATTGGGAATAAGTGCTCGTAGAGTTTCAGCAATGATTCTGCACGGGCAGATGAAGGCCACGAAGATCGGAAAGACCTGGATAATTGAAGAAACTGAAGTCATCCGAATCGCAAAAACGGCCAGGAAAGCCGGGCGTCCGCGCAAGAAATAAAGAACTGCTGTGGCCGAAGTTGGCCCATTGATGGTCGATAGCTCTCAGCTCGTTATTCACGATTTTTTGACTATAGAAATGTGAACTCGACGCAGGTTGAGAATGCACGATTAATCGGTAAAAATGTGTTGCCAAGATTTAGTTGACATCTGCTGCCAAGATTTGTAGTATGGTTGATCTATGGTTCACGATAATTCCTTTATATTGTGTTATCTAGCGTCCCCTACGGAACCGAAGGTTTCAGGTTCGAGCCCTGAGAGCTGCAATTCCCTTAGAGCTTCTAAAAATGCCCCTTGTCACGATAGACGGCTTCGGCCAATGTATAGCGTCTAAACGTCATGGAGGACGCTATGGGCAAGTTGTTGGTGCCCGACGAACTGTGGGCATTGGTTGAACC